>Ga0182792_1001916_pt1 | contig 15673 bp, 11 predicted proteins | sample Passage237B_FD_130497 | JGI IMG/M metagenome (GOLD analysis project Ga0182792, IMG submission 130497) | Cellulose adapted compost microbial communities from Newby Island Compost Facility, Milpitas, CA, USA - Passage2 37B (version 2) (version 2) ...
CCCGAACGTCGACTTCTACAGCGGCATCATCTACAAGGCGCTGAAGATCCCGACCGAGATGTTCACCGTCATGTTCGCCATCGGCCGCACCGCCGGCTGGGTGGCGCACTGGCTGGAACAGCAGGTCGACCCGGAAATGAAGATCGGCCGTCCGCGGCAGATCTACACCGGCTACGACGTGCGCGACTACAAGGCCATCGGCCAGCGCTGACGCGCAACGCACCGCGCCCGGAAACGCCCCGCCCGCGCGGGGCGTTTCCGTTCTTGCGGGCGCTTCAGGCCTCGGGCGCGGCCTCGGCGGGGTCGGAGGCCTCGTCCAGCACGTACAGCCCCATGTTGCGGCGCTTGGCCACCCGCTTGGCCGCCGCCGCGCGCGAGGCCACGGCTTCCGCGTCCAGCCGCCGGTCCGGCACCACGCGGATCACGCCGATGGTCAGCGTGGTCAGCGGGAAGGTGGCGTAGCAGCCGTTGCGGTCCTCGCCTTCCAGCACCCCGCGCGCCAGGTCGGCCGGGTCGAACAGCGAGCGCGCGGCGGCGTTGAACTCGGCGATGCAGTCCCGGCAGCGGCGCTCCCAGTCCTCGCTCTGCAGCAGCATCACGAAGTCGTCGCCGCCGACGTGGCCGACGAAGTCCCAGTTCGGCTCGGCGTGGCGCAGCAGGGTGGAGGCGGCCAGGCGGATCATGCGGTCGCCGCGGAAGTAGCCGTACTGGTCGTTGTACGGCTTGAAGTGGTTGAGGTCGCAGTAGGCCGCGGTGAACACCTGGCCGGCGTCCAGCAGGCGCCCGATGTGCTCGGCGATGGGGATGTTGCCCGGCAGCAGGGTCAGCGGGTTGGCGTAGCGCGCGGCCTCGATGCGCAGCTCGGTGACGCGCCGCACCAGCGCCTCGCCGGTGCCCACGCCGGCGTAGCGCCCCTCGCGGGTGATGATGAAGCCGTCGGACAGGTAGCGCTGGTCCTCGCCGAGCAGGATCTCGGACATGGCGTCGATGCTCTGGCCCACGTCGGCCACGATCGGCGATTCGTGCATCAGCAGCGTGCACGACTTGCGCCCGTTGAGCTCGCGCGCGAACGGCACCGCCATGCGCTCGTTGAACACGCGCCGGTTGATCAACCCCACCGGCCGGCCCTCGGCGTCCACCACCGGCAGCGCGGGCAGGTCCGGATGCGTGCGGAACAGGTGCTCGGCCTCGAAGTTGCTGCCCTGCTCGCTGATGGAGGGCGCCTCGATCAGCAGGTGCGCGGCGGTGATCCGCGGCGAGGCGCCGCGGCGGGCGCTGCGCGGCCACACCGGCAGCTTGGTCTGCTGCGCCCGGCGCACTTCCTCGGGCACCGAGCAGGCGACCTCGGCCTGCGGCCGCCCGAGCAGGTAGCCCTGCGCGTAGCGGATGCCCAGGTCGCGCACGATCGCCAGGTCCTCCAGCCGCTCCACGCCCTCGGCGATCAGGTCCGCGCCCAGGCTTTCGGCCACCTGCAGCAGCGCCTTGACGATGCTCAGGCGCCCGGGGCTCTCGGCGATGCGGTGCACCAGGTAGCGGTCGAGCTTGACGAACTCCGGCGACAGCTCGTGCCAGAGCTCGAAGTTGGAGTGGCCGTTGCCGAAGTCGTCCAGCGCGATGCGGATGCCGGCCGCGCGCAGGTAGCCGAGCGCGTCCGCCAGGCGGCCCACGTCCTCGACGATGTCGCGCTCGGTGATCTCCACCACGAAGCGGCCCAGGTCGCGGCCGGAGGACTGCAGGCTCTCGATGACCTGCTGCGGCCGCAGCGCGCCGCGCAGGATCGCCTGCGCGCTCAGGTTGACCAGCAGCCGGCCGCCGCGCTCGAAGTCGAAGGCGCGGGCGATGACGCCGGCCGCGTGCGTCTCCAGTTCGCCCAGGCGGCCGGCGGCGCGGCCATGGTCCAGCAGTTCCAGCGGCGTGCAGGGCAGGGAGGCGTGGCGCAGCAGCCCCTCGTGCGCCACCACCTGGTTGTCCTCCAGCCGCACCACCGGCTGGTACACCGCGCGCAGGCCGCCCGGCGCCAGCGCGGTGGCGAGCGCCGGGTGCAGCGATCGGGGCAAGGGCGCGGCGAGCATGGGGGCGCGAGCCTAGGCGCCTTCCATGACAGGCGCGCGTCAGCGCGGCCGGTGCCTGTCATCGGGGTGTCGCGGCGGACGGATACAACGTGGCCGCCCTCGCGCCGCGGCGCGCGCAGGCGGGGCGGAGGCTAAAGTCCGCCGCCCGGGGGCCGCTAACGCTGCGTCACTCTGCCTGGAGTACGCCATGTCCCCCGCACGCCCGACGCGCCTGCGTCCCTCCGAGTTGCTGTCCCGCTTCCGCCGGCTCGCCGCCCAGGCCCGTGCGCGCGCCGCCCGGCTCGGCCGGCTGGCGCCGGCACGACTGGCCCGCATGGGCCTGGCCGGGAAGATCCAGGCCAGCCTGCTGGTCTGCGGCGCCGGCCTGCTGGTGATCGCGCTGGCCTACTGGCGCGCCAGCGCGGGAACCGGCGAGGCAGCGGCCACCTTCGCCGCGCACCAGGATTATGCCGCCCTGGCGGCGCGCATGGCGCAGCAGGTGTCCGAGGCCCGTCGCCTGCAGACCGCCTACGCGCACAGCCTGCGCCCGGAGGATCGCCAGGCCCTGCAGGAGGTGCAGCGCCGCCTGGCGCAGACGCTGGAACGCCTGCGCGCCAACGCCCGGGACGAGGACGGCGCGGCCGTGGACGAGGTCGCCGTGCGCGTCGGCCGCTTCGCCGAGGGCATCGCCTCGCTCAACGCGCGCGTGGACGAGATGGGCAGCGGCGAGGCGGGGCTGCTGGCGCAGCTGGAATCGGCGGCGCGGGAGCTGGAGGCGCAGGTCGAGGCGCAGCCGGTGCCGGCGCTGTCGGCGCAGCTGCAGCGCATGCGCCGCGACGAGGCGCTGTTCCTGCTGGGGGGCGACACGCAGCACGCCGACCGGGTCAGCGAGGCCAAGCTGCCCTTCGACCTGGCGCTGGGCGCGGCGCGCGTGCCGCCGGCCGCGCAGGACGCGATCCGCACCGCGATGGACGCCTACCAGGCCGCGCTGCTGGCCTACGTGGCCGCGCGCGTGGGCCTGGACGTGGAGGCGCAGTCGCTGGAATCGGCCGCGGCCGACATCGCCCCCGCGCTGGCGCAGCTGGACGCGGCGCAGGCCCGGGCGCTGGAGTCGGCCCGGGCGCGGCAGCGGGCGCAGGCGCGCTGGATGGACGGCTTCTTCGCCGTCACCCTGTTGCTCGTCTCGGCGGTCCTGCTGGCGGTGCTGCTGATGGTGCTGCGGGCGGTGCGGCGCCCGATCGAGCAGGCGCTGGCCTTCGCCGGCGCCATCGCCGAAGGCCGCCTGGATGCGCCGCTGGCGGTGCACAACCCGCACGACGAGATCGGCCGCCTGGCGCGGATGCTCGGCCACATGCGCGACCGCCTGCGCGAGCGCATCGAGGCCGAGCGCGCGGCCGCGCGCGAGAACGGGCGCGCGCGCCAGGCGCTGGACAGCGCGCGCACCGGGCTGCTGGTGCTGGACCAGGACGGCAACGTCGCCTACGCCAACCGCGCGCTGCTCGACGCGCTGGACGTGGCCGACGCGGCGGCGCTGGCCGGCGTCCCCGCCGCGCGCCTGCACCCGGCCTTCGACGCCATCGCCCGGCGCATGGACGCCGGCGAGGCGCGGGTGGAGGAAGAGATCGCCCACGGCGGCGTCCGCTACCGGCTGGCGGCCAGCGCGGTGGTGGTGGACGGGCAGCGCATCGGTGCGGCGGTGGAGTGGCGCAGCCGCGCGCTGGAGCTCACCGTGGAGAACGAGATCGCCGCGCTGGTGGACGCGGCCGCGCGCGGCGAACTGCACGGCCGGATCGGCCTGGACGGCAAGGAAGGCTTCGTCCGCACGCTGTCGGTGAGCATCAACCGCCTGCTGGAGACCTTCGAGCACAAGCTGGCCGCGCTGCAGTCGCTGCTGGCGGCGCTGTCGCGCGGCGACCTGGGCGCGCGCATGGAAGGCGAGTTCCACGGCACCTTCGCCCGCATCCGCGACGACGCCAACGCCACGGTGGCGCAGCTCACCGCCATCGTGGCCGGCATCCAGGAGGCGGCCGTGGCCGTGAACGCGGCCGCCGCCGGCATCGCCTCGGGCAACCGCGACCTGGCCCGGCGCACCGAGCAGCAGGCCGCCGCGCTGGAACAGACCTCCGCCGCGGTGGACGCGCTGGCGGGCACGGTGCGCCAGAACGCGGAGGCCGCGCGCCAGGCCAACCGCCTGGCGATCGGCGCGGCGGAGGTGGCCGCGCGCGGCGGCGAGGCAGTGGGGCGGGTGGTGGCGACGATGCGCGGCATCGAGCACGCGTCGCGCCGGATCACCGAGATCGTCGCGCTGATCGACGGCATCGCGTTCCAGACCAGCATCCTGGCGCTCAACGCGGCGGTCGAGGCCGCGCGCGCGGGCGAGCACGGCCGAGGCTTCGCGGTGGTGGCCGCCGAGGTGCGCTCGCTGGCGCAGCGCAGCGCGGTCGCGGCCGGCGAGATCAAGTCGCTGATCGAAGGCACGGTGGCCCAGGTGGACGACGGTGCGCGCCTGGTCGACCAGGCCGGCGCGACCATGGAGGAGATCCAGGCGTCGGTGCGCAGCGTCACCGGCATCATGGCCGGGATCGAGGACGCCTCCCAGGCGCAGAACGAAGGCATCGAGCGGATCGGCCAGGCCGTGGTGCGCATGGACCGGGCCACGGAACAGAACGCGGCGCTGGTGGAGGAGGCCGCCGCGGCGGCCGGCGCCATGCAGGAACAGGCCGCCGCGCTGTCCGCATCGGTGGCGGTGTTCCGCATGGCCGGGGATGCGCGGCACGCGGCGGCGCCGGAACGCCCGCACGCGCACGCCCCGCGCCGGGCGCCGGGCGCGGCCGTGCCGCTGCGCACGGTTCAGCGCGAGCTTTCGTAGCCGGCGATCTCGTCCTCGGCCAGCAGCTGGCGCAGCTGCGCCAGCGAGGCGCGGCGCATCGGCCGTTCGTCCAGCGCCGAGAGCGGCGCCTGGCGTAGCGCGTCCAGCGGCAGCACGGTCAGGTCGAAGGCCAGTTCCTCGGCGGCGAACAGCCACACCGGGAAGTCGCCGCTGCGCTCGCGGTCCAGGCGCAGGCGCCGCGTGCGCGACTCGGCGGGAATGCCGTGCTCGTCCAGGAAGCGCGCCACCGCCTCGGCGTCGTCGGCGAACAGCTGCAGCAGCACCGGCGAGGACGCGTCGGCGGTGCCCTCCAGCACGGGGCCGACCAGGCGCGGCTGGAACGGGGCGAAGAACTCCAGCGCGCGCAGCGCCGCCTCGCGGCGCCGGCGCACCGCGCCCGCCTGGGCCGGGCCCAGGAAGATGCGCTGGTATTCGCGCAGCGCCTCCTCGATCTCGCGGTTGCGCGGCAGCGAGGCATCATCGTGGATGCCCAGCCGGTCGGCGGCCTTGAGCTTGGCCTGGTGGTAGTCGCGGATCCCGCTCTCGGCCATCAGCCGGGCGGCCTCGTGGGCCAGCCGGCGGCGGCGCTCGCGGGTGCGGGTCTCGGCATGCTGGCGGGCGCGGTGCATGGTCCACACTCCGGACGAGGCCTGCGCCGACTGTAGCGCATCGGCGTGAGCGGTCAATCAATCCGCGGCCCCGCTCCGGCGGGGCCGCGGCCGCCGGCTCAGAAGATGTCGAAGGCTTCCTCGTCCTGCTGCTCCGGGCCCAGGTAGTCGAGCGTGCTCTGCATGCGCTCCAGGTCCTCGACCTTGACGTACTCGGACAGGCCGCCGCCCTCGGTGGACATGCGGCCGGAAGCGTCCACGTAGACCTGGACCATGCCCGCCGGCGGCTCGTTGGCGGCCGGCGGCTGCCCCTCCAGCGCCACGCGCATGTAGTCGATCCAGATCGGCAGCGCCGCCTTGCCGCCGTATTCGCGGTAGCCCAGCGACTTGAAGTCGTCGCGGCCGACCCAGACCGTGGTGACGAGCGGGCCGCCGAAGCCGGAGAACCAGGCGTCGCGGTGGTCGTTGGTCGAGCCGGTCTTGCCGCCCACGTCCTCGCGCCCCAGCACCTTGGCCGCGGTGCCCGTGCCGCGCTGGACCACGTCGCGCATCATCGACACCATCTGGTAGGCGCTGCGCTCGTCGATCGCGCGCGGCGCGGTGCGGGCGTCCGGGGCCGGGGCCGTCGCCGGCGCGGTTTCCGCCGCCGGCTGCGGAGGGGCCTGCGGCTGCGCGCCGGGCGCGGGCAGGGCGCCGAAGTTGAAGCCGTCGACGACCTGCGCCGCCGGCGCGGCCACCCGTCCGCCGACGGTGCCGCAGGTGCGGCAGGCCACTGCCGGCTCCTGCTTGAACACCACCTGGCCGTCGCGGTCGCGGACCTCGTCGATGAGCCAGGTGTCCACGCGCGAGCCGCCATTGGCGAACACGGCATAGCCGCGGGCCACCGACAGCGGCGTCAGCGAGGCGGTGCCCAGCGACATGGACAGGTTCGGCGGCAGCTCGGACGGGTCGAAGCCGAACTGGGTGATGAAGGTGCGGGCGAAGTCCACGCCGATGGCGTCCAGCAGGCGCACCGAGACCAGGTTGCGCGACTGCACCAGCGCCTCGCGCAGCCGCATGGGGCCGCGGAACTTGCCGTCGTCGTTCTGCGGCGACCAGGTGTTGCCGCGGCGGTCGCGGAACACCACCGGCGCGTCCAGCACCACCGAGGCCGGGTTGAAGCCCTTCTCGAACGCGGCCGCGTAGACGAAGGGCTTGAAGCTCGAGCCCGGCTGGCGGCGGGCCTGGGTGGCACGGTTGAACTTGTTGCCGGCGAAGCTGTAGCCGCCCACCAGGGCGCGCAGTGCGCCGGTGTTGGCATCCAGCGACACCAGCGCGGCCTGCGCGCGCGGCACCTGGTCGAGCAGGTATTCGCGCTCCTCCCCGCCGCGGCGCACCCGGACCACGTCGCCGCGCGCGAGCAGCGCGGCCGGCGACTTGCCGGTCCAGCGCGCCGCCGAGGCGGCCAGCACGATGCGGGTGCCGTCGGCCAGGACGGCCTGCGCGCTGCCGTCGCGCTCGGTGGCCGCGACCACCGCGGGCAGCAGGTCGGCCTGGGCCGGGGTGCCGGCCAGGGCCTTGGCCAGGGCCGCGTCGTCGGCGTCGGCCGGCAGCTCCAGCCGGCGCTCGACGCCGTGCCAGCCGTGGCGGTGGTCGTACAGGCGCAGACCTTCGCGCACGGCCTGGTCGGCCGCGGCCTGCAGCGCCGGGTCGATGGTGGTGGTCACGCGGTAGCCGCGGGTCACCGCCTCGGGGCCGTAGCGCTCGATCATCTCCTGGCGGACCATCTCCGCCACGTAGGGCGCCGGCGCCTCCACCGGCGGCTCGTGCGGGCTGGCGTGCATGGGCACGGCCTTGGCCGCGGCCGCCTCGGCGGCGCTGACGAAGCCCAGCTCGGCCATGCGGTCCAGGATGTAGTCGCGGCGGATGCGCGCGCGTTCGGGGTTGCTGATCGGGTTGCCCGAGGACGGGAACTTGGGGATGCCGGCCAGCGAGGCCATCTCGTCCAGGCTCAGTTCGTCCAGCTTCTTGCCGTAGTAGTACTCGGCCGCCGCCGCCACGCCGTAGGCGCGGTTGCCGAAGAAGCTCTTGTTGAGGTACAGCGCCAGGATCTCGTCCTTGCTCAGCTCCTTCTCCATGCGGATGGCCAGCAGCATCTCGGCCAGCTTGCGGCGGTAGCTGTACTCGGAGCTGAGGAAGAACTGGCGGGCCACCTGCTGGGTGATGGTCGAGCCGCCCGGCACGCGGCGGTCGTCGGTCGTGGCCAGCAGCCAGACCGCCCGCGCCACACCCTTGTAGTCCACGCCACCGTGCTCGTAGAAGCGCGCGTCCTCGATGGCGATGAAGGCCTGGCGCAGCCGCAGCGGCACCTCCTCCACGGTCACCGGGTAGCGGCGGCTCTCGCCGAACACGGCCATCAGCTTGCCGTCGGCCGCGTGCACGTACAGCGGCTCCTGCATCTCCACTTGGCGCAGGCTGGACACGTCGGGCAGCTGCGCCGAGAGGGTGAAGTACAGGGCGCCCAGGCCGATGGCGGCCAGCAGGGCCAGGCCTGCGCCGGCGACCAGGGCCCAGCGCAGCAGGCGGCGGAAACGGGGCATCGACAGGGGGTCCGGATTGCAGATTTCGCGGCCGCAGAGTATAGAGGAGACAAGGACATGGCCGGGGGGCGGTCCGGGGAAGGGCGGGCGGCCGCAGGGGAAGCCGCCCGTGACAGGCATCCCAGCCTTGGGCGCGGGGTGTTGCCAAGCCTGAAAAGGTCGTTATTTAATGCAAGGGCACAGGTAGTGTGTCCAAGTGCCCGTCGGCAGGGGAGAAACCGTGGGGCTCATCCCGAAAAGCCAGTCGCCGCTCATCGGCGTCGACATCAGCTCGACTGCGGTCAAGCTGCTGCAGCTCTCGCGCAGCGGCAACCGGTTCCGCGTGGAGCACTACGCGGTCGAGCCGCTGCCGCCGAACGCGGTGGTGGAGAAGAACATCGTCGAGGTCGAGGCCGTCGGCGAGGCCATCCGCCGCGCCGTCAACCGCTCGGGCACCAAGGCCAAGCACGCCGCCGCCGCGGTCGCCGGCTCGGCGGTGATCACCAAGATCATCCCGATGCCCGCCGACCTGGACGAGAACGACATGGAGGCCCAGGTCGAGCTCGAGGCGGTCAACTACATCCCGTACCCGATCGAGGAAGTGAACCTGGACTTCGAGGTGCTCGGGCCGATGCCCAGCAACCCGGAGATGGTCCAGGTGCTGCTGGCGGCCTCGCGCTCGGAGAACGTCGAGCTGCGCCAGTCGGCGCTGGAGCTCGGCGGCCTGACCGCCAAGGTGATGGACGTGGAGGCCTTCGCGGTCGAGAACGCCTTCGCCCTGATCGCCGGCGACCTGCCGGTGGGGCGCGACGGCGTGGTCGCGCTGGTGGACATCGGCGCCACGATGACCACCCTCAACGTGCTGCGCGGCGGCCGCAGCCTGTACAGCCGCGAGCAGGTCTTCGGCGGCAAGCAGCTCACCGACGAGGTCATGCGCCGCTACGGCCTGACCTACGAGGAAGCCGGCCTGGCCAAGCGCCAGGGCGGCCTGCCCGACACCTACGAGCCGGAGGTGCTGGAGCCGTTCAAGGAGGCCACGGTCCAGCAGATCAGCCGCCTGCTGCAGTTCTTCTACGCCGGCAGCGAGTTCAACCGCGTGGACCAGATCGTGCTGGCCGGCGGCTGCGCGGCCATCACGGGCCTGCCGGAAATGGTCGAGGAGCAGCTCGGCGTGCCGACCCAGGTGGCCAATCCGCTGGCGCAGATGACCCTGGGCCCGCGCGTGCAGCCGCACGCGCTCAGCCAGGACGCGCCGGCGCTGATGATCGCCACCGGTCTGGCCCTGAGGAGCTTCGACTGATGGCACGCATCAATCTCCTGCCTTGGCGCGCCGAGCGCCGCAAGCAGCGGCAGCGCGAGTTCCAGGGCATGCTCGGCCTGGCCGCCCTGGGCGGCGCGCTGATCTCCTTCCTCATCTGGTTCCACTACGACCGCCAGATCAGCGGCCAGCAGGAGCGCAACAGCTTCCTCGAGGCCGAGATCGCCAAGGTCAAGAAGCAGAACGAGGAGATCAAGGAGCTCGACGCCAAGAAGGACCGCCTGCTGGCGCGCAAGAAGGTCATCGAGGAGCTGCAGGCCAACCGCTCGCAGATGGTGCACCTGTTCGACTCCCTGGTGCGCACCATCCCCGACGGCGTGGTGCTGACCTCGCTCAAGCAGGAAGGCGAGGTGCTGACCCTGGAGGGCAGCGCGCAGTCCAACGCGCGCGTCAGCGCCTACATGCGCAACCTCGAAGGGTCGGGCTGGATGACCAAGCCGGACCTGTCCATCATCGAGGCCAAGGACGACAAGGCCACGCAGGCGGCGTCCGTCGGGCGCACGCTGCCGTACAACTTCATCCTGAAGGTCACCCTGGCCAACCCGAACACGGATGCCGACGCCGCGGCCGATCCCGCCGCCGTGCCGTCGCCGGAGGCCGCCACGGGCGACGCCGCGGCCGATGCCGCCGCGCCGGCCGCTGCCGCCGCGCCCGCCCCGGCGCAGCCTGAGCCCGCCGCCGCGCCGGCCGCGGGCGAGACCACGCCGCAGGCGCCGGCCGCCGCGCCGGCGCCGCAGAGCCAGACCCAGGGGAGCCCGGCGTCATGAGCCAGAAGAAGATCAAGATCAGCGACCTGGACTTCAACAACATCGGCAGCTGGCCGCAGCAGGCCAAGATCGTGTTCTGCGTCCTGCTGGCCGCGTTCATCGTGCTGATGGCCTACCTGCTGGTGATCCGGGGCAAGACCAGCGAGCTGGAGAGCCTGGAGCGCCGCGAGGCCGACCTGCGCACCCAGTTCGAGACCGAGCAGGGCAGGGCCGCGAACCTGGAGCCGCTGCGCCAGCAGCTGGCGCAGATGGAGCAGGTGCTGCAGCAGATGCTGCGCCAGCTGCCCAGCAAGACCGAGATGCCGGACCTGATCATCGACATCTCGCAGACCGCGCTGTCCAGCGGCCTGTCCAACGAGCTGTTCCAGCCCGGCCCGGAGATTCCCAAGGAGTTCTACGCCGAGAAGCCGATCGCGCTGCGCATGATCGGCAACTACCACCAGTTCGGCGCCTTCGTCAGCGGCGTGGCCTCGCTGCCGCGCGTGGTGATCCTGACCATGCACGACATCTCGCTCAAGCCGAAGGACGGGCGCGTCCTGACCCGCAACGGCGCGCTGGAGCTGTCCGGCACGGTGAAGACCTACCGTTACCTGGACGAGACCGAGATCTCCGCGCAGGAGCAGCAGAACGACCCCGAGGGGAAGGGCAAGGGGGACGGCGCATGAGCGGCCAGCGCAACCGAACCATGGCGGACGCAACCCGCTGGCTGGGGGCCTCGTTGCTGGTGCTCGTGCTCGGCGCCTGCGGGCGCGGCGTGACCAGCACCCCCGGCGACGCCCCGAACCTGGAGAAGTGGGTGGCCGACGTGCGCGCGCGCCCGGCGCCGCCGCTGGAGCCGCTGCCGGTGATGCAGCAGTTCGAGACCTTCGAGTACGCGGCCCAGGACCGCCGCGATCCGTTCAGCGATGCCTGGAGCAACCCGGACGGTGGCTCGGGCCTGCGGCCGGATCCGAACCGGCGCAAGGAGCCGCTGGAACAGTACCCGCTGGACAGCCTGGACATGGTCGGCACGATCGGCGCGGGGAGCGGGCTGGTGGCGCTGGTGATGGCGCCGGACCGGGTCACGCACCGCATCCGCCCGGGGGCGTACCTGGGGCAGAGCGACGGCCGCGTGACCGCGGTGCACGAGGACAGGATCGAGCTGGTTGAGCTGGTGCCGGATGGTGCGGGCGGTTGGCTGGAGCGTCCGGCCTCCATCGCGCTCGAAGATCAATGATTAGGGGATAGCACGATGACCTTTACCAATGCCCAGAGCCTGCGCACCCTGCGGCGCCCGGCGATCCTGAGGGCCTGCGGCCTGGGGCTCGCGTTCGCCCTGGCCGCGACCACCGGCTTCGCCGCCACTCCCGCCGCCCCGGCGGCGCAGGCCGGTCCCGCGCAGGGAGCCAAGGCCAGCGTGTCCCACATCGACTTCAAGCGCGGCGACGGCGGCGCCGGCCGGCTGGTCCTGCGCTTCGACGGCGAGGGCGTGGCGCCGGACCTGCGCAACCAGGACGGCAGCGTGGTGGTCGACGTGGCCAACGCCAGCATCCCGGCGACGCTGCAGCGTTCGCTCAACGTGGTCGACTTCGCCACTCCGGTGCAGCGCATCGAGGCGCGGCCCTACGGCGGCGGCACGCAGCTGGTGCTGAGCACGCGCGGGGACTACGAGTCGCTGGCCTACCAGTCCGGCAACGAGTACGTGGTCGAGGTCACGCCGCGCGCGGCGCAGCCGGCGGTGGGGGCCGTCACCGGCCAGGGTGCCGCCAGCGCCCAGGCCAGGCTGGCCAGCCGGCCCTATTCCGGGCGCCCGGTGACGTTCAACTTCCAGGACGTGCCGGTGCGCACCGTGCTGCAGCTGATCGCCGAGGAGTCCAACCTCAACATCGTGGCCTCCGACACCGTGCAGGGCAACGTGACCCTGCGCCTGGTGAACGTGCCCTGGGACCAGGCGCTGGACATCGTGCTGCGCGCCAAGGGCCTGGACAAGCGCCGCGACGGCAACGTCATCTGGGTGGCGCCCCAGCCGGAGCTGGCGGCCTTCGAGAAGGCCAAGGAGGACGCGCGCATCGACCTGGAGAACCGCGTCGACCTGATCACCGACTACGTCCAGATCAACTACCACAGCGCCGCCGCGATCTTCAAGGCGCTGACCGAGGCCAAGGGCATCGGCAACAGCGGCCAGGGTGGCCAATCCGGAACGCAAAACGAGAACGGCTTCCTCTCGCCGCGCGGCCGCCTGGTCGCCGACGAGCGCACCAACACGCTGATGATCAGCGACATCCCCAAGAAGGTCGCGCAGATGCGCGAGCTGATCAACGTGATCGACCGTCCGGTCGACCAGGTGCTGATCGAGGGCCGCATCGTCATCGCCACCGACAGCTTCGCCCGCGAGCTGGGCGCCCGCTTCGGCATCAGCGGCAACCGCGACAACGCCTATTTCAGCGGCAATCTCGAGTCGAACTCGCTAAACCGCAACGCCGACGTCGCCACCCAGACCGCCAACGCCAATGCCATCCGCAACTGGCAGATCGCGCTGGCCGAAGCCGCGGCTGCCGGCGATCCCCTGCCGCCGCCGCCGGTGCTGTCCGGCTCGACCATCACCCGCGGCCTGAACTTCAACCTGCCGGTCCCCTCGACCATGAACCCGGCCGGGCTGGCGGTGTCGATCCTCAACGCCGGCTACCTGCTGGACATCGAGCTGTCGGCGCTGCAGGAAGAGCAGCGCGGCGAGGTCATCTCCAACCCGCGCGTGGTCACGTCCAACCAGCGCGAGGCGGTCATCCGCCAGGGCCGGGAGATCGGCTACGTGACCATGACCGGCGCCGCCGGCGCGGTGGCGACCCCGAACGTCGAGTTCAAGGACGTGCTGCTCGAGCTGAAGGTGGTTCCGACCATCACCCACGACAACCGCGTCTTCCTCGACGTCAACGTGAAGAAGGACGAGGTGATCCGCTACCTCGACACCAGCATCGGCCAGGTGCCCGAGATCGCCAAGCGCGAGGTCAACACCGCGGTGCTGGTGGACGACGGCCAGACCGTGGTGATCGGCGGCGTGTACGAGTTCACCGACGCCAACAGCGTGTCCAAGGTGCCGTTCCTGGGCGACGTGCCGTTCCTCGGCGCGCTGTTCAAGAAGAAGGGCCGCAGCAAGGAGAAGGCCGAGCTGCTGATCTTCCTGACCCCGAAGGTCATGCGGGTCGAGAAGCGCGCCTGAGCCTCCGGCCGGCGCACCCGAGCGAGGGACGGGGCCTGCGGGCCCCGTTCCTTTTCCGGCGTTCACGCCGCGGGAACCCGCCGGGCCCCGGATCGGTCAGAATCGGGCCATGGACATGCCCATCCCCGACGCCGCCCCGGGCGGCCTGCACGACGCCTTCGCCGCCCTGCGCGCGCGCCTCTCGGCCGCCATCGTCGGCCAGTCCGCGCTGGTCGAGCGCCTGCTGATCGCGCTGCTGGCCGACGGCCACCTGCTGGTCGAGGGCGCGCCGGGGCTGGCCAAGACGACGGCCATCCGCACCCTGGCCGCGCACCTGGACGCGGAGTTCGCGCGCGTGCAGTTCACGCCCGACCTGCTGCCGGCCGACCTCACCGGCACCGAGGTCTGGCGTCCGCAGGAGGGGCGCTTCGAGTTCCAGCCCGGCCCGGTGTTCCATCCGTTGCTGCTGGCCGACGAGATCAACCGCGCCCCGGCCAAGGTGCAGTCGGCGCTGCTGGAGGCGATGGGCGAACGGCAGGTCACCGTCGGCCGCCACACCTACGCGCTGCCGCCGCTGTTCCTGGTGATGGCCACGCAGAACCCGATCGAGCAGGAGGGCACGTTCCCGCTCCCGGAGGCGCAGCTGGACCGCTTCCTGATGCACGTGCGCATCGGCTATCCCGACGCGGCGGTGGAGGGCGAGGTCCTGCGCCTGGCGCGCGAGCGGGCCAGGCAGACCCTGCAGGCGCCGCCCACGCCGGTGGAGCGCATGCCGCAGGAACAGGTCTTCGCCGCGCGCGCGCAGGTGCTGGACCTGCACGTGGCGCCGGCGCTGGAGCGTTACCTGGTCGAGCTCGTGCTCGCCTCGCGCGATGCCGCCCGCTACGACGCCGCGCTTGGCCGCCGCATCGCCTGGGGCGCCAGCCCGCGCGGCTCGATCGCGCTGGAGCGCTGCGCGCGCGCGCGCGCCTGGCTGGCCGGCCGCGACTACGTGACGCCCGAGGACGTGCGCGCGGTGGCACCCGACGTGCTGCGCCATCGCGTGCTGCCCAGCTACGAGGCGCTGGCCGAGGGCTGGGACGGCGACCGCCTGGTCGCCGCGCTGCTGGAACGGGTGCCGGTGCCGTGAACCACGGCGGCGCGACGTCCGCGCACGCAGCCGCGGAAAGCGCGGGCACCGTTCCCGGACTGGCCGAGCTGGTCGCGTTGCGGGCCCAGGCGCTGGGCGCCACGTTGCCGCGTCGCGGCCGCCACGGCAGCCACGGGCCCGCGCCCTCGAACCTGCGCGGCCGCGGCATGGAGTACGCCGAATCGCGCGAGTACGTGCCCGGCGACGACGTCCGCCACATGGACTGGCGCCTGACCGCGCGCAGCGGCCGCGCCCACACCAAGCTGTTCCAGGCCGAACGCGAGCGCCTGACGCTGCTGGTCGCCGACACCGCGCCGGCGCTGTACTTCGGCACCCGCGTGCGCTTCAAGTCGGTGCAGGCCGCCCGCGCCGGGGCCGTGGCCGCATGGTCAGCGGTGCAGGCCGGCGACCGCATCGCCGCGCTGCGCGGCGGCGAGCCGGCGATCCGGCCGGCGACCGGATTGCGCGGCGCCATGCGCGTGCTGGACGCGCTGGTGCGGTGGTACGCGCAGCCGCCCGGCGACGATGCCGGCCTGGCGCTGGCGTTGGAGCACGCCCAGCGCCTGCTGCGGCCGGGTGCGCGCCTGGTGGTGCTGGCCGACCCGGGCAGCGCCGCGCAGGTGCCCGTGCTGCGCTGGACCGCGCTGGCGCGCCACCACGAGGCGACGCTGGTGCTGCTGCAGGACCCGCTGGAGACCGCGCCGCCGCCGCGCGAGGTGGCGTTGCGGGTGGAGGGCCGGCGCCTGCAGCTGCCGCTGCAGCGGCCGGCGGCGCGTGCGCAGTGGGACCGCGCCCTGGCGCAACCGGCGCGCGAACTGGCGCAGTCGCTGCCGGCGCTCGGCTGGCAGGTGCGGCGGTTGCAGTCCGATGCGCCAAGCGAGGCATGGCTGCGCCCGCAGCCCGCGCTCCAGGGCGACGGCGCTGCCGCCGCCGGGAACTAGCGCATGGATCCGGCCCGCCTGCCGCTGCGCGACGTTCACCTCCCGCCGGAGCCCGCCTGGTGGCCGCCGGCGCCGGGCTGGTGGTGGCTGGGGGCCGCGGTGCTGGCGCTGCTGCTCGGGCTGGCTGCGCGATCGGCGTGGCGAACCTGGCGGCGCCGTCGATGGACACGCTGGTTCGAGGCGGCCTGCGCCGGCGGCGAGGCGCCGCAGCGGCTGGGGGCGGTGTCCGCGCTGGCGCGCCCCGGCGCCCGCCCCCC
>Ga0182792_1001917_pt1 | contig 15670 bp, 12 predicted proteins | sample Passage237B_FD_130497 | JGI IMG/M metagenome (GOLD analysis project Ga0182792, IMG submission 130497) | Cellulose adapted compost microbial communities from Newby Island Compost Facility, Milpitas, CA, USA - Passage2 37B (version 2) (version 2) ...
CCGCCCCCCCCGCGGGGGGGGTGTCGCACGGGGGGAACCGGCGGGTCGACCGGAAAGCCAAGACCGGCCGCCCGCCCCAGATCTACCCCGGCTCGCCGGTGCGCGACTAAAAGCCGATGGGCCAGCGCTGAGTCCTGGCGCAAGCCACGGCAATGCCGCAGGGACGCCCCGCATCGCGGGGCGTCCTTTTTTGTGCCTGGGGCCGGCGCGCTGGCTCAGCCGAAGGCGGGCAGGGCGGCGTGCTCGCGCGCCAGCAGCTCGCGCAGCTGGCTGGAGGAGGCGCGCCGCATCGGCCGCTCGTCCACCGCCGACAGCGGGGCCTGGCGCAGGGCCTGCATCGGCAGCACCACCAGCTCGAAGGCCAGCTCCTCGGCGCTGAACAGCCACACCGTGGCGTCCAGGCTGCGCTCGCGATCCAGGCGCAGGCGGCGCTGGCGCGGCTGGGCCGGGATGTCGTGCTCGACCAGGAAGCGGGTGACCGCGTCGCCGTCGTCGGCGTAAAGATGCAGCTGCACCGGCGAGCTGGTATCGGCCGTGCCTTCCAGCACCGGCCCCACCAGGCGCGGCTCGAACCCGGCGAAGAACTCCATGGCCCGCAGCGCGGCCTGGCGCCGGGTGCGCAGGGCCTGCTCCTGGGTGGGGCCGAGGAAGATGCGCTGGTACTCGCGCAGCGCCTCCTCGATCTCGCGGTTGCGCGGCAGGGAGGCGTCGTCGTGGATGCCCAGGCGGTCGGCGGCCTTGAGCTTGGCCTGGTGGAAGTCGCGGATGCCGCCCTCGGCCATCAGCCGCGCCGCCTCGTAGGCCAGGCGGCGCCGGCGTTCCCGGGTGCGGTTCTGGGCGTGCTGGCGTGCGTGGTGCATGGCGCGGCTCCCCCCGGGTGGATCCACGCCGACTGTAGCCGATCACCACGGCAGGTCAACCGGGGCGCGGGCGCGCCCCGGTGCAGCCGGATCAGAAGATGTCGAAGGCCGCTTCGTCTTCCTCGTCGGCGCCGTACAGGTCCAGGCTCTCCTGCATCCGTTCCAGGTCCTCGACCTTGACGTACTCGGCCAGGCCGCCGCCGACGGTGGACAGGCGGCCGTTGGCGTCGACATAGACCTTGACCATGCCTTCGGGCGGTTCGTTGCTGGCGATCGGCTGGCCCTCCAGGGCCACGCGCATGTAGTCGATCCAGATCGGCAGGGCGGCGCGGCCACCGTACTCGCGGTAGCCCAGCGAGCGGAAGTCGTCGCGGCCGACCCAGACCGTGGTCACGTAGGGGCCGCCGAAGCCGGAGAACCAGGCGTCGCGGTGGTCGTTGGTCGAGCCGGTCTTGCCGCCCACGTCTTCCCGGCCCAGGACCTTGGCCGCGGTACCGGTGCCGCGCTGGACCACGTCGCGCATCATCGACACCAGCTGGTAGGCGGTGCGCTCGTCGATCGCGCGCGGGGCGACCCTGGCATCGGCCGGCGGCGCGACCTGGGCCCCGGCTTCCTGGCCCGGGGCGGCCTCGCCCTTGGGCGGCAGGGCGCCGAAGTTGAAGCCGTCCACCACCTGGGCGCCGCCGGCGGCCACCCGCCCGCCCACGGTGGCGCAGGTGCGGCAGGCCACCGCCGGGTTTTCCTTGAACAGGACGTTGCCGTCGCGGTCGCGGATCTCGTCGATGAACCAGGGGTCCACCCGCGAGCCGCCGTTGGCGAACACGGCGTAGCCGCGGGCAATCGACAGCGGGGTCAGCGAGGCCGTGCCCAGGGACATGGACAGGTTGGGCGGCAGTTCGGCCTGGTCGAAGCCGAACTGGGTGATGTAGTTGCGGGCGAACTCCACGCCGATGGCATCGAGCATGCGCACCGAAACCAGGTTGCGCGATTGCACCAGGGCTTCGCGCAGGCGCATCGGGCCGCGGAAGCCGCCGCCGTCGTTCTGCGGCGACCAGGTGTTGCCACGGCGGTCGCGGAACACCACCGGCGCGTCGAGCACGATCGAGGCCGGGTTGAAGCCCTTCTCGAACGCGGCCGCGTAGACGAAGGGCTTGAAGCTGGAGCCGGGCTGGCGCCGGGCCTGGGTGGCACGGTTGAACTTGTTGCCGGCGAAGCTGTAGCCGCCGACCAGGGCGCGCAGGGCGCCGGTGTTGGCATCCAGCGAGACCAGCGCGGACTGGCCGCGCGGGACCTGGTCCAGCAGGTACTCGCCTTCCTTCTCGCCCAGGCGCACCCGGACCACGTCGCCGCGCTTGACCAGGGCAGCGGGGTTCTTGTTGGCCCAGCGCGAGGCGCCCGGGCCCAGGGTCACCCGCTGGCCGTTGGCCAGCACCACCTGGGCGCTGCCGTCGGCAGCGGTGGCAGCGACCACCGCCGGCAGCAGGTCGGCCTGGGTGCTGAATTCGGCCAGGGCCTTGGCCAGGGCGGCGTCATCGGCGTCCGCCGGCAGTTGCAGCTCGCGCTCGACCCCGTGCCAGCCATGGCGGTGGTCGTACAGGCGCAGGCCCTCGCGCACGGCGCGGTCGGCCGCGGCCTGCAGCACAGGGTCGATGGTGGTGGTCACCCGGTAGCCGCGGGTCACCGCCTCCGGGCCGTAGCGGGCGATCATCTCCTGGCGGACCATCTCGGCCACGTAGGGGGCCGGGGCCTCCACCGGCGGCTCGTGGGGGCTGGCGTGCATGGGCACGGCCTTGGCCGCCGCGGCCTCGGCCGGGGGCACGAAGCCCAGCTCCGCCATCCGGTCCAGGATGTAGTCACGGCGGACCTTGGCCCGCTCGGGGTTGCTGATCGGGTTGCCGGAAGAGGGGAACTTGGGGATGCCGGCCAGCGAGGCCATCTCGTCCAGGTCCAGCTCGGCCAGCTTCTTGCCGTAGTAGAACTCGGCGGCCGCGGCCACGCCGTAGGCGCGGTTGCCGAAGAAGCTCTTGTTGAGGTACAGGGCAAGGATCTCGTCCTTGCCCAGTTCCTGCTCCATGCGCACGGCCAGCAGCATTTCGGCCAGCTTGCGCTTGATCTTCACTTCCGGGCTCAGATAGAACTGCCGGGCCACCTGCTGGGTGATGGTCGAGCCGCCCGGAACCTTGAGGCTGCCGGTGGTGGCCATCAGCCAGATGGCGCGGCCGGTGCCCTTGTAGTCCACGCCGCCGTGCTCGTAGAAGCGGGCGTCCTCGATGGCCAGGAAGGCCTGGCGCAGCCGCACCGGGACTTCGTCGATCTGGACCGGGTAGCGGCGGCTCTCGCCGAACACCGCCATCAGCTTGCCGTCGGCCGCGTGGACATACAGCGGCTCCTGCATCTCGGTGTCGCGCAGGGTCGAGATGTCCGGCAGCTCGGCCGAAATGACGTAGTACAGGGCGCCCAGGCCGGCGGCAGCCAGCAGCGCCAGGGCGATCAGGAGCAGCAGCGCCCAGCGCAGCAGACGACGAAATCGGGGCATCGACCTGGTTTCCGTTGCGAATTTTGCGGCCGCAGAGTATAGATGACCGCGGGCCCAGGCCGGGGGGACGGGGTCCGGGGGAGATCAACCGGAGTGGCAGGACTTGCGGTGCGGGGGGGTACCCCGGCCGTGGGGGTGTTGCCAAGCCGGGAAAACTCGTTATTTAATGCTCAGGCACAGGTAGTACGCCCAAGTGCCTGTCATTAGGGGAGAAACCGTGGGGCTCATCCCGAAAAGCCAGTCGCCGCTCATTGGCGTCGATATCAGTTCGACCGCGGTGAAGCTGCTGCAGCTGTCGCGCAGTGGCAATCGTTACCGGGTCGAACACTATGCCGTCGAGCCGCTGCCGCCCAATGCCGTGGTGGAAAAGAACATCGTCGAGGTCGAGGCGGTTGGCGAAGCCATCCGCCGCGCCGTGACGCGTTCTGGGACCAAGGCCAAGAACGCGGCCGCCGCGGTCGCCGGTTCGGCCGTGATCACCAAGGTCATCCCCATGCCCGCCGACCTGGACGAGTCGGACATGGAGGCCCAGGTCGAGCTTGAGGCGGTCAACTACATCCCGTACCCGATCGAGGAAGTGAACCTCGATTTCGAGGTGCTCGGGCCCATGCCCAACAACCCGGAGACGGTCCAGGTGCTGCTGGCGGCCTCGCGTTCGGAGAACGTGGAGCTGCGCCAGTCGGCGCTGGAGCTGGGCGGGCTGACGGCCAAGGTGATGGACGTGGAGGCCTTCGCGGTCGAGAACGCCTTCGCCCTGATCGCCGACGAGCTGCCGGTCGGGCGTGACGGCGTGGTCGCCCTGGTCGACATCGGCGCGACCATGACCACCCTCAACGTCCTGCGCGGCGGCCGCAGCCTGTACAGCCGCGAACAGGTGTTCGGCGGCAAGCAGCTGACCGACGAGGTCATGCGCCGCTACAGCCTCAGCTACGAGGAAGCCGGGCTGGCCAAGCGCCAGGGCGGCCTGCCGGACAGCTATGAAGTCGAGGTGCTGGAGCCGTTCAAGGAGGCCACGGTCCAGCAGATCAGCCGCCTGCTGCAGTTCTTCTACGCGGGCAGCGAGTTCAACCGGGTCGACCAGATCGTGCTGGCCGGCGGCTGCGCCGGGATCCAGGGGCTGGCGGAGATGGTCGAGGAGCAGCTCGGCGTGCCGACCCTGGTGGCCAACCCGCTGGCGCAGATGACCCTGGGCCCGCGGGTCCAGGCGCAGGCGCTGGCCCAGGATGCGCCGGCGCTGATGATCGCCACCGGCCTGGCCCTGAGGAGCTTCGACTGATGGCCCGGATCAATCTTCTGCCGTGGCGCGCCGAGCGCCGCAAGCAGCGCCAGCGTGAATTCCAGGCGATGCTGGGCCTTGCCGCCCTGGCCGGCCTGGGCCTGGCCTTCCTGCTGTGGTTCTACTACGACCGCCAGGTCAGCGGGCAGTACGCGCGCAACGCCTACCTCGAGGACCAGATCGCCCAGGTCAAGAGGCAGAACGAGGAAATCAAGGAGCTGGACGCCAAGAAGGACCGGCTGCTGGCGCGCAAGAAGGTCATCGAGGAACTGCAGGCCAACCGCTCGCAGATGGTGCACCTGTTCGATTCGCTGGTGCGCACCATCCCCGATGGCGTGACCCTGACCTCGCTCAAGCAGGAAGGCGACATCCTCACCCTGCAGGGCGGCGCCCAGTCCAACGCCCGGGTCAGCGCCTACATGCGCAACCTGGAGACCTCCGGCTGGATGACCAAGCCGGACCTGTCGATCATCGAGGCCCGCAAGGAGGCCGCGCCGGCCGGCTCGCGTGCGCTGCCCTACACCTTCACCCTGCGGGTGAGGCTGGCCAACCCGGGCACCAACGAGGACGGCAGCCCCAAGCTCGAGGGTGAGACCGGGGACGACGAGGCGGCCGAAGGCGAGGCCGCAGACGCGGCGCAGCCGGCAGCCGGGTCCGCGGCCCCGGCCGAGCAGGCCCAGCCCGCCGCCGCGCCGGCCGAGCCGGCCAATGCCAACACCACCCAGGGGAGCCCGGCGTCATGAGCCAGAAGAAAAAGCTCAAGATGAGCGACCTGGACTTCAACAACATCGGCAACTGGCCGCAGAACGCCAAGATCGTGTTCTGCGTGTTCGTGGCCCTGATGATCCTGGTCCTGGCCTACCTGCTGGCCGTGCGCGGCAAGCGTGACGAGCTGCTGGCCCAGGAGCGCCGCGAGGTGGACCTGCGCGCCCAGTTCGAGACCGAACAGGGCAAGGCGGCCAACCTGGAGCCGCTGCGCCAGCAGCTGGCGCAGATGGAGCAGGTGCTGCAGCAGATGCTGCGCCAGCTGCCCAGCAAGACCGAGATGCCGGACCTGATCATCGACATCTCCCAGACCGCGCTTTCCAGCGGCCTGTCCAACGAGCTGTTCAAGCCCGGCCAGGAGATCCCCAAGGAGTTCTACGCCGAGAAGCCGATCGCGCTGCGCATGGTGGGCAACTACCACCAGTTCGGCGCATTCGTCAGCGGCGTGGCCTCGCTGCCGCGCGTGGTGATCCTGACCATGCACGACATCCAGCTGCAGCCCAAGGCCCAGGGGCCGGGCCGCGGCGCCGGTGCCCTCGAACTTTCCGGCACGGTCAAGACCTACCGCTACCTGGACGAGACCGAGATCGCCGAACAGCAGCCGGAGGGGGGTGAGAAGAAATGAGGATGCCTGCGAACTTCGCCCCGGCTGCGCGCGGAGTGCTGCTGTGCCTGGGCGCGCTGCTGCTCAGCGCCTGCGGCCGCAGCGTGACCAGCACCTATGGCGACGCCCCGAACCTCGAGAAGTGGGTGGCCGACGTGCGCGCCCGCCCGGCGCCGCCGCTGCCGCCGCTGCCGGTGATGCAGCAGTTCGAGACCTTCGAGTACAACGCCCAGGACGTGCGTGATCCCTTCAGCGATGCCTGGTCCAGTGCCGACTCGGGCACCGGCCTGCGCCCGGACCCGAACCGGCGCAAGGAGCCGCTGGAGGCCTTCCCGCTGGACAGCCTGGACATGGTGGGCACGATCGGCCAGGGAAGCGGGCTGATCGCGCTGGTAATGGCGCCCGACCGGGTGACCCACAGGGTCCGCCCGGGGTCGTATCTGGGGCAGAGCGACGGTCGGGTCACCTCGGTGCACGAGGACCGGATCGAACTGGTGGAACTGGTGTCCGATGGTGCGGGTGGCTGGCTGGAGCGTCCGGCGGCCATCGCGCTCGAAGATCAATGATTAGGGGATAGCTCGATGACCTTTACCAATGCCCAGAGCCTGCGCACCTCGAGGCGCCCGGTGATCCTGCGGGCCTGCGGCCTGGGGCTCGCGTTCGCCCTTACCGCCGCCACCGCCCCGGCCGCCGAGCCCGCGCAGCCGGCCGCCACGTCCCAGGCCTCCAGGGCCGCGGGCACGGTTTCCCAGATCGACTTCAAGCGTGGTGACGGCGGCGCCGGCCGCCTGATCCTGCGCTTCGACGGCGAAGGCCTGGCCCCGGACCTGCGCAAGCAGGACGGCAGCATCGTGGTCGACGTCGCCCAGGCCAGCCTGCCGGCCGAACTGCAGCGCCAGCTGGACGTGACCGACTTCGCCACCCCGGTGCAGCGGATCGACGCCCGTCCCTATGCCGGCGGCGCCCAGCTGGTGCTGAGCACCCGCGGCGAGGTCGAGTCGCTGGCCTACCAGTCCGGCAACGAATACGTGGTCGAGATCAGCCCGCGGACCAGCGCGACCGCGGTGGGCGCGGTCAATGCCGGCACCGTGAGCAGCGCCCAGGCCAAGCTGGCCGCGCGTCCGTACTCCGGTCGCCCGGTGACCTTCAACTTCCAGGACGTGCCGGTGCGCACCGTCCTGCAGCTGATCGCCGAGGAGTCCAACCTCAACATCGTGGCCTCGGACACCGTGCAGGGCAACGTGACCCTGCGCCTGGTGAACGTGCCCTGGGACCAGGCGCTGGACATCGTCCTGCGCGCCAAGGGCCTGGACAAGCGTCGTGACGGCAACGTGATCTGGGTGGCGCCGCAGCCGGAGCTGGCCGCGTTCGAGAAGGCCAAGGAAGACGCGCGCATCGACCTGGAGAACCGCGTCGACCTGGTCACCGACTACCTGCAGATCAACTACCACTCGGCGGCGGCGATCTTCAAGGCGCTGACCGAGGCCAAGGGCATCAGCGGCAGCCAGGGCGGTGAAAACGGCACCAACGAGAACGGCTTCCTGTCCCCGCGTGGCCGCCTGGTCGCCGACGAGCGCACCAACACCCTGATGATCAGCGACATCCCGAAGAAGGTCGCGCAGATGCGCGAGCTGATCTCGGTGATCGACCGCCCGGTCGACCAGGTCCTGATCGAGGGTCGCATCGTCATCGCCACCGACTCCTTCGCCCGCGAGCTGGGTGCGCGCTTCGGCATCAGCGGCAACCGTGACAATGCCTACTTCAGCGGCAACCTGGAGGCCAACACCACCAACCGCAACGCCGACTACGCCACTGCCCAGGCCAACGCCAACGCCATCCGCGACTGGGCGACCGCCGACGCCGCGGCCGTGGCCAACGGCACCCCGCGGCCGCTGCCGCCGGTGCTGGCGTCCTCGTCGATCACCCGTGGTCTGAACGTCAACCTGCCGGTGCCCAGCACCATGAACCCGGCCGGCCTGGCGCTGTCGATCCTCAACGCCGGCTACCTGCTGGACATCGAGCTGAGCGCGATGCAGGAAGAGCAGCGCGGCGAGGTGCTGTCCAACCCGCGCGTGGTCACCTCCAACCAGCGCCAGGCGGTCATCCGCCAGGGCCGCGAGGTCGGCTACGTGACCATGACCGGCGGCGTGGGCGCGGTGGCCACCCCGAACGTCCAGTTCAAGGACGTGCTGCTGGAGCTGATGGTCACCCCGACCATCACCAACGACGACCGCGTCTTCCTCGACGTGACCGTGAAGAAGGACGAGGTCCTGCGTTACCTGGATACCTCCATCGGCCAAGTGCCGGAGATCGCCAAGCGCGAGATCAACACCGCCGTGCTGGTGGACGACGGCCAGACCGTGGTGATCGGCGGCGTGTACGAGTTCACCGACTCGGCCAGCGTGTCCAAGGTGCCGTTCCTGGGCGACGTGCCCTTCCTGGGCGCCCTGTTCAAGAAGAAGGGCCGCAACAAGCAGAAGGCCGAGCTGCTGGTGTTCCTGACCCCGAAGGTCATGCGCGTGGCCAAGCGCTGAGCGCAGGCGAGCCCGCGCAGGAAACGCGGACGGGGCCCTCGTGGCCCCGTCTTCTTTTGTCCGGGAACCCGGGCGGTGCCGGATGGGTCAGAATCCGGACATGGACCTGCCACCCCCCATCCCCGATATCGCCCCCGCGTCCGCCGCGGGCCTGCATGGCCTGTTCTCCGACCTGAGCCAGCGCCTGTCCGCGCAGATCGTCGGCCAGCAGGTCCTGGTCGAACGCCTGCTGCTGGCCCTGCTCGCCGATGGCCACCTCCTGGTCGAGGGCGCCCCCGGCCTGGCCAAGACCACCGCGATCCGGACCCTGGCTTCGCACCTGGAGGCCGAGTTCGCCCGGGTCCAGTTCACCCCCGACCTGCTGCCGGCCGACCTGACCGGCACCGAGGTCTGGCGCCCGCAGGAGGGGCGCTTCGAATTCCAGCCCGGGCCGGTTTTCCACTCCCTGCTGCTGGCCGACGAGATCAACCGGGCCCCGGCCAAGGTGCAGTCGGCGCTGCTGGAGGCCATGGGCGAGCGCCAGGTCACGGTGGGCCGGCACACCTACGCCCTGCCGCAGCTGTTCCTGGTGATGGCTACCCAGAACCCGATCGAGCAGGAGGGCACCTTTCCCCTGCCCGAGGCGCAGCTGGACCGGTTCCTGATGCATGTGCGCATCGGCTACCCCGATGCGCAGATGGAGACCGAGATCCTGCGCCTGGCCCGCAACCGCGCCCTGGATACGCTGCAGGCGGAGACAGCCCAACCTCCGCTGCGGATCACCCAGGAGCAGGTGTACGCCGCGCGCCGCCAGGTGCTGGCTACCCACCTGGCGCCGGCGCTGGAGCGCTACCTGGTCGAACTGGTCCTGGCCTCGCGCGACGCCGCCCGTTACGACCCGCAACTGGCGCTGCGGATCGCCTGGGGCGCCAGCCCGCGCGGCTCCATCGCCCTGGAGCGCTGTGCCCGTGCCCGTGCCTGGCTGGCCGGGCGCGACTACGTCACCCCGGAGGACGTGCGCGCGGTGGCCCCGGATGTGCTGCGCCACCGGGTCCTGCCCAGCTACGAAGCCCTGGCCGAGGGCTGGGATGGCGAGCGCCTGGTCGCGGCCCTGCTGGAGCGGGTGCCGCCCCCGTGAACCCGGGCAAGGCGCCGACGGCGGCAACGGCGGGCGCGCCGGTGGGAGCCGACGCAGGCGACGGCCTGCGACCCAGCCTGGCCGAACTGCTGGCACTGCGCGCGGGCGTGGCCCGGTCCGCGCCGCGCCGGGCCCGCGACGGAGTGCACGGGCAGGCGCCTTCGCCCCTGCGCGGGCGTGGCATGGAGTACGCCGAGTCACGCGAATACGTGCCCGGTGATGACGTGCGGCGCATGGACTGGCGCCTGACCGCGCGTACCGGGCGCGCCCATACCAAGCTGTTCCAGGCCGAACGCGAACGCATGAGCCTGCTGGTGGCCGATGTCTCGCCGGCGCTGTTCTTCGGTACCCGGGTGCGCTTCAAGTCGGTGCAGGCCGCGCGCGCCGGGGCGGTGGCGGTGTGGTCGGCCCTGGCCGCCGGCGACCGCATCGGCGCCCTGCGCGCGGGCGAGCCGGCGCTGGCGCCGGCCACCGGCCTGCGTGGGGCCATGCGCGTGCTCGACGCGCTGGTGCGCTGGTACGCGCAGCCGCCGGCGCGGGAGCCTGGGCTGGACCTGGCCCTGGAACAGGCCCAGCGCCTGCTGCGCCCCGGCGCCCGGCTGGTGGTGCTGGCCGATCCCGCGGCCGCTGCGGCGGTGCCGCGGCAGCGCTGGAGTGCGCTGGCACGCCACCACCAGGCCAGCCTGGTGCTGCTGCAGGACCGGCTGGAACTAGAGCCGCCCCCGCGCCGCCTGGCCCTGCGCGGCAGCAGCCGGCGGGTGGAGCTGGACCTGGGCGACCGGCAGGTCCGCGCGCGCTGGCACCAGGCTTTCGTCGCCCCGGCGCAGGTGCTGGCGCAGGAACTGGCCGGCCTGCGCTGGGACGTGCGCCTGCTGTGCGCCGACGAGGACGCCGAGGCCTGGCTGCGCCCGGCCCCGGCCGGAGGCAGGCAGGCATGAGTACGCACCTGGAGCTGCCGCTGCGCGACGTGCACCTGCCGCCGCCGCCCCCGCTGTGGCCGCCCGCGCCGGGCTGGTGGTGGCTGGGCGCTGGCCTGGTCCTGCTGCTGCTTGTGCTGCTGGCCTGGTGGCTGTGGCGCCGGCGTCGCCGCCAACGCTGGTCGCAATGGTTCCTGGCCCAGTGCGGGCAGGACGCGGATGCGCAGGCGGTGGCGGCGATCTCGGCTGCGCTGCGCCGGGCCGCGCGGCGCAGCCGTCCGGGGGCCGAACTGCTCGATGGCGAGGCCTGGCTGCGCTTCCTCGACGGGCCTTCCGGCCAGGCTTTCAGCGCCGGACCCGGACGCCTGCTGCTGGACGGGGCGTTCCGTCCGGCGCTGGAGCCTGCGCAGGTGCAGGCCCTGCGCGAGCTGGCCCATGGGCGCTTCCTGCAGCTGATGGAGGGCCGGCGGCGGTGAGCACCTGGTGGAGTGGGCTGCTGGCGGGCTGGGGCCTGGAATGGGCCGGCTTTGCCTGGCCCTGGGCCTGGACGTTGCTGCCATTGCCCCTGCTGCTGCGCTGGCTGCTGCCGCCGCGGCGCAGTGCGCGGGCGGCCCTGCGCGTGCCCTGGGACGACCGCCTGGTTGCTTTGGCCGGCACGGATGGCGGCGGGCGTGGGGGGCGCTGGCTGCTGCCGGCACTGGCCTGGCTGCTGCTGTGCGCGGCGCTGGCACGGCCGCAGGAGCTGGGTCCGGCGCAGGCGCCGCCGCGCCAGGCGCGGCAGCTGCTGCTGGCGGTGGACCTGTCCGGCAGCATGAGCGAGGAGGACATGCGCCTGGGCAACGCGGTGGTGGACCGCCTGACCGCGGCCAAGGCGGTGATCTCCGATTTCCTCGAGCGCCGGGCCGGCGACCGGGTGGGCCTGCTGGTGTTCGGCCAGCGCGCCTACATGCTCACCCCGATGACCCTGGACCTGGCCACGGTCAGGCAGCAGCTGCGCGACAGCGTGGCCGGACTGGCCGGGCGCGAGACCGCGCTGGGCGATGCCATCGGCCTGGGAGTCAAGCGCCTGCGTGAGCAGCCGGAGGGGCAGCGGGTGCTGGTCCTGCTCACCGACGGGGTCAATACCGCTGGCGCGCTCGAGCCGCTCAAGGCCGCCGAGCTGGCGCGCGAGGAGCGGGTGCGGGTCTACACCATCGCCTTTGGCGGCGAGGGCAGCGTGTTCTCGTTCTTCGGCGTGCCGGTGCAGGCGCCGGGCCAGGGCGAGGCCGTGGACGAGGACACCCTCGGCCAGATCGCCGCGATCACCGGCGGGCGCTTCTTCCGCGCCCGCGATACCGCCGAGCTGGCCGGGATCTATGCCGAGCTGGACCGGCTGGAGCCGGTGCGGGTGGAGGCCGAGCCGGTGCGACCGCGGATCGAGCGCTATGCCTGGCCGCTGGGCGCGGCCCTGGGCCTGGCCCTGCTGGCCGGCGCGCTGGGTCCGGGGCGCCGGGGAGGGCAGGCATGATGCCGGCCTGGTTGCCGCTGGAGCTGGTCCATTTCCAGCGCCCGCTATGGCTGTGGGCGCTGCTGCTGGTGCCCTTGCCCTGGCTGCTGTGGCGCCGCCGCCGCGGCGCCGCCCTGGACGGGGTGGTCGATCCGCACTTGCTGCCGCACCTGCTCGAGCCCGCGCCGGCCACGGCCCTGGCCCGGGTGGCCGGGGCCAGCCTGGCCCTGCTGCTGGCAGTGCTGGCCCTGGCCGGGCCCGGCTGGCGCAAGGAGGCGCAGCCGCGCTGGCAGGCCGGCACGCCGCTGGTGATCGCCCTGGACGTGTCCCTGGCCAGCGCCGCGCCCGACCTGCCGCCCAGCCGCCTGGCCCAGGCCCGGGCCAAGCTTGAACGCCTGCTCGAGCTGCGCCAGGACGGCGAGGTGGGCCTGGTGGCCTGGGCGGCCGATGCCTATACGGTAGCGCCGCTGACCAGCGATGCCGGCAATATCGCCCTGTATCTGGATGCGCTGGAGCCGGGCCTGACCCCGGTGGACGGACACCGCCCCGAGCTGGCCCTGGCCCATGCCGCCTCGCTGTTGCGCCAGGCGGGCTTCGACCAGGGCCAGATCCTGCTGTTGACCGGCCAGTCCGGGCCGCGCAGCCCCGAGGTGGCCGCCGCCCTGGCCGCCGAGGGCTACCGCACCTCGGTGCTGGGCCTGGGCACGCCGGCCGGAGCGCCTTACCGCGACGCCGTGGGCCAGGCCCGGCACGTGGCCCTGGACGAGCCTGCCCTGCGCGCGCTGGCCCGTGCGGGGGGCGGCCGCTATGCGCGCCTGCGCGCCGATGACGCCGACCTGGACCAGCTGGGCGTGCTGCAGGCCGATGCCGGCCCGCTGCGCGAGGGCGGCGCGGCCAGCGAAGCGGTATGGCTGGACCAGGGCTACTGGCTGCTGTGGCCGGTGCTGTTGCTGGCCGCACTGGCCTTCCGCCGTGGCGCCGCGGTGCTGGGTTGCCTGCCCCTGCTGCTGGGGCTGGGCCTGCTGGCGCCGGCTCCGGCCTCGGCCGCGGAAGGGGGCACGGCCTGGAAGCGCGCCGACCAGCGGGCCCAGGAGCAGCTGGAACGCGGGGTCCAGGCCTACCGCAACGGTGACTACCAGGCCGCGGCCGAGGCCTTTGAAGCCGCGCGCGCCCGTGGCGCGGACGCCGACTACAACCTGGGCAATGCCCTGGCCCGGCTGGGGCGGTACGACGAGGCCATTGCCGCCTACGACCGTGCCCTGGACCGGCAGCCGGGCATGGCCGATGCCTTGGCCAACCGCGCCGTGGTCGAGGCCGCGCGCCGGCGCCAGCCGCCCGCCGGCGGAGGCGGGGGCTCGAGCGGGGAGCAGGATGGCCAGGCGCCGCAGCCAGGGCAGGGCCAGGACCCGGGCGCGCAGGGCCAGCCGCGGCAGGGCGGCGCGCGCGCGGGCAAGGAAGCTTCCGCCGACTCCCGTGATGGCCAGGCCGGCGCGCAGCATGACGGGGGGGAGCAGGCTTCGCCGCAGCCTGCCGACGCGCAGCGGCAGGAACAGGCCGACCGCGAGTACCGCCAGCGCATGCAGCAGGCGCTGGAAGCGCAGGCCAGCCAGGCGGGGGACGGGGAAGCCGCCAGCCCCAGCGCGGAGGAGCGCGCCAGCGCCGAGCGGCGGCAAGCGCACGAAGCCTGGTTGCGGCGGGTGCCGGATGATCCTGGCGGCCTGTTGCGGGCCAAGTTCCGGCTCGAATACGAACGCAGGCAACGGGAGGGAAGATGAGCCGCCGGGTACCGCCACGCATCTGCGGCAAGCTGCGCGCAGGCCTGTTGCTGGGGCTGCTGGCCCTGCTGTGGCCGGCGCTGGCCACGGCCGCCACCCGGGCCTGGCTGGACCGCGGCAGCGTGGAGCAGGGTGAGGCCGTCACCCTCAACATCCAGACCGACCAGGACGGGGTGGCGCCGGATTACTCGCCGCTGGCGACCGACTTCGAGCTGGGGCCGCCGCAGCGCGCGCGCGATGCCGGTGGCCGCGGCGGACTGTTCGGCATCGCCCTGACCCCGCGCCGCACCGGCGTGCTCAACCTGCCGTCGCTGCGGGTGGGCGGCGAGCGTACCCCGGCCCTGGTGCTGCGGGTGCTGCCGGCCTCCACCGATGTCCCCCAGGGCGATGTCTTCATCCAGACTCTGGTCGACTCGCCCGCGCCCTACGTGCAGCAGGCGGTGGGCGTGAGCGTGCGCCTGCACTACGCCATCCCGCTGATCTCGGGCGAACTGAGCCAGGACGCGCCCGAGGGCGCCTCGCTGCAGCGCGTGGGCGAGGACGTGAACAGCTTCCGCGAGGTGGGCGGGCGCCGCTACCAGGTGGTGGAACGGCGTTACCTGCTGGTGCCCGAGCGCAGCGGTCCGCTGCAGCTGCCGCCGGCCCGCTTCCGTGGCCGCGGCTCGCCACGCTTCTTCGACGACTTCTTCGGCAACGACCGCAGCCTGGCGGCCGAGGGCCCGGCGCGGGTGCTGCAGGTGCAGGCCCAGCCCCCCGGGGCGCCGCAGCCCTGGCTGCCGCTGCGCGCGCTGCAGCTGCGTTACGTGGCCGCGCCCAGCCGCGGCCGTGCGGGCGAGTCCCTGGAGCTGGAGGTGGAGGCGGTGGCGCAGGGCACCACCGCGGCCCTGTTCCCGGAGCTGCCGCTGCCGCGGCCGCAGGGGGCGCAGCTGTTTGCCGAGCGTGCCCGGACCGAGGAGCGCTTCGTCGACGGCAGCCCGCAGCTGACCATGCGCCGGCGCTTTGCGCTGGTGCCGCAGCAGGCCGGGCACCTGCTGCTGCCGGCCCTGGAAATGGAGTGGTGGGACGCCGCTGCCAATGCCGCGCGGCGCGCGCACCTGCCCGCGCTGGAACTGGAAATCGAACCGGGTACGGCGGCAGCGCCTCCGGCGCCCACGCCCGAACCGCCCGACCCGGAAGCGGAGGTGGCCCTGCCCGCGCCTGCCGGCATGGGCCGGCTGCCCTGGCCATGGCTGGCCCTGGGCCTGGGCCTGCTGTGGCTGCTCACCCTGGCCTGGGCGCTGTGGCTGCGCGGGCGGCGGCTTCCGGAAAGCGGGGACGGCGGTGTCGCGCAGTTCCAGCCAGGGCCTGCAAGCGCCTCCCTGGCCGAGCTGCGCCGGCAGCTGGACGCGGGCAGCCTGGAGAACGTGGTGGCGGTGCTGCGGCGCATGCACCGGCCACCGCTGCAGGACCTGGAGCAGGTGCTGGCCAGGCTGGGCGATGCCGCCCAGCGCCAGGCGCTGGAACGGATGCGGCGCGCATTGTGGGCCGGCGAGGGCGACCCGGCCCAGGCGCGCCAGGAACTGCGCGCCGCCCTGCGCGGCGGCCCGCGCTGGCGCCAGCCCGAGGCCGGGGCGGCGGATCCGCTGCCGCCGCTGTACCCGCCGGCCAGCCGGGGGGCGCCCCTCCGGGGGGGCGGGGGGTCCCCCGCCCGCCGCTGTCCCCGCCGGCCAGCCGGGAGCCGCCCATCCGGTGAGCCGGGGCGGAATGTTAATCTCGTTGCCTTCGCAATCATCCCCCCGGTACCGCGCATGACTTCTTCCG
>Ga0182792_1001918_pt1 | contig 15668 bp, 15 predicted proteins | sample Passage237B_FD_130497 | JGI IMG/M metagenome (GOLD analysis project Ga0182792, IMG submission 130497) | Cellulose adapted compost microbial communities from Newby Island Compost Facility, Milpitas, CA, USA - Passage2 37B (version 2) (version 2) ...
CGCCGCGGGGCGCGCCGCCCCCGAGGGGCGCCGGCGCCCCCCCCCCCCCGGGGGGCGGGCCGCCGCCCCCCGCCAGTCCGAGCAGGACGCGGCGGCGGTTGGGAGCGGTCTGGTTGTTCATTCTTCGACTCCTAGCAGAAGACAATCGATGCCGTCACACAGGCAGTGCAGCACGAGCAGGTGAACCTCCTGGATGCGCGCCGTGCGATCGGAGGGGACGCAGATGTGGATGTCGTCGGGGCCGAGCAGGCCGGCCATCTTCCCGCCGTTCTTGCCGGTCAGCGCCACCACGCGCACCTCGCGCTCGTGCGCGGCCTCGATGGCGTCGACGACGTTGGGCGAGTTGCCGCTGGTCGAGATGGCCAGCAGCACGTCGCCGGCCTGGCCGAGCGCGCGCACCTGCTTCGAGAAGACCTGCACGTAGTCGTAGTCGTTCGCGATCGACGTCAGCGTGGAGGTGTCGGTGGTCAGCGCGATGGCGGCCAGCGGCGGGCGCTCCATCTCGAAGCGGTTGAGCAGTTCGGCGGCGAAGTGCTGCGCGTCGGCGGCTGATCCGCCGTTGCCGCAGGCCATGATCTTGCCGTTGGCGAGCAGGCTCTGGGTCATCGCCTCGACGGCCGCCGCGATCGGGGCGGCGAGCGATTCGAGCGCCCGCTGCTTGGTGGCGACGCTGTCTTCGAACTGGCGGGAAATGCGCTTGATGAGGTCCATGTTCGCGTTGGAATGACGCCGGGGTTTCGGCGGGAGCCGCAGTCTAGCATGCGTGCTGCGGCGCGGAATCGGCGCTGCCGAGTATGGCACCGCGGCCCGGGCCGAGTTGCGGCGGCTTACACCCGGTTACCATGGCGCGCCCTCGAAGGCGCCGCGCAGCCATTGGATCGAGGCGGGTTCGAGTCGTTCCAGCAGAACCGCGTCGAAACGCATCGGGCGCCCCGCATGGGTGCGGCCGTCGTGGGTCAGCCACCAGTGCGCGGCGAGCGCGACGCGGCGCTGCTTCTCTGCCGTGATGCTGGCGGCCGCGTCGCCGAAGCGGCCCCGCGCGCGCAGCCGCACCTCGACGAAGACCAGCGTCGTGCCATCCAGGCCGACGAGATCGATCTCGCCGCCCCGGCAGCGCACCCGGCGTGCCAGCACGCGCACGCCGTGGCGGGCCAGGTGCGCCGCGGCCAGCGCCTCGGCGGCCTCGCCGCGCGCTTGCGCGGCGACGCCCGCGCGGCCGACAATGGCCGCCTTGCCGTTTCCGTCCCGTCGGCTCATGCGCGACTCCGCGAGCTTCCTGTCCAGTACGCCGTCATTGTATGTGGTGGCCACGCCCATCGGGCACCTGTCCGACATCGGCCTGCGCGCGCTTGGCGTGCTGCGCGAGGCCGACGTCGTCGCGGCGGAGGACACGCGCCACAGCCAGCGCCTGCTCGACGCGCACGGCATCCGCACGAAGCTGCTGGCGCTGCACGAGCACAACGAACAGAGCGCGGCGACGCGCCTGATCGAGCTGCTGGCCGACGGCCGGCACGTGGCGCTGATCACGGACGCCGGCACGCCCGGCGTGTCCGACCCCGGCGCGCGCGCCGTGGCGCGCGTGCTGGCGGCGGGGCATCCGGTGGTGCCGGTGCCGGGGCCGTGTGCGGCCGTGGCGGCGCTGTCGGCCTCGGGCATGGGCGAGGGGGGCTTCCGCTTCGTCGGCTCCCTGCCGCCCGGGGGGGCGGGACGCCGCGAGGCGCTGCAGGCGCTGGCCGGCGAGCCGGTGCCGCTGGTGCTGTACGAGTCGCCGCACCGCATCGCCGAGTGCCTGGCCGATCTGCGCGACGTGCTCGGCGCCGGGCGCGAGATCGTCGTCGCGCGCGAGCTCACGAAGCGCCACGAGCAGATCGTGCGCATGGGGCTCGGCGAGGCGCCGGACTGGCTCGCCGCCGATCCCGACCACGGGCGCGGCGAATTCGTGCTCGTCGTGTCCGGTTGCCCGCCGCGCGAGGGGCTGACGGCGGAGGACGGGCGCGTGCTCGACCTGCTGCTCGACGAGCTGCCGGTGCGCAGCGCCGCGCGGCTCGCGGCCGAGATCACCGGCGCGCCGCGCAAGCTGCTCTACGCGCGGGCGCTGGAACGTAAACAGGACTTAGAATGAGCGCATCAGGCAAGGCCCAGGAAGACATGCAAACCCTCACCCTCGTTCGCCCCGACGACTGGCACCTGCACCTCCGCGACGGCGACGCGCTGGCGGCGACGGTGCCGCACGTGGCCGAGCGTTTCGGCCGCGCCATCATCATGCCCAACCTGCGTCCGCCGGTGACGACCACCGAGGCCGCGCTGGCCTACCGCGAGCGCATCCTCGCTGCGGTGCCGGCCGGGCTGCGTTTCGAGCCGTTGATGACGCTGTACCTCACGGACAACATGCCGCCGGACGAGATCGACCGCGCGGCCGACTCGGGCGCCATCGTCGCGCTCAAGCTCTATCCGGCCGGCGCGACGACGAACTCCGACTCCGGCGTGACCGACATCGCCCGCATCCATCCCGTGCTCGAGCGCATGGAGGCACGGGGCCTCGTGCTGTGCGTGCACGGCGAAGTGACCGACCCGGACGTCGACGTGTTCGACCGCGAGCACGTGTTCATCGAGCGCACGCTCGCGCCGCTCGTCGAGCGCTTCCCCGGCCTGCGCGTGGTGTTCGAGCACATCACGACCTCGGCGGCGGTGGACTTCGTGCGCTCGCGGCCGAAGAACGTCGGCGCGACGATCACGCCGCACCACCTGCTGCTCAACCGCAATGCCATCTTCGCCGGCGGCATCCGCCCGCACCACTACTGCCTGCCGGTGCTCAAGCGCGAGACGCACCGTCGCGCGCTGGTCGACGCGGCCACCTCGGGCGATCCGCGCTTCTTCCTCGGCACCGACTCCGCCCCGCACGCGCGCGGCGACAAGGAAGCCGCGTGCGGATGCGCGGGCTGCTATGTTGCACATGCCGGCATCGAGCTGTATGCCGAAGCGTTCGAGCGGGCCGGTACGCTCGACAGGCTGGAGGCCTTCGCCAGCCTCAACGGGCCGGCTTTCTACGGACTGGCGCCGAATCAGGAGCGCATCACCTTGGTGAGGGACTCATGGGTCGTTCCGCAATCGTATCCGTGGATCAACGGGCAGACCGTCGTGCCGCTGCGTGCGGGCGAGTCCGTCGGCTGGCGTCTGGCCGGGGCGTGAGCCTGCGTCCGCTGCTCCTCGCGCTGGCGCTGCCGCTGCTGGCCGGCTGCGAGAACAGCGCCACCTCGTACAAGGTGGACAGCGGCCATCACCACGCGCTCGTGCTCGTGCGCGAGCAGCCGTACTTCTGGCGGCAGAGCGTGAACCAGTTCATCGTCGTCTCGCGTCTGCCCGGCTGCCAGCGCAAGGTCGCGATCCATCCCGACAGCACCACGATGACGCCGATCGAGCTGTATGAGGCCGGCGACCTGCTGTGGGCGCTGCGCCAGGGCGAGCGCTGGTACCTCGCCAGCACCGAGCGCTGCCTCGTGCAGGACTGGCCCAACCCCTCCGGCGAGCCGCCCGGTCCGGCGGTCGGACGCTTCCAGGGCGCACCGGGCGGGGCGGAGTTCGTGCCGGCCGGCGTATAATCCCCGCCGGAAGTCCGCCAGGCGATCGCTGCGCGCCCCGTCGCGCGTGGAGGAAAGTCCGGGCCCCGCAGAGCAGGATGCCGGCTAACGGCCGGGCGCCGTGAGGCGACGGAAAGTGCAACAGAGAGCAGACCGCCGATGGCCCGGCAACGGGATCAGGCAAGGGTGAAACGGTGGGGTAAGAGCCCACCGCGGGACTGGCAACAGGACCGGCACGGCAAACCCCATCCGGGGCAAGGCCAAATAGGGGAGCGATGGCGTGGCTCGCGCTGCTCCCGGGTAGGCTGCTAGAGGGCCGCGGCAACGCGGCTCCCAGAGGAATGATCGCCCGGGTCGTCCGCGTTCGCGCAGGCGGCCTCGACAGAACCCGGCTTATCGGCGGACTTCCGATTCGCCATTCCACACGACGCCGTCGCGGGGCACCGCGACGGCGTCGTCGTTTCTTCCGCACCACATTCCCCCACCGTCCCGTCCTTTCCTTCCGGATGTTTCGGCATTGCGGGCGCGTCCGGCCGCGTACGCGCGTGGAGCGTTGATTTGTCTGGAAATCCCGCTTCCGGGCCGTTCCCGGTAAGTCATTGTGACGCAAAGAAAAACGCTGTCATGTCGTCTTGACCATGAAAAGTCTTTACTCTAGAGTGGCAGCAGGTGGAAAAAAGTGGGGATCGGTGGTGGCTTCGCCGGATCCCGTCCAGAACTCAGGGGGTGCGATGTTCCAGGGTGCAGCCGCGCTCAGTGTCGATGCCAAGGGGCGCATTGCGATCCCGGCCCGCCATCGCGACGCGCTGGTGCCGGATGGCGCACCCCTGGTCATCACCGCGCACCCGCACCGCTGCCTCCTCGTCTACCCGCAGCACGCCTGGGAACCGATCAGCCGCCAGATCGCCGGCATGCCCGGCCTCGATCCGCGCACCGCGACGCTCAAGCGCCTGCTCGTGGGCTTCGCCCAGAGCGAGACACTGGATGCGGCCGGCCGCGTGCTGCTCGCGCCGTCGCTGCGTCAGTGGGCAGGGCTGGAGAAGCAGGTCTGGCTGGTCGGCCAGGGCTCGCACTTCGAGCTGTGGTCCGACGCCGGCTGGCAGGCCCAGCAGGAGGCGATGCAGTCGCTCGACATCGAGGGCCTGCCGCCGGGGTTCGAGAGTCTCGCGCTATGAGCGGCGGACCGGCGCATGTCACGGTCCTGCTCGAGGAGGCGGTCGCAGCACTGGAGGTCAGGCCGGACGGGGTGTACGTGGACGGCACCTTCGGCCGCGGAGGACACAGCCGGGCGATCCTCGCGCGGCTCGGCCCGCAGGGCCGGGTGGTGGCCCTGGACCGCGACCCGCGCGCGATCGAGGCCGGACGGGAAATCGTCGACCCGCGCCTGACGCTGGTGCACGCGCGCTTCAGCGAGCTGGCCGAGCGCCTCGACGAACTGGGCGTGCGGCACGTCGACGGCGTGCTGCTCGATCTGGGGGTCTCGTCACCGCAGCTCGACGAGGCCGAACGTGGCATGAGTTTCCGCTTCGATGCGCCGCTGGACATGCGCATGGACACGACGCGCGGACCCACGGTGGCGGACTGGCTGGCGCAGGCCAGCGTCGCCGATATCACGGAGGTGCTGAGGGACTATGGAGAAGAACGGTTTGCTCATGCGATTGCAAAGGCGATTGCAGCTGCTCGGACAGGGGGGGCTGTTGCGACCACTCGACAACTTGCCGCGATCGTGGAGAAAGCGGTCCGCACACGCGAGCCGGGGCAGCACCCGGCGACGCGCAGTTTCCAGGCTCTACGGATTTTCATCAATCAGGAGCTCGAGGAGCTGAAGCAGGTGCTGCCCGATGCGATGGCTCGCCTCGCACCGGGCGGGCGGCTGGTGGTGATCAGCTTCCATAGCCTCGAAGACCGCATCGTGAAGCGCTTCATGCGTGACCAGGCCCGCCCTGACGACGCGCCCAGCCGCCTGCCGCTGCGCGCGAGCGAACTGCCGCAGCCGCGCCTGCGGCTGATCGGCAAGGCCGTGCGTCCCGGTGCGGCCGAAGTGGCCGCCAACCCGCGTGCGCGCAGTGCCGTGATGCGCGTGGCCGAACGCACGGAGGTGCCGGCGTGATGCGCCTCGAGGCCCCTCTCCTTGCCGTCGTCGTGGCCAGCGCGCTGGGCGTGGTGGCCGCGCAGCACCAGTCGCGCAAGCTGCACGCCGAGTTCGAGCGCGAGCAGGCGCGTGCCCACCAGCTCGAGGTCGAGTGGGGCCAGCTGCAGCTCGAACTGAGTACCGTGGCCGCCCTCACCCGTATCGAACCCATCGCGCGCGAGCGCCTCGGCCTGGCCGAGCCGGCGCCGGGCCGCGTCATCGTCGTCGGAGGCGGGCGATGAACACGCGCCGGGCCCCGCGCGGCCACAACCCCCTTCTGGAATGCGGTCTGCAGACCTGGCGCGCGCGTCTCGTGCTGGTGCTGCTGCTGGCCGGCTCGCTGGCGCTCGTCACGCGCGCGGCCTGGCTGCAGGGCTACACGCACGAGAGCCTGCAGGCCAAGGGCGAGCAGCGCTTCGCGCGCGTCGTGCCGATCCCGGCCTCGCGCGGGCGCATCACCGACCGCAACGGCGACATCCTCGCCGTCAGCACGCCGGTGCGGGCCATCTGGGCCGCGCCGCGCGAGGCGCAGATCGCGCCGGCCGATGCGCGCCGGCTCGCCGGCCTGCTGGGCATGGACGTCGACGCGCTCAACCGCCTGCTCGCGAGCGACCGCGACCGCGTCTACCTGCACCGTCAGGTCGCGCCCGAGGTCGCGCGCCAGATCGCCGACATGAAGCTGCCCGGCATCGGGCAGGACCAGGCCTACCGCCGCTTCTACCCCGGCGGCGAGGTGTGGGCGCACGTGCTCGGCTTCACCGACATCGATGATCGCGGCCTCGAGGGCATGGAGCTGGCCTTCGACCAGGTGCTGCGCGGCGAGCCCGGCGCGCGCCGTGTGATCCGCGACCGCCGCGGCGCCATCATCGAGGACGGTGGCGTGCTGCGCGCGCCGCGCGACGGGCAGGACGTCGCGCTGTCCATCGACAAGCAGCTGCAGTTCATTGCGCACACCGCGCTGCGCCAGGCCATGACCGAGCACAAGGCCGCCGCTGGCGCCGTGGCCGTGCTTGACGTGCGCACCGGCGAGGTGCTGGCGCTGGTCAACGCGCCGACCTACAACCCGAACAACCGCAGCGGCCTGTCCGGCGCGCAGCTGCGCAACCGTGCCGTCACCGACCTGTACGAGCCGGGCTCGACGATGAAGCCCTTCATCGGCGCGCTGGCGCTGGAGATGCGCCGCGCCACGCCCGACACCGTCATCGACACCGACACCGGCCGCATGACCATCGGCCGCCACACCATCCGCGACGTGCGCGACCACGGTCCGCTGACACTGGCGCAGGTGATCCAGAAGTCGTCCAACGTCGGCACCGCGCGGCTGGCCCTGACGATGGACCCCGACGACATCTGGAACATGTTCACGCGGCTGGGACTCGGCGTGCCGCTGGACCTCGGTTTCCCCGGCGCGGCCGGCGGCGTGCTGAGGCCCCCCGGCAGCTGGCGGCCGATCGAGCAGGCCACGATGTCCTACGGCCACGGCATGTCCACGACGCTGATGCACATGGCCAGGGCCTACCTGGTCTTCGCCCGGGACGGGGATCTCCTGCCGCTTTCGCTGACCCGCGTCGACACGCCGCCCGAGGGGCGGCGCGTGTTTTCCGAGCGCACGGCGCGCGTGATGCGCGAGATGCTCGAGACCGTCACCGCGCCTGGTGGTACGGCCGTGCGCGCCCGCGTGACCGGCTATCGCGTCGCCGGGAAGACCGGCACCGCGCACAAGGTCGAGGGCGGGCGCTACACCAACAAGTACGTGTCGTCCTTCGTCGGTTTCGCGCCGGTGTCGGACCCGCGCATCGTCGTCGCGGTGATGATCGACGAACCCTCGTCCGGCCAGCACTACGGCGGCGCGGTGGCCGCGCCGGTGTTCGCGCGCGTCGTCGAGGCCAGCCTGCGCGCGCTGGGCGTCGCGCCCGACGCGCCGCTGGTGCCGCTGCACCTGGCCGGCCGCGATGCGCCCAAGGAGAAGATGTGAGCGCCGCCGACCGCGCCCGCGCACTGCTCGACCGACTCGCCGGAGCCGGCGTGACGGCGCGCGTGCTGCAGTCCGACTCGCGCCGCGTCGAACCCGGCGACGTGTTCCTGGCCATGCCCGGCACGCGCGCGGACGGTCGCACCCACGTCGCCGACGCCGTTGCGCGCGGTGCGGCGGCCGTGCTGTACGAGTCGGCCGACGGCGGCGCCGTGGCCGACGCCGGCGTGCCGACGATCGCGGTGCCGGAGCTGCGCGCGCTGTCCGGCGAACTGGCGCACCTCGTCTGCGACCGTCCGTCCGAGGCGCTGTGGGTGGCCGGCGTGACCGGCACCAACGGCAAGACCACGACCAGCCAGTGGATCGCGCAGGCGCTCAACGTCGCCGGCACACGCTGTGGCGTCATCGGCACGCTGGGCTGGGGCATCGGCCCCGAGCTCGAGCCGCTCGCCAACACCACGCCCGACGCGATCAGCGTACACCGCATGCTGGCGCGCTTCCGCGAGCAGGGCGCGCGTGCGGCGGCGATGGAAGTCTCGTCCATCGGTCTGGACCAGGCGCGCGTCAACGGCGTGCGCTTCGCGGTCGCGGTGTTCACGAACCTGAGCCGCGATCACCTCGAATACCACGGCGACATGGGCGCCTACGCCGAGGCCAAGGCGCGGCTGTTCGACCTGCCCGGCATCGGGCACGCGGTGATCAACCTCGACGACGCCTTCGGCATGGAACAGGCGCGCCGCCTCGCCGCCGCCGGCCGTCCCGTCATCGGCTACAGCCGCAGCGGTGCCGCGCTGCCCGGCTGCGCGCTGCTGTCCGCGCGTGACGTCGCCAACACGCCTACCGGCCTGCGCTTCGTCGTGCAGTGGCAGGGCGAGGAGGCCAGCGTGGCGCTGGGCATGGTGGGCGAATTCAACGTCTCCAACGTGCTGGCCGTGCTCGGCGCGCTGATCGTGCGCGGCCTGCCGTTCGAGGACGCCACCCGCGCGATCGCGCGGCTGGTGCCGCCGCCGGGCCGGATGCAGCTCTTCGGCGGCGTCGGCGAGCCGCTCGTCCTGGTCGATTACGCGCACACGCCGGATGCGCTGTCCAAGGTTCTGGAGGCCGCGCGCGAAACCGCCGCGCGCCGTGGCGGGCGTGTGCTGTGCGTGTTCGGCTGTGGCGGCGAGCGCGATCCCGGCAAGCGTCCGCTGATGGGCGAGGTCGTCGCCCGGATGGCGGACGTCGCCATCGTGACCAGCGACAACCCGCGCGGCGAGGACCCCGGCGCCATTGCCGACATGGTGTTGCGGGGTTGCCCGGGCGCGCGCTGCGAACTCGACCGTGCCGCCGCGATCGGCGGCGCGGTGGCCGAGGCGGCGGTCAACGACGTGGTCGTGATCGCCGGCAAGGGACATGAACCGTATCAGGAGGTCGGAGGCCGGCCCCTGCCGTTCTCCGACGCCGAACAGGCCGTGGCGGCCCTGCGCGCCCGGTCCGGGAGCCCCGCATGAAGATGCGTTGTGACGAACTGCGTGACGTGCTGGGCGCCGAGCTGCGCGGCGACGGCGCGGTCATCTGCGAATCGGTCGGGACCGACAGCCGCGCCATCGTGTCGGGCATGCTGTTCGTCGCGCTGCGCGGCGAGCGCTTCGACGCGCATACCTTCGTCGCCGAGGCCCTGGCCGGTGGCGCGGCGGCGGCGATGGTGGACCTGCGCGGCGCGCAGGCGCTCTCCGGCGTGGCCGGCCCGCTGCTCGTCGTGCCCGACACGCGCGAGGCGCTCGGCCGGCTCGCGGCGCACTGGCGCGGCCGCTTCCGCATCCCGGTGCTGGGCGTGACCGGCAGCAACGGCAAGACCACGGTCAAGGAGATGTGCGCCGCCATCCTGCGTGCGGCGCACGGCGAGGAGGCCGTGCTCGCGACGCGCGGCAACCTGAACAACGACATCGGCCTGCCGCTGACGCTGCTGGGTCTGCGCGAGCCGCACCGGGCGGCGGTCATCGAGATGGGCATGAACCACCCCGGCGAGATCGCGGCGCTGACCGCCATCGCACGGCCGACGGTGGCCATCGTCACGAACGCGCAGCGTGCGCACCTGGAAGGGCTGGGCAGCACCGACGGGATCGCGCGCGAGAAGGCCTCGATCTACACCGCCGGCAGCGCCGAGGCCGTGGCCGTCATCAACGCCGACGATCCGCACGCGGCCTACTGGCGCTCGTTGCTGGGCGGGCGGCGCGTGATCGCCTTCGGCATGGAGGCACCGGCCGACGTGCGCGGCCGTGCCGTGCTGCACGGGCTGGGCGCGCGGCTGGAACTGGAGTCCTTTGCCGGGCGCGCGTCGATCTCGCTCGGCGTGCCGGGCCTGCACAACGTGCGCAACGCGCTCGGCGCGGCGGCCGCGTGCCTCGCCGCCGGCGTCGGCCTGCCGGCCGTGGTCGCAGGGCTGCAGGCCTACCGCGGCACGCGCGGCCGGCTGCAGCAGGCCGCCGGCCCGCGCGGCGCGCTGATCATCGACGACAGCTACAACGCCAACCCCGACTCGGTGCGCGCGGCCATCGACGTGCTGGCTGCGCTGCCGGGCCGTCGCGTGCTGGTGCTGGGCGACATGGGCGAGGTCGGCGAGACCAGTGCACAGGTGCACGACGAGATCGGCGGCTACGCGAAGAGCAAGGGGCTGGAGGCGCTGTACGCGATGGGCGACATGAGCGCCCTCGCCGCGCGCAACTTCGGCGACGGCGGCCTGCACTTCGACGGTGTCGAGTCGCTGGTCGCGGCGCTGCTGCCGACGCTCGACGGGCAGACCGCCGTGCTCGTGAAGGGATCGCGTTTCATGCGCATGGAACGCGTGGTCGAGGCGCTCGTCGCCGCGAAGGGAGAAAGCGATGCTGCTTGAGCTTGCGCTCTGGCTGGGACAGGACATCCGCGCGTTCAACGTGTTCGGATACATCACGCTGCGCGCCGTGCTCGCGGCGATGACGGCGCTGGTGATCTCGTTCGTCGCCGGCCCGCCGGTCATCCGCTGGCTGGCCGCGAAGAAGATCGGTCAGGCCGTGCGTGACGACGGGCCCAAGTCGCACCTGACCAAGGCCGGCACGCCGACGATGGGCGGCGCGTTGATCCTGATCGCGATCGCGGTCACGGTGCTGCTGTGGGGCGATCTGAGCAACCACTACGTGTGGGTCACGCTGTTCGTGACGCTGGGCTTCGGCGCCGTGGGCTGGGTAGACGACTGGCGCAAGGTCGTGCATCGCGACCCGCGCGGCCTGCCGAGCCGCTGGAAGTATCTGTGGACCTCGCTGATCGCGCTCGCGGCGGCGCTGTTCCTCGGCCTGACCGCGACCGAGCCGGCGCAGACCGAGCTGATCGTGCCGTTCTTCAAGTCCGTGGCGCTGCAGCTCGGGGTGGTGGGCTTCGTCGCGCTGACGTACTTCGTCATCAACGGCACCAGCCACGCCGTGAACCTGACCGACGGTCTCGACGGGCTGGCCATCATGCCGACCGTGATGGTCGCCGGCGCGCTGGCGATCTTCGCCTACGTGGCCGGCCACGCCGGCTTCGCGAAGTACCTCGGCGTGCCCTACATCCCCGGCGCCGGCGAGCTGGCCGTCGTGTGCGGCGCGATCTGCGGCGCGGGCCTGGGCTTCCTGTGGTTCAACGCCTACCCGGCCGAGGTGTTCATGGGCGACGTCGGCGCGCTGGCGCTGGGCGCCGCCCTGGGCGTCATCGCCGTGATCGTCCGGCAGGAGATCGTGCTGTTCATCATGGGCGGGCTGTTCGTGGCCGAGACGCTGTCGGTGATGCTGCAGGTCGCCTATTTCCGCATCTCCGGCGGCAAGCGGATCTTCCGCATGGCGCCGCTGCACCACCACTACGAGCTCGGAGGCTGGAAGGAAACCCAGGTCGTCGTGCGCTTCTGGATCATCACCATCATGCTCGTGCTGTTCGGGCTGTCGACGCTGAAGCTGCGATGAGGAATCTGTCCGGCCTCCTCGTGCTGGTACTGGGAATCGGCGAGTCCGGACTCGCCATGGCTCGCTGGTGCGCGCGCGCCGGCGCGCGGCTGCGCGTGGCCGACTCGCGCGCGACCCCGCCGATGCTCGGCGCGCTGCGCGAGGCCGTGCCACAGGCCGAGGTCTGCACGGGTGGCTTCGACGCCGCGCTGCTCGACGGCGTCAGCCTCGTCGCCGTCAGCCCCGGCATCGACCCGCGCGGGCCGCTGCTGGATGAAGCACGTGCGCGCGGCGTCGGGGTCGTCGGCGAGATGACGCTGTTTGCCGACGCGCTGCGCGCGCTCGACGCGCGCAGGGCCTGCCGCGTCGTGGCGATCACGGGCACGAACGGCAAGACCACGACGACGGCGCTGACCGCCCACCTGCTGCGCGCGGCCGGACAGGATGCCGTGGCTGCCGGCAACATCAGCCCGGCCGCGCTGGCGGTGCTGGCCGATCGGCTGGAGGCCGGCGCGCCGCTGCCGCAGTGCTGGGTGCTGGAGCTGTCGAGCTTCCAGCTCGAGACCTGCGAGGGGCTGGAGGCCGACGCGGCCGTGGTGCTGAACGTGACCGACGACCACCTCGACCGCCACGGCAGCCTCGACGCCTATGCCGCGATCAAGGCGCGCGTCTACGACGGCGACGGCGTGCAGGTCATCGCCCGCGACGACGCGCGCGTGGCCGCGATGGCGCGGCCGGGCCGGCGCGTCACGGGCTTCGGCGCCGGCGTGCCGGGCGAGGGCGACTTCGGTCTCGTCACGCACGACGGCGAGACCTGGCTCGCGCGCGGCGCCGAACGGCTGCTGCCGCAGCGCGCGCTGCCGATCGCGGGGCGTCACAACGCGCTCAACGCGCTCGCGGCGCTGGCGCTGGGCGAGGCCGCAGGCGCGCCGATGGGCGCCTTGCTGGAGGGGCTCGCGAGCTTCCGCGGTCTGCCGCACCGCGTCGAGCCGGTCGCGCGCCGCGCGGACGGCGTGGTGTTCTACGACGATTCCAAGGGCACGAACGTGGCCTCGACCGTGGCCGCCGTCGAGGGGCTGGGCCGCCCGGTGGTGCTGATCGCCGGTGGGGACGGCAAGGGTCAGGACTTCCGGCCGCTGGCCGAGGTCGTCGCACGGCACGCGCGCGCCGTGGTGCTGATCGGGCGCGACGCGCCGCGTATCGCCGAGGCGCTGGCGGCCGCCGGCGCGGCCAGCGAACGCGCCGACACGCTGGAGGCCGCCGTCGCGCGCGCCGACGCGCTGGCGCAGCCGGGCGATGCCGTGCTGCTGTCGCCGGCCTGCGCCAGCCTCGACATGTTCCGCAACTACGTGCATCGCGCCGAGGTCTTCGTCGCCGCGGTGCGCGCCCTGCCGGAGGTGGAGGCCGCATGAGCCTGAGCCGCCTGATCCCCGGCATGTTCCGCGGCTCCGACGACGCCGGCCGCATCCCGGCCATGCACGCGGTGCGCCGCGTGACGCCGGGCGAGAAGCCCGTCGGGGAGTTCGATCCGCTGGTCGTGTGGCCGGCCGCGGCGCTGGTGCTGCTCGGGCTGATCATGGTCTTTTCGGCCTCGATCGCGGTGGCCGAGGGCAGCAGCTTCACGGGCTACCGCCCGTACTACTTCCTGCAGCGCCACGGGGTGTTCCTGATCGTGGGCCTCGCGGCGGCGGCGATGGCCTTCCGCGTGCCGATGCGCAGCTGGCAGAAGCTCGCGCCGTGGCTGTTCCTCGGCGGTGTGCTGCTGTTGCTGCTGGTGCTGGCGCCGGGCATCGGCAAGTCGGTCAACGGCGCGCAGCGCTGGATCGCGCTGGGTCCGGTGAACCTGCAGCCGTCCGAGCTGATGAAGATCGGCGTGGCGCTGTACGCGGCCGACTACACGGTGCGCAAGCTGCCGGTCATGGGCAGCATCCGCCAGGGCTTCCTGCCGATGGCCGGCGTGATCCTGTTCGTCGGCAGCCTGCTGCTGCTCGAGCCCGACTTCGGCGCCTTCGTCGTGATCTGCGTGATCGCGTTCGGCGTGCTGTTCCTCGGCGGCATGAACGTGCGCTTCTTCAGCCTCCTGATGGTCGTCGCGCTGGTGGGCTTCGTGCTGCTGATCTGGATGTCGCCGTACCGCCGCGAGCGCGTGTTCGGCTTCATGGACCCGTGGGAGGATCCGTTCGGCCGCGGCTACCAGCTGTCGCACGCGCTGATCGCCTTCGGGCGCGGCGAGTGGTTCGGCGTCGGTCTCGGCGGCAGCGTCGAGAAGCTGTTCTACCTGCCCGAGGCGCACACCGACTTCCTGCTCGCCGTGATTGCGGAGGAGCTGGGCTTCGTCGGCGTGCTGTTCGTCGTGGCCATGTTCGCGCTGCTGGTGCAGCGTGCCTTCGCGATCGGGCGCGAGGCGATCAACCTCGAACGCTACTTCTCCGGTCTCGTCGCGATGGGCATCGGCCTGTGGCTGGGCGTGCAGTCCTTCATCAACATGGGCGTGAACATGGGCCTGCTGCCGACCAAGGGCCTGACGCTGCCGCTGATGAGCTTCGGCGGCTCGGCCATCGTGGCCGGCTGCGTGTCGCTCGCGATCCTGCTGCGCGTGGACTGGGAGAACCGCCAGATGCGCAAGGGGGTGAGCCCGTGAGCGCGCCGCGCACGATCTTGATCATGGCTGGCGGTACCGGCGGCCACATCTATCCCGGCATCGCCGTGGCCGAGGAGCTGCGCGCGCGCGGCTGGCGCATCGTGTGGCTGGGCAATCCGGACGGCATGGAGGCGCGCATCGTGCCGCCGCACGGTTACGAGATGGAGTGGATCCGTTTCGGCGCGCTGCGCGGCAAGGGCCTCGTGCGCAAGCTGATGCTGCCGCTGAACCTGCTCTCGGGTTTCTGGCAGGCGCTGGGCGTGCTGCGCCGCGTGAAGCCGGACGTGGTGCTGGGGATGGGAGGCTACGTCAGTTTCCCCGCCGGCATGATGGCCGCGCTGACCGGCCGCCCGCTGGTGCTGCACGAGCAGAACTCGGTCGCGGGGCTGGCCAACCGCGTGCTCGCCGGCGTGGCCGACTGCGTGCTGACCGGTTTCCCCGACGTGCTGAAGAAGGGCCGCTGGGTCGGCAATCCGGTGCGCGCCGGGATCGCCGCCGTCGCGCCGCCCGCGCAGCGCTTCGAGGGCCGCGAGGGGCCGCTGGACGTGCTGGTCGTCGGCGGCAGCCTGGGGGCTGCGGCGCTCAACAGCATCGTGCCGCAGGCGCTCGCGCGCATGGCGCCGGAGGAACGTCCGCGCGTCACGCACCAGGCCGGGCGCGGCCAGTTCGAGGCCCTGCAGGCGTCCTACGCGAGTGCCGGCGTGGAGGGCGAGCTGGTCGATTTCATCGAGGACATGGAGGCGCGCTACGCGGCGGCGGATCTGGTGATCTGCCGCGCCGGGGCGACCACCGTGGCGGAGCTTGCCGCGGCCGGGGCGGCGAGCCTGCTGGTGCCGTTCCCGCACGCGGTGGACGACCACCAGACGGGCAACGCGCGTTTCCTCGCCGAACGCGGCGCGGCGATGCTGCTTCCGCAACACGAACTCGAACCCAAAGGGCTGGCCGGCATCCTGCGCGGACTGGACCGCGGGCGCTTGCGCGAGATGGCGCGGCGCGCGCGTGACCTCGCGCGGCCACAGGCCGCCCGGGACGTGGCCGATGCCTGCGAGGCGCTGGCGAAGGAACGCACGTGATGAAACACAAGGTCAAACGCATCCACTTCGTCGGCGTCGGCGGCGCCGGCATGAGCGGCATCGCCGAGGTGCTGGCCAACCTCGGCTTCGTCGTCAGCGGCTCCGACCTGAACGAGAGCGCGACCACGCGCCGGCTCGCGTCGCTGGGCGTGCGGGTGCACATCGGTCACGACGCGGTCAACGTCGAGGGCGCGGACGCGGTCGTGCTGTCCACGGCCGTGGCCGGCGACAACCCCGAGGTGATCGCGGCGCGCGCGCGCGACATCCCGGTGGGGCCGCGCGCGCAGATGCTGGCCGAGCTGATGCGGCTCCAGCAGGGCATCGCGATCGCCGGCACGCACGGC
>Ga0182792_1001920_pt1 | contig 15663 bp, 19 predicted proteins | sample Passage237B_FD_130497 | JGI IMG/M metagenome (GOLD analysis project Ga0182792, IMG submission 130497) | Cellulose adapted compost microbial communities from Newby Island Compost Facility, Milpitas, CA, USA - Passage2 37B (version 2) (version 2) ...
CGCCTGTTGCCGGCCATTTCTTCCACGATGATGGTGGCGGGTTCGCTCTACATGATGTGGATCGGCTACACGCTGGTGCGCAGCTCGATAACGGTCGCCGCGGTCGGTCCCGCGCAGGTGCGGTCAGACGCCGCGATCTTCACGCAAGGCCTGCTCACCTGCATCCTCAATCCGAAGGCCTGGCTGTTCGTGCTGGCCGTCTTTCCGCAGTTCATGAAGCCGGAGTACGGCCCGATCTGGGCCCAGGCGCTAGCCATGGGCGCGATCACGGTGATCGTGCAGATGGTCGTCTATGGCGGGCTGGGGCTTGCCGCCACGACCGGTCGCGACGCCCTCACCGGCAGCCCGGCCGCGACGATCTGGATCGGCCGCGGCGCGGGGGCCCTGCTGATCGCGGTCGGCGTCTACGCTCTGGCGCAGGCGCTCAACGGCGCATGAACCATCAGGAAGGAGATCTTCATCCGTATCGACTATACGCCATCAGCGTACAGTCGGGAACGTCCTCACGGCCACTTCACCTCGGGTGGCATGCTGGACAGGATCGCCTCGACATTGCCGCCCGTCTTCAGCCCGAACACGGTGCCGCGGTCGTAGAGCAGGTTGAATTCGACGTAGCGGCCGCGGCGGATGAGCTGTTCCTCGCGGTCCGCCTCCGTCCAGTTCTCGTTGAAGTTCCGACGCACGAGGTGCTGGTACACGACGAGGAAGGCGCGGCCGACATCCTGCACGAAGGCGAAGTCGGCGTCCCAGCCGCCCTTTTCGGCCGGGCTTTTCAGCCAGTCGAAGAAGATGCCGCCGATGCCGCGCGGCTCGTTTCGGTGCGGCAGGAAGAAATACTCGTCGCACCAGGCCTTGAAGCGGGCATGGTCAGCCACCGCGGCATGCCGGTCGCAGACGAACTTCATCGCCTTGTGGAAGGCGATCGTGTCGGGGTCGTCCTGCGTGCGGCGCCGGTTGAGCACGGGCGTCAGGTCGGCGCCCCCGCCGAACCACTGGTTCGACGTCACGATCATGCGCGTGTTCATGTGCACGGCCGGAACGTTGGGATTCTGCGGATGCGCGATCAGTGAAATGCCGCTCGCCCAGAAACGCGGATCTTCATTCGCACCCGGCATCTGGGCACGCATTTCGGGTGAGAACTCGCCGTGCACGGTCGAGGTATGCACGCCCACCTTCTCGAAGACGCGGCCGTACATCATCGACATGACGCCACCACCGCCGCGACCCTCGTCGCGTTGCCATTCGGTGCGCTCGAACCGGCCGGGCGCCCATGACGAGAGCGGACCCTTCAGTTCGTCCTCGATCTGCTCGAAGCCGGCGCAGATGCGGTCGCGCAGTTCCTCGAACCAGGCTTTGGCCTTCGCCTTCTTCTCGTCGATTCCGTCCGGCAGGCCGGGCGGCAGTTCGGGGCGCTCCATGCTGTTCTCCAACGCTCGCGACGGGCCCACACCGGACGAGGGCGGCGGATAAGGGACTCGTCATTTGCCGTGCCGTTCCCTAATCTCTTGCAGGTGAGGGTCAAGGAGTTCTTTGTGCGCGTTCCGTCGCGGCCTCCGCTCGACGACATCCGGACCCGGCTCGGCAAGAGCCGGCGCACGGGGGAGCGCATGGCGCGAGACGGCTTCCTGCGCGAGACCTACGTGCTGCCCCGCCCTGCGGCCCGCGCCAAGGCCCGCGAATGGTTCGAGCGCTGGCCGAAACAGGCCTACTGGACTGCGATCGAGAGCTGGGCCGAGCGGCCCGACGATGTGATCGAGTTCACCATGCGCCGGCTGCCCTCGGCGGACTGAACCTCAGCCGAGCTGCCGCATCGCCTCGCCCGCAGCCATGCCTGCCGCGACCGCCAGGTTGAGACTGCGGCCGCCGCCCGGCATGGGGACCGACACGCGCGCGTCCGCGACCTGATGCACGGCCCCGGGCACGCCGGCGCTTTCGCGGCCGAACAGCAGGATGTCGCCCGGAGCGAAGGCGAACTGCGTGTAGGGCAGTGGAGCCTTCGTCGTGAACAGCACCAGCCTGCGGTGGGCACCGCGCCGCCATTCCTCGAACGCCTGCCACGACAGGTGCCGGGTCAGCGCCGCCAGTTCTAGATAGTCCATGCCGGCGCGCTTCAGCGTCCGGTCGCTCATGTCGAAGCCGGCCGGCTCTATGACGTCCACGCCGAAGCCAAGGCAGGCGGCGGTGCGCAGGATCGTGCCGGTGTTGCCCGCGATGTCTGGCTGGTAGAGGGCGACACGGAAATCCGCCATGCGGCTCAGACCACCGCCCCAAACAGGCCTTTCGCCTCTGCGGTACGCATGAAGGCGCGGGGGTCGGGCAGTTCGAGGCCGAACAGCTCTTCAAGCACGCCCACCAGCTCATCGGCCGTCGCGAGTTCCCGCCGCTCGCTCTCCGCGCCGAGGTGATGGATGCTCAGCCGGTTGCCCTGAAGCGCATAGCGGCGACCAAGTATTGCCCGCGCGGCAATCAGGCCGCTGATGAAGTGCGAGGCCGGGTTGGTCGAAAGATAGTAGCTCGATATCGCGTAGTCGGCCTCGTGGTGTTCCGAGAGGTCGAAGCGGTACAGCGAGCGCCACTCCCCGCCGACCAGGGCCTGCACGTGGAAGTAGCCTGCCCTTTCGACCAGACGGAAAGGCTCGTGCGGCGTTTCCTGCTCGATGTCCTTCTCCAGCAACAGCGGTCCGGTCTGTGTCAGCCCGCCGAAGCCGACATCGGCGAGCCAGATGCGTTCGTCGAGTCCGACACGCAGCAGCATATGGGAACGTGGCGTCAGTGCATCATCCGGCCGGCCCCAGAGCACGCGCGCTGCCAGCCCGCCGACCTCGAAGCCGAGCGCCTTCAGCGCATGCATGAACAGGAGGTTCTGTTCGTAGCAGTAGCCGCCGCGGCGGGTCTGCACGAGCTTGTCCTGCAGCGATTGCATGTCGAGCCTGATCGGCCGGCCGAGGAACGGATCGAGGTTTTCGAACGCGATCGCTCGCGGATGCGCCTCGTGCACCGCCTTCAGCACGGCGAGCGTCGGCTCGCGCGGCCCCTCATAGCCGATACGCCGAAAATAGGCGTCGAGGTCGAAGCTTGGTTCGGCAGGGGCGGGGTGGACGAGCGTTGGCGCAGCGGACATCGGTCTTTCCGTGATCTCGAATGGGCATCGAACGGAAAGGCGCGTACAATTTCAAGCCCGATTGAAGTCAAGCCCGGGGCGGAACCGTGCCGCTGCCCGGCAATCCCACCATCAGGTGAAGCGTAGCCACTGGATCCAGACCTGGAGCAGTCAATCGACAGGACCCGTCCGTGCAAGTGCTTGCGCTCCTGGGGGCAACGGGCCGCTGCGGCGCAGCCGGATGGCCGGGTTCCGGTCAGGCGCCCTCCGGCCGGTCCCCCATCCAGTAGCGCGGGCCGGCACCGCGGCGGCCGGCCGAGTCGGCAGGATTGACCAGCCTGCACTTGTCGATCGACAGGCAACCGCAACCGATGCAATCGGTCAGCCCGCTGCGGAGCCGCTCCAGTTCGGCGATGCGTTGGTCGATCCGCGCGGACCAGGCCGCGGAAAGTTTGCGCCAGTCCTCGCGTGTCGGCGTGCGCCCTTCCGGCAACTTGGCCAGCTCGGCGCCGATCTCGTCCAGCGACAGCCCGACCTTCTGGGCAAAGACGATGAAGGCGATCCGGCGCAGCGTCGAGCGCGGGAATCGTCGATGCCCTGAGCCTGCCCGCTCCGAGCGGATCAGCCCCTTTTCCTCGTAGAAGCGCAACGCCGAGGCGGCCACGCCCGCGCGCCTGGCGATTTCACCGATCGTGAGAGTCGTCTGCATGGCAGCGGAAGTAAGCACGAATGGACCTTGACTTCAAGCTCAGTTGAACTTCTATTTTGCCTGCCATCACCGAAACGCCCGCCGGTGTCGCACCGGCCGCAAAAGGAGATGGACATGCACGAGAACCTTTCGCCCAGCCGCCGCATCGCCGAGGAAGTCACCTCCTGGGATGGCGTGGCGGCAGGATATGGAGAGCGCGGCGAGTTCGCGTTCAAGCTGGGAAAGCGCGAGATCGGCCACCTGCACGGCGACACGGCCGCGCACTTCTTCTTCCGCAAGGATTTGTGGACGTCGCTGATGGCCGAAGGGCGCATCACCGAGCATCCGATCTTCCCGCAGCGCGTCGGCCCAGCCGCGCGCAGAATCCGCAACGAAGACGACGTGCGCGACGTGATCGCGCTGATGCGGCTCAACTACGAGGATGCCCTCGCCCGCACCGGCCCTGAGCAGCACCGTGTGGGTCAGGACGCCTGACCTGTCGTGGCTGAAGCGCAACACAAGCGGCGATTGAAGCCTGTTCGCCTATCGCGTCTGGACATCGACATGGAGGCCTGTATAAGCGCGCAACTCGCAACCGAACCGGGAGAGGCATGATGAAATTCCGCTCCAGCCTCGCCGGCGTTCACCGGAACGGCCGGCCCCACGCCTGACGGCGGATTCGGTTCGACGCGCACCGACAGCTCTCTGCCAGCATCGACTCGATTTCCGCCGGAATCTGCTCCGCCTCTGAAGGAAATCCACGATGCTTCCGCAATTCAACGATGGGCCGCGCGCCCGTCACCACCATGACCCCCGGGCGATGGCCTGGGAGCTGTTCGTGTCTTCCGATACCCGCCGTGCCGGGCATGCCCGTGCGACTGGCACCAATCGCGGAACGAGAGCCCGCGCAACCGGTTTCTGGGCCGGACTTCAGACCCTGATCGGCCGCATGCGGAACCGGAGGTGACACCGCATCGTCCGCGATGCTGACACCGGACTGTCAGCATCGCGGATTGCGCCAGTCGGCGAAACTCACGCGCGGCTGTATGGTCGCACCAACCACTCTGGAAGCACGCATGTTTCGATGGTTCGAAAGCAGGCTTGACCCGTTCCCGGCCGAGGAGCCGACGGAGCCTCCCAGGACGCTGCTCGCCTTCTGCCTTCACTATACCAGGGGTTCGTGGCCCTATCTGGTGCCGTCGGCGATCCTGATGGCGCTGATCGCGCTCACCGAGGTGTGGATGTTTTCCTTCCTCGGCAACATCGTGAACTGGCTGGCCGACAAGGATCCGGAAACGTTCCTTCAGACCGAAGGCTGGAAGCTGGCCGGCATGGCGGTGATCGTCCTGGTCGCGCTGCCGGCAATGGTCTGGTTCCATTCGCTCATCAACCAGCAGACGCTGATGGGCAATTACCCCATGCGCATCCGCTGGCAGGTGCACCGCTACCTGCTCAAGCAGTCGATGACCTTCTACCAGGACGAGTTTGCCGGCCGCATCGCCACGAAGCTGATGCAGACCGCGCTCGCCGTGCGCGAATGCGTCATCAAGCTGATCGACGTCCTCAACTACGTGACCGTCTATTTCGGCGGCATGCTGTTCATCGTCGGCTCCGCCGACTGGCGGCTGGCGCTGCCGCTCGCCGGCTGGCTGGCCGGCTATCTGGCGCTGCTCCGCTACTACATTCCCCGCCTCGGCGAGATAGGCGAGGAGCAGGCCAACGCACGCTCCACCATGACCGGCCGCGTCGTGGACAGCTACACCAACATCCAGACGGTGAAGCTGTTCTCCCACGCGCGCCGCGAGGCGTCCTATGCCCGCGACGGGATGCGGGACTTTCTGGACACGGTCTACCGCCAGTTCCGCATGATCACTGCGCTCTACGGCCTGCTCTACCTGCTCAACTCGGTGTGTCTGGCGGCGATCGGCGCGCTCGGCATCTGGCTGTGGCTGGGTGGCAGCGTCACCATCGGCGCCGTGGCGGCCGCACTCGGCCTCGTCATTCGCCTGTGGGGCATGTCGCAATGGGTGATGTGGGAGATGTCCGGCCTGTTCGAGAACATCGGCACGGTGCAGGACGGCATCGGCTCGATCTCCCTGCCGCGCCTGGTCGAGGACAAGCCGGGCGCGCGCGAACTCGAGATCACCGAGGGTCGGATCGATTTTGAGCATGTCCGCTTCCACTACGGCAAGAAGCGCGGCGTGCTGGAGGGCCTCACGCTCACGATCCGGCCGGGCGAGAAGGTGGGAATCGTCGGCCGCTCGGGCGCCGGCAAATCGACGCTGGTCAACCTCCTTCTTCGCTTCTACGACATCGAGGGTGGCCGCATCCTCATCGACGGCCAGGACATCACTGCGGTCACGCAGGACAGCCTGCGCGCCAACATCGGCATGGTCACGCAGGACACCTCGCTTCTGCACCGCTCGGTGCGCGAGAACATCCTCTACGGCCGCCCGGATGCGACCGAGGAGATGATGCGCGAGGCCGCTCGCCGCGCCGAGGCCGAGGAGTTCATCCTCGCGCTCAGCGATCCCGCCGGCCGCAAGGCCTACGACGCCCATGTCGGAGAACGCGGCGTCAAGCTTTCCGGCGGCCAGCGGCAGCGCGTCGCAATCGCGCGCGTCATGCTGAAGGACGCGCCGATCCTGATCCTCGACGAGGCGACCTCGGCGCTCGACTCGGAGGTCGAGGCGGCAATCCAGGAGAACCTCTACCGGCTGATGGAGGGCAAGACGGTGATCGCGATCGCGCATCGTCTGTCCACCATCGCCGCCATGGACCGGCTGGTGGTCATGGACCGCGGGCGCATCGTCGAGGAAGGCACGCACCAGGAGCTGATCGCTGCCGGCGGTCTCTATGCACAGCTGTGGCAGCGCCAGTCCGGCGGCTTCATCGACGTCGAGGCGACCGCGGAGAAGGCAGCCGCGGAATGAGGAACGCAATGGTTGCCCCCAAAGCATTCAGCCCCCAGTTATGGGAGAATGCGAAAACCGGCACCGAAAGGATGGGCGGGAAGCTTGCAGCACGCTGAGGATGAAGAGCGCACCGGCCTGCGTGAGCGGCTGTGGCGACGGGCCGAGGACCTGATCGACCCGTTCGCCGACACCGATCGCGAGGTGCTGCCGCGCGACGCACTGCGCTTCATCCTGTTCTTTGCGAACCAGGCAAAGCTCGCCTTCATCCTGTTGCTGGTGATTGGCGGGGTGTCGGGAGCGGTGGACGCCGCGCTCTACTGGTCTGTCGGCAAGCTGATCGACATACTGGATGCCTCGTCGCCGGCGACCCTGATCGCCGATCACTGGCCGGCACTCGTCGCCTTTCTGGTGCTTGTGCTGGTCATCCGCGCCGCGGTGATGATCGCGAATGCGCTGATCGAGCAGCAGGTCATCGTGCCGCATTTCTACCAGCTCGTACGCTGGCAATCGTTCCGGCGCGTGATCGAGCAGCCCTACGAGTTCTACCAGAACGACTTCGCCGGCCGCATCGCGACCAAGATCCTGCAGGGCGGCGAGGCCACCGGTGACTTCATCGTCTCCTCGCTGCAGACGATGTGGAGCTTCCTCACATTCGTCGTGCTGGCCGGGACGATCCTTTCCATGCTCGATCCGCTGATGGCGATCGTCATCGCGCTGTGGCTCGTGGCTTATCTCGTGACGGCGTGGAAGTTGCTGCCGCCGCTGCGCGCGGCCGGCCGGCGCACGGCCGACGAGCGCTCGGTGCTCAACGGCCGGCTGGTCGATGCCTTCACCAACATCATGGCGGTGAAGCTGTTCGATTCCGGCCGCCGCGAGCATGCCTTCGTGCGCGAGGGCATGCAGGGGTTCATGGCGGCACTGAAGCAGATGACGCGCGCCATCACCAAGGTGCGTGGCGCCGTCGCCATCCTCAACGGCTTCATGATTGCCGGTGTGGCGATTCTGGCGATCAGGAGCTGGATGGCTGGCGATGCAACCACCGGCGCGATCGCCGCGGCCCTCGGCCTCTGCTTCCGGCTCAATCAGATGTCGGGCTACGTCATGTTCAACATCAACGGGCTGATCCGCAACTTCGCCACCGTGCAGGACGCGACCGGCACCATCTCGGTCGAGCCTGCGATAAGGGATGCTGCCAACGCAGAGACGATGTCGCGCGCCGAGGGCGACCTGCGCTTCGAGAACGTCACCTTCAACTACGGCCGGGGCGGCGGCATCCTGTCCAACCTCGACCTGCACATCCGGCCGGGAGAGCGTGTCGCGCTGGTCGGGCCGTCGGGCGCCGGCAAGACCACGATCGTCAACCTGGCGCTGAGGCTGTTCGACGTGGAGGGCGGGCGCATCCTGCTCGACGGGCGTGACATCCGCACGCTCACCCAGGCTTCGCTGCGCGCCCAGTTCGGCGTGGTCAGCCAGGAGCCGCTCTTGATGCACCGCTCGATCCGCGACAACATCGCCTACGGCAAGCCCGGCGCGACCGAGGACGAGATCATCGCCGCCGCGAAGCGCGCGGCCGCGCACGACTTCATTGTCAACGTGCGTGACCCCAAGGGACGCACAGGCTACGACGCCTATGTCGGCGAGCGTGGCGTCAAGCTCTCGGGCGGCCAGCGTCAGCGCATCGCCATTGCCCGCATGATGCTCAAGAACGCGCCGATCCTGATTCTCGACGAAGCGACCTCCGCGCTCGATTCGGAAATCGAAGCGGCGATCCAGGACAGCCTGTTCACCATGATGGAAGGCAAGACGGTGATCGCCGTCGCCCATCGCCTGTCCACCATCGCCGCGCTCGACAGGCTGATCGTGCTCGACGAGGGCCGCGTCGTCGAGGAAGGCACCCATGACGAGCTGATCGCCCGCGGCGGCCTCTATGCGCAATTGTGGAAGCGCCAGTCCGGCGGCTTCCTGCCCGAGCGGCTGGCGGCGGAGTAGAGCGATGAGCCTGCGGCTGCCCGGCAGCCTTTCCCCTTCGCGCCCCGCTTCCGCCTCGCAGGGTGCCTTCGATACGCTCGGCTACGAGATCATGGCGGAGAAGGCCGCTGCCCTCGGCCGCGCCGGCGACAAGGCGGGCGAGTGCCTGCAAAGGCTGCGCGACTGTGATCCCGATTCGCCTGAACGCGCAGCCCTCCTGCGCGAGGCCGCACGCGCGGTGCACGCCTGGTTCATCCAGCGCGAGATCTGCGGCCTGCGCCGCCACAACGACGTGATCCGCGAAATGGGCATCCCGCGAGAGGTGCTGGTCAGGCTCGGCGCGAGCTGAAGCAGGAACCGCCTTCAGGCGGCTTCCCACGGATTGAACAACCTGACGCCGGTTCCCTCGAAGTCCCTCGTGTTGCGGGTGACGACGATGAGGTCGTGGACGAGCGCGGTGGCGGCAATGCAGGCGTCGCGGTCAGGTCGAGGGTCGGGAACGTGGAGCGCGGCGCAGGCTATTGCCACCGCCGCATCCACCGGAAGAATGCGGCTGCCGAAGCTTGGCAGCACACGGTCCGCAATCCACGTTCTGAGCATCGTGCCTCGCACGACATCACGGCGCAGGATCTGAATCGCTCCCATCTCGAGTTCGAGGATGGAGATGCTTGAGCAGAACAGGTCTGCCTCCTCCTGCGCGCCAGCCCACGCGACGACCCGCCGAGCCGCACGTTCGGGCCGCCGAAGTTCCGAGATGACGTTGGTATCGAGGATGAACATCAGCCCAGATCGGCAGGCTTGAGCGAGGAGCCGGTCATCTTCGGCGGTTCCCAGTCGAAATCCGCCTCGGGCCGCGGATCGGCCAGCGCTTCGGCGAGGTTGAAATGCTGCTTGTGCCGGGTGTCTCTCCCTGCCTCCAGGCGATCGAAATCCTCCTTGGTCAGCAGCACGTGGGACGGCTTGCCGCGGTCGGTGATGAATACCGGCCCCTCGCGGGCGGCACGTTTGGCGCGCGCCGTATCCTGGTTGAATTCCCGGCTGGACATGACGGTGATCTTGGCATCGGCATTCATGACTGCCTCCGGCATCTCGATGCCTGGCATGTAGCAATGTTGCTACATTGCGCAAGGTGCCGTCGACACGGATAGTCCTGGGCGCCTTTCCAATTCCCCGCGACAAACTGCCCACAGCCCTGCCGCACGGCTGGACAAGCCATTTCGACGCGCATAGAAACCAACGCCGAATGCCGGGGAGAGGGCCGGCCCGCAGCGGGGATGCGCGGGCATTGCATCTTGGGGTACCGGCACGCACGAGGCGAAAGGACCGTTGCCCGGTGAGCGACATCGATTCGACCCATACTCCAGAACATAGCCGCCGAGACTTCCTCTACATTGCGACCGGAACGGCCGGCGTCGTCGGCGCCGCTATAGCCGCCTGGCCGTTCATCGACCAGATGCGCCCGGACGCTTCGACGCTCGCCCTGTCCACGGTCGAGGTCGATGTCTCCTCACTCGAACCCGGCATGTCGCTGACCGTGAAGTGGCGCGGCAAGCCCGTCTTCATCCGCCACCGGACCGACAAGGAGGTGGAGGAAGCCAGGGCGACTCCGATCGAGGAACTCAAGGACCCGCTCGCGCGCAACGCGAACCTGCCGGACGACGCGCAGGCTAACGATCTCTCCCGCTCTGCCGGCGAGGGCCGCGAGAACTGGCTGGTGATGATCGGCGTGTGCACCCATCTGGGCTGCATTCCGCTCGGCCAGTCGGGCGAGTATGGCGGCTGGTTCTGCCCGTGCCACGGTTCGTCCTACGACACCGCCGGGCGAATTCGCAAAGGTCCGGCGCCGGAGAACATGGCGGTACCGGTATTCACCTTCACCTCTGACACCACGATCCGGATCGGTTAGGAAGGTCGCCCCTCCATGAGTTCGATGCAGCATTCGACCTATACTCCCAAAACCGCCCTCGGCCGCTGGGTCGACGCCCGCCTGCCGCTGCCGCGTCTGGTCTATGATTCCTTCGTCGCCTATCCGGTCCCGCGGAACCTGAACTACGCCTACACCTTCGGCGGCATCCTTACGCTAATGCTGGCCCTGCAGATCGCGACCGGCGTCGTGCTGGCCATGCAGTACACCGCGCACACAACGCTCGCCTTCGATTCGGTCGAGCGCATCATGCGCGACGTGAACTCGGGCTGGCTGCTGCGCTACATGCACGCCAACGGCGCGTCGTTCTTCTTCCTCGCCGTCTACGTGCACATGTTCCGCGGTCTCTATTACGGGTCCTACAAGGCGCCGCGCGAGCTGCTGTGGATTTTGGGCTGCATCATCTACCTGCTGATGATGGCCACCGCCTTCATGGGCTACGTGCTCCCCTGGGGACAGATGAGCTTCTGGGCCGCCACGGTCATCACCGGCTTCTTCACCGCGATCCCGCTGGTCGGCGAATGGATCCAGCAGCTTCTGCTTGGCGGCTTCGCGGTCGACAATCCGACCCTCAACCGCTTCTACTCGCTGCACTACCTGCTGCCGTTCATGATCGCCGGCGTCGTGGTGCTGCATATCTGGGCGCTGCACGTGGCCGGCCAGACGAATCCGACCGGCATCGAGGTCAAGACCAAGGGCGACACCGTTCCCTTCTCTCCGCATGCGTCGGCGAAGGACGGCTTCGCGATGATGGTCTTCCTCATCGTGTTCGCCTACTTCGTCTTCTACCTGCCCAACTTCCTCGGCCACCCGGACAACTACATCGAGGCCGACCCGCTGAAGACGCCGGCGCACATCGTGCCCGAGTGGTACTTCCTGCCATTCTACGCGATCCTGCGCGCCATCACCTTCAACATCGGGCCGATCGACTCAAAGCTGGGCGGCGTGCTGGCCATGTTCGGCTCGGTCGCGGTGCTGTTCTTCGTACCGTGGCTCGACACCTCGCGCGTCCGCTCGGCGGTGTACCGGCCCTGGTACCGGCTGTTCTTCTGGATCCTCGTCGCTGACGCGATCCTGCTCGGCTGGTGCGGCTCGCAGCTGCCGGAGGGCCCCATCGTGATCCTTTCGCAGCTCGGCACGCTGTACTACTTCGTCTTCTTCCTCGTGCTGATGCCGCTGCTCGGGCTGATCGAGACGCCGAAGCGGATTCCGAACTCGATCACCGAGGCAGTGCTCGAGAAGAACAAGGGCAAGGCCGATAGCGCGCCGCAGGCCGCCGCCGCGCCGGCTCAAGAATCCTGACTGCAGGCTTGAGGTTCGAAAGGGGTTTTTCTGGATGAATACGATCCTCAAGGGAATTGCCGCGCTTGGGCTCGGACTGGCTCTCACCGGTGCGGCCTTGGCGCAGGAAGAGCACGCGGAAGGGGCCACCCCGCATTATCCGCTGAAGAAGCCGGTGGAGCAGAACTGGTCGTTTTCCGGGCCGTTCGGCACCTATGACCGGGCCCAGCTCCAGCGCGGGCTGAAGGTCTATCGCGAGGCGTGCGCGGCCTGCCACGGCTTGAGCAGGGTGGCGTTCCGCTCGCTGGAGGAGCTCGGCTACTCTGAGGCGCAGATCAGGGCGCTGGCGGCCGAGTACACCATCGTGGACGGCCCCAACGAGGACGGCGAGATGTTCGAGCGGCCCGGCAAGCCGTCCGATCATTTCCCTTCGCCGTTCCCGAACGATGAGGCCGCAAAGGCCGCCAACAACGGCGCGGTCCCCCCGGACTTTTCGCTCATCGCCAAGGCGCGCTCGGTCACGCGCGGGTTCCCGCAGTTCGTTTTCGACGTCTTCACCCAGTATGCCGAGGGCGGCCCGGACTACGTCTACAGCCTGCTCACCGGCTATGAGGAAAACCCGCCGGAGGGAGTGGCCATCCCGGACGGCACCTACTACAACCCGCACTTCATCTCCGGCCCGGCGCTGGCCATGCCGCCACCGCTGTCCGACGGCCAGGTCACCTATGACGACGGCTCGCCCGAGACGCTGCAGCAATATGCGCGCGATGTCGCGGCCTTCCAGATGTGGGCTGCGGAGCCGCATCTGGAGTCGCGCAAGCAGACCGGTTTCGTGGTGATGATCTTCCTGCTCGGCTTCGCCGGCATGGTTTATCTCACAAAGCGCAAGATCTGGGCGAACGAAGCCCATTGAGGGCATCGCGGCTTCTTGAAGCGCCCCGGAGGAAACTCCGGGGCGCTTTCGTCAGGAGGGAAATCAGCCGAATGTCGGGCTGCGCCTCCCCTGCGCGATGCCCTCGATGACCTGCGGACTGATCGCGTTGCGCCGGTCGGGCCGTTCGATGGTGTGCAACAGCACGTCGCCCCGCACTTCGGAGACGAGATGCGGGCGCGCGTCCATTCAGGCGCTCTCGGCCTGTGCCGCGCGCTCACCGAGCCGCGCCTTGACCACTGCCGCGATACCCTGAGCCAATGCATCGGCCGCGGGGGCCGGCGCACCGGCATTGCCCATCCGCTCCTGCACCTTGGCGATCTCCGCTGCCAGTGCGCCGTTCAGGCCCAGCTCGTTGATCGTTGCCGCGCTCTCGCGCATCTCGGCCGCCCGCCGCCTGCCGTGGCGCAGCGTGCGTTCGAACTCATATGCCGCGAAGTCCGGCCATCCGAGACCCGAAAAGTCGCGCGCGATCGAGTGGTATACTTCGTCGAAGCAGCCGGAAGCCTGCGCCGCCAGCAGACACTCGACGGTGACCGCCTCGAGTCCCTTCACGAACAGCGATCGCACCATCTTGATGGCGGTCGCCGCACCCGTCTCGGCACCCACAATGCGGAAGTCAAAGTCGAGCCGCTTGAGTTCGCCGCTCACCGATCCCGCGGCGGGACCGGCGATCAACGTCGGGGTCCGGTGGCCGCGCGGATGGACCGGCGCCATGACCGCCATGTCGAGATAGGCGGCAGCCTTCGCCTCGACCAGCGCGGCGGTGGCGCGCTTGCGGCCGGGCGAAACCGAATTGATGTCGATGACCAGACAGCCAGGACGCAGATGCGGGACAAGCGCTTCGACCGCGGCGAGGCTCTGGTCGGCGGTCACGGCGCTGATGATCCAGTCGGCAGCCGCCAGCGCGGCCGGAGATTCAGCCACGGCAACGCCGCGTTCGGCCATCGCCTTGCGGATTGCCTCTGCGCCCGCGCCATCCTGAATGATGTCGTAGGCTGAAAAGCACAATGCCGGATCGTGCGCGGCGAGCGTCTTCTGGAAGGCTCGGGCGGCCTCCCCGAAGCCGATGAACGCGATCGTCCTGATCATGCTGCAACCCCGCTCACCGTCTCTCCGGGCGCCCTCTCCCGCCTATTCCGCGGCCTTGGCCGGCACGGGCGGCGTGCCGTGCGTGTGGAAGCTCTCGATCGTCTTCAGGCCCCAGGCCTGGCCCTTCTTCCGCTCTGCTTCGGTCCAGACCACCGGCTCCCAGTCGGGGTCGAGGACGAGCCGCGCGCCGGCATTCGCGATCTCGATGCGGTTGCCGGCCGGTTCGTACACATAGAGGAAGAAGGTGCCCTGGATGGCGTGCTTGTGCGGGCCGGTCTCGATGAAGACCCCGTTCTCCAGGAAGATGTCGGCCGCGCGCAGGATGTCGTCGCGGTGGTCGGCCGCGTAGGTGAGATGATGGAAGCGGCCATGTGCGCCGGAGTGGTCCTCCGTGCAGGCCATGTCGTAGCCCTTGTTGTTCACGGTGAACCAGCAGCCGCCGATGCGCCCGTTGTCGAGCCGGATCAGCTCCGTCACCCTGCTGCCCATGGCCTCGACCATGAAGTCGCGAATCTTCGAGACGTCGCTGGCGAGCAGGTTGAAATGGTCGATCCGGCGCGGGGCGGCGCCGCGTCCATGGAAACGCTGCGCGATGTTCTTCAGCGCCGGCCGCTCGCCAGCCGGCGCAACATACTTGTTGGTCTGCCAGTAGAGCTCGAACACGTGCCCGTCCGGGCTGCGGAAACGATAGGACGGCCCGTGCCCGAGGTCGCCGTCGGTCCAGCCGATGCCCAGCCCCATCTTCTCGATCACGGCGACGCGCCGATGGAGTGCCGCCTCCGACGAGGTGCGATAGCCGCAATGCGCCATGCCCGTCGTGTCGGAGCGCGTCAGCTTCAGCGAGTGGAACTCGTAGTCGTCCCAGGCGCGCAGATAGACCGAATCGCCCTCACGGCCACTTTCGGTCAGTCCATAGACGTTGACGAAGAAGTCGAGACTCTCCTCGAACCTGTCGGTCAGCAGCTCGACATGACCGAGATGGGCGACATCGAAACAGGGCTCGCTCACGGCCGCTTCTCCTTCCCGTTCGGCGCGGTGCGCCTGCTCAAGCGACTATCGCAGCCTGCGTCGGGGCGTCAACGAAAGCTTGGACAGATGGGGTGCGTCACGAATTCGCCGGTATGAAGCCGCGGCTCGATGTTCTACATAGCGACGAACACCGAATGGCGGGGACGGGTATGCAACCATCTCTCGAAGAGACGCTCCATGCGGCAGTCCGCACGATTCCGGACTATCCGAAACCGGGCATCCTGTTTCGCGACATCACCACCCTGCTCGGCGACGCGCGCGCCTTCCGCCGCGCGGTTGACGAGCTTGTGCATCCCTGGGCTGGTTCCAAGATCGACAAGATCGCCGGCATAGAGGCGCGCGGCTTCATCCTCGGAGGCGCGATCGCCCACCAGCTTTCCGCCGGCTTCATTCCGATCCGCAAGAAGGGCAAGCTGCCGCACGAGACGGTGCGCGTTGCCTATAGTCTCGAGTACGGCATCGACGAAATGGAAATGCACAAGGACGCGGTGAAGCCGGGCGAGAAGGTCATCCTCGTTGACGACCTGATCGCGACCGGCGGCACGGCGGAGGCGGCGACCCGTCTCCTGCGCCAGATGGGCGCCGACATCGCCTCGGCCTGCTTCGTCATCGACCTGCCCGACCTCGGCGGCCGGGCCAGACTCGAGGCACTCGGCGTCCCGGTGCGCACGCTCATCGCCTATGAGGGGCACTGAGAGACGCCATCGTCCGCATGTCTTGACGCCTGACTCCCCG
>Ga0182792_1001922_pt1 | contig 15657 bp, 12 predicted proteins | sample Passage237B_FD_130497 | JGI IMG/M metagenome (GOLD analysis project Ga0182792, IMG submission 130497) | Cellulose adapted compost microbial communities from Newby Island Compost Facility, Milpitas, CA, USA - Passage2 37B (version 2) (version 2) ...
CGTCGAAGGGTTTGCGGAAGAATCCATCGTGGCCGAGCGTCAGCGCACGCTGCTGATCGGCGATCTCATGCCGCCCCGTTATGAGGATGACCGGCAGGTTCGGCCGACGCGCACGGGCGAGACGCTGGAGCTCGAATCCGTCGAGAGCCGGCATGCCGATATCGGTGATCAGGCAATCGATCGTGGCGAAACCCTCGTCTTCCAGGAGAGCCCGCCCGGAGGCGAAGACCTTCACCGAATGGCCCGCGGATTCCAGCAGATCCTCGAGCGATTCGAGGACACGCAGGTCATCGTCCACGACGGCGATCTTGCACTTCTGAGACATCAGGACGTTCCTGCTCTTCGGGAATGGGTTATGGGAATGCGCAGCTTCTCGGCGATGCGCACGAGGTCGGCGAGGGAAGCGGCCTCCATCTTTCGCATGATCTTGCCGCGATGGATCTGGAGCGTGATCTCGCTGATGCCGAGCTCCATAGCAGCCTGCTTGTTGAGGAGCCCGCTCACGACCAGCGGAAGCACATCACGCTCCCGCGGCGTCAGCGTGGCAAGACGCTGCCGCAGCTTCTCGATCTCGGTCCGCTCGGCGCGCGCCGCCTTGTCGAGCTCGACCGCCGCGTCGATTGCCGCCAGCAGTGCCTGGTCGCCGAACGGCTTGGTGAGGAAGTCGACCGCGCCGCGCTTGACGGCGCGAACCGAGCTGGGAATGTCGCCGTGGCCCGTGATGAACACGATAGGCGGATGCAGGGCTTCGGCGATCCTCGCCTGCAGTTCCAAGCCGTTGATGTCTGGAAGCTCTATGTCGAGCACCAGGCAAGCCGGGAGATCGGGCTTGGGGAAGGCCATGTAGGCCGCCGCCGAGCCGAACGCGACGGCATGCCGTCCCACGGCGGCAAGGAGCTCGCAGATCGCCTCGCGTACGCGTCGATCGTCATCGACGATGAACACGATATGGTCGTCTGCGATCATGCCGGCAGCTCCGGTCGAACCGGCAGTCGCAGCTCGAAGACGGTACCGTCGGGAGTCGCTCTGGCCGCCGACAGCCTGCCGTCATGGGCTTCGACGATCGATCGGCAGATGGCAAGCCCCATACCCATGCCCTCGGCCTTGGTCGTGAAGAACGGCTCGAATATCCTCTCGGTGTCCTCCACGCCGGTGCCGTGGTCCCTGATCTCGAGAGACGCCATGTCCGGCCCGTCCCGCCACGAGCGTATCGTCAGCGTGCGCGGACCGTCGATCGCCTCCATCGCGTCGATCCCGTTGCGTATCAGGTTCACGAGGACCTGCTGGATCTGTACGCGGTCGGCCGGCACTGCCGGCAAGCTTCGATCGAGTCGCGTCTCGACACGTACTCTTCTCGCGGCAATGTCATCGGCCAGCAGTTCGCAGACCTCCGCCACCACTTCGTTGAGATCCACCGGAGCCTTGTCGCTCGTCGACTGCTTGAAGAGCGCCCGGATGCGGCTCACCACGTCGGCCGCGGCATTGGCGTCGCGGATGATGCGTTCCGTCGTCAGTCGCGCCCGCTCCAGGTTGGGCGGCTCGGCCGCCAGCCATCGTTGGCAGGCATGGCTGTTGGTGACGACGGCAGCCAGCGGCTGATTGACCTCGTGCGCAATCGAAGCGGACAGCTCGGCCAGGCTGGCGAGCTGGGTGGCGCGCTGGAACTTGGACTGCGTGGCACGTAGTGCCTGCTCGGCATGCAGACGATCATGGATGTCGACGTTGACACCGTACCACTGCTTGATCCTGCCCTCGGAGTCCCTGAACGGCTCCGCACGACCTTCGTGCCACCGGTACTGGCCGTCCGCGCGCCGCAGGCGATAGATGATCCGGAAGGCTTCCGCCCGGGAGATCGCGTCCGCCCAGGTGCTCTTCAGCAGCGCGATGTCGTCCGGATGGATCAGCTTGTAGCGCAACCGTTCGGAATCCTCCGCGGCCATCCCGGCATAGTCCAGCATGCGCTTGTTGAGATAGAAGGGATCGCCGCTGGGCGTCGCGCACCAGACCATTGCGGGCATGGTGTCGATCAGCAGCCGAAGCCGCTGCTCGCTCTCCCGCAGTGCCTCCTCGGCCAGCTTTTTCTCGTGCACGTCCACCTGCAGGCTGTACCAGCGGACGATCCTGCCCCGGTCGTCGCGCAGCGGATCGGTGCGCACATGGAACCAGCGGTATTCGCCATCGTGCCGCCGGCGCCGATAGACGATATCCAGCGGCTCGCCCGAGGCGACGCAGCGGCGCCATTCGCCGACCACCGCATCGCGATCGTCGGGATGCATGACGGAGCACCACCCCTGCCTCAGGAGCGTCGGCACGTCCTGCCCCACATAGTCCAGCAGACGCTGGCTGGCATAGAGGTGATTGCCTTCGGCATCCGTCGTGGCGATCATTCCGGGAATGCAGTCGACGATCGAGGCGAGTTCGCGTTCGCGGGCCTTCAGCGTCTCCTCCGCCGTCCGTTGCACATCGACGTCGATGAGCAGGCTGTACCAGCGGACGATGCGGCCGTCCGCGTCGCGTGCCGGCGCGACGCGTACATGGAACCAGCGATAGGCACCGTCGAAGCGACGGCGGCGGTAGATCACCTCGAACGGCTGACCGAGCGCCACGTTGCGCTCCCGGGCCGCCAGCACCGCCTCGCGATCGTCGGGATGTATGATCTCGGACCAGGGATGCGTCTGCGCGTCCGGCAGATCCCGGCCGAGATACTCGATCAGGCGCCGGTTGGCGTATTCGTGGCGGCCCCGCGCATCGGCAGCGGCGATCATCCCGGGTATGTTGTCCAGGGTCGTACGCAGTTCCTGCTCCCTGGCCTTCAGCGCCTCTTCGGCCCGCTTGCGGTCGTCTATGTCCAGCGTCACGCCGTACCAGCCGTCGATCCGTCCGCTGGCGTCATAGGATGGCTTTGCGACGGCACGAAACCAGCGATAGATGCCGTCGTGACGGCGCAGGCGATGTTCCGACTCGTAGATTTCGCCGGAGTGCAGGCAGTGCCGCCAGTGCGCGATCACGCGGTCCACCTCCTCGGGATGCAGGACGCTCACGCCACCGAAGCCCATGGGGCCGCCTGACTGCCAGCCGGTGTAGTCCGACACCCCGCGGTTGAGGTAACGGAAGTTGCCATCGGGGTCGGCCGACCAGCCGAGGCCCGGCATGCTCTCGACGATCAAGCGTGCTTCACGTTCGACGCGACGCGCGATCCGCGGCCAGGACCAACTCTGCATCGACCATCCCACCAGGATCGCCATCGCGGTGAATACCGCGAACCGGAGCCATGACTCCCGGCTGTCGCCGAAACCCGTTCCAGCGAGAAGAAGGGTACCGAACGCCACGATGGCGGCTGCAGTCGAAAGCAGGCTGGCACCGCGGCCGGCCCAAAGCGCCGCGAGGACGATCGCCACGAGCAGCGGCGATGCCTCACCGGTCGCCCAGACGAGTACAGCCGCACCCAGGCACCCGGCCAGTGCGGCGCCGTAGGAGAACAGGGAAGAAGGCATTGTCATCGCAACGACATCCCCTGCAGCGCCATCCGCGACTCCGACATCGCCGCCTGGGCATGACCGCTGCATTTCGAGCACGCCCGAGCATAGCAGGCACGTCATTCTGCCGGGCTAACAGAAAGCCATTATGGACGGCGGCACGCGGATTGCCGCAACCGGTAGAATGCAAACGGACAATACCGGCGCGTTCTGGAAAGATCGGCGGGCCGCCTTGAGCCATGGTGCAGTCGACGGTTTCGAGCATCGACAGCGAGAGACCGATCCGATCCCCGCAAGCGCGATGCCTCCCTGCTCGCTTTCGCGCTTGTCGCGCCGGGTGGACAGCCCTGCCTCCCCAAGGTCCACCCGGCGCCCCCCCTTCACGCAAACCGCCCGTAACAGCCGGATCGCTGTCAGCGTCGGCGCCCAACAGCAGGGTGCAGGGTGCAGCTTTCCCGCGATCCGAGCGCAACGACGGAGGGTCCGGAGGCTGAGGTGATCGGCGCATGGCAAGCGACGCACGTCACGGCAATACCGGAACGACGACGGCCGCAGCCGGTCCCGAAGATTCGGGTACCGGGCCGACGAGTCTACGCAAGACGAGATCGCGGCCGGGCGCATCGCGCCCGCCGCGGATCATCATTCACTGAAACGCCGCGGCGGCGCTGGCGGTCGATCGGGCGGCATCGCCACGCGTGTCCGGCCGGGGCCGGTCGCCGATGATCGCCAGACGGCGCCAACGGTGAGGCGTGATGCCGGCAAAGCGCTTGAAGACGGTGGTGAAGTGCGATTGGGTCTGGAAGCCCACCCCCAGCGCGACCTCGACCAGAGCGGTCCGCGGATCACGCAGCATCTCCTGCGCCCGCTCGATGCGGCGACGCAGCAGATACTCGTGCGGCCGCAGACCTGTCGCCAGCCTGAACTGCGCCGCGAAGTGCATGCGGCTGAGGCCGGCACTGGCGGCCATGTCGGCAAGCCTGACATTGCCACCGATGTTGGTTTCGACATACTCCCGCACGCGCTTCAGCCGCCACTTCGGCAAGGCGCTGCGCGTGCGTGTCGTATCGAACGCGACTTCGCCCGAGCCATTGCGCGGACGGCACAAGGCCACCAGACGCGCAACGAGAGCGGCGCAAACGGCATTGGAGTACAGCGTCGAAAGGCCTTCGCCAACCTGGTGTTGTGCCACCAGAGCGCGTCCCAGCGACTGGACGATCGGATCGCGATCGAGTTCCGGCGGCGCCGCGACGATCTCGCCGGTGCCGAGCTCGTCGCGAATCGCCTCGAGACAGGCATGCAGCGCAGGACTGGCGAGTTCGACCGTAAGGCCACGGGCCGCCGGTTGCCGCGACAGGAGAGAACTCATCACGAGCGGCTCCCCGTCGATGCCCATTCCGCAAGCGGCGTGCTTGCGCACGGCCACCGAGATGGTCAGGTCATCCAGGGCGAAGCGAACGAGATGGGGACGCTCGCTGGTCGGGCGAGCCTCGGCCGGCGGCTCGGCCTGCCACACACTCGGAATTTCGGGAAGGTGCGACGTCAACTGTACGAACATGCAGTCCTCCTGCTCCAGCTCAGCGTTGCCGAAGACTGACGCAGCGACGGCTCGGAAACTATTCTGCATAGGGCAACCGAACCGCCCACAGTGGTCTAAGAGGGCAATACCTTCGTATGTCCGGCGCGGTCGACGGCCAGCAGCATATCCCGCATGTTTAGGGCGTCTCTCGACGGGTAAATGCAATCCGTCCGATGCAAGGCATCGGCTGCCCTGATCGGCATTCAGGCACGCACCCGGGCCGCCTCGGCAGACGAGCCGAGCGTTCCGCAGGCGGTCGTCTCGAAAGAGGCTCGGCTCAGCGCGCGGCGCTGCGCGCCTTGAGCGCGCGGTCGATGCATTCGAGGAGATGGCTGCCGTCGAAGGGCTTGGCGAGATAGCCGAAGGCGCCATCCGCCTCGGCCTGGCGCCGTGCATGTTCCTGCGGGAAGGCGGTGATCAGGATGACCGGCGGCGCCTCCTCCGACGCAGCCGCGAGACGGCGTTGCAGATCGAGCCCGCTCATGCCGGGCATCTGGACATCGGCGACCAGGCACGCTGCGTCACGAATCGCGGGAGACGCCAGGAAGTCCTCCGCCGAGCCGAAAGTCGTGACGGCAAGACCGACCGACCGCAGCAGATTGTCCAGGGCGGAGCGTACGGAGTCGTCGTCGTCGACGACGACAATGATGGGTACTCGATTCACAATCATCCCGGCGGAGTCGGGGGCGCGACGGAGGCCGTGCCTGCCTGCTCTCCTGCCGAAATTGCGCCTTCCGATGCCTCCGCGAAACCTATACCTACGTTTGCCGAAAGCTAGGACCTGGGCGCGTGAAGCGACAGCGCTTCGGCCATGCGCACCAGATCCGCCAGGGAGCCGGCCCCCATCTTCCGCATGGCCTGGCCACGGTAGAGCTTCACCGTGATCTCGCTCAGGCCGAGCTCGCCGGCAACCTGCTTGTTCATCAGCCCTCGCGTCACCAGGATCATCACCTCGCGCTCCCGGGGCGAGAGCGTGGCGAAGCGGTCCCGGACGTCATTGTTCGCCAGGGAACGGGCGCGCCGCTGGCGGTCGGACTCGATCGCGGCGGCCACCGCATCCAGCATGTCCTGATCGCGGAAGGGCTTCACCAGAAAGTCGATCGCTCCAGCCTTCATCGCCCGCACCGACATGGGAATGTCGCCATGTCCCGTCATGAAGATGATCGGAATCTCGGCGTTGGCGCGAGCAAGCTGGCTCTGGAAATCCAGGCCGCTGACACCCGGCAGGCGGATGTCGAGGACCAGGCAACCCGGCGCGCCGGCTGGGACCGCCTGCAGGAACTCCGCGGCGGAGCCGAACACACGAGCTTCCAGGCTGACCGATCTGAAGAGGTTGGCAAGGGCCGTGCGCAGCTCCTCGTCGTCGTCGACCACGAAGACGGTAGGCTGCATGGGCGGCGGCGCCACCTTACGCTGCATGAGCGCCCTCCTTCGTCGAGACCGGCAGGCTGACACGGAAACACGCGCCGCCGCCCGCAAGGTTCTCCGCCCAGATACGGCCGCCATGCGCCTCGACAATCGATCGGCAGATCGACAATCCCATGCCCATGCCGTCCTCCCGCGTCGTGAAGAACGCCTCGAACAAGTGCGGCAAGTGCTCCGGATCGACGCCGGGTCCGCTGTCGCTGACGGAGATGATAACGCAATCTCCGCCTGCGATCTCGTCCATGCCCCGGCTCACCTCCACGCCCAGCCGGCGCTGCCGGATATCGGCCCGGACCATCGCCTGGATGCCGTTCATCAGCAGATTCATGAAGATCTGCTGGAGCTGCACGCGATCGCCGCTGACCTGCGGCAGGTCCTTCGCGATCTCGATCGACAGGGCGACTTCGCAGGCAAGAAGCTCCCGTCCGATCAGCATGGCCACTTCGTTGACGATTTCCGCCGGCGCGACAGGTGCACGTTCCTGGGTCCCCCGGCGGGACAGGGCTCGCAGGCGGCGCACCACTTCGCTTGCTCGCTGGGCATTGCGGATCATGTGCTCCATCGACTTGCGGGCCTCGCCGATATCGGGCACCTCGCGCGCCAGCCAGCGCAGGCCCGCCTCCCCGTTGGTGACGACGGCGGCCAGGGGCTGGTTCACCTCGTGCGCGATGGAAGCAGTCAATTCGCCCAAGGTGGCGACGCGCGCGACATGCGCAAGCTCGCTCTGCGCCCGATGGAGTCCGTCCTCGACCGATCGGCGCTCGGTCATGTCGTTGTTGGTCTCCAGCACCGACGCCGGGCGACCCCGGCCGTCGCGCTGCAATGCCCACCGGCTCGCCACGATGATCCGGCGCCCCTCGCGGTTGCGGTGGATCAGCTCGCCCTCCCAACGTCCCGTCTCCAGCAGCTCGGACATGATCGCCTCCGGCGGCATCGGGAACTGCGTCTGCAGCAGTTCGGCGGCGTTTCGTCCGACAGCCTGCTGGCTGGTCCAGCCGTAGAGCTCGCTGGCGGCGCGGTTCCAATAGGTGATCACGTCATCGTGGTTGCGCACGAAGATGGTATCGTGCGTCAGGTCGAGCAGGCTGGCCTGCTCGCGTAGGAGCGCGAGCGTCCTCTGGTTGCGCACGGCCAGCAAGGCGGTGATGGCGATCGCCGACAGGCTGACCAGGACTCTCAATATCGGGCCGCTATTGGCCTCGGCGCCATGCGCGATGGCGAAGCTCAGCAAGGTGAGCACGACGCAGCCCGCCGCGACGACGAGGATGCCCTCCTGTCCGGCAAAATCCATCGTCAGCAGCACGACGGCGACGTACAGCACGGCAATGGCGATATCGAGCGATGTGACGGTGTCGACCACGAAGATCGCGAGCGCCAATGCGGTCGCAATCAACGGCATTGCCAGGGAAGGACGGTCCGAAACGGAAGTGAGCTGCAACATGCCTGCGTCGATCTGTGTCCCCCGCGATCTGCGAAGCCCGCAGGCGGGGCAGGGAATCTCGTAGGACAAAGCGCGCCTGGGGTCTTTCATACCTAGGTATAGAGCTTGCGCGCCACTCGTGTGGTGGTGAGGGAGACCTGCAAATGTGCGGAACCGGTCAGCGCGGCAGGCGTTGCGGCAATTCACCATCCATCGGCGGCCTTCTTGGCCCACTTCACTCCCAGTGAATGCGTGATACCTATAGCCCATATGCGCCGGCAAGCGGGCGGCCACGACATATTGGGACGAGGAGGACGGCAGGTCGATCGATGAGCAGCGTCTTGATCCTTCTCTGTCTCGGCATGCCTTTCGCAGCCGCACCCTTGTTGCTCGTGGCATCGTCAGGCGGGCGGCGGGCCGTCGCATGGGCATCCGCCATGACATTTGCCGGCGGCCTGGTTCTCCTGGCACCTCTCATTCCAGCCGTCCTGTCCGGCGCAGTCTTCACCGCCAGGCTGCCCTGGCTCACCGAGTGGGGCCTGGATCTTTCACTGCGCCTCGACGGACTTGGCCTGCTCTTCGCCTTCCTCATTCTCGGGATCGGCATGCTGGTCGTGCTCTATGCCGCCTACTACCTGCCAACCGAGGACCGGCTCGTCCGCTTCTACTCGCTTCTCCTCATCTTCGCCGGGGCCATGCTGGGCGTCGTGCTCTCCGAGAACCTGCTGCTGATGCTGGTATTCTGGGAGATCACCAGCCTCACCTCCTTCCTGCTGATCGCCTACAAGCACGAAGCCCACGATTCGCGCATCGCTGCACGCATGTCGCTCGCCGTGACCGGCACGGGCGGCCTGGCGCTTCTTGCCGGCCTGCTTCTCCTCGGGCATGCCGCCGGCAGCTTCGAGCTCAGCGACGTCCTGCAGCGCGGCGAAGCCATCAGGGCGCACCCCGCCTATCCGCTCATCCTCTTCCTGGTGCTGGCCGGCGCCTTCACCAAGTCGGCCCAGTTCCCGTTCCATTTCTGGCTGCCCAACGCCATGGCCGCGCCGACGCCCGTCAGCGCCTATCTGCACTCGGCGACAATGGTGAAGGCGGGGGTGTTCCTGCTGGCACGGCTCTACCCCGTCCTGTCGGGCACCGACCTGTGGTTCGTTGCCGTGAGCGGCGTCGGTGCCACCACCTTCATCTACGGGGCCTACGTCGCTCTGCTGAAACACGACTTCAAGGGCCTGCTCGCCTATTCCACCGTCAGCCATCTCGGACTGATCACGCTGCTGTTCGGCCTCGACACGCCGCTCAGCGCCGTGGCCGGCGTCTTCCACATCGTCAATCATGCGATCTTCAAGGGATCGCTGTTCATGGCCGCCGGCATCATCGACCACGAATGCGGCACCCGCGACATGCGCCGCATCAACGGCCTGTTCAAGTACATGCCGCAGACGGCCGTTCTCGGCATACTCGCGGCGTGCTCGATGGCCGGCGTGCCGCTGCTGAACGGCTTTCTCTCCAAGGAGATGTTCTTTGCAGAGACCATCGGCAATCCCGCCCTGCAGCAGTTCGCAGGCCTCACCTATCTCGTGCCGGCCTTCGCGACGGTCGCCGGCATACTCTCCGTCGCCTATGCCCTGCGCTTTGCGCATGACGTGTTCTTCAACGGCGAGCCGGTCGACCTGCCGCGCACGCCGCATGAACCACCCCGCTGGATGAGGTTGCCCGTCGAGATCCTGGTCGGCCTTTGCCTGCTGGTCGGCCTGCTGCCACAGATCACCGTGGGCGCCATCCTGTCTGCGGCGAGTGCTGCCGTGCTGCCGGCCGGCGTGCCACCGTTCACTCTCGCCATCTGGCACGGCTTCAACCTGCCGTTTCTCATGAGCGTCATCGCCATCGTCGGCGGCTGCCTGTACTACTGGCGGCGGCAGTTCCTCTTCGCCCTGCAGGAGCGGTTCGCCTTCAGGACCTCGAGCCCGGTGGCCTTCGAGCGGCTCTACAGGGATGCCGCCCGCCTGTCGCAGCGGCTCGTCTCGAGCCTCGATCGTGAATCGCTGCAGAACAACGTCCTGCTTCTCCTCGCCGCCGCCCTGCTTCTCGGCGCCTGGAGCTTCGGCGCTGCCGGCAGCACCGCAATCGCCGGTCCGCTTCCCGCTACGGCGCCGGATACCTTCACCGTTGCAGCCCTGCTCGCCATCGCCGTGGGCTGCATCGGCACCGTGACCAACGAGGGTCGAAAACGCCCGGTGGCGATCATCTACGTGAGCGTCGTCGGCCTCATCGTGTCTCTGGTCTTCATCCGCTTCTCGGCCCCCGATCTCGCCCTGACGCAGCTCTCGGTCGAGGTCGTGACGATCGTGCTCATGCTGCTGTCGCTAAGGTTCCTGCCCGCGGCTGCCCCGCGCCGCGAGGAGAACTGGCGCCTGGCGAGGGATGCCGTCCTCGCCGCACTGGCGGGAGGCGGCGTCGGCGTGCTCGCCTATGCCATGCTCACGCGCCCCTTCGAGACGTTGTCGGGGTTCTATCTGGCGAATTCGGTACCCGGTGGCGGCGGAAGCAACGTCGTCAACGTGATCCTGGTCGATTTCCGTGGCTTCGATACGCTGGGCGAGATCTCGGTCCTGGCGCTCGCGGCGCTGGGTGTGCATGCGCTGCTGGAGAAGCTCCGCCTCCAGCCCTATGCCGGCCGTGCCGCGAGCGAGGCCGATCTGCATCCCCTGATGCTCGCCATGCTGATGCGCCCCCTCTTGCCGCTCGCGCTTGCCGTATCGGCCTACATCTTCCTGCGCGGACACAATCTCCCTGGCGGAGGCTTCATCGCCGGCCTCATCACGGGCATCGCCCTCATGCTGCAGTACGTCGCCAGCGGCATCGACTTCGCAAATGCCCGGCTGCGGTTCGACTACGTCAAGGTGGCGGCGCTCGGGCTCGCACTGGCGACCGCCAGCGGGCTCGCCAGCCTTGCGTTCGGCGTTCCGTTCCTCACCAGCGCGCACGGCCATGTGACGATACCGCTCGTCGGCGAGGTCGAACTGGCCTCCGCCATGGCATTCGACCTCGGCGTCTACCTGGTGGTCGTGGCCGTCGTCCTGCTGGTCCTGTCGGAGTTCGGTGCGCTCAGCCGCCGCGAGCTTCCCGCGCCGACCTCGACGGCATAACCGGGAGCATCGCCATGGAACTCGTGATCGCTACCGCCATCGGCACACTCGCAGCCACCGCCGTCTACCTCGTGCTGCGCGCCCGCACCTTCCCGGTGATCCTGGGCCTGACGCTGCTCTCCTACGCCGTCAACCTGCTGATCTTCGCGGGCGGCAGGCTCGTCGTGGGCGCGCCCCCCCTGATAGACGCCACCGCCGAGCGCTACACTGATCCGTTGCCGCAGGCGCTCGTGCTCACAGCCATCGTCATCAGCTTCGGCATGACGGCCTACCTGGTGGCGCTTGCGCTGCGCGCCAAGGGCGAAGCGGGGACCGATCACGTCGACGCCCAGGACGACCGGCCGTGAGCCACGTGATCATCCTGCCGATCATCCTGCCGCTGCTGGGCGCTGTCCTTTCGCTCGCGGGCCATCGGCGCGGTACGCGTTTCAGCCGAACCGTCCTCCTGTCGTGCGGCGCGATCCTGGCCCTGGTCTCGATCCTGCTGCTCGAGCGCGCCGGAAGCGGGGCGATCACCGTCTATGCTCTGGGCAACTGGCCAGCCCCCTTCGGCATCGTTCTGGTGCTCGACCGGCTGGCTGCGATCATGGTGACGCTCACCAGCGCGGTCGCGCTGCCTGCCATGCTCTATGCCGCGGGCGGTGCGGACACCAGAGGGCGCCACTTCCACGCGCTTTTCTTGATGCAGATTGCCGGCGTCAATGGGGCCTTCCTCGCCGGCGACCTATTCAACCTGTTCGTCTTCTTCGAGGTGCTGCTGCTCGCCTCGTACGGGCTGCTCCTGCATGGCAACGGCCTGCCCCGCGCACGGGCCGGTCTTGCCTACGTGGTGGTCAACCTGGTTGGTTCGTCCCTTTTCCTGATCGCGCTCGGACTCACCTACGGCATGCTGGGGACCCTGAACCTCGCCGACATCGCCGTCGCCCTGCCGCGGGTCGCGGATGATGCGCGCGCCGTAGTACGTGCCGCCTGCGCCCTCCTGGCGGTCGTCTTCTGCCTCAAGGCCGCGTTGCTGCCGCTGTCGCTGTGGCTGCCCCATGCCTACGGGGCGGCCAGCGCCCCTGCCGCGGCGATCTTCGCCATCCTCACGAAGGTCGGCGTCTATGCCCTGCTGCGCGTTTCGGTCATCGGCTTCGACGCAGCCGACTTCACCGCCGATCTGCTCCAGCCCTGGCTCGGCCCCGTCGCACTCGCCACCATCGCCTGGGGCACGGTCGGTGTCCTGGCGGCCCGCCGCCTGGCGGAGGTCGTCGGCTATCTCGTCGTCGTCTCGACGGGCACGCTGCTTGTCACCATCGCGGCCGGCGGCGATGGCCGGAATGGCGCCGCCGCACTCTTCTACCTGCTGCATACCACGCTGGCCTCTGCCGCGTTCTTCCTTCTGGTCGACCGCATCGCCGCCGCCCGCGGCGGTGCGGGAGATTTCCTGGACATCCGCGGACGCGCCGAGGACGGAGGCTCGCTGGCACTCGGTTTCCTGCTGCTCGCCGTGACGATGAGCGGCATGCCGCCATTCTCGGGATTCATCGCGAAGGTGATGGTGCTGCGCGCCGTGCAGTTCGACGCGCTGGGCGCCGCCACCTGGGTGATGCTGATCGCATCCGGCCTCATCGCCATGGTGGTCATGGCCCGCGCCGCCAGCGCCCTCTTCTGGGAGGCGGCGCCGGCAGACGATGCGTTGCCCGCACCTGCGAGCGTCTCATCCGCCCCGGCCGTCCAGTCCGGCCCGATCCCGACACCCGTACCGGCATCGCCGCGCGAGTTGCTGGCCGTCGGGCTCTCGATCGGTCTCAGCCTCGTGCTGGTGGTCGCGGCACGTCCTGTCAGCGAGCAGGTGGCGCTGGCGGCCGACCAGCTGCTGGCACGCCAACCCTACATATCGGCCGTCCTTGGACCGGCCCCTCACATCCCCCTGGAGCGAAGGCCATGACGCTTCGCCGACGCCTCTTCGCACAGCCGGCCCTCAATGTCGTGATCTGGGCGCTCTGGGTCGACCTCAACGGGGCGAGCCTCGGCCAGATGCTGCTGGGTGCCGTGCTGGCCATCGTCCTCCCGGCCCTGCTGCGGCCCTTCTGGCCGGATCCTCCGCTCGTGCGACGGCCGTTCGTGGCCATGCGGCTCCTGGCGGTGTTCCTGTGGGACGTCGTGGTCGCAAACCTCGGGGTGGCCCGACGCGTGCTGGGCCCGCTGTCCCGTCTGCGGCCTGCGCTTGTCGAAGTCCCCCTCGACATCGAGGAACCATTCGTCGCGACCCTCCTGGGCAGCATCGTGTCGCTGACGCCCGGCACGGTCTCCATCGAGATCGACAGGACTCGCTCCCTCCTGCATGTGCACGCGCTCGACGTCGAGGATCACGCCGACCTCATCCGCACGATCAAGGCCCGATACGAAGCGCCCCTCAAGGAGATCTTCGGATGCTGAGCATCGCGATACACGCTGCCCTCCTCATGATCGTCACGGCCATGGCGCTGAACCTGTGGCGCCTGGCGCGCGGACCGGACCTGCCCGACCGCATCCTGGCGCTCGACACGCTGGCCATAAACGCCATCGCCCTCGTGATGCTGCTCGGGATAAGCCTGGGCAGCGCCGTGTATTTCGACGCGGCGCTGCTGATCGCCATGACGGGCTTCGTCAGCACGGCAGCCCTGTGCAAGTTCATCCTGAGCGGAGACATCATCGAATGACTACCGCCTTCCTGCTCGAAGCCCTGACGTCCGTCCTGATCATCGTCGGTGGCGCCTTCGCGCTGCTGGGCTCGATCGGCCTCGCGCGGCTGCCCGACTTCCTGACGAGATTGCACGGCCCCACGAAGGCGACCACGCTCGGCGTCGGTGCCCTGCTCATCGGCTCCATGGTCCACCTCAACAGCCAGGGCAACGCGTTCAGCCTGCGCGAGCTCGCGATAACCCTGTTCCTGTTCATCACCGCTCCGGTGAGCGCCCACCTGCTCTCCAAGACCGCAGTGCGGAAAGAAAAGAACAGCTCAGACGATCAGGCGTCCTGAAACGGAGCCGCGGTTGGTAGAGTTCGGGCATGGCCGTCCCTTCGTTCGAGCCTGAAGCCATCATCATCGGCGCCGGCATCGCGGGCCTGTACCAGCTCTATCGCCTGCGGGAGCTGGGGATGCGCGTACAGGTCTTCGAGGCCGGTTCGGACGTCGGCGGCACCTGGTACTGGAATCGCTATCCTGGCGCGCGCTTCGATTCGGAGAGCTGGTCGTACGGCTACTCCTTCTCGGAGGAGCTGCTGCAGGAATGGGAATGGCCCGAGCATTTCGCCGCCCAGCCCGACACGTTGCGCTATCTCAACCACGTCGCCGACAAGTTCGACCTGCGCCGTCATATCCGATTCGACTGCCGCGTCGTGGCGGCGCATTTCGATGACGCGAGTGGATCGTGGACGATCACGCTCGACAGCGGCGAACGCGCGAGCGCCCCGCTGCTGATCACGGCGCTCGGGCCGCTGTCGGCCTACACCCTGCCCAACATTCCCGGCCGTGACAGCTTCGCGGGCCGGGCGTTCCATACCGCGCGCTGGCCGAGAGAACCGGTCGACTTGCGCGGCAGGAAAGTCGGCATCATCGGCACCGGCGCCACCGCCATCCAGGTGATACAGACCATCGCCCGCGATGTTGGCCACCTGACCGTCTTCCAGCGCACGCCGAACTGGGCCGCGCCGCTGCACAACCGGCGTATAACGGCCGAGGAGCAGGTGCGCATCAAGGCCAGCTATCCCGAGATCTTCGCCCGCTGCCGCGAAACGGCGACCTGCTTCATCCACCAGACCGATCCGCGCAACGCGCTCGACGTCTCGGCGGAGGAACGCGAGGCCTTCTGGGAGAAGCTCTATGGCGAGCCGGGCTTCGGCATCTGGGTCGGCAACTTCGCCGACGTGCTCACCGACCAGCGCGCCAACGATCTCGCCAGCGCCTTCATGGCGAGAAAGATCCGCCAGCGCGTGAAGGATCCGGCGACCGCCGAGAAGCTCATTCCGAGAAACCACGGCTTCGGCACCCGGCGCCTGCCGCTCGAGAGCGGCTACTACGAGGTCTACAACCAGAACAACGTCCGGCTGGTCGATCTCAACGAGACGCCGATCGAGCGCATCACCCCGCGGGGCATCCTGACCGGTGGCGCCGCCGGTCCTGAGGAGCACGCCTTCGACGTCCTGATCTACGCCACCGGCTTCGACGGTGTGACGGGACCTTACGACCGTATCGACATCCGCGGGCCGGGAGGACGAAGCCTGAAGGACGACTGGAGGAGCACGCCCCGGACCTTCCTGGGCGTCCAGGCGGAGGGCTTCCCCAACATGCTGATGGTGCTGGGGCCGCATACGGCGCGCGGCAACATCCCGCGCAACATCGAGGAGATCGTCGACTGGATCACGGGGTTGATCCGCCACATGCGCCGTCATGGCCTGGGTCGTGTCGAGCCGCGGGCGGAAGCCGTCGAAGACTGGGGCCGCCATGTCGAGGAAGCGGCCGCAGGGCTGCTGTTCAGCCAGGTGAACTCCTGGCAGACCGGCATCAACCGCAACGTCGAGGGACGCGACGCCGTGCGGCGCACGCTCGGCTACTACGGCGGCGCGGTCCCCTACCGCCGCAGGTCGGAG
>Ga0182792_1001924_pt1 | contig 15654 bp, 11 predicted proteins | sample Passage237B_FD_130497 | JGI IMG/M metagenome (GOLD analysis project Ga0182792, IMG submission 130497) | Cellulose adapted compost microbial communities from Newby Island Compost Facility, Milpitas, CA, USA - Passage2 37B (version 2) (version 2) ...
AGCGAGGAGGAGGCCGGTCCGTTCGGGGTGCTGGCCGGCCTCAAGGACCGGCTCGGCGGGCGGGGGCCGCCGGGCCCGCCCGGGCTGGGGGTTGGGCCCCGGGTGGTACGACACCGGCCCGGCCGGCGCGGCCGCCCCCGCCACGCCACCGGGGAACCCGCCCGGCACCGGCCCGCCGGGGAAGCCGGCCGCGGCGAACGCCGGCCCGCCGAAGGGCGCCGGCCGCTGCCGCGATCGCAGCAGGAACATCGCCCCCGCGCCCACGAGCAACCCCAGCGCCCCCACCACGACCGTCGGCAGCACCGGCGACGACAGGCCGGACTCGTCCGGGGTAGCGGGAAGGCGCGACCGCGACGTCGGGCCGCCGAGGTCGTCCTCCCCGTCCCGCGAGGTCGAGGGTCCCTTCGCGGAGACCATGAGCAGGTCTCCACCCGTGGACACCGCGAGCCAGGTCTCCCACGCGTCACCGGGATCAGGCTCGTCCGACGTGCTCCTGAGGACGACGCGGTGCTCGGCTTCGAGCTTCAGGATCGTCGCCGTGCCGAGCTTGCGCTGCACGTCGCCCTGCTCGCCGTACGCATCAACGGTGAGCTGGATGTCGGGGAAGACGTCGCCAGGCTCGATCCCGGGAGGCAACGTCTCATCGACCATCATCGACCATGCCGCAACCTCACCATCGTTCGGGAGGGTGGCTTCGATGTGAATGGTCGGTGGTCGTGGTACAGAGTCGCCCGCTCTCTGCCTTGTTTCATCAACCACGGTCGCTGCATTCCGAACGTATGAATCGATGAGTTCATTCACCGCACCGACGTTCGGCTCACCCGGCACCAGATCGTCAAGGTTGCGGATCAGGTTCGTATCTGTACCGCCGTGCACCCGGGGATCGTTCGCCACGCTCCGGAGGTCGGCACCACCGTAGAGAATGGGAACGATAGACACCCCGCCCGCATCCTGCTCGATGCTCGACAGCGACTCGAACCTCTCGTCAGAGATCAGATCGCCTCGCGCCTTTTCAACACGATCGGCAAGGGTTCCGGTGATGTCCTCGACGCCAGAGTCGACCGCTACGAACTTCGGCACCAAGACAAGCCGGCGATCGTCGATTGGCGCAGACCAGGGGATGTTCGCCCGGTTGATCTCGTCCACGGATTCCCCGGCCTTCGGGTCAGCCTCGCTCGCCCGATCACCGGTCGATCGGCCCCCCGCACCGGCGACGATCACGACCACCGGTAGCTCGACGGCGTCCACCTCGGCGACCTCGCCCTGCGGAACGACAACGAGCTCGTACGCATCCGAGGTGGCACCGTCATCCTGCTCGCTGCCCGGGGAGTTGGGACCACCGACCGTTGGTGGGCCTGTCGGAGCCATCGTGCTCGTCGTGGTCACCACTTCAGGCGACGATGCCGCGCCCGCTTTGGCGGTGGGTGACGTCGCCACCTCTGCCGTCGTCGCCGTCGTGGTCGACGGGCCGGTGGCGCCCTTGCCGTTCTCGGCGGGGACGCACGCGGTCATCGTGGCGGCCGCCAGCGCGGCGGTGATGCCGGCTGCGGCGAGCAGGCGCGTGGTCCTGGTCCACATCGTGGGGTCCTCCCCGTGTCGGTCGGCTGCGCTCGGGGCGCGGCCGGCGTTCCCTCCCTCACCCACGGCGGTCACACGCTGCCGGCGATGGCATCGACGATCTGACCGAACTCCACCTCGTTCAGGCCCTGGCCGGCCCGCGACGGGTAGTGGAGCACGTTGTCCCAGTTCGAGGAGATGACGTTCCAGGGGTACACGTCGGGCGCGTAGAGGAGCAGGCGCTTGGCGGCGAACTCCATCACGTAGCCCTGCGGGTCGTCCCACTGGTCGGTGAGCCCGTCGAAGGTGTTCGGGATGTGGGTCGGGTAGCCGGCGACGGCGTGGCCGTGCGACGCTTCGAGCGGGTGGGCCGACGCGTCGCTGAACACCACGATCACGTGGCGGCGGCGGTCGAGGCCCCGCTCCCAGTCCGAGGCCATCGCGACGCCCAGCGCCTCCAACCCGGACTCGGGCTCGTCGCCGCCGCCGTCCGCGAACAGCCCGGAGACGTAGCCGTGGAAGTGCGCGGCCTCGTCGGGGAGCTGGAAGAAGGGGGTGTGGAAGAGGGCGTCGGACGGGTTGTCGTAGTAGTCGCGGTAGGCGACCACCCGGAGCCGGAGGCTGCTCACGAACTTGTCCTTCTCGGCCATCGTCTGCATCAGCCGGTCGTGGAACGACATCGCCCCGGCCTTCACCTGCTCGATCACCGGCGTCATGGAGCCGGTGATGTCGATCACGAAGACGATGTCGACCGCGTAGCCGAGGTTCATGCCGTACTGGCTCGTGCCGCCGCCCGCGTACATCTCGGCCGGCGGCAGGTAGGCCGGGTCGGTGCCGGCCGCGCCGCCGTCCGCGTAGCCGGCGACGCCGTAGCCCGACGGTGGGGCACCGGCCGGGTCGAAGCCGGTCGCCGGCTCGCCGGGAGCACCGTGAGCACCGGGAGCGGGCTCCCACGCGGCCGGCGGTGCGTCGGTGGGAGCGCCGGGCGCGGGCTCCCAGGCGCTGGGGTCGTAGGGGTTGCTCATGTCAGGTGTCTGCTCCGGTCGTCGGATCGTCGGTGGACCGGCGGCGCCGGCCCATGGTGCTGCGGAGCCCTCCGGACTCCGTCGGCTTCGGCGGACGGTCGCCCACCGGCCTCGGGGCAACGGGCCGGGGGCCCGGCCCGCCACCGGCCGGGGGTCCGGCACCGGTCGGCCCCGCCGGGCTCGGTCGGCCGGCCGCCGGGGTGGCGCCGGCCGCGGGCGGGCCGGGCCGCGGCGAGAGCGTCCCCGACAGGGTCGGGCCCGCTGCGACCGGAGTGTCCGACGGGCGGGCGGCGGTGCCGGCCGCACCGCCTCCGGCGTGGCCCGGGCGCCCCGTCGGCACCAGGCGCGCGAGCGGCTTCGGGTCGGCCACGGCGGCGTGGGTCGGCACGAGTGAGTCGGCGTCGACCTCGGCCAGGAAGTCGATCACGTCCTGGATCGAGGGGCGACGGTCCGGCACCAGCGCCAGCATCCGGGCCACGATCGGCTGGACCACCGTCGGCAGCGCGGAGAGGTCGAGCGGCTGGCGGGCCAACAGCGCCTCGGCCGGGTAGTTGACGTTGGTGCGGTCGAAGGCGGGGAGCCGCCCGGTCAGGAAGTGGTGCAGCAGCAGGCCGAGGGAGAACATGTCCGACGCCGTCCCGAGCGCGTCGGCCGGCAGCCGCTCGTCCTGCTTGATGTAGCGGAGCAGCTCCGGCGAGTAGTAGATCGGATCGCCGACGATGTGCTCCGGTAGCGGCGGCTCGCCGACCACGTACGCCTCGTCGAAGTCGATGAGCTTCGACACGTACAGCTCGTCGTTCGGCTTCTCCACCATCACGTTGTCCGGCTTGATGTCGCCGTGGACCACGTGCTCCTCGTGCAGCATGCGGAGGCTGAAGGCGAGGCTCCGCAGCAGCACCTGGATCTGGAAACCGCTCAGCAGGTGCGCGTCGGGCAGCGCGGCCGCCCGCACCCGGGGCATCACCTTCACGTACGTCGAGTCGACCCGGAAGAAGTCGCAGGGCATCACGAGGTTGCCGGCACCGGGCTTGGACGGGTCGAGCCGGCGGGCGATCTCCACGTGCCGGCGCTCGAAGGCGTGACAGGCCGCGCGCTTGCGACCCTTGGCCGCCTCGCTGCCCGGGCCGTCGTCCGCCGGGTACTTCGGCGACAGGAACAGCTTCACGAAGTAGTCCTGGCCGTCCTTGGTGCCGAAGGCCCACTGGCTCATGCCGCCGCCCGCGTTGGTCGGCTTCGTCTCGATCCGGTAGCCGTTGAGGACGTCGCCCTCCTTCACCGCACACCTCCTCGCGCGTCGCCTCGTTCGTCGCTCACCACGGCGCACCGCCCCCGGGCCCGGCCGGGCCACGCGGCCCGGGCGGCGCGCCCGGGCCGAGGCCGTACGGTCCCGGACCGCCGGGTGCGCCGGGTGGCGGGAAGCCGGATCCGGAGCCGTGCGGGCCGGGGCCCGAGGGCGGGCCCTTCGGGCCGGTCAGGCCCTTCAGCGCCGCCCACCAGCGGTCGAAGGGGACGGGCCAGTCGTTCGCCCGCTGGGCCTCCAGGGGCTCCTTGCGGGCCAGCCGCCGGTCGGCCACCGCCACCGGCACCGCCGCCAGGACGAGCAACGCGGTGATGGAGATCAGCCAGTTCCCGGCGCCTGCCTCCCACCGCCGGTCGCAGGTGCCCAGCGCGTCGAGCCGACCCTGCTCCTTCTCTCGGGCGACCCGCTCCTCGCCCTCGCGCTCGGCGTCCTCCTGCGCCTCCGACCTGGCCGCGGCGGCATCCGCCTCGTACCCGTAGCCGTCGTCGTACCCGTAGCCGTCGTCGCTGCGCCGGCGGTCGCGATCGTCACGGTCCGAGCGGTCGGCCACGAGGCGGTTCGGGTCGGCCTCGCTGCAACTCATCGAGATGGCGTGCTCATCGACCGACGACGCGGCGGCCGCCATCCCCCAGTTCGCCGCGGTGAGCTTCGCCACGTCGCGCATCACCGGCTTGGCCTGGAGGTCGAGCGCCGCCCCGCTGAAGAGCCACTGCACCACGAACACCACCGGCACCAGCGCCATCGCCTTCTCCGACGAGGACACGAGCGTGGACGCCAGCAACCCGAGCCCCACCGCCGCGAGGCCGGTGACCGCCACGTCCACGATCAGCTCCAGGTGCGGGATCAGCAGCAGGTTGGCGTGGCCCGGCCCGCCCGAGCGCAGCGTGGCGATCACCACCAGCACCGCCGCCTGCGCCGAGGTCAGCGCACCCACCACCAGCACCTTCGAGCTGAGGTAGGCGGACCGCTGGAGGCCGACGGCCCGCTCCCGCAGGTAGATCGGCAGCTCCTTCACGATCTCGCGGATCGAGTTGGCCGCCCCGATCGCCACCGCGGCGACCACGATCGCGCTCAGGATGTTGCGCGCCGTCGGCGGCTCGTCCTGCCCCGCCTTCAGCGTGTCGCTCCCCATCAGCAGCAGGATCAGCACCGCCGGGATCACCACCCCGCCGACGAGGAAGAGCAGGTTCTGCCGGTCCGCCTTCAGGATCGCCACCTGCCGGCGGACCAGTATCTCCACCTGGCGCTTCCACGGCTGCGCGGCCGGAACCGCCCGCAGCGCCGGTGCCGCGGGTGCGGGCGTCACCGGCCGGGCGCCCACCGTGCCGCCGCGCCTGGCCACCCAGTGCTCGCCGGGCAGCGCCTCCAGGTCGCGGAAGACGTCGATGAAGTCGCTGCGCTCGAACCAGGCGAGCGCGTCGGCCGGCGGGCCGAAGAAGGCGATGTGGCCACCCGGCGCGAGGAAGAGGACCTTGTCGCACAGCTCCAGGCTCTGGAGGCTGTGGGTCACGACCACCACCGCCCGGCCGCCGGTGGCGAGGTCGCGCAGCAGCTCCATGACGGTGCGCTCGAAGCCCGGGTCCAGCCCGGAGGTGGGTTCGTCCAGGAACAGCAGCTCCGGCCGGCTCAGCAGCTCCAGCGCGACGCTGACCCGCTTGCGCTGCCCGCCGGACACCTTCTCCACCGGTACGTCCGCCCGGTGGGTCAGCTCCAGCTCCGCCAGCACCTGGTCCACGCGCTCGCGCCGGTCCTCCTCGGTGGTGTCGGCCGGGAACCGCAGCTCCGCGCCGAAGGTGAGCGCCTCGCGGATCGTGAGCGGCAGGTGGAGGATGTCGTCCTGCGGCACGTAGCCGATGGTCCGGCACAGCTCGTCGTAGGCGTCGTACAGGTCCAGGCCCCGCACCTGCACCGACCCGCCCTCGGGGCGACGCGACCCGGTCAGCGCCTTGAGGAACGTCGACTTGCCCGACCCGCTCGGGCCGACGATGGCCACGAGCTGCCCCGGCTCCACCTCGATCGAGATGTCGTCCAGGATGCGGGTCCCGCCGCCCACCTCGACCACGATGTTGCGGGCGGCGAGCGCGGGTACACCCCCGACCCGGGACCCCGCCGGCTCCGCGGGCCGCAGCCCGGCCGGCTCCACCACGTAGCTCTTGGTGCCGAAGGTCAGCCGCTGGCCCACCCGCACCGGCCCCGTCCCCCGGCGGACGCCGTCGACCATGACACCGGTGGGTGAGCCGAGGTCCAGGAGGTCCCACCCGCTGCCGTTCCAGCGCAGCTCCGCGTGGTGGCGGGCCACCAGCAGGTCCCCCACCACCACGTCTCGATCCGCCGCCCGCCCGATGGTCACGACCGTCTTGGCCGGGCCACCGCCGGCGCCTGCCGCCGCGGGCACGACGGGTGTCGCCGGCACGACCGGCACCCCGTGCCCCGCCGGTGGGGCCGACCCGGCCGCCGCCGGAGGCGACGGGGCGCGGTGCGGCGTCGTCGGGCGCGGGGAGGCCGGACGCGAGGAGGTCGCACGCGAGGAGGCCGGACGCGGGGCAGCCGCACGCGGGGCAGCCGGGCGACCCGGCGGCACGGCCCCAGCCGGCGGCGACGGCGGCACGGCCCCGCCCCGGGACGGGGCCGGCGACGTCGGATGCGGCGAGGTCGGCCCCGGCGACATCGGGCCTGGGTGCGCCGGACGCGTGAAGCCAGAGCCACCCGGCGGCGCGCCGCCCGGTAGCGGGGCGACGGGCGACGAACGGGATGGCGCGGCCGGTGGCGAGTGGCGTGGCGGTGCCGACGGCGCGCTCCCGGCCGGTGGTCGAGCCATCGGGTGCGAGGCGCCGGGGGAGGTCCCGACCACCGGGGCCGGCCGGCTCGGCGGGGCGCGGTGGCCGCCCGGCGGGATCGCTGGACCGGTGCCGCCCGTGTCGGTGCCGCCGACGGCGAGGCGCAGCGCCGGCCCGCCGGCCGCGCCCAGGTGCACCACCAGCTCGCCGGTGATCTCGACGGTGGCGACGGTGCGCCCGCCGACCCAGGTGCCACCGGGGGAACCGAGGTCTCGCAGGACCCACCGGCCCGACGGGCCCGGCACGACCACGGCGTGCACCGGGGCGACCGCCGGGTCGGCCACCACCACGTCCGCGGCCGGCGACGAACCGACCCGCAGCGGGCCGCGCGCCGCCCCCCACCGCCGACCGTTGCAGGACAGCTCGGGATGCGCGTTCACCGGAGCCCCACCGACGGTCATGCCCCGAGGTCGCAGTGCTCGCTCGTGTACGCGTCGAACCGCTCGATCGGGCGCTGCATCTGCGCGCCCTCGACCAGCGCGGTGGCGAGGCCGCCGAACAGCGCGGCGAGCGGGTCCGAAGCGGCATCGCCCGCCAGGGCGCCCATCCGGTCCGCCTGGCTCCGGAAGTTCTCCTTCAGCTCGCGGGTCTCCACCTCGATCTCGGGCGGCGCGACCTGCTCGGCCTTCTCGAAGATGCGGGCCAGGTCGCTCGGCAGCCCTGCGAGGAGCCCGAAGGCGGCGAGGATGTCCGCGAGGCCGGGGTCGTCGGTGTCGATGCCGGCCTGCTCCGTGGCGTACTCGTCCTCCAGCCGGCGAAGCTCCGTCTCCAGCACCTCGCAGTACGCCTCGGGTGACCGTTCCCCGGCCGGCACGTCGTCGTACGACTCCTCGCCACCGTCCACCGCCGGACCCCCGCCCGGGCGATCGGGGGAGGCGCTGGTCGAGCGCCCGTCGCTCCTCGACGGCTCGCCACCGCGGGAGCGGGCCCAGGCGATGCCGCCGCCCACCAGCACGACCACCGAGACGACGGCGGCGATCAGCAGCCACGGCGGCGAACCCGCGGCGCCGAGGCGACCGATCGAGCGGGCCGCGCCCGCCGCGGGGGCCGCGGGCACCCGGAAGGTGGCGGTGGGGTCGACCGAGGCGGGCGGCTCCGAGGGCCACGGCACGCGGGCCGACGCCGGCGGTGGCCCGACCGGGGGTGGGCCGAGGGGAGACGGCCCGGTCGCCGCCCGCCCGGTCGCCGCCGGGCCGTCCGGGAACGATCCGGCCCCAGCCGTTCCGAGAGGAGACGGCCCAGCCGGGGACGGCCCAGCCGCCGGTCCCGGAGGCGCGGCGGGTCCGATGCGCCCGAACCGCGGGGCGCCTCCGGGAGCGGGGCGGCTCGGCGCCGTGGGTGCACCACCGTCGCCGGTCCACGGCCGTGGGGTGGGACGGGTCGCCGACGGCGGGGCGGACGGCGGCGGGATCGGCGCGGCCGACGCGTCGCCGCCCGGCGCGACGCCCAGGGCGCCGGCGCCACGCACCTGGTCGGTCCACGCCCGACCGTCGAAGTAGCGCTCGGCGTAGCGGCCCGTCGGGTCCACGTACCAGCCTCGGTTCACAGCCGTTCCCTCCCTTCTCCGCGGTCGAGCGGAACCCTACGGACAACCCCGCGCGCGTTACCCGGCCGAAAACGCGCGCCCCCAGGGACCTCCCGGGCCACCGGAGCCGGGCCGCCCCGGCGGTGGCGGCCCCCCGAACGGCGCCGCCGAGCCGGCGGTCGGACCCGGGCGCGGGGCCGTGCGCTGCCCCACGGTGAACGCGCTGCGTCCGGCCTCGATCGTCTGCCCGGCCCGCAGCGGCGTCATCGGGGGTGCCGCCGCGCCGTCCACGCGCACCGGCGCCGCCGCTTCGAGGTGCAGGCCGCTCCCCGCCATCACGAGGGTGAGGTGGTGGGGCGCCACGGTCGGGTCGTTGGCCAGCACCAGGTCGCAGGTGGGTGCCGAGCCGACCGTGGTCCGCGGCTTGAAGAGGATGATCTCGCGGCCCCGCAAGGGTCCGGCGACGCCTTGCAGCCAGTGCTGGCGGGTGATCCGGTCCACGATCCCGACGAAGAGCCCGATGGCGAGGCCCGTGCAGAGGATGCCGACGAGCTGGGGGCCCGTGCTGCTCGTCGCCGACTCACCGACCTTCTGGAAGACGAACCCGCCCACGGCGCCGCCGATCGCGCCGCCGACGAGGCCGTTGACCACCTTCTTCGCCCCGAGCGGCAGGCCGGTGCCGGCACCGAGGATCGTCCCGAGCAGCCCCCAGCCGATGACCCGCGCCTGGAGCATCTTGCTCTCCACCTGGCCCGAATCGTCGAGGAGGTCGTCGATCGTGATGCCGTCCAGCATCGAGGCGTAGAGGGCCTGGGCCGCGTAGCCCGCGAGGAACCCGGCGATCGCGCCCACGGCCACGCCGAAGCCCGCTCGTCGCCACGCCTGCTCCCAGGCGCCCGAGCTGGCCGAGGACCACGCCGCCAGCACCACCGCGATGCCGACGCCGACGAGCGACGTCCAGAACCCCATCTGAACGCGCACCTCGGACGGGCTGCCCAGTATCCCCGGCTCGTACAGACGGCTCAGCACGAAACCGGCGAACCCGCCGATGCCGCCGGCAACCAGCCCCGAGACGATGGCGTTGGCGTTGAGCCCGCCGCCCGTGGCCGGCGCGGCGGGCTGCAACGGGTCGTGACCAGCGATGGGGCCACCCGGGCCGGCGACGCCGGCCCCGAAGCTGCCCGGGGGCGGCGGTGCTCCGCCGGGCGGGCCGCCCGGGAAGCCGGCGGTGCTGCGGCCCGACGAGACGTGGGGCACGATCGGGCCCGTCCCGTCGGGCGGGACGCCATGGTCGCCACCTCCGGCACCGGGTTCCGGCGTCGAGGGCGGACCCGGTGCCCGGCTCGGCACGCCCGACCCGCCCGGGCGGATCACGCCGAAGGTCGCCTCGCCGGTGCGCCGCCGAGGCCCGGGCGGTGGCGGCGTGCCGGTAGGCGGTGGTGTGTCGCTCATGTGCATCCTTCCCTCATCGGTCGGTCGACCTCTCGCTGCACGACGGGCAGCTCCACGTCGCCGTCATCGCCCGAACAGCGCCCGGTAGATGCGGTCGGTCTCCTCGACGGTCGCTCCCTCGGCCAGGAAGTGGTCGTCGATGTGGATCTCCCAGTGGAGGTGCAGCGACTGCGGGCGGGTGCCCCGGGTGGCCGCGGTCTCGGTCCCCCGGTTGCCGATCTCGCCCAGGCGCCGGCCGGCCGTCACGTGCAGGCCGGGCCGGATCGCGGGATCGATCTGCTCCAGGTGCGCGTAGATCGTCACCACGTGGCCGACGTTCGGCCGTATGCCGTGGTCGATCACCACCACCCGGCCGAAGAGCATGGCGAGGGTCCACGGGGGCGTGCGGCCGAGGGCCTTGGCGGTGGCGAGGATCTCCTCCCGCTCCGGGTTCGTCGGGTCCTCGTAGCTTCCGTTGGCCACGACGACCTGCCCGTCGAGCGCGGCGACCGCGTCACGGCCCCGCTCGCCGCAGATGAAGTCGATGCCCTCGTGGACGCCGCCGCGGTAGGCCCGCGCGCCGTTGGGGAGCGACTCGGCCACCCCGAACGGCAGGCCGCAATCCGACGGCATGGTGAGGGGCGCCAGCGCCTGCGCCCGGGCCAGGTCCTCCCCGATCGAGCCCTGCGGCGTGGGCGCCTGGGTGGTCGCCGGGGCGGCGGCGGTCGTGGGCGGCGCGACCGTGGTGGTCGTGGCCGGTGCGGGTGGCGCGGACGGCACGGACGGCCCGACCGGGGCCGAGGTCGGGGCGGCGGGCGCGGGCGCGGGGGCCTCGTCTCGGCCCACGAGCGCCGCCGCGCCGGCCCCGCCCACCAGCAGGCCGGCCAGCAGGCAGATGGCCGGGACCAGCAGGTGTGTGCCGCGCCGCGGTGGCGCAGCCCGCGGTGCCGCGGCCGGTTCCCCGTCCGGCGGCCTCACGACCCTGGCACCGGCCTCCGGCCCACGACCGCGGTCGGCCCCCTGGCGGCGGCCACCGCCTCCGCCCGGTGCCCGATCGGCCCGGCCCACGACCGCCTCGCGGTCGCTGCGCCGCGGCCGCGGCGGTCGCCTCGGCGGTGCCGGCTCGTCGCTCCACAGCTCGTCGTCGTCCACGCGGTCCCTCCCTCGTCGGTCCTGTCGTCTCCGGCCCTCAGCCGCACCGTTGCTCACGGACGTCGTCGGGTCCGACGACGTAGGACCCACCGTCCGGCAGGGTGGCCATGCCCACCTCGAACCCGAGTGAGTAGTCGACGACCAGCCGGGTTGCCCCGAAGTCGGTGAGCCACGCGTCCGGTCCCAGCACCACGCACCACCCGGGCTCGGGCGGGACGACGAGGCCGGCGTACATGTAGCCGCGGCGCCCGTCCAGCTCCACCTCGTACCAGCCGTCCACCATCGGGCCCAGGACGGTGACCGTCCTGCCCTCCACGTCGCCCAGCTCGGTGCCCTCCACCGCGAGGTCCGGCTCAGGCCGCAGCTTCACCGTCCCCGCCCACAGCCGGGCCTGCCGCTCCTTCGGTAGCGCCTCGGCGGTCGTGGTCGTCAACACCTCGACCGGCTCAGGTTCCTCCTCGACCTCCACCTCGACCGGCTCGACCTCCCCGGCACGCGCCTCGCCCTCGTCGCCGTCGTTCGTCTCCGAGGCCCGCTCGACCGGTTCCCGCGCCGGGCCCTCGTCGCCCCCTCCCCCGCCCGAGACGAGCAGGAACGCCCCGACGCCGACCGCCACCGCCAGCACGGCCACCACCGCCACGAGCAGCGCGGTCCGGCTGCTCCCCGGCGCCCCGCCCCCACCGGCGACGACCCCGGCGGTCGGCGCGGCGATCGGCGCAGCCGGTGCGGCGCCCTGGCCGGCGCCGGGTGCGCCGCGTGCGATGACCGGAACGCTCGGGCCGACGGGGGCGGAGCCGATCACGCCGCCCTGATGCGGGCCGGTCGGGGTGGAGCCGGCCGACCCCGACCCTGGCCGCGGGGAACCGTAGGGGCTCGGCGGCACCGGCAGGACGGACGTGGCGTCGGTGGGCCGCGACGACCCGCAGACGGCGCAGCGGTCGTCGCCCGGCGCGTTCGTGGTCGAGCAGTCCGCGCAGGACCAGGGCGCGGTCACCTCCGCACCCCGGCGGTGTCGCGGTCACATCTCGTTGTCGACGGCATCGGCCGCTCCGGTCGGTCAGCTCCCCCGTCGGCTGGTCGCGCCGGCGGCGGACGGCAAGCTACCGAGGAGCCCCCGCGCGTTTCCCTGCCGAAAACGCGCGCCCCGGGCCGGTGCGGAGCGGGTTCCGGACACCGGCCCCGCCCGCGCCGGGCGACGGTCCGCGTGCGCAGCCGGCGGGGTCGAGGCGCTGCCAGGTGGGGGGCGTCGCCCGACTGCGCGCGCCCCGAAGACGGCGCTCGGCCAGGTCCCGGGCTGCTGGGCAACCGGGACCTGGCCGAGGCGCGGGTCGTGTCGTGGCCGAGGCGGCCGGTGGGGTCGGTCCTAGAGGCCGAGGCCCTTCACGATCTCGACCATGAGCTCGCCGGCTTCGGTGGGGTTCTGGCCCACCTTGACGCCGGCGGCCTCCAGGGCCTCCATCTTGGCGGCGGCGGTGCCCTTGCCGCCCGAGACGATGGCGCCGGCGTGGCCCATCTTCTTGCCGGGGGGCGCGGTGACCCCCGCGATGTAGGCGGAGACGGGCTTGGTCATCTTGGTGCGGATGAACTCGGCGGCCTCCTCCTCGGCGGAGCCACCGATCTCGCCGATCAGCATGACGGCCAAGGTGTCGGGATCGGCCTCGAACGCCTCCAGGCAGTCGATGAACGACGTGCCGGGGACCGGGTCGCCACCGATGCCGACGCAGGTGGTGACGCCGATGTCCTGGAGCTTCAGCTCGTAGAGCGCCTGGTAGGTGAGGGTGCCGGAGCGGCTGACGATGCCGACCGGGCCGCCGGCCTTGGCGATCTCACCGGCGGTGATGCCGATGTTCGCCTTGCCGGGGCTGATGATGCCGGGGCAGTTGGGGCCGAGGATGCGGGTGCCGGGGAAGTCCCGCTTCACCTTGTTGAAGAAGTACGCCTCGTCCTGGGCGGGGACGCCCTCGGTGATGACGACCACCAGCTCCATGCCGGCCTCGGCCGCCTCCAGCACCGCGGTCTTCACGCCCGGGGCGGGGATGAAGACGCACGACACGGTGGCGCCGGTGGCCGCCTTGGCCTCGGCCACCGTGGCGTAGACGGGGATGCCGTCCACGTCGGTGCCGGCCTTCTTGGGGTTGACGCCCGCCACGACCTGGGTGCCGTAGTCGCGGTTGCGGAGGCCGTAGAAGCGGCCCTGGGAACCGGTGAGGCCCTGGTAGATGACCTTGGTGTTCTCGTCGACGAAGATTGCCATTGCGCTGGACCTCTGACTACTTGGCGAGCTCGACGGCCGTCTTGGCGGCCTCGATCATCGTGGGCTTGGACTGGAGCTTCTCCGACTCGTGATCGGCGAGGATGGCGCGGCCCTCCTCGGCGTTGGTGCCGTCGATGCGGATGACGATCGGGGCGTCGATCTGGACCCGGCCGAGCGCGGTGACGATGCCGTTGGCGACCTCGTCGCCCTTGGTGATGCCGCCGAAGATGTTGATGAAGATCGACTTCACGTTCGGGTCGTTGTTGATGACCTCGAGCGCGCCGGCCATCACCTCGGCGTTGGCGCCGCCGCCGATGTCGAGGAAGTTGGCGGGGCTGCCGCCCACCTGGTTGACGATGTCGACGGTCGACATGGCGAGGCCGGCGCCGTTGGCGATCACGCCGACGCTGCCGTCGAGGCCCACGTACTGGAGGCCCTTGTCGTGGGCGGCCTGCTCGCGCTCGTCGCGGACCTGGGTGGCGTCGTAGACGTCCCAGCCCTCGTGGCGGAACTCGGCGTTGCCGTCGAGGGTGACCTTCGCGTCGAGTGCGTGCACCTCGCCGGTCGGCTTGAGGATGAGCGGGTTGATCTCGCAGAGGTCGGCGTCGCCCTCCACATACGCCACGTACAGCTTCAGGAGGATGTCGACGGCGCCGTCCGTGGCCGCCGGGTTCAGCTCGGCGGCCTCGACCCACGCGCGGGCGGCCTCCTCGGTCAGGCCGTCAACCGGGTCGATCCAGACCTTCGCGATGGCGTCGGGGTCGGACTCGGCGACCGCCTCGATCTCCACGCCGCCCTGCGCCGACAGCATGCCCAGGTGCTTCTTGGCGGCCCGGTCGAGGGTGAAGCTGGCGTAGTACTCCTCGGCGATGTCGGAGGCGAGCTCGATCCAGAGCGTCTTGACGACGTGGCCCTTGATGTCGAGGCCGAGGATGTTGCCGGCGTGCTCGCGGACCTCGTCCGCGCTCTCGGCGAGCTTCACGCCACCGGCCTTGCCGCGACCGCCCACGTGCACCTGCGCCTTGACGACGACGGGGTAGCCGATGCGCTCGGCGGCGGCCACGGCGTCGTCGACGGTGGTGACCGCCTCGCCCGGGCTCACCGGGATGCCGTAGCTCGCGAAGAACTGCTTGCCTTGGTACTCGAGAAGGTCCACTCGGACTCCCTGGTTTTCGCTACTGGACGGCGGCGGCACCCGATCGGGTGCCCTCCACCTCGGACATGGTGGCGGCGGCTGCCTCGCTCGTCGGAGCGGCGACGCCCACCGGATGCCCGTCGGGGTCGAGGCCGTCCAGCGGCATCAGGACTCGTCCGGGGCTCTCCACGGCAGGGATACTAGGCGGGTGCCTGACCCGACCCCCGATCCGCACGCCGCCCGGCGCCCGCTGCGATGAGCCCCGTCGAGCCCTCCGGGCGAGGTCACGTCGGTCGCGCCGCGCTCGTGTCGCTGGTGGCGATCGTCCTCGTGTTCGCCGGGCTCTGGCTGGTGACCGTGACGCTCGGCAAGCGCAACTCGCCCGACCTGAAGCTCGGTGACCAGACCTTCCGGGTCACCAAGGACCCGGAGGGCGCCGCCCGGGAGATCGCCGAGCGGGGGCCGCTCATCTTCAGCGACGTGTCGGGCCGCAAGGACCGCGACATCATCGTCCAGCACCTGGGCGACGACCCGGAGGAGGGCTGGTACGCCTTCGACGCCCAGCCCCTCGACCGGGACCGGGGCTGCTACTGGGAGTGGCAGCCCGACGAGGACCTGTTCCGGGCGAGCTGCGACGACGGGCTCACCGCACCCGCCGACGGCGAGGGCCTGACCCAGTACCACGTGACCGTCGACGGCAGCGTCGTGGTCGACCTCAACTACGACGAGCGCCAGCAGTACGAGGCCGAGCGCTCCGGCACCACCGAGGCCGACGCCGGGACGACCACCACCACGGACGCGGGGACGACCACCACCACGGCCGGCTGAGCGCGCCCAGCGCCGGCCGCCGGCCCACCTACCCCACCGGTTCCGGTCGGGCGAGGGGTTCGGGCGGCCGAGTCCCGGGCCGGTTCGGTCGACGGCCCGACCGGTGCTGCCGGGCTCAGCGGGTGAGGCGGCAGCGCAGCTCGCAGCCGGCCTCGGTCGGGTCCCGGATCACCAGCTCATCGAGGACCAGGTCGCCGAGGGACTCGGCGATGCCCTCGACCAGGCCCCGGTGCAGGCCGCAGACGACCGCCTCGTCCACGCGGACCGCGGATGCGAACGGGCAGGTCACCAGGGTGACGGTGGCCGTGTCGCCAGAGCGGACCAACTCGGCCTCGAAGCCGAGCTGGGTCATCTGCCGGCGCACGGCGGCGGCCGAGTCGGTGCCGACCTCCCCGAGCGGCCGGCTGCGCCCGCCCCGACGCCCGCCCTCCTCGGGCGAGTCGCCGGTCTCGATCCCCTCGGTCAGCAGCATCGGGAGCCGCTCGTAGGGGCTCGTCCCCCGCCAGCGGCCGGCCGCGGTCGGCTCCACCTCGTAGAGCAGCGGCGGGCCGCCCCCCCCCCCCCGCGGGGCCCCCCGCCCGCCCACCCGGCCCCCCCCCCCCCCGCCGGC
>Ga0182792_1001925_pt1 | contig 15648 bp, 13 predicted proteins | sample Passage237B_FD_130497 | JGI IMG/M metagenome (GOLD analysis project Ga0182792, IMG submission 130497) | Cellulose adapted compost microbial communities from Newby Island Compost Facility, Milpitas, CA, USA - Passage2 37B (version 2) (version 2) ...
CCCGTGTAGGGGCTCTTGGCATCGATGGCATCGGCCAGGATGTGGGTGACGGACTCGAACAAATTGCGCTGTGCCTCGATCAGCTTGCGCGTCTCGATGGCCACGGCCAGCATGCCGGTCAGGCGATCGGCGAAAGCCTGGAATGCGGGCGCCGCGTGGTCCCGATCCTGGTCTGCGCCCAGGACCAGCACGAGCAGCCCCAGCGGCTGGCTGTCGCGGCCGCGCAGCGCGAACGCGATATGCGGCCGCATCGGGTCCTGGCCCAGCCCCCGGCCCTGGTCCTGATTCCGGCCCGGCCCGCCAGCCAGTGCGGCCTCGCCCTGGTGGGCGCTCATTGCATCGGGCAGCCCCCCCTGCTCGCCGAATATGGCCACGCGGGCCAGGTGGCTGCGCTCCCGGTCGAACAGATAAACGGCACCGCCTTCGCAGCGCGTGGCCTGGACGAATTTTTCCAGAACCTGCGCGAGCATGGTTTCGATCCGGGGCTCGGAGCCCAGCACCCGGCTGATCTCGAGCAGGGATTCCATCGACCCCGCGACCTTGTCCATCACGCTGTTGAGCGATTCGACTTCGCGCAGCATCGAGGCGGCCCGTTCCTTGCGGCGGCGGAAGTTGAAGCGCGACATGCGCAGCGCCTGCGCCGCGATGCCTTCCAGGGCGCGCCCCACGGCGCTGCCGGCCTGCCAGCCGAACGGCAGGAACAGCACGATCAGACCGATCGATATCAGGATCATGCGCGCGCGATTGAGCGCCAGCACACCCAGCAGTTCGTCGACGGGAGCAGCACTCAGGAGCCGCATGGACACGCCGTCGATGCCATCGAACGGCAGGGACACCCCGATCCATTTCCGCCCGCCGGCTTCGTAGGAAACGACCTGGCCGTCGGCCGCGGCAACCTGCCACAGGCGCGTGAGCGCGCCGACGCCCAGGGTCTGCAGCGTGCCGACATCGGACGCGCCCAATGCCCGCCGGTGCTCCAGCAGCGCATTCATGTCGCGGTAGGCGATCACCGCGCCGTCCTCGTCCACCAGGGCCAGCTCGGCGTTGGGCGTCATGCGCAGGCTGCCCAGCGCCTCGCCCAGGTCTTCCAGCGCCATATCGACTGCCGTGACGGCCCGCCCCGAGTGGGACAGGCGGGAAAGCGTAATGCCCACCTGCCGTGTCGAGAAGAAGACGTACGGCCTGGAAGTGACCGTGGATACCGTGTCCATCGCACCGATGTACCAGGGCCGCTCGCGCGGATCGAACTGGTAATCGGGCTGAGGCCGGCGCAGCACGAGCTCGTTCCTGGCGTCGTAGAAGAGGAACAGCCCATGGCGCTTGCCATCATCCCCGAGCGTGACCGACTGCACGAGATAGTTGGCCTGGGGCGGCGCCTGGAACTGCTCGCGCACATCGCGCCGGTCCAGCGGACGCATGAGCAGGAAATCGCCGTTCTCATACCCCACGTGGATGGCCGACACCAGCGGGTTCTCGGTCAGCTCGGCCGCCAGCACACTGCGCCGCGCCAGGCGGTCGTCGAGCCGTTTCGCATCGACGATCGGGTCGAACGCCAGCATGCGCAGCGATATGGAGCCGGGCTCGATGATGCGGCGCGCGCGTTCGGCCACGATCTGCCCCGTGTCGCGCGCCGCCATCGCGGCCATGTCCAGCAGGATGGCGCGCGACCCATACCAGCTGAGCGTGATCAAGGCCACGGCCACGATCGTCATGGCCGCCACCGCAATGCCGGCGATGACGAGCCTGACAGGCCATGCGCGCACCGTACGAGGGGCTTGTGGCATGGATTTCTCCATTGGTTCGCCAGGAAAAACCAGGCCAACCCGCCAAGGGCCGGGCGTGCCTGCCTTCCTGAGACATTGCGACGTGAAAAGGCAATTCTTTCAGAATGTCACTAGTATCTGCCAGTTCTGGCCGGGACGCCATCCATGGTACGCAGGGACCCATGTGCATCGGCGCGCCGGCTGCCTGTGTGCGGTTCGGCACGCGCTGCGGCGCCCAGGCACGCAGCTTGCCGCTGCATGGGCACCGATTGACCGAATGGGGAGAAACGCCATGCAGGCTAAATCGAAAGCGCAGCAGCAGGCGGCGGGAATTGCTTTGGCCGCCAAGCGCGGCGACAAGAAGGTCGGCGAACTCAAGGGCGCTTCCAAGTCCATGTATGAATCCATGGATGAAAAGGAGTTGCAGGAACTGGCCGAGACCGAAACGCGCGACAAACCCAAGCACAAGGGGAACTGAGATGTCCGTGATCGTGGCCGCCAAATTCGACACATTCCCCGAGGCGGAACGCGCGGTCGGGACACTGCACACACAAGGATTCCGCAGCGAGGACATCTCGACCTTCTACATCGATGGACAGACGCTGGCGGATTCGCACGAAAGCGATCCCGGCCCCAGGCCGCGTGAGTGGGGCACCGTGACCGCCGCCTTCGGCCTGGGACTGGCCTGCGCGGCCATCGGCGGCCTCCTGGGCTGGCAGCTCACGCACATCGGCATGATCGCAATCGCGGGGGCGGGAACGGGTGCCTATGTGGCTTCGCTCTGGGGCGCCTTGTGGGTGACGGGCCGGCGCGCCCGCGCCTACGAGCGGCGCCGCGCCCGCGAACGCGCGCAGGCACCACCCAGTGTCCACGGCCCTGGCGCCCTGCTGGTCCTGCACGTCGAACCGGAGCGCGAGGCGGAAGCCTGCGCCTTGTTGCGTGCGGCTGGCGGCCACAGCCCCGGCCGGGCCAGGGGCCGCTGGCGCGACGGCAAATGGGAGGACCTCGATCTTCCCGAGCATCGTGCCCCCCGCGACGAGCCGCCCTCCGTCCCAGTGGCGGGGACCCGGGAATAACGCCCTACATGACCTGCAGGTCGTAGTTGACGCTGCGCACGCCCGGCACCTGCCGGGCGGCCTGGACGGCCCTTTGTGCCGTGGCCCGGCTGTCGACCATCCCCCTCAGGGTAACAATCCCATCCAGGGTGCCGACCTGCAGGCTCGAATCGCGCAGGCCCGGTACGGACGACACCGCACTGATGACATTGGCATTGATGACGGCATCCTGATTGTTCACCACCATCACACCGCTTTCCGTGCCCTGGTAGCGACCCTGGTAGTGACTCTGGTTCGTTACCGTCATGTCGCCGGGCTCGTCGCCGGATACATTTTCATAAGGCGAGTGCCGCGGCGAAACGCACGCCGCAAGCATCAAGGCCGAAGCGGTCAGGGTCAGGGCCGGCAAGAGTCTGTTGTGGTTCATGGCGATCTCCGTCGAAATTGGAAGGGAGCCCTGCAACGGGCCTGCGCCCACAGCAGCAAGCCGCATGCCGGGAACCCTGGATCGAGCCGCGAAAACCCGCGCCACGCATATCCGCCATGTTGCGCCCGGTGTATCCTTCACTCATCCGCACTGCATCAGGCCCGGACATCCGTTCGTTGCGCAAGCCGGAGTGAATGCGTATGAAGCTCAGTTTCCTTGGCGCCGCCCGCGAGGTCACCGGCTCGTGTTTCCTGGTGGAAACCGCCGATACCCGATTCCTGGTGGATTGCGGCATGATCCAGGGGGGCCGCGAGGCGGAAGCCCGCAACCGCAAGCCTTTCGCATTCGATCCGGCGCGCATCGATTTCGTCCTGCTCACCCATGCCCACATCGACCATAGCGGCCTGTTGCCCAAGCTCGTCCGGTCAGGCTTCAAGGGGCCGATCCACACCACGGGGGCCACCGCCGAGCTGCTCGAAGTGATGCTGCCAGACAGCGCGCACATCCAGGAAACCGATGCGCTGCGCGCAGCCCGTCATGCCAGGGGAAAACGCCCCGCACCGCCGATCTACACCCGCGAAGACGCGCAGGAATGCCTGCGGCAGGTGCGCCCTGTCGGCTACGACCGGGAATTCGCGCCGTGCTCCCAGGTGAAGTGCCGGTTTCGCGACGCCGGGCACATTCTCGGATCCGCCATCATCGAGATATCGGTCGCCGAGCATGGCCGCACCACCCGGCTGGTATTCAGCGGCGACCTGGGACACCCGGGACGGCCGATCCTGCGCGACCCCACGCCGATCCAGGAGGCCGACATCCTGGTGATGGAATCCACCTACGGCGATCGCCTGCATCAGGACCAGCAGGCCACCGAAGAAGAGATGATCGCCATCGTGCAGCGGACACTGTCCGAGCGTGGCGGCAACGTCATCATGCCGGCGTTCGCCGTGGGCCGTACCCAGCAGGTGCTCTACCACCTGCACCGCTTCGTGTGCGAAGGGCGCCTCCGGCGCCCCCAGATATTCGTCGATTCGCCGATGGCGACTGAAGTCACCCGCATCACGCGCCGACACCTGGAACTCTTCGACGAAGAGGCCCGGCGCCTGACGGGCTGGCACGAACGGGGCGCCGATATTCCCTATCTGCATTTCACCGCCAGCGTGGAAGAATCCATGGCGCTGAACCAGATCCGCTCCGGGGCCATCATCATTTCCGCCAGCGGCATGTGCGATGCCGGACGCATCCGCCACCACCTGCGGCACAACCTGCCACGCCGCGAATGCAGCGTGCTGATCTCCGGTTTTCAGGCGCAGGGCACGCTTGGCCGGCGCCTGGTCGATGGCGCCAAACGGGTCCGCCTGTTCGGTGAAGACATCCCCGTGCGCGCCGGGATCCACAGTATCGAAGGCCTTTCCGCACACGCCGACCAGGCCGCCCTGCTGAATTGGGCAAGACACTTCAGCCGGCCGCCCGCACGCACTTTCGTGGTGCATGGCGAGCCACAAGCAGCCCAGGCGCTGGCCGAGCGGCTGCAGCACACGCTGGGCTGGCGGACAGCGATCCCGGAACACGGCGAGGCGGTGCATTGGCCGGATCTTGCCCGGGAACGTGCATGACAACCCAGCCATAACCACCACGCAGCAAGGCCGAAGCATCGGCACGACGGAGAATCCACGATGAACGTGCCCCATGGCGCCCCCAGGTCGGGACTCGATCCTGCCGAGGTGGCGCACCGCCTTGCAACCGACGGACCGAACGAGCTGCCACGCCCGCCGCGCCGCACCGCCAGGCGCATCCTGCTCGAAATAGCCCGCGAGCCGATGTTCCAGCTGCTTGGCCTGGCCGTGTTCATCTATCTGCTTCTTGGAGACCGTGCCGAAGCCGGCATGCTGCTGGCATTCCTCCTGATCATCATCGCAATCACGCTGATCCAGGAGTGGCGTACGGAAAGAGTGCTCGAGACATTGCGCGACATGACCAGCCCCCGCGCCCTGGTGTGGCGAGACGGGCAGCAGCAAAGGATCGCAGGCCGGGATCTCGTGCAGGGCGATCTGATCGAACTCGCCGAAGGCGACCGCGTACCGGCCGACGCGCAACTGCTGGAAGTCAACGACCTGTCCGTGGACGAATCCCTGCTGAGCGGGGAATCGCTGTCGATTGCCAAGGCGCCTGCGGCGCAGGTCTACGCAGGGACGATGGTGGTCGCAGGCCGCGCCATTGCGCAAGTGACGGCGACGGGTGCGCGCAGCGAAATCGGACGCATCGGAACGGTGCTTGGCGCTCTGGAAGTCGAACGGACGCCCCTGCAACTGCAGACGCGTCAGCTCGTGCGCTGGTTCTCCTGGCTTGGCCTGGCAGTGAGCCTGGCCGTCGGACTGCTCTTCGTCTGGACCCGGGGCGACTGGCTGGGGGGAACGCTGGCCGGCATCACGATGGCCATGTCCCTGCTTCCCCAGGAATTCCTGCTGATCCTGACCGTGTTCATGGCCATGGGAGCCTGGCGTTTGTCGCAGCGCCGCGTCCTGACCCGGCGCGCGTCCGCCATCGAAACACTGGGCGCCGCCACGGTGCTGTGCACGGACAAGACCGGCACGCTGACCCGGAACCAGATGGCGATCGAGGCCCTGGTCCGCTTCACCCCGAATGGGCCATTGAAGTGGTCCCGCGGCGACAGGCTGGACGAAGCCTTTCAGGCCTTGCTGCGATGCGGCACGCTGGCCAGCGAGCAGGAACCCTTCGATCCGATGGAACGCGCCTTCCATGCCCTGGCCAGCACATGCATCGAACCTGTTCCCGCCAGCTGGCATCTGGCGCATGAATACAGCCTGAGCCCGGACCTGCCCGCCATGACCCATGTCTGGCGCGCCGACGGCCGCTCCAGCCATGTGGTGGCGGCAAAGGGCGCGCCGGAGAGCATCGCGCGCCTGTGCCGGTTGTCGGAGGAGCACCAGCGCCAGGTGCTGGCCGAGGCAGGCAATCTGGCCGACCAGGGCATGCGCGTGCTGGGCATCGCCACGGCCGACTTCCAGGGCACCGACTGGCCGGCCGACCAGCACGGCTTCGATTTCCGGCTGCTCGGCCTCGTGGCGCTGGCCGATCCGATCCGCGACAACATCCCCAGGGCAATCGAAGAATGCCGGCGTGCGGGAATTCGTGTGGTGATGGTCACCGGAGACCACCCCGGCACAGCCCGGGCCATCGCACGCCAGGCCGGGCTCGACGCAGAGGCGGGGTTGATGCTGGGCAAGGATGTCGCCGCATCGAGCGACGAGGCGCTGCGCCGCAGCGTTGCCGCCACGACCTTGTTTGCCCGTGTGACGCCGCACCAGAAACTGCGCATCGTGCAGGCGCTGAAGGCCAATGGCGAAGTCGTGGCCATGACTGGGGACGGCGTCAACGATGCGCCTTCCCTCAAGGCAGCCCACATTGGCATCGCCATGGGAGGACGAGGCACCGACGTGGCGCGAGAGGCTTCCTCGCTGGTACTGCTGGATGACGATTTCGAAGCACTGGTGCAGTCCATTCGGCTGGGCCGGCGCATCTATGACAATCTGCGCAAGGCCATGCGCTTCGTCTTCGCTGTCCACGTCCCCATTGCCGGGCTGGCGCTCATCCCCCTGCTGACCGGCTGGCCGCTGCTGCTCTTCCCCATGCACATCGCGTTCCTGGAAATCATCATCGACCCGGTCTGCTCCATCGTCTTCGAAGCCGAGGAAGAAGAGCGCGACGTCATGAACCGGCCGCCGCGAGATTCGGCGGCCCCCCTGTTCTCGGCGGGCATGATCGCGCAGAGCCTGGTGCAGGGCGCCCTGGTGCTGCTGATGGTGGGCCTGTTCTACTGGGACTTGCTCCAGAACGGCGAGTCCGAGCCAGTAGCCCGTGCCGCCGCATTCATTGCACTCGTCAGTGCAAACACAGCCCTGGCGCTGGCAAACCGCTCATCAAGCCCCAGCCTGAAGGCGGCCCTGCGCATGGGCAACCATGCCATGGGGGGAATGATCCTGATCACCGCGATCCTGCTCGCGACGGTGATCGGCGTTGCCCCGCTGCGCCAGTTGTTCGGATTCGAAATCCCCGGCCTGCCCACCATCATCGTAGCTGCCGGCATCGGCGCCATCGGGCTATCCTTGTTACTGGCCTACAAGGCAGTCATGTCCAGGATCGGACTGTTCCCAACAGCCTCGCGCCACGAAAGCCCTTGAAACCGCACATCCCAGGCAAATGAAATGAGCGACGTCCCCACCATGAAACCCTCGCCGCCCGACAGCATCCCCGAGCCGCAGCCCGGATGCCCCGGGGGCCCCGCCATGAATCCCCCGCTGAGCGAGGCCGAACGCCTGCGTGCCATCCTCGAATCGCCCGCGTACCGGCTCGCGTACGAGGACATGGAACTGCTCACCCAGAAGGACTTGCGCCCCCTGCGCCTGCAGCTCGAGTTGCTCAAGCCAGAGCGCGTCCTGGGCGAACAGGGCGTGCATTCGACCGTGGTGGTCTTCGGCAGCGCGCGCATCCACGATGCCGCCACCGCACGCAACCGGCTCGCGGACCTGGAACGGCAAAAATCCCTGGCGGCAGGGAATCCGGCGCTGGAGCGTGCCCTGTCCCAGGCACGGCGCCGCCTGGAGCAGGCCCGGTACTACGAGGAAGCGCGGCGCTTCGCGCAATTGATCTCGGCGCGGTTCCAGCAGGCAAAACGCTGCGATTTCGTCGTCGTCACCGGTGGCGGGCCGGGCATCATGGAAGCCGCCAACCGTGGCGCGTACGAGGCGGGCGCGCGTTCGATCGGGTTGAACATCACCCTGCCCCACGAGCAGGCGCCCAATCCCTACATCACGCCGGAACTGGCATTCCGCTTCCACTATTTCGCCCTGCGCAAGATGCATTTCCTGATCCATGCGCGCGGCCTGGTCGCCTTTCCGGGCGGCTATGGCACGCTGGACGAACTGTTCGAAGTGCTGACCCTGATCCAGACCGGCAAGATGACCCCGATTCCCGTGGTTCTCGTCGGCCGCGCATTCTGGCGCCGCGCCATCGATTTCGACTACCTGATCGACGAGGGCTACATCGCGCCCGAGGACATCGCCCTGTTCGATTTCGCCGACGACGCTGAGGAAATCATCGCCGCCCTGGCCCGCTTCTATTCGGACGCCTCGCAGGAAACCCCTGGCCCATGACCCTGGCGGCCCATCGGCCCTGAAGCACTGGCAGCAAGCCGCCTAACGGCCCCGCAGCCGCACGGTCAGGCTTTGCGCCGCTGTACCGACCGGCCCGCGAACATCGCTCAGGACCGAGAACGTCTCGCCCAGGCCCGTCGGGCCAAAGCTGACGCGCGTGTCGAAGCCCACCCAGCCGGCCTCCGGCTGGCGCGTGAAATGGATGGACAAATCCACATTCGCGAAGAACACCGCGTTCGGATCCGCGCGTACCGCCAGCCCGTTGGCCGTATCGACCAGCTTCACGAAACCGGCCACCGGGGGATCGGACTCCCCCTCGACCAGCGGGTAAGGCGTGCGGATCCAGCTGCGCCCACGGCCCGGACGAGCGCCGGTTTCCCGGCGCGCTTCCAGCGACGCAATGAACCCGCCTTCCCAGATCGAAGAAAACGCCAGGGGGGGCATTTCTTCGGGCAGCGGCATCGGCGACCATTCGGAGCCCTGCACCTGCGCCGTGTCGGTCGAAGCCAGGCGCCATATCCGGGCATGGATGCTGACCTGGTCCCCATGGCGCATGGTGGCCTCGATCAGCTCGATCGAGCGGCCCGGCCGCGCCATGCGGACATCGACGGTGAACGGACCGGAATGGATGACGCCCAGCACATCGAACGACACCCGGGACACCAGCTTGTCGCTGGGCAGGCGGCGCTCCGCCTCGGCCAAGACCAGGCCGGAGGCGGCTGCCAGGTGCTGCTCGCCAGGCTGCCAGGCGCCCTGGGCGTGCAAAGTGGACAGGAACTCGGTTTCTCCGCGGCGTACGTAGAAGGCGTCCGGATAGGGTTCGCCAGCGTGACCGAGGTGCAGGTTCTGGGTGGTAGGCATGCGCAAGAGTATAGCGTCGGCAAGCCGCCATGAGCGCACCACCCGGAACTGGCCCACGCCGCCAGCCCTCGTGCGCAACGGCGGGAAAAGCCGATAAACTGAAGGCCGATCCGACTCTTCACGCTTGCGCGAACCCTACCTTGCTTCTTGCTTCCCGGCCTGCACTTTCCATCCCCCAGGCCCGCAACCTGCAGCTCGCCGCCCAGGGTCTGCTGACGACGCCCCGACGGCGAGCCACCCGGCAGGATCTGCTCCAATGCATCGAGCGCATGCATCTGCTGCAGATCGACACCATCCACGTCGTGGCGCGCAGCCCGTACCTGGTGCTGTTTTCCCGGCTCGGCGCCTATCCGCCGGCATGGCTGGACGCAGCCCTGGCGGGGGGCTTGATCTTCGAAACCTGGGCGCACGAGGCGTGCTTCGCCCCCATGGCCGATGTGCTGCTGCATCGCAGCTACAACAGGCATGCCCGCGTTCATTGGGGCCTGAAACGCGCGCAGGCGCATATCGCCAGCCATCGCCCCCAGCTGGATGCGCTGCTGGCCCATATCCACGCCCACGGCCCCGTCAAATCATCGGACTTCAAGCGCACCGACGGAAAAGGCGGCGGCTGGTGGGGCTGGAAAGACGAAAAGCGGCTGCTCGAAACCCTGTTCGCCACCGGGGATCTCATGGTGGCCCGGCGCGACAGATTCCAGCGCGTCTACGATCTGGCGCAACGCGTCTGCCCTGCCCTGCCGGACGCCCCGATGCCCGATGCCGCCGAGGTGCACCAGCATTTCATCGAGAAGGCGGTACTCGCCCTGGGCATTGCCCAGGCCGGCTGGATCAACGACTACTTTCGACAGAAGCCCCGCCTGAAGGACCATGACCTGGATCCGCTGGTGGCCCGCGGCGCACTGCAGCGCGTGGACGTCAAGGGATGGCACCGTCCGGGCTATGTGCACCACCGGCACGCCGGCCTGCTGCAAAAGGCCATGGATGGCCGCTTGCGCGCCACCCACACCACGCTGCTGTCGCCTTTCGATCCGTTGGTATGGGACCGCGACCGCGCCTCGGCGTTGTGGGGATTCGATTACCGGATCGAGTGCTATACGCCCGAAGAAAAACGCACCTACGGCTACTTCGTGCTGCCCATCCTGCACCGGGGAAAGCTGGTGGGCCGGCTGGATGCCAAGGCGCACCGGACACAAGGCGTGTTCGAGATCAAGGCCCTGTACGCAGAACAAGACCGTGTGTTGGACGATACCGCGTTGAGCGCCGTGGCCGGGGCAATCCAGCGCTGCGCACACTGGCACGGCACACCCGAGGTGCGCGTGCAGCGCACGGAGCCCGCCGGCCTGCTGCCGCGGCTGCGGGACCAGCTCAGAGATACCGCCTGACCCGGTCGCAATACGCAAGGTATTCCTGGCCGTAGTGATGCCTCAGGAAGTCTTCTTCGAGCAGGACCTGCCGGTGAAACAGCCACGCTCCCGCACCGGCGTAGACCAGAAGGATCCAGTTCGGAAATATGAGGAATTGCCCCAGCAGGATGACGGCGAAGCCGACATAGATAGGATTGCGGCTCAGGGCAAAGATCCCGGTCGTCACGAGCCTGCCCGGACGATCGGCATCGATGCCCACGCGGAAACTCCGGCCGAAAGAAACGAGGCTACACAGTAGCAGCGTCAGGCCCGCTCCACACATCGTCACACCCGCCCAGGCGACCGGCACGGATTCGAAGAACGTCCGGGTGTCGACGGCCGGCCAGCCGAACGCGGCGGCAAACACATGGTAGAAATAAAAGCAGGCGAAGGGCGGGATCAGGAAATCCCTTTTGTCCATCGCGCCGAATTTCATGGCCCGCACCCCCGCCCGGCGCAGCATGGCGGTGCGGGTCAACACCATCCCCAACATCAGCACGAGAGTCAGCGCGGCGAAGTATCCTGGCATGAGAGCCCCCGATCGGAAGAAGCGACATCGGCCCGATGTCCGTCCAGGATACTCCAGCAACGGCTGGCGCACCCAAAGAGGCGGCATTGCCCTAGATCGCTGGAACGGCCGGCGCCCACTCCACGCGATTGCGCCCTGAGGTCTTGCCGCGATAGAGGGCGGCATCCGCCTGTCGCAAGACCTCGTCCAGCGCCTCAGCGCTGGTGAAACTCGTTGAAACCCCGATGGTGACTGTGCACCGCACCGGTTCGTGCGAATCACCGCCAGGCATCTGGCTGAATGCCACCGCCTCGCGCACGCGCTCAGCCAGATGCGCGCCGCCGCCGCAGTCGGCATTCAGCGCGATCACGACGAATTCCTCACCGCCCAATCTGCAGGCGAGATCCCCCTGCCGGGCCACGCTCTTGAGGATCTCGGCCACGCGACACAAGACGACGTCGCCCACTTGATGGCCATGAGTATCGTTGATGCGCTTGAAGTGATCGATGTCCACGATCAGCAGATGAGCGGGCCCTGCGGTCCGGGAGCGGAAATACGCTGCCAGCCCTTCCATCAGGCCGCGCCGGTTCAACAAACCGGTCAGCGGATCATTGAGGGCCAGCACCCGCAATTGGTCAACGAGGCGGCTCAGCACCAGCCAGACTGCGGCCGGTGGCAGCACCGTGCCCAGGAACGACATGTACAGGTAGAACACCATCTGAAAGCGACTGTTCATGTCCAGTGTCTGCAGCCCCCCATCGAGAATCATCATGAACTTCGCGGCATTCAACACGCAGATGCCGCCTATCAGGACGGCGAACAGGATCATCTCGACGCGCAGGTCCCGGGCAAACGTGCGCACGCCGTAGAGCAATGCCACCACCATGCCAAAAAACAGCACGGCGCAGGCACAGGCCAGCAGGGCGTGGCGGGCTTCAGTCCCTAGCGCCGCCTGCACCAGCACTTGCGCCATGGTGTAGAGTCCGGCTACGGTGAGCAGCGGCCCCCACACCGGGATGGGTCGATCGAAGAACCGGATCGCCCCCAGCACGTACACGACAGGTGAGCAGAACGTCAGCGTGTGGTTGACGACACTCATCACCCCCCACTCCGGCGCACCGCCCACCAACTGCAGGCAATAAGCCAGCCCCAGCAGAAGATGACCGGCGGCAAAGACGTCCGTGCCCATTTTCCTGTCGTTCAGCCGAATGCTGATCAGCAGGAACATCAGGCAAAAGCACATCAGATGCACGCAGAGCATGCCCAGGATGACGGTCGCATTCATGGGTCAGTGAAACCTTTCCGCTCGAGCAAGCGGCCAGCCCCGCCTGGCAATCCCGGCATCTCGCCCTCTTTCCTCAACGCCGTGATCGATAAGGCTCATCCATGGGGATGAAGTCCTGCTCTGCCAGCGCATCGGCGATCCAGGCCTGCACGCCGGGCAGCTGGTGCACACGCTCGATATAGGCGGCGATCTCGCCCGGTACGGGCAACTGGTAGGTCCTGATGCGGGAGCAGACCGGTGCATAGTAGGCGTCGGCCACGCTGAATTCGCCAAACAGCATAGGGCCGCCATGTCGGGCCAGCAGCTGGATCCACATGGCCGTGATGCGCTCCATGTCCTTGCGCACACCGGCATTGTCGCGCCAAATGATGCGGCCCATGTCCGCCAAGTCCGCCTCGATATTCATGCTGCAGGCGCTGCGCAGCGCGGTGAAGCCGCCATGCATCTCGGCCACCGCACTGCGCGCGGCCGCGCGCGCAGCGCGGTCCTCGGGCCACAACCGCTTTTCAGGGAACTGTTCGGCCACATATTCCGCAATCGCCAGGCTGTCCCAGATCGTCACATCGCCGTCCTGAAGCAGCGGCACCGTACCCGTCGGACTGACGGCGCTCATCGTGCGTTTGAATACCGAGCCGGCATCAAAGCCATCGAAGCGCACATACTTCTCTTCGAATGGAATGCCGGCCTGGCGCAGAAGCACCCAGGCGCGCATGGACCAGGACGAATAATTCTTGTTGCCGATATGGAGCCGCAGCATGGTCGATCACCGATTGAACAACGATCGCCCGATTTTATTCTTCTTGGATAACAGGCCCCGCATGGCGGTCGGATCGTGCAACCGGGCCGCCACCGAGGCAGGCCCGGCGGCTATCGAGTCAAAGACCGGACTGGCGGCAAAGCCCGGCGCGGTGGTCACGGGAGGCCGGCCTGGGCAAGACCTGCTGCACACTCAAACCAGATGATAGGTTTTTGGTTGCCTCGCTGACCGGCGCTTCATTTATACAGTTAAGCTGTATATAATTGCTTTCTCTCCTTCTCTGCATGCCAGCAGACGAGCCATTCCCTTTTCTTCTCTTCCGGGTCGCCATGAATACCGCATCTCCCAAGCAGATCGTGCAACGCTTCAACCATGAAGTGATCGAGCAGGGTCGTCTTGATTCGTTTGAGGCGCTGATGGACCCGGAATTCGTCAACTGGTCGGCCCCTTCGGGAGCCCCGCAAGACGGATCCGGCTTGTGGAATACCTTTGAACATCTGCTTCGCCCCGCTTTGAGCGACCTGCGAGTCGAGATTCACGAGCAACTCTGTGAAGGCGACAAGGTCGCGACACGAAAAACCGTCAGCGGCCGGCATACCGGAACGCTGATGGGCGTGCCTGCAACCGGGCAAACCGTGCACATCGACGTCATTGACATTGTGACCGTGCGCGAAGGGCGCTATGTGGAGCATTGGGGCATCAACACTTTGACAACAGTCCTTGCACAACTGAGGTCAGCGCAATGACGCCCCCGCCCCCTGCAAAGGACAACCACACTTCCGATCTAGTGCTTGCTGAGTCGTTGCGAGCTGCGGTTGGACGTTTCGTTCGCTCAGTCAGGAGTCAGAGTGGCACCCCTCATGACGCCCAAGCTGATGTCCTGGCAGAACTGGCCCATGCTGGTTCCATGAGCATCGCCGGTTTGGCCGAAATCCGCGGAGTGACACACCAATCGATGCGGCTGGTCGTGATTCGGCTGGAGGATGCAGGGTTGCTCGAACGAAAGCCCGACCCTGCAGACAGACGTGGATGGCTGATCGCGTTGACAGACGAGGGGCACCGCGCTGCACAGCAGGATCGGCAGACTCGCTCCATCTGGTTGGCAAAAGCGATCAGTACCAAGCTATCTGCTCAGGAGCGAACGGAATTGAACCGCGCAGTGCCGCTCTTACTCCGGCTTATTGAAGCGGAATGATTTCTCCGCCGGTGTCGGGTTCCGCATTACTTGGGGGTCAGTTCAGTTTTGCGGAGACTCCAGCTTTGAGAGAACGGGGTGTCGGACAACGCCTGCGCGCAACATTGTCAAAAAAGGAAAACCGGCAATTTGAAGCTTAAAAATTGTGATATCTGTATATGGTGTATCTCCAGAATATCAATAAGGGAGCCATATGAAGACAAACACAATGACGGGAGCATTCATACTGGCCGGCATCGGCTTTTTCACTACTGCAAATGCTGCCCCGGCCGCAACAGAAGAACAGCCGCCGTTCGATTGGTCTGGCGCCTACGCCGGCATCCATATCGGGTATGGGTGGGGCGATTCGGATTTTACCGACAGCGAATACAACGGCGCACCTCCCTATCCCACGGTCGGATGGGGAGTCGATTCGGATGGGCTGATCACCGGAATCAACGCCGGCTACAACTGGCAACGTGACCACATGATTTTCGGCCTGGAAGGCGAAATCGGCCGCCTGAATCTCAGCGGCAGCGCAGCACAACCGGGAACAGATCCATACGGCATCCCCTACGATGCTTCCGGCACAGTCGACAAAGGCTGGTATGGTGGCCTCAGCGCCCGTCTGGGGTATGCATGGGACCGCACCCTGCTCTATGCCAAGGCCGGGGTCCTCTATTCAAATGCAAGATCGGGATTCAAGGATACCTGTACCGCAGGCCCATGCGGCAACTCGACGGCAAGTGCGTCCAAACGGATCGGCTGGGGCTACCAGCTGGGCGCGGGCGTAGAGCATGCAATGACCAAGCGCTGGACCATCAAGGCCGAATACGCCTACCTGGACTTCGGCACCACCACGATCAGTGGAAACATAATCGGCGGCGCCTTCGGCGGAAAACCGTACGATATTCGTTCCGACCTGTCGATGCACACGGTGAAGATCGGTTTGAATTACCAGTTCTGATCCTCTCTTTGCAGAATTCACCAGTAGAAATGCGAAATGGGGGGATTACTGTCCCAGCCAGTCCCTGCCAGACTGAAAGCAAAAAAAGCCCGCAATGACGCGGGCTTGGGTGTGTCTGGTGCCTGATCCTGCCGGTGGCTGCCGGACGCGGGATTATTCCCACTCAATCGTAGCTGGCGGTTTGCTCGACACGTCGTAGGTGACCCGATTGATGCCGCGGACCTCGTTGATGATTCGCGAGGATACCCGCTTCAGCAGCGAATAAGGCAGTTCCGCC
>Ga0182792_1001926_pt1 | contig 15642 bp, 11 predicted proteins | sample Passage237B_FD_130497 | JGI IMG/M metagenome (GOLD analysis project Ga0182792, IMG submission 130497) | Cellulose adapted compost microbial communities from Newby Island Compost Facility, Milpitas, CA, USA - Passage2 37B (version 2) (version 2) ...
GAGCCGGGCTGGCGATATACTGCGCGCCCTCGTCCGCCGAGGGGCGCTGCACGTCGGTCGCGATCCGCGGCCGGACCCAGGCTCGGCGGCGATTCCGCAGCAACGGCGCCCGGCCAACCCGATCGAATCCGAAGCCGCCTCGCGGCACGCTCGATCCCGCACCGGAGCAATCCATGAACGCGCAACCGAAGACCTTCCCGACCGAGGGCGACTACAAGGTCGCCGACATTTCGCTGGCCGACTGGGGCCGCAAGGAGATCGACATCGCCGAGCACGAGATGCCGGGCCTGATGTCGATCCGCCGCAAGTACGCGCCGGACGCGCCGCTCAAGGGCGTGCGCGTGACCGGCTCGCTGCACATGACCATCCAGACCGCGGTGCTGATCGAGACGCTGAAGGACATCGGCGCCGACGTGCGCTGGGCCTCGTGCAACATCTTCTCGACGCAGGACCACGCCGCCGCCGCGATCGCCGCCACCGGCACGCCGGTGTTCGCGTGGAAGGGCGAGACGCTGGAGGAATACTGGGACTGCACGCTCGCCGCGCTGAGCTTCCCCGACGGCAACGGCGGCTTCCTCGGCCCGCAACTCGTCGTCGATGACGGCGGCGACGTCACGCTGCTGATCCACAAGGGCTTCGAACTGGAACAGGGCGACGAAGGCTGGGTGAACTCGGCCTCCGGCAGCCACGAGGAACAGGTCATCAAGAACCTGCTCAAGCGCGTCGCGAAAGAACGCCCCGGTTTCTGGACGAAAGTCGTCGCCGACTGGAAGGGCGTGTCCGAGGAGACCACCACCGGCGTGCACCGCCTCTACCAGCTCGCCGAGCGCGGCAAGCTGCTGATTCCGGCGATCAACGTCAACGACTCGGTCACCAAGAGCAAGTTCGACAACCTCTACGGCTGCCGCGAATCGCTGGCCGACGGCCTCAAGCGCGCGATGGACGTGATGCTGGCCGGCAAGGTTGCCGTGGTCTGTGGCTACGGCGACGTCGGCAAGGGCTCGGCGCATTCGCTGCGCGCCTACGGCGCGCGCGTGATCGTCACCGAGATCGATCCGATCTGCGCGCTGCAGGCGGCGATGGAAGGCTACGAGGTCAAGACCGTCGAGGACACGCTCGGCATTGCCGACATCTACGTCACCACCACCGGCAACAAGGACATCATCCGCGTCGAGCACATGATGGCGATGAAGGATCAGGCCATCGTCTGCAACATCGGCCACTTCGACAACGAGATCCAGGTCGATGCGCTGAAGGCGCTGGACGGCGTGAAGCAGGTGAACATCAAGCCGCAGGTGGACCGCTTCGACTTGCCCGCTTCCGATGGAAAGCCGGGCCGCAGCATCTTCCTGCTGGCCGAAGGCCGCCTCGTGAACCTCGGCTGCGCCACCGGCCACCCGAGCTTCGTGATGAGCAACAGCTTCTCCAACCAGACGCTGGCGCAGATCGACCTGTGGCGCAACCGCGACTTCTACGATCCGAAGGTCTACATCCTGCCAAAGAAGCTCGACGAGGAAGTCGCCCGCCTCCACCTCGAAAAGATCGGCGTGAAGCTGACCCGGCTCACCAAGGAACAGGCCGACTACCTGGGCGTGCCGGTGGAAGGTCCGTACAAGCCGGAGCATTACCGCTACTGAGCGGATCGACGGCGGATCGAAGGAATGGAACGGGCGCCTCGCGGCGCCCGTTTCGTTCTTCGCGACCCCGTCATGATTCTCTGCGGGCTTGCGGACAGCCTGCCTGACCCATCGAGCCGGCACGAGACGCGCGCCTCGCATTCCGGCGGTTTTCCGCAGGCCATGATCCACATGCATCCCCCTTGCGGCAGCAAGCCGGTCGCGCACCGCCGCATCGCGTGCCGCGATGGCCGCCCGCGCGGAAATCGCGTTGCGCCACGCGCGGTCCGCGCGCGGATAATGTGCCGATGTCTTCCGCCCCGCCTTTCCACGCCGCCGTGATCGGCGGCGGTCCCGCCGGCCTGTTCGCCGCCGAGCGCCTGCGGCACGCCGGGATCGGCGTCGATCTGTACGAGTCCAAGGGCTCGGCGGGGCGCAAGTTCCTGATCGCCGGCAAGGGTGGGCTCAATCTCACCCACTCCGAACCGTTCGACCGTTTCGTGGCGCGATACCGCGAACGCGCCCCCGACGTCGAACGCTGGCTGCGCGGCTTCGACGCGGACGCGCTGCGCGCATGGGCGCGCCGGCATGGCATCCAGACCCATGTCGGCAGTTCCGGGCGCGTGTTCCCGCTCGACGGCAAGGCCGCCCCGCTTCTGCGCGGCTGGGTGCGACGCCTGCGCGAGGCCGGGGTGCGCTTCCACGTGCAGCACCGCTGGCTCGGCTGGAGCGAAGGCGGCGCGCTGCGCTTCGCGACCCACGACGGCATCGTCGAACGCGAAGCAGACGCCACGCTGCTCGCGCTCGGCGGCGCAAGCTGGCCGCAACTCGGATCGGACGGCGCATGGACTGCATTGCTGCGCCAGGCCGGCGTGGACATCGCGCCGCTGCAACCGGCGAACTGCGGCTTCGACGCCGACTGGAGCCCTGTGTTCGCCGAACGCCATGCCGGTGCGCCGATCAAGCCCGTCGTGCTGCACTGGCAGGACCAGCACGGACGCTCGCACGCATTGCAAGGCGAGTGCGTCGCCACCGCGACCGGCCTCGAGGGCAGCCTGATCTACGCGGCATCGGCGCAGTTGCGCGAACGCATCGCGCGCGACGGCCACGCGCGCATCGCGCTCGATCTCGCGCCCGGCACCGACGAGGCCGCGCTGCGCGAACGCATTGCGCATCCGCGCGGCAAGCGCAGCCTGGCCGAACACCTGCGCCGCACGGCCCGCATCCACGGGGTGAAGGCAGGGCTCCTGCGCGAAGTCCTGCCGCGCGAGCACCTGTCCGACTCCGCCGCCATCGCCGCCGCGATCAAGCGCCTGCCGCTCGTCATGCGACGCCCGCGCCCGCTCGCCGAGGCCATCAGCACCGCAGGCGGCATCCGCCTCGAAGCCCTCGACCGGCACCTGATGCTGCGCGCCCGCCCCGGCGTGTTCGCCGCCGGCGAAATGCTCGACTGGGAAGCGCCGACCGGCGGCTACCTCCTCACCGCCTGCTTCGCCAGCGCGAAGATCGCCGCCGATGGCGTGATCGCGTGGCTGCGCGCGCCGAATCCGCCCCCGCGCGGACACTGAACCGCACCGTGCCGATCCCGGCACCTGCCCGACCGCGCGACGCGCCGCCACGATGACGCGCCGCCCTGCGTCCCGCGTCGGCGCGCAGCACGCGACAAATCGATCACCACTTCCCGGCTGCGCGACATGGTGAACTCGAGCGCGACCACGGGTGCGCAGAACCAAGCATCGTCTCTGCTCGTCCCGTCTCAGCAGGTGACATTCGTCTCATGCACGGTGATCAGGCAGTATCACGTCCGCGGAGGAACATATGGACCCGATTTCACCGCAAGACCAGCATGACGCATATTTTGCGCACTCGACCGAGAAAGCAGATCGGACTGATTGGCAGCCACTGGCCGAGCATCTGCTCGGCGTCGGTGAACAAGCCGCCGCCAAGGCGGCACCGTTCGGAGGCCAGATCCTCGCGGATGCCGCCGGTCGCCTGCACGACCTCGGCAAGTACACGCAAGAATTCCAGCGCCGTCTGCGCGGGGATTTCCACAAGGTCGATCACGCCACCTGGGGGGCGCGCATCGCCCGCGAGCGCTATCCCGGGCTGGGCACGCTGATTGCCTACGGCATCGCCGGCCACCACGCGGGGCTGGCCAATGGGCAACTGGGCGAAGCACGTTTGGCACTGCGCGAGCGGTTGTCCGAGGACTATCGGCAACAGCACCTGCCCGCGCTGCTGCCCGACTGGGAAGCCGACATCAGTCTGCCGCCCAAGCTCGAACTGCCACGCGATTTCAGGCTGGCCAAATCGAAGCAACAGTTGCCGTTCCAGTTCTCGCTGCTGGCACGGATGATCTTCTCCTGCCTGGTCGATGCCGACTTCATCGATACCGACAGCTTCTACCGCCGCATCGAGGGCTCGGAACCTCGCCCCGAAAACACCGCCCCCGCGCTCGAAGCCCTGCGCGAGAGGCTGGATCGCCATCTGGCCACGCTTCCGAAGGACGGCGGCATCAATCCCCTGCGGGCCGACATCCTGTCCCATGTGCGTGCGCAGGCAGCTTCCGAACCCGGCCTGTTCTCGCTCACCGTGCCCACCGGCGGCGGCAAGACTCTCGCCTCGCTGGCTTTTGCACTCGATCATGCCTTGGCTTGCGGTCTGCGCCGGGTGATCTACGTGGTGCCGTTCACCAGCATCATCGAGCAGACCGCAGCCGTGTTCCGCACTGCCTTCGGCGACCTAGGTCAGGATGCCGTACTGGAACATCACAGTGCCTATTTCGATGATCCTAAAAGCCAACCGCAGGCACGCGAAAAGCGCCGGCTGGCGATGGAGAACTGGGATGCGCCGGTGATCGTCACCACGGCGGTACAGTTCTTCGAGAGTCTGTTCGCCGACCGTCCCGCGCGCTGCCGCAAGCTGCACAACATCGCCGCCAGCGTGGTCATCCTGGACGAAGCGCAGACCTTGCCCTTGCCGCTGCTGCGCCCTTGCGTGCAACTGATCGACGAGCTGGCCCGGAATTATCGCGCCAGCGTGGTGCTATGCACCGCCACCCAGCCGGCGCTGCGCAAGGAGGACGGCTTTCCCGATGGCCTGGAACGAGTGCGGGAGCTGGCGCCCGCACCCAAGCGTCTGTACGAGCGGCTCAAGCGTGTCACCGTCCGGCATGTCGGCACGCTGGACGATGCGGCGCTCACCGAACGGCTACGCGAGGACGAGCAGGTGCTGTGCATCGTCAACAATCGACGGCATGCGCGCGCGCTTTTCGACGCCATTGCCGACCAGCCGGGCGCCCGCCACCTGACGACCTTGATGCACGCCCGCCATCGCAGCGCCGTGCTGGCCGAAGTGCGGACACGTCTGGCCGCCGGCCAATCCTGCCGATTGATCTCCACGAGTTTGATCGAGGCGGGAGTCGATGTTTCCTTTCCCGCCGTGCTGCGCGCCGAGGCCGGGCTGGATTCGATTGCCCAGGCCGCCGGACGTTGCAATCGCAATGGCGAGCGCTCGACTGCGGACAGCCAGGTGCTGGTGTTCGCCACGCCGGACTGGACACCACCACGCGAACTGGAACAGTTCGCCGCCGCGTTCCGCCACATCGAAACCCGGTACCGCGACGACCTGCTTTCGTTGGAGGCGGTGGCGGCCTATTTCCGCGAGCTGTACTGGCGCAAGGATGGCCGGCTGGGCGAAGGTGTGCTGGCTCTGTTCGAGGGAACCGGCATCGACGCCCTGCCGCTGGAGACGCTGGCGGCCCGCTTCCGCATGATCGAGACCGCCATGCGGCCGGTGATCGTGCCCTACGACCCGTTCGCCGGAAAGCCGGGAACCGAAGATCCTGAGGCAGCGGATGCGCTGCGCGAATTGGCACACGCCGAATACGCATCATCGGCCGCGCGCCGATTGCAGCCGTTCCTGGTGCAAGTGCCCGAATCGGCCTATCGGGCACTCTGGCAGGCGCATGCCATCCAAGCCGTTGCACCGGAGCGCCATGGCGAGCAGTTCGTGCGGCTGGTCAATGCGCGGCTGTACGACGCCCGCTTCGGGCTGCACTGGGATGACAGCCCGCAGTTTTTGGATGCAGAGTCATGCGTAGCATGACACATTCAGTGAATGTCTAATCTCGAAGAGATTACACTTATTGACATTCCTGCGCTTCGCACATAGCCTCCCCAGACGAAGACAGCCCCCGGGTGGAGCCGGGGGCTGTCAGGGCAAAGCTCACGCGCTCGCGTGCGTGTCATAGGCAGCAATGAAGCGCTGTCAGGAGGGTGCAAATATGGCCAATCCCCATATGACCTCAATATCGTGAGCATCCCGGCGCCCATCGTTATGCGATGGGCGCCGTCACCTTACTCGGCATCAATAAGCGGATCAATTTCCAATTGCCAAGTAGGTGTGGATTGAAACAGTGATTGCCTGTCTCGTAGTGAGTACGAGGGTTTGTCGCCCGTCGCTTGTCGGCGGGCGACAAATTTTTCAAAGCATCTCAATCCATGAGACACCCTTCTCGGAGCATGTCTCAGCAGTCATCAGTGGCTAGGGGGAAGCATGAGCTACGGCATCAAGCTCCACGTCTGGGGCGAGCGGGCGCTGTTCACGCGCCCGGAAATGAAAGTCGAGCGGGTCTCCTATGACGTCATCACGCCATCGGCGGCGCGCGGCATTCTGGAAGCCATCCACTGGAAGCCGGCGATCCGCTGGGTGGTGGACGGCATCCAGGTGCTCAAGCCGATCCGCTTCGAGTCGATCCGGCGCAACGAAGTCGGGGGCAAGCTCTCGGCTGCCAGCATCGGCAAGGCTCTCCGAGCCGGGCGCACCGACGGGCTGGTGAGTTACGTGGAGGACGACCGCCAGCAGCGCGCCGCCACTGTGCTGCGCGATGTCGGCTACGTCATCGCCGCCCATTTCGAACTGACCGACAAGGCCGGGCCGGAGGACAACGTCGGCAAGCACCTGGACATCTTCAACCGCCGGGCACGACGCGGACAGTGTTTCCAGGCCCCATGCCTGGGCACGCGCGAGTTTCCGGCCAGTTTCGCCTTGATCGAGGACGGCGGCTCGCCGTTGCCGGCAGTGGATTCCGCATTGGCGGGCGAGCGCGATCTGGGCTGGATGCTGCACGACATCGACTTTGCCGATGGCATGACGCCGCGCTTCTTCCGCGCCCGCATGGTCGATGGCCTGATCGCGGTACCGCCATTCTCCAGCGAGGAGGTGCACGGATGATCCTCTCCGCCCTGACCGACTACTACCAGCGGCTGTGCAAGAACCCGGAGGACTCGGGCATCGCCATGCCTGGTTACAGCCAGCAGAAGATCGGCTTCTGCATCGTGCTGGACGAAGCAGGCCATGTCACCGACGTAATCGACCTGCGCGATGGTTCCGGCAAGAAGCCGCAGCCACGCATGCTTGACGTGCCTCAGCCGGAAAAGCGCACGGTCGGCATCAAGTCCAACTTCCTCTGGGACAAGACCAGCTATGTGCTGGGCGTCAGTGCCACCAGCAAGCGCTGCGAGCAGGAACATGCCGCGTTCAAGACTTTGCATCACGTTGCCTTGCAAGGCAGCGACGATGCAGGGCTACAGGCGCTGCTGGCCTTCCTCGACCACTGGACGCCGGAAGACTTTGCCCGCGATCCGCGCTTCGCGAGCCATGCCCCTGCCATGCTGGATGCGAACGTGGTGTTCCGTCTGGGCAGCGAGCAGGGCTTTCTGCACGAACGCCCGGCGGCGCGTACGGCCTGGCAACGCCAGCAGGGAGAAGGTACCGACGCCCTCCGAGGCATGTGTCTGGTCACCGGTGAGCAAGCACCGTTGGCGCGCCTGCATCCGGCCATCAAGGGCGTCAATGGCGCACAAAGCTCTGGCGCGTCCATCGTTTCCTTCAATCTGGAGGCATTCGCTTCTTACGGGAAGTCCCAGGGCGAGAATGCACCGGTTTCAGAGCATGCGGCCTTCGCCTACACCACCGCGCTCAACCACCTGCTGCGGCGCAGTGACGACAATCGCCAGCGCCTGCAACTGGGCGACACCACGGTGGTGTTCTGGGCGCAAGGCGCCCATGCGGACGCAGCCGAGGAGATGCTGGCGGTCTTCCTGGGCACTGCCCAAGGGCTGGATGACGCGCAGGCCACGCGCCGCCTCGGCGATGCGCTGGAGCAGGTGCGCCAGCTGCGCCCGCTGCGCGAACTCGATCCTCGTCTCGACGACGACACCCGCATCTTCGTGCTGGGCCTGGCACCCAATGCCTCGCGCCTGTCGATCCGGTTCTGGGAAACCGCGTCACTGCGGCAATTCGCGCAGCGTCTGGCCGAGCACTATTACGATCTGGAGTTGGCGCCGTTGCCGTGGAACCGACCGCCCACACCGCAATACCTCGCGCTGCAAACCGCACCGGTATACGGCGAGAAGGGCAAGCCCAAAGCCGAAGACATCTCGCCACTGCTGGCTGGCGAGCTGGCACGCGCCATCCTGACCGGCAGCCGCTATCCGCGCAGCCTGCTGGGCAGCATCGTGATGCGCTTCCGCGCCGATGGCCAGATCAAACCGTTGCGCGTGTCGCTGTGCAAGGCCGTGCTGGCACGCGAAGCACGACTGGACAAGCACCAAGGACTGACTTCCAACAAGGGGGAACCACCCGTGAGTCTCGAAACCGGCAATACCGATCCTGGCTACCTGCTGGGACGGCTGTTTTCTTCACTGGAAAACTTGCAACGCGCCGCGCTCGGCGCACAGGTCAATGCCACCATCCGCGACCGCTACTACGGAGCCGCCTCGGCCACGCCGGCCAGCATCTTCCCGGTACTGCTGCGCAATGCGCAGAACCACTTCGGCAAGCTGCGCAAGGAAAAACCCGGTCTGGCGGTGAACCTCGAAAAAGAGATTGGCCAGATCATCGACGCCATGCCGCCCGAGTTCCCGCGCAGCCTGCCCATCGAGGAGCAGGGGCGTTTCGCCATCGGCTACTACCACCAGACCCAGGCGCGCTTCGCACCGGGCGAAGCCCGCGAAACCGCAGACACCGACCAGATCGCATCCGAAGGAGAATCCGCATGAGCGCCATCGCCCACCGCTACGAGTTCGTCTATCTGTTCGATGTGACCAACGGCAATCCCAACGGCGATCCGGATGCCGGCAACCTGCCGCGGCTCGATCCCGAGACCAACAAGGGGCTGGTCACCGACGTGGCGCTCAAGCGCAAGATCCGCAATTACGTGGCGCTGGAAAAAGAGGGCGCGCCCGGCTACGCCATCTACATGCAGGAAAAGTCGGTGCTGAACAATCAGCATCTGGAAGCATGGAAAGCCTTGGACATCCCGCCTGATGACAAGGAAAAGTACAAAAAACTCCCGAAGGACGAAGCCAAGGCGCGCAAGCTCACCGCCTGGATGTGTGAGAACTTCTTCGACGTACGCAGCTTCGGCGCGGTGATGACCACCGAGGTCAACACCGGTCAGGTACGCGGGCCGGTGCAGCTGGCCTTCGCCACGTCCGTCGAGCCGGTGTTGCCGCTGGAAGTGTCCATCACCCGCGTGGCCGTGACCAATGAAAAGGATCTGGAAAAGGAACGCACGATGGGCCGCAAGCACATCCTGCCTTACGGCCTGTATCGCGCGCACGGGTTCATTTCGGCCAAGCTGGCCGAGCGCACCGGATTTTCCGAGGATGATCTGCAACTGCTCTGGCGGGCACTGACCAACCTGTTCGAGCATGACCATTCGGCCGCCCGCGGCGAGATGTCCGCCCGCAAGCTGATCGTGTTCGAGCACGAGCACCCGATGGGCAACGCACCGGCCCATGTGCTGTTCGACAAGGTGAAGGTCGTGCGCGCGGACGATTCCGGCAATGGCCCTGCGCGCAGCTTCGCCGACTACGTCGTGCAGATCGACCGCAGTCTGCCGACAGGCGTCACGGTCACCGAGATGTTCTGATCGGGCTGGAGAGCTGGCCATGGACGACGAAGACCTGATTCCGCTCTCCGCCCTCCAGCACTACCTCTACTGCCCGCGCCAGTGCGCGCTGATCCATCTGGAGCAGCAGTGGGCGGAAAACCGGCAGACGGCGGAAGGCCGTCTGCTGCACCAGCGCGCCGACATGCCGAAGACGCAGCAGCGGCATGGTGTGCGAACAGTCACCGCCATGCCGTTGCTGTCGCTGGAACAGGGCATCACCGGCAAGGCCGATGTGGTCGAGTTCCACCGCGACGTGGCAAACGGTGAGGAACGCGCCTTCCCGGTCGAGTACAAGCGCGGTCGACCCAAGGCCCATCAAGCCGACGAAGTGCAGCTATGCGCCCAAGCCTTGTGTCTGGAGGCGATGCTGAACAAGCCAGTGCCCACGGGTGCACTGTTCTATGGACAAACCCGACGGCGCAAGGACGTGGCTTTCGACCCGGCCTTGCGCCAACTCACACGCGAAACGATCGCCGCAACCCGCGCCATGCTCGCATCGGGCCAGACGCCCACGGCTCGCTATGAAGCACGCCGCTGCGACGCCTGCTCGCTGCTCGATCTTTGCCAGCCGCACCTGCTCGGACGGCGCAACGTCGGTGACTGGCTGCTGCGTCAATTGCAGGATGACACCTGAGATGCGCCGGCAACTGAACACCCTCTACGTCACCACCGATGGCGCCTGGCTGCGCAAGGACGGGGCCAACATCGTGCTGGAAGTGGAGCGCGAAGAACGCGCGCGGCTTCCCGTACACATGCTCGAAAGCCTGGTCTGCATTGGCCGCGTCGCCGTTTCGCAGCCGTTGCTGGGTTTCTGCGCCGAGCAAGGCATCAGCATCTGTTATCTCACGCCTCACGGTCGGTTTCTGGCCCGCGTGGAAGGACCGGTGTCCGGCAATGTACTGCTGCGACGTGCGCAGTACCGTGCCAGCGATGATCCAACCCGCTGCGCGGCCATCGTCCGCAATCTGCTGGCCGGCAAGATCCACAACCAACGCGCGGTGCTCGCCCGCGGCTGGCGCGACCATGGCGAAAAGCTGACCGACGTTGCCGCATTCCAGCATGCCTTGAAACGTCTCAAGCGTATCCCGCAACGCATCCTGCTGGAAAGCGATGTCAATCTGCTGCGCGGCCTGGAAGGCGAAGCCGCGCAAGCCTACTTCGGCGTGTTCGACCAGTTGATTCGCGTCGAATCGCCGTTGCTGCGTTTCGGTGGTCGCAACCGTCGGCCGCCGCGCGATGCCTTCAATGCACTGTTGTCCTTCCTCTATACCCTGCTGACGCACGATTGCCGCTCGGCCCTGGAGACGGTGGGACTCGATCCGGCAGTCGGCTTTCTTCATCGCGACCGGCCCGGCCGGCCCAGTCTGGCACTGGATCTGGCCGAGGAATTCCGCCCATTGCTGGGCGAGCGACTTGCTCTTTCCCTGATCAACCGAAGGCAATTGAACGAACGCGATTTCATCGTCTTCGACAACGGCGCCGTCCAATTGAAGGACGATGCGCGCAAGACCGTGCTGGTGGCGTACCAAGAACGTAAACGCGAACAATTGCAGCACGCCTACCTCGGCGAGAAAGCCGACATCGGCCTGCTGCCCTTCATCCAGGCGCAACTGCTGGCGCGCCATTTGCGCGGCGATCTGGATGGCTATCCACCGTTCCTGTGGAAGTAACTGGAAGCCGACGGACATGATGGTTCTGGTCAGCTACGATGTCAGCACTGCATCACCCGGCGGCGACAAGCGACTGCGTCGAGTTGCCAAGGCCTGCCGCGACCTGGGACAGCGCGTGCAGTACTCGGTATTCGAAATTGAGGTCGAACCCGCGCAGTGGGTGCAATTGCGTCAGCGTCTGTGTGACTTGATCGATCCGAGCGTGGACAGCCTGCGCTTCTATCACCTCGGCGCCCGCTGGGAAGGCCGCGTGGAACATGTCGGCGCCAAACCGTCACTGGATATGAAAGATCCATTGGTCTTCTGACGCGAACCCCAAGCGACTCACGATCCTCTCGCAGGTTCGCACCCCAGCCAACTCATTGTTTCCAGAGAAGACTCCAGTACCAGCGGGCTCTCATGCGCTTCCGGCGTCCGCCAGTCCATTCCGGGTCGCGGACTTCTCCCGATTTCTTGAATCTTGTCATGCGGTTATGCTGATACCGTCGCGCCCCACGCGGGCGCGTGGATTGAAACTTGTGGTCGACGAGAAACGAGAGCGTCCCCTTGACGTCGCGCCCCACGCGGGCGCGTGGATTGAAACTGACGAATGAGAGCCTATGCCTACGCCGTCGCTCTAGTCGCGCCCCACGCGGGCGCGTGGATTGAAACTTACAACACCCCCCCCCCATGCACCCGCGCGCCACGTCGCGCCCCACGCGGGCGCGTGGATTGAAACATTGCAGACAACGAAGTCGCCGGCACTATCAGCGAGGTCGCGCCCCACGCGGGCGCGTGGATTGAAACGCAAGCTTCCCCCACACTTCGCCGCGCTTCGCCGTGGTCGCGCCCCACGCGGGCGCGTGGATTGAAACTTAGCCCAATTGGACACCTGCGCCTGAAACACCGTCGCGCCCCACGCGGGCGCGTGGATTGAAACTGCCGCAATGGGCATGGGCGAAGAGCTTGACGGCGGTCGCGCCCCACGCGGGCGCGTGGATTGAAACCAATTTGCCCGCATAACCGGAGGCCAAAATGGCGTCGCGCCCCACGCGGGCGCGTGGATTGAAACAAGATAGTCAGCCACCGATTCGCCCCCATGTTCCGGTCGCGCCCCACGCGGGCGCGTGGATTGAAACGCGTTCGCCGTCGTGACGTATCGCGCCGCAACCGGTCGCGCCCCACGCGGGCGCGTGGATTGAAACACCGTTGCGAGCGACGCGCTCTCGTCGGCGTTCGAGTCGCGCCCCACGCGGGCGCGTGGATTGAAACGTGTTCCAAGCCATCGCAGCCGGAAAACACCCAGCGGTCGCGCCCCACGCGGGCGCGTGGATTGAAACACTTCTTCCGCGCCCCTCTCGCGCGTCCAGAATCCGTCGCGCCCCACGCGGGCGCGTGGATTGAAACTTGTGGTGAGCCTGTGACGCTGGTACGCAACAGCGTCGCGCCCCACGCGGGCGCGTGGATTGAAACCCGCGCAGTCTTTGCCATGCCATGCCTCCGAATGTGTCGCGCCCCACGCGGGCGCGTGGATTGAAACCGCATCCCTGCGCCATTCCTCCGACTCCCTGAGGTCGCGCCCCACGCGGGCGCGTGGATTGAAACGATTCCAGCACGCCGCCAGCGTAGAAGGCGTGGAGTCGCGCCCCACGCGGGCGCGTGGATTGAAACTCGCTGAACCCGTCGATGTGCGTCCACTTGCCGTAGTCGCGCCCCACGCGGGCGCGTGGATTGAAACCCGCTGCCTGCCGTCCATGCGTTCCCTCTGCGCCGGGGTCGCGCCCCACGCGGGCGCGTGGATTGAAACCACTATCGTTGCGAGCAATGCCGCTGTCGAGATCAGTCGCGCCCCACGCGGGCGCGTGGATTGAAACGTCCAGGGAATCACATGCTCGATCAATCCGCGCACGTCGCGCCCCACGCGGGCGCGTGGATTGAAACCCCATCAGAATGCGAACGGAAATAACCGCGCCAACGTCGCGCCCCACGCGGGCGCGTGGATTGAAACATGGAACGGCGTCCCATCGTGGGAGGATACGGAGTGTCGCGCCCCACGCGGGCGCGTGGATTGAAACATCCGCCTGCCGAGCCTCCTCCTCCAGATCGATCCGTCGCGCCCCACGCGGGCGCGTGGATTGAAACAATATCCATCGCCTTCTAACCCTCCGCTCCAGCGGGAGTCGCGCCCCACGCGGGCGCGTGGATTGAAACATGCGCAAAGAAGCGGGATCAGGAGGCATTGCGTCGTCGCGCCCCACGCGGGCGCGTGGATTGAAACAGCGTACCGCTCGAAACGGCAGCGAATCCGGAACGCGTCGCGCCCCACGCGGGCGCGTGGATTGAAACGGCGATGGTCGCACGTTCGTCCCTGCCGAGGTCGTCGCGCCCCACGCGGGCGCGTGGATTGAAACACCATGACTTCCTCGCCCTCGGCCTGCTGCCGATGTCGCGCCCCACGCGGGCGCGTGGATTGAAACTGCGCCTCGCAGACACCGCGGCCGAGTACTACGACGTCGCGCCCCACGCGGGCGCGTGGATTGAAACGCAGAGGCCGGCAAGGAACTGCGCTCCGAATTCGCGTCGCGCCCCACGCGGGCGCGTGGATTGAAACCCGCGTTGGGGAGGCCGGTGCCAAAGCAGCCGCCGCGTCGCGCCCCACGCGGGCGCGTGGATTGAAACCTCGATGCTGAGGCACAGCACGTCGCCGATGTCGTCGCGCCCCACGCGGGCGCGTGGATTGAAACGCGGCCTCCGATCCGAATCGTGCGACCCAGTGAGCGTCGCGCCCCACGCGGGCGCGTGGATTGAAACCTGTTCGGGCTGTGCGTTGGTGCGCTCGGAGCTGCGTCGCGCCCCACGCGGGCGCGTGGATTGAAACGGCAAAGGATTGCGGCGCATTACAGCACGCCGAGGGTCGCGCCCCACGCGGGCGCGTGGATTGAAACTTCGGATCGGCATCCGGGTGCCCGAACATGACGCGTCGCGCCCCACGCGGGCGCGTGGATTGAAACCCGAAATCGATAGCGAGGCACAGTTCGCGCTCGGAGTCGCGCCCCACGCGGGCGCGTGGATTGAAACCAACCATTCGCAGGATGCAACGGTGGCGCATCGCGTCGCGCCCCACGCGGGCGCGTGGATTGAAACTCGACGATGTGGGCTACGCGCGCAGATACCGCCGCTGTCGCGCCCCACGCGGGCGCGTGGATTGAAACGTGTGCCGGCGCGCGGACACGGGCACGACGGCGGGTCGCGCCCCACGCGGGCGCGTGGATTGAAACACAGCCACCTACACGGTCCCTGCTAACGAGCCAGGTCGCGCCCCACGCGGGCGCGTGGATTGAAACTCGGACAATCCGGCGTATCACGGCGTGTTTACGGGGTCGCGCCCCACGCGGGCGCGTGGATTGAAACAGGCCGCGCGCGACATATCCAACCTGCTCGAACTTGTCGCGCCCCACGCGGGCGCGTGGATTGAAACGAGAGCTTGCCGAAGCGCACGGCATCAAGGCTGCTGGTCGCGCCCCACGCGGGCGCGTGGATTGAAACCCGAGCAGTTCGCTCGCCTAGAGGCGCTCCCGCATCGTCGCGCCCCACGCGGGCGCGTGGATTGAAACGGCGCGAAGGTGGTCGGTACGGCGTCGGCTTTGGCGGTCGCGCCCCACGCGGGCGCGTGGATTGAAACCTTGCCGATACGTCGCGGTGAGCATCGCCCACCGGTCGCGCCCCACGCGGGCGCGTGGATTGAAACATCGGCTGACGGCGGAGCGCAGACGGCACATGCCCGTCGCGCCCCACGCGGGCGCGTGGATTGAAACGGCCGAGCACGTAATCGCCTGCCGGATATTCCCGGGTCGCGCCCCACGCGGGCGCGTGGATTGAAACTGTTGACGCAGCATCCAACGATGCTCGACAGCTACGTCGCGCCCCACGCGGGCGCGTGGATTGAAACACATGCTGCCGTCCTCACGTGTGGACGCAACGGGGTCGCGCCCCACGCGGGCGCGTGGATTGAAACCCGCCTGCGTCGCCGGCACCGCCGGCACGTAGGGCGTCGCGCCCCACGCGGGCGCGTGGATTGAAACTTACATGGGCGCTGTTGCACTGCTACTTGACAAATAGTCGCGCCCCACGCGGGCGCGTGGATTGAAACGCGCTGGCCGGCTACGCCGTCGCAACAGACGGGTCGCGCCCCACGCGGGCGCGTGGATTGAAACGTTTTCAACGCGGATGCACCCGAGACGGTCGGCGGTCGCGCCCCACGCGGGCGCGTGGATTGAAACCCGTGCGGCGTGTGCGAGCGAGCCGATCAGTTCGGCGTGTCGCGCCCCACGCGGGCGCGTGGATTGAAACTTGTCCAACGAGACGATGCCCGTCGTGCTGGAAGAGTCGCGCCCCACGCGGGCGCGTGGATTGAAAC
>Ga0182792_1001928_pt1 | contig 15616 bp, 10 predicted proteins | sample Passage237B_FD_130497 | JGI IMG/M metagenome (GOLD analysis project Ga0182792, IMG submission 130497) | Cellulose adapted compost microbial communities from Newby Island Compost Facility, Milpitas, CA, USA - Passage2 37B (version 2) (version 2) ...
AAATTAAGGCAGACAAGGCCCGAGTCAGGTGACATTTTCCATCGCAGGTTTTCCCATACCACACTCCGGTCACGCAGATCATAGTTATCCAGATTTCCGTCAATCTGCCAGCGTTGCAGGTAACCGAAATAGAAGTCCCGTGTCATTGCAAAAGGATGGTTGTAAGGAATCTCGAGTATGACTTCGACCGACTGCATACGGTACGGAAGTATATCCACGGTTAAAGGACCGGCCGGGAAAAACAGGGTAGAATCGCGGCGGATAAGGTCATAATCGATTTCTGCCGCAGTTTCCCGGGCCTCGATATGGTTGCCTCCCCTTGCGATATAACGTTTCTCCACTTTCAGGCTGTCGGATAAATTGCCCCCCTTCAGGAACACCCGGACATCGATGCTTTGTTCGGAATAGGTTCCCTCCTGATCCAAACGCAGCGTTCCGTTACCCAGCTGCCACCGGTTATGCTGAACGTATTCCCCGACCTCCATAAAATTGCGCTGGAACACCAGTCCGAGCGATACCGTACCGAAGACACTGAAAACGAAGAGTCCGGCCAAGACGATCCAGACAGTGCCGCTTACGACCTTACGGTTCAGCATCAGCATCAGTCCGAGAAGCAGCACCGCGGCCACGGGAACGGCAATCAGTCCCAGAATTGAGATAACCAGCGAGCCAGGCGTTTCCTTGATGATCATGAATTCAGGGGGCAGAAAGCCGAAATCGGGCAGGCTGGCGAATCCCAGCAGCGCGGCTGCGCCTATTACGATCGTAAAAAGAGCCGATGCGGCTGCGAGTACCATGATCAGTCCGGCCAGTACGCGGATCACCGGACCCAGCTCACGAAATACCTTACCCAGGGCATTCAGAATTTTTCCCAGGATGATAAAAGGCAGCAGAATAATCCGTTTCCAGTCACTCTGACGGGCACGCTGAACCCCTTCCTTAAGATTCCGCTTAATATTGCTTTCGATATTGGAAAGGGTAATGGGCTCCCCCTGCATTTCCATTTTTTCCGTCAGCGTTTTGGCCAGGGGAGCGATTGCCCACAACAGGATGTAAATGATGATACCGGTTCCGAAAAAGAAAAGCGAGATCACCCAGAAAAACCGCACGATGCCCGGATCCAGATTAAAATAAGAAGCCATCCCCGAAGCCACGCCCCCGAGGACCTTGTTCTCCGGATCCCGGTAAAACTTCTTGACTTTGGTCGTATCCTCCAGGGTGGTAGAGCCCGGAAAGGCTATCCACATAGCTATATACGCAAGTATCAGGATACCGCTCAGCACGGCAAATTCGTCTTCGAGATGGGTGTCGAGCATCCCGTTAATGGGTACCATTCCCATGACGATCAGGATAAGGATCAACCGCACCCAAAGCGGATCGATGGCATAGTAATGGGCGATTCCGGCTGCCACCCCGCCGGCAATCTTGCGCTTCAGGTCGCGGAAGAAACGACGTGGCCGGGGGGCTTCGCGACGGGTTTCACGGGACTCGTCCACCGGTTTGGTATGCACCAGGGGTTCTGAAATCAGATCTTCCGCCTGCTCGGCCGCCTCAAAATCCGACACACTTCCCATTGCCCTGATCAGCTCCTCTACGTCCTCCACCGCTATGGCCTGCTTGTTCTCCTGCTTTTGCTTTTGCAGAAAGCGCTCGGCAATCCGGCTTTCGATATCAGCGATAATTTCCGCATTGTCTTCAAAAGTTGAAAAATAGCGGTGTACCGACGCCAGGTATTGCCGAAGCTTGTCATAACCTTCTTCTTCAATATAAAATATGAGTCCGGCTATATTGATACTAATCGTCTTTTTCATAATTGGTGTAAAATGCTGTTTATAGGATAGTCAGCCCCTTATCGGCCGGTGTCGGAAGAGCTTTTCGAGGCTTCGGTCTTTTCAATGATGGTCGTCACTGATTCCTGTAGTTCGTTCCAGGTTGTCTGCATGGCGGCGAGAAATTCCTGCCCCAATTCCGTAAGGACATAGTATTTGCGGGGAGGACCCGAGGTCGACTCAACCCATTTGTAATCGAGGAAGCCCGCGTTCTTCAGCCGGGTCAGCAAGGGATACAGCGTCCCCTCGACGACCATGATCCGGGCCGCCGTGAGCTCCTCCAGCATATCCGAGGCATACACCTCTCCCCTCGAGATGATGTGCAAAATGCAGAATTCAAGGATCCCCTTCCGCATTTGCACCTGAGCATTTTCAATATTCATGTCTGCTTAAAAATGGTACGTAAGGATGGACATACCCCACCCCTGGGTTTCACTCTGAAACCGGTATGCGTCATGGCTCACCGCACACCCGGCCAGATTAATAAGACAAATGTAGTATATAGTACTTTGTTATGCAAGGTACTAGGTGATTTTTTTTTGAACAGAGGAAAAAATTAAGGCTCTCACGAGCCTACAATTACCTCAATACCCATTTCCTCAAGCGCGGAAATGATTTCTGCCGGGGTGGCTGCGTCGGTAACCACGAACCGGACTTCCTCGAAATCGCAAATTTTGGCAATGCCTCTTTTGCCGAATTTGGTATGGTCGGCCAGGATGGCGACCGACTGGGCGGTGCGGATCATTTTCTGGTTGAGGCCGGCTTCGGTCAGATTGGAGATGGTAAAGCCGTATTCGAGGTCTATTCCATCTACCCCGAGAAACAACACCCCGCAGGATACGTATTCGAGCATGTACTCGGCAAAATTCCCCGCCACGGAGGAAGAATTCTGGCGGATGAGGCCCCCCAGCTGAAGTACCTCTACATTTTTGCGGTTCGAAAGCTCAAGGGCTACCTTAAGCGCCGGGGTGATGACGGTAAGGGGATGTTCGGGAAAAAGGTTGCGGGCAAATTCAAAAACGGTCGTACCTGATCCGATCATCAGGGCATCGTGATGCCGGATGAGCGACATGGCCGCCCGAGCGATCTGCTGTTTTTCGGGGGCGTTGAAGTATTGTTTCTCCTGTATGGGCCTTTCGAGCGCATAGGGATTCTGCAGCGAAGCTCCACCATGGGTACGGTACAGCAGCTTTCTTTCCTCCAGCACCTTCAGGTCCTTTCGGATCGTTACCCCGGACACCTGCAGCTGATCGCTCAGGTCCTGGATGGTCACACGGCTCTTTTTCTGCAGCTCTTCCAGAATGTATTGATGCCTTTCAGTTATCGTCATAAAATGAAACCTTTTTAAAGCACGCCCCTTTTTTAATCGCATTTTAATCCAAATATCAAATAAGATTTTCAAATTTCAAGGAGCAATACATTTCATTTCGGTTTAATTTTCTTAAATTTTATTTCGATTATACTTGTAAATATAACCTCCGATTGATTGTTTTGCATTATACGGCCATCGGTGCCAGAACCCAATTATTCCAAATAATAACCCAATAGCCTTTTCCATTATGCCTGCTACGAATACCCTGGGTCTTCCCCGTCATCTGTTTTGGGGATATGTCGGAATCCTCATTTTCATGATGGGGGACGGTGTCGAACAAGGATGGCTGAGCCCATACCTGCTGGAAAACAATATGTCCATCCAGCAATCGGCCTCCCTGTTTACAGTTTATGGGATTACGATCGCCATATCATCCTGGTTTTCGGGGGTGCTGGCCGAAACCTACACTCCTAAATTCACCATGGCCATGGGCCTGATCCTCTACATCCTGGGAACGGTCGGTTTCGTGGGCATCGGGATGAACCAGCTCAACTATCCGGTGATGCTGATTACCTATGCCATTCGCGGCTTCGGTTATCCCCTGTTTGCCTATTCATTCCTGGTCTGGATTACCTACCGTACCGAGAAAAGCGAACTGGGCAAGGCCGTGGGCTGGTTCTGGTTTGTATTTACCGGAGGGCTCAATGTGCTGGGGGCCTATTATTCCAGCTGGGCTATCGGAGCGATTGGCTATCAAAACACCCTCTGGAGTTCCATTTTCTGGGTGGGTGTGGGCGCATTCTTTGCACTGGTACTCAACCGTGACCAGTTTAAAACCCGCGTTTCCGAGGTAAATAAGAACCAGAAATGGAAAGAACTGCTGAATGGAATCACCATTGTTAAAAAGGAACCCAAAGTGGGAATCGGCGGCATCATACGGGTAATCAATACGACAGCCCAGTTTGCCTTTCCTGTATTTCTTCCGATCTATATGGCCGAATTCGGCTTTACAACCAAGGAATGGCTGCAGATCTGGGGAACCATTTTCACCAGTAATATCCTGTTCAACCTGCTGTTTGGCTTCGTTGGCGATTACTTTGGCTGGCAGCGGACCGTTATGTGGTTTGGCGGGGTAGGCTGTGCCATCTCCACCCTGCTGTTCTATTATTCGCCTGTCTGGTTTGAGGCCAATTACTGGCTGGTTATGCTCAGTGGCGTATTGTGGGGAGCGCTACTGGCCGGCTATGTGCCCCTGTCAGCCTTGGTTCCTTCCCTGGTTAAGGAAGAAAAAGGAGCCGCCATTTCGATATTGAATCTGGGAGCTGGTCTTCCCGTTTTTGTCGGTCCGGCCATCGTGGGGCTAACCATCGGACTTTTAGGCAGCGAAGGAGTGGTCTGGATACTCGCTGGTCTGTACGTAATCAGTGCGATCCTCACCAATTTTATCAGTCTCCCCGAAGAATCCCAGGAATCAGTCACTATAGCAACCGAATAAGAATACTGCACTATGACAAGCATTTTAATTACTGCTCCCTATTACGAAGCCGCGCGTGAACGGCTTTCCGAAATCATTGGTCCGGTCATCTATAAACCCTGGAAAGAGCACGGCCGCGGATACGAACCCGAAGAGCTCATCGGACTGCTGAAGGAGACGGGCGCAGACGCCTTTATCACCGAGCATGATCAGGTGACTGAAGAGGTGATAAGGGCCAACCCCCATCTGAAGTTCATTGGGGTATGCCGCGGTACGCCGTCAAATGTCTCGGTAAAAACCGCTACTGAACTGGGCATACCGGTTTTCAATACCCCGGCCCGGAATGCGCAGGCCGTGGCAGAGATGTTCATCGCCAACCTGATCACGTTCATGCGTCAGACGCTGCCGGCCATCGAATGGCTGAAATCCGAAAAATGGGAAGTTGGAGCACATACCTCCTATCTGCAGTTCAAGGGAAATGAAATAGCGGGTAAGACAATCGGTATGGTTGGATTCGGGGCAACGGGCCAAACCATCGCCCATATTCTCCGACACTTTCCGGCCAAAATCAAATATTTTGATCCCTACTATGAATCGGAGGACGAATATTTTGAGAAGGTCTCGATCGAGCAGGTTTTCTCAGACTGCGATGTCGTATCCATACACCTGCCTGTCACGGAGGAAACGAAAGGTATGATCGGCGAAGAACTGATAGGGCGCATGAAGGCCGACGCCATTTTCGTCAATACAGCCCGCGCTGTGGTCGTGAAAAGGGAAGCCCTGTTAAGCGCCATTGAGGAAGGCCGGATCAGGGGCGCTATCCTCGATGTATTCGATCACGAACCGCCGGATGAAACAGATTATAAACTGATCCACCATCCCAGGGTGCTGGCTACTCCCCACATTGCGGGCGCGACGCATGAAGTGGAAGATCATCACGCGGACATCCTGAACAATGCCCTCCGTGCCTATTTCAAAGATAACAACCGGAAAATCAAACAATGGGTAAACCCTGACTGTAACCAATGAAACAACCTCAATACCTGGTCATCGACATAGGAACCGGGAATGTAAGAGTTGCTTTAACCCAACCCTCGGGAACCATCCTGAAAGTCGCCACCGATTCGGTACGTTACCGGCGCGACCCGTTGTATCCCGATTCCATCTATTTCGACCCGGCAGAACTGTGGGACCAAATCGTTCTGCTTTGCCGGGATGTACTCGAAGGGGTTGAACCAGACTCGATAGCCGCCGTTACGACATCCAGTCAGCGGGAAGGCATCGTACTGATCGACAAGGATGGCAGGGATGTGATAGGAATGCCCAATATCGACCACCGTGGCCGGGAATATGAACCGATTCTCAAGGATAAAGCCCGTGTGTACCAGCTAACCGGGCGTTATCCTACTTCCCTTTTTTCCGCCTTCAAGGTTGTGGGCTACCGGGAGAAATACCCCGGCAAAGCTGCGCAGCTGGCGCATATGGTCAGCATCAGTGACTGGGCCGTGTACCGCCTGTCGGGTAAGATCGGTTACGAACATTCGCAGGCATCCGAAACCCTGCTTTATGACGTAGCCGCCCAGCGCTGGTCCGACGAACTCTGCGCCTGCTTTGATATCCCCGCCACTATTTTACCTCCCCTTGTCCGGGCCGACGAAATAGCGGGTTCGCTTTTGGAGAACACGGCCGCTTCGATCGGGCTCAGCACATCGGTTCAGGTCGTCACCGGGGGAGCGGATACCCAGTTGGCCGTCGAAAGTACCGTGCCTTCTACCAATGATATCATCCTGGTATCGGGCACAACTACCCCGGTGGTGAAAATTGTCGATCGTTATATCACCGACGACGCTCAGCGTACCTGGACCAACAGTCATACCGAAAAGGGTTTGTTTATCCTGGAAACCAATGCGGGAGTGACCGGGCTGAACCTACAGCGCTACAAGGCAATTTTCTATCCGAATGAAGGCTATGAAACCATGGCTGCCGAAATTGAGTCGGCCCTGGCTTCCGGACCTCACTGCTGGGCAGCCCTGGGCTCCCTGATTGCCGGAGAAGAAAAAGCGCTGCTCAGAGGAGGATTTTCTCTCCCCGTCCCCCTCAGTCATGACCTTACCCGGGGACAATTCTCGCTGGCCGTTTTATGGGATATCGCCTGCAGTATTTATGAAAACTACTTAGCACTCTGTTCCGTTACCCCACACGAAGAACCTTATCTGTGGGCCTGCGGGGGCGGCATGGAAAGCCAGCTGTTACGCAAGTTCCTGGCCGATCTGAGTGGTAAGGAAATCCGGGTAAGAAACAACTACCGCCAGGCGACCGTAGCCGGCGGGGCGGTCATCTGCAACCGGATATTCGGCTTATCCGCAGAAATGAGCGAAGATTTTACCTCAACTATGCCGCAATCGGAAAACCGGGCCAGGGACTGGTATGAACAATGGAAAAATAACCGGGAAGATTTAAAAACAAGACAGAAGTGAAAGAAGCCTGTTTTTTAGGAATTGACGTAGGGACGCAGGGTGTCCGGGTTCTGCTGGTGGACGAAAATGGGGAGGTTCTGGGAAGCAGTGAACGGAAAACAGCCCTCACCGACAGTTTCCGGATCGAACAGGACCCTGACAGCTGGTGGCAAGGTGTTTCAGCCTGTCTTGATGAGATCCTGCAGCCACTTGACGCTTCCGTTAGGAACAACATTGTTGCCGTATCGGTCACCTCCACCTCGGGGACAGTCATTCCCCTGGATAGCCGGAACCGCCCGCTCCACCCGGCTATTATGTACAGCGACACCCGGCAGGGAGACGAAGGCAAGCGATGCAAGGCCGAGGCACAACGCCACGGCGTTGAGGGATATACAGCTTTCAATTCTTCCAGCGGACTTCCCAAAATGGTATGGTTTACAGAACAGTTTCCTGACAAAGCAAAGGATATTAGCACCTGGGTCCATGCGGCTGACTATATCATCGGCAAACTGAGCGGTAATTTCCGCATCACTGACCATACCAACGTGCTGAAATCGGGTTATGACCTAACTAACGACCGTTGGCCGGAATATATCACCTCAGCCCTACCCCTTAGAAAAGAATGGCTGCAGGACGTAGTACCTCCGGGTACGGTTATCGGATCTCTGACACGTGAATTACGCAGCCGATGGGATCTGCCTGAGGTAAAGGTCGCTGCGGGAATGACCGACGGCTGCGCCTCTCAGGTGGCGAGCGGAGGAGTCAAACCCGGCGACTGGAACACGACGATTGGAACTACGCTGGTAGTTAAGGGCGTTACCCTGAAAGAAATCAAAGATCCAAAGGGAAGGCTCTACAGTCATCTGCACCCCCAGGGGTACTGGATGCCGGGGGGCGCCAGCAACACCGGAGCAGACTGGATCTCCCAGGATTTCGGGGGCGAAAACCTGCATGACCTGAATGATCAGGCAGCCCGCATAACCCCGAGCGGCTTCCTGGTTTACCCGCTGAAACAGGAAGGCGAGCGGTTCCCCTTCATTAGCCCGGAAGCCCGCGGATTTGCCGATAGCCGCATCCGCACTCGGGAAGAATGGTTTACCGCCGGTCTGGAGGGCGTCGCCTATCTCGAAAAGCTCTCCTACGACATGATCCGGAGTCTGTCGGGAGAAAATATGAAGGCAGTTTATTCGTCCGGCGGCGGCACCCATAGCCATACCTGGATGAAAATCCGGGCAAGTGTGCTTAATTTGCCGGTCTATCAGAGCTCACAGGCGTCGGGTGCTCTGGGTGCTGCCATTTTAGCGGCCTCCCAGACATACTATGGCAATCTTACGGAAGCCGCCACCGCAATGACCCATATCGAACATTGCTTTGAGCCTGACGCCAGCCTGCTGGCACCTTATGAAGAGGGATATCAGAGCTTCGTGGACGAACTGAAAAACAGAGGATATTTAAATATTTAACTGGAAAAATATGTTGACCGTATACTTGCTGCGACACGGAGAGAGCGTTTGGAATGTGGACGGGAACCGTTATTGCGGGGCAACGGACGTTCCGCTGACCGAAAGGGGAAAGGAACAGGCGCGCCAGGTGAGGGATCTGCTGAAGGAGGTGCGGTTCGATGCGGTGTACAGTTCTCCGCTGGAACGGGCCTATATGACAGCCCAAATCGCCACGCCCCACGATCCTGCCGGGGTCATCATCGCACAGGAGCTGAAGGAGGCTTCCTTTGGGCAGTGGGAAGGCAAGCGACGGGAAGAGTTTATTGCCGAAAACCCGGCCTTATGGGAAGCCTGGGAAACGGATCCAGGTGTTGCCCGCGCGGGAGGAACCGGTAATACGGCCATGGAAATTGTATCGCGGGTTGATGACTTCTTTCAGCGTGCAGCGCAAAAACACCCCAATGGCACTATCCTGGTGGTGGCACACAACGCCGTCAACCGGTTTTACCTCGCCTACAAGCTGGGCATGCCCCTCAAAAATTACCGCCGAATTGTCCAGCTCAACTCAGCCATTACCCGGTTCACCCTGAACGACCAGATGGAAATAGCCCTGGATTTACTTAATTACCGTTAGATATGTCTCATTTCTACCCAAGAATTCTCTCTATACTATCCCTGCTCACCTGTTTCGGCATTGCTGCGTATGGACAATCCGAAATGCATGTCCTCCAGCTGAAGTCGGCCAAAGACACGCGTAAGTTTCTGCGTTATGCGGCGAACGACCGACCTGTTGTCATCGGGCACCGCGGTTCGGTAGAGGATGGTTTCCCTGAAAACTCCCTGGAAGGCATGCAGCATACCCTGCGCTATACGCCGGCTATGTTTGAAATCGATCCCCGTCTGACGCGCGACAGTGTCATCGTACTGATGCACGATGCCACCATCGATCGCACGACGACCGGAAAAGGCAAAGTGTCGGATTATACCTATGCCGAGTTAATGCAGTTCAACCTCAAAGACCGCAGCGGTAATCCGACGTCCTACAAGATCCCCAGGCTGGAAGACGTGATTGTCTGGGCACGTGGAAAAACCATCTTAAACCTCGACCAAAAGGGCGTTCCCTACGACATGATTCTGGCTTTAATCAAAAAGCTGAAGGCCGAATCGTGCGTGATGATCACCACCCACAGCGCCGAGCACCTGATGTACTACCACCAGCGCAATCCGGAAATCACCTTTGAGGCTCACATCAAGAGCAGGGAACAGTTCGACGAATACGAAAAAGCCGGGGTTCCGTTCAGCCATATCATGGCCTATATCGGTCCGCATATCAAGGAAGAGAACAAAGAGCTCTACAGGCTCCTGAACGGCAAGGGAGTTATGGCGATGATCTCGTCCGCATCTTCCTATGACAAGCTACCCACAGCGGAGGAACGCGCTGAAAAATACAAGGCCATTATCGAAGACGGATCCAGCGCCCTCGAAAGCGATTTTCCAATCGAGGTTTCCAGGGCATTGAAGGAGTATTCGGGTCGGAAGGGGGTGAAGAATAAATATGTGAAGGTGGTGAGGAAGTAATAATGACTCAAACCGAACACTACCCGGCTGAAATGCCGGATAATTTTATTGGGTTTCGGAACCTCCATTTGCGGTGAAAATCTGTTTTATTGTTTGAATTTGACCGTTTCCAGATAGTTTATCGTCAATGTAATACTCCCCCAGGTATGCTTCCTGTCGGATAAGGTCGTCTCGGCGATCCTCATCTCGTGTGCATAACTAAGCATAAAGTTGTTCAGGTAAAACCCAACTCCCCTCTCAAAAATGCGGTAAAGGGTTTAACCTGAATCCTTGTAAATCCCATTGTGTAATCCCGATCGCAATTCCCTTTTTTGAGAAGGAAAGCTTCATTGTCCAGAAACAATGTAAATCCACTCAGAGAACGATCATCGCTGGATGGCTGAGCTCATAATGTAACCCCAAAACATTGAGCCAGGAGGAAAAGAAATTCAAAATTCTAAGGGAAATTAACGATTCCAAACATACGCAGTCATTCCTTACTCCCAATTACCTGTAACCAAAAGCTGTTTATGAAATGGATTTAAAATCCGTTAAGATTATGAAGTAAAAATCCGGGTCTGTTAACGCCATACCAGACAACATACGTCAGATGAAAAATCCGTAAAACACCAACAATCTTTACCTTTGCCTGATGGAGCGCTTTATCGAGTTCGTATTGCAATTCGGCTACCTGACACCGGAGCAGGTTGAACTGGTAAGAACGAAAGGTTCGGAGATCCGGTTGCACAAGGATGACCATTTCTGGGAAGCAGGCAAGGCGGTAAACCAGGTAGGCTTCCTGGCGGATGGGGTGCTGCGGGTTTTCTATTACAACAAACCCGGCGAAGAGATCACCCGCTATTTCATCACCGAAAACCACTTAATCTTGCCGGGAGCAGGGAACGAAAAACCCTATTTTGCCACCGAATATTTGTCTGCTGTAACGCCCTGCACCCTGGTAGTCTTCTCACCGAAAGACTGGGACTGCCTTGCGGAACACATTGCCGGATGGGATACAGTTGTCCAAAAAATAACCGCCGCTCATCACCTTGAAAAAATCGAGCGACGAAGCGAGCTGGTTTCACAAACTGCGACCGAGCGATATCTCGATTTTATCCGGAAGTTTCCCACCCTCATCAACCGGGTGCCTTTGTCTTTTATTGCTTCCTATCTGGGCATTACGCAATCTTCCCTAAGCAGAATCCGAAAAAACATCCGCTGACAGACGCTTTTTGCCAATTGGCAAAGGTTTTCATTGGCCGGCACGCCAATTTGGCTCTGGAAATCAACTTATTACTAAAAATGGAATCCAGAAAATTAGGCAACAGCGGACTGGAAGTATCCGCCATTGGATTTGGCTGCATGGGACTCAGTTTTCCCAATGCACCTGCAAAAAATGAAAGTATAGCCTTAATCCGCTCGGCTGCGGAGAAGGGCGTAACCTTTTTTGATACGGCTCAGGGATACGGCGAAAATGAGACACTCGTGGGTGAAGCGCTCGAACCCTTCCGGCATCAGGTGGTGATAGCGACCAAGTTTGGATTTAGGGATGGAAATGTGCGTTTAGGTCTCGACAGCCGTCCGGAAACCATCAGAGCGGTGGCTGAGTCATCCTTAAGACGTCTGCGAACGGACCATATTGATCTGTTCTACCAGCACCGGTATGACCCCAACGTGCCTATCGAAGAAGTGGCGGGCACTGTGAAGCAACTTATACAGGAAGGGAAGGTTAAACATTTTGGTTTGTGTGAGGTCAATGTGGAAACCCTCCGGCGGGCACATTCCGAGCTCCCCGTCACTGCCCTGCAAAGCGAGTACTCCATGTTCTACCGCGAACCTGAAAAGGAAATCATGGGCGTGCTCGAAGAACTTGGAATCGGATTGGTACCATTCAGTCCGCTGGGAAAAGGCTTTCTGACAGGTACCCTTAATGCAGACGTGGAACTGGATCCATCCGACACCCGAAATATGCTTCCGCGATTCAGCAAGGAAAACAGAGCCGCCAACCAGGCCCTGGTAGATCTGGTGGTCTCCATGGCCAGAGAACGACAGGCTACTCCCGCACAAATTGCCCTGGCTTGGTTGCTAGCCCAAAAGCCTTTTATCGTACCCATTCCCGGCACTTCCAAACTGCATCGTTTACAGGAAAATATGGATGCTACGCAGGTACGGCTAACTTCGGATGAGATGAGGAACATCAACGCAGCGCTGGCAGAGATTACCATCGTAGGAGAGCGCTATCCGGTGCAAATTCGGGAAACGGCGGAAAGAATTGGGAAATAATTGCAGATGGTAATTTATGTGAAGGGTGCTCCGGTTGGAAATCTTTGCCGCCGGCAGCGCCTTTTTCACGGATCAAGTACATAATAGGTGGAATATTTGGAAAATGCCCCCCTGCGGTTAGAGTAATTAAAAGGTTTTTTGGGGAATTTTGCATGTCATCTGGGTTTGACCAGAATTTTGTCAAATATCATATCACCCCGCCGGGGTTTGGGTTGTCCTGGGGAATGGTCGTTATCTATCATCCTGTCACCCCCACGGGATTTGGGAGACCGGTAGAATCCTCCTTTTCTGGCACATGAAGGCAGGTAGGTGAAATGAAGTCGGCTAATATTGCTGTCCTGCCCCAAATTACCTCTTCCCCAGGCGCCGAATGCGCCTTCCTCGCGCGCGGGGACAAGCCCTCCCCTCCCCGGAAGCAATTTAAACACTGCGAAAATATTTATCCAGAGTACACACGTTTACAAACGGATATATCCGGATGTATACGGTTTCATTAGGTGAGTGCGAGCGTGCGTGTCGGGCTTTTCCGATTATACCCGGCAATTTGTAAGTTCGGAGTGTTCGGATTTTCTTTCAGACGGATATGGTAGGAGTGCAGAGATGCTGATGAATTAGTTATATCCGCGGCTTATTTGAAATCATGCCACCCCTGCGGGGTTTGAGGAGCGCTGGGATCCGCATTTTGCTATCATCATGCCACCCCTTCGGGGTTTAGGAGATCGGCGGAATCGGGATATTCCTATCATAATGTCACCCATGCGGGGTTTAGGAGATCGGCGGGATCGGGATATTCCTATCATAATGTCGCCCCTGCGGGGTTGAAGAACATTGTTGGGATTGGGATATTCCTATCATCATATCACCCCTTCGGGGTTTAGGAGATCGGCGAGAATTGAGATATTTCTATCATAATGTCACCCCTGCGGGGTTTAAAGGAGTTGAATCAAATTCAAAACCTTTCTATCAGCATCTCACCCCTAAGGGGTTTGGGTTGACAGCCGAATGACGGGAGTAAAGCGGATCAAGCAAAATTTCTGGGGGGTGATTACGCATAAATCTTGGCTAGCCTAAACATGAAAAAAGCCAACCCGAAAAATTCAGTAAAGGAATGTCAAATTTGAAACGCAGATCTTTTTGAAAGAATCAATCCCCTATTCCTGAATTAATCCAACACGCCGCACAAGTTTTGGGATTGTTCCCAATTTTTCGAACAGTTCCCTCACATCCGCCCCCCCCCCGAAAACCAAAAATCACCTGCCGCATAGATGACAGGTGACTTAAAGAAGTCGTCGTGATCCCGTTTGGATTCGAACCAAAGACCTACTGCTTAGAAGGCAGTTGCTCTATCCAGCTGAGCTACGGGACCGGACCTAAAAATTCAGGCAGTTAGCAGCACCATGGTTATGTGTACTAACTGCCTGTGTTGTCGGGAAGACAGGATTCGAACCTGCGACCCTCTGGTCCCAAACCAGATGCGCTACCGGCCTGCGCTACTTCCCGATCCGTATTCCAACCAAACAGCTGCTCCGAATACGGATGCAAAAGTAGCACTATCCTTTTTAATCGCAAATAGTTAGACCCAATATTTTTTAAGTTTTTTTCATCGTTTTCACAAGGTTTTGCAAATCAGCCGATTACTTCACCCTCATCGGAAAACGACGTTTGGGCGGAGTTTATTTACCGTTTAACTGTGCCACTGTGCTTACAGCTTCGGCAGGCTTCTCCACACACATTACTATTTCTTTTTCCGCTTGAGCTGCATCTGCATGCTGATGCTTGTTAACGGATATATGCGGGGCAATCACCAGCGAAACAATCGACATCAGCTTGATCAGAATGTTCATCGATGGACCGGAAGTATCCTTGAACGGATCGCCTACCGTATCTCCTGTTACGGCCGATTTGTGGGGTTCGCTGCCCTTGAAATAGGTTTGATCGTCGATGACGACACCTTTTTCGAACGACTTTTTGGCGTTATCCCAGGCACCTCCGGCGTTGTTCTGGAAAATCCCCATCAGTACACCCGAAACCGTTACCCCGGCCAGGGTTCCACCGAGTACCTCCGGACCGAACAGATATCCCACCACGACGGGCGTTACGAGGGCAATCAGACCGGGTGCGATCATTTCGCGAATGGACGCCTGCGTAGAAATAGCCACACATTTGTCGTACTCGGGCTTGCCGGTACCCTCCAGAATACCCGGAATCTCCCGGAACTGGCGACGAACCTCTTCCACCATTTTCATGGCGGCACGTCCTACCGCGGCAATGGCCAGCGATGAGAAAATAAAGGGCACCATTGCGCCCACGAATAATCCAGCCAAAACATCGGCCTTATAGATATCGATGGCACTGATCCCGGCCACTCCGCAGAATGCCGCAAAAAGGGCCAGAGACGTAAGGGCTGCCGAAGCAATCGCGAACCCTTTTCCGGTAGCCGCCGTAGTATTGCCCACCGCATCCAGGATATCGGTACGGCCGCGCACTTCTTCGGGAAGGTGCGACATTTCGGCTATACCCCCTGCGTTGTCTGCAATCGGACCGAAGGCATCGATCGCCAGCTGCATGGCCGTCGTAGCCATCATCCCGGCGGCAGCAATGGCCACCCCGTACAGTCCGGCAAACTCATAGGATCCGTAAATTCCCGCTGCCAGTACCAGGATTGGGATGACGGTTGACTCCATTCCCACGGAAAGACCACCGATGATATTGGTTGCATGTCCGGTCTTGGACTGATTGACGATGGACTGTACCGGACGTTTGCCCATGGCGGTGTAGTATTCAGTTACGTAGGACATCACGGCTCCTACTACCGAACCGAGCAGGATAGCCCAGTAAACATCCATGGCGGTAAAATCAACGCCGCGGATCGATAAATTTCCTTCTGGTAATAACCAGGTCGTTAAGGGAAAGGCAACAATCAGTGTAATTATGATGGAACTCCAGTTTCCGAGGTTTAGGGCTTTCTGTACATCTCCGCCTTCGCCGTTAATCCGGACAAAGGCCATCCCGATGATGGAGGCTATCAGTCCCACACCGGCAATTAACATGGGCAGCAGGATCGGCGCAATGCCCCCAAAATTATCTGCCGATATGATTTCACGTCCGAGTACCATGGTGGCAAGAATGGTCGCCACGTAGGAACCGAACAGGTCGGCACCCATTCCGGCTACGTCACCTACGTTGTCACCTACGTTATCAGCGATCGTTGCAGGATTTCTAGGGTCGTCTTCAGGGATTCCGGCTTCCACTTTTCCTACCAG
>Ga0182792_1001934_pt1 | contig 15601 bp, 8 predicted proteins | sample Passage237B_FD_130497 | JGI IMG/M metagenome (GOLD analysis project Ga0182792, IMG submission 130497) | Cellulose adapted compost microbial communities from Newby Island Compost Facility, Milpitas, CA, USA - Passage2 37B (version 2) (version 2) ...
GGCGCGCGAAAAAAAGGGGTCTCCTCCAAGAGCCTGAAAATCACGGACTTGGCCGCTCACGAGGGGGTTGGGGTTCGAAGCTTCATCTGGTGACCGATGCCCGGGGCGTGCCCCTGGCGGTGGAGGTGACCGCGGGTCAGTGTCATGAATCGACGATGTTCGAATCGGTTTTTGAGACGCTCAAGATCGGCCGACGCAGCAGGCCGCTGGCCATCGCCGGCGACAAAGCCTACGACGTGAATCGCATCCGCCAGTGGTGTCGCAGGCGTGGCATCAAAGCCATCATTCCCACGAAACGCAAGCAACACAAAAAACCGGGCCGGCCTTGCGAGTTGGATTACGAGAAGTATCGTAAGAGGAACACGGTGGAGCGTTGCATCGGCTGGCTCAAGTGCTGCAGGCGAATCGCCACTCGATTCGAGAAGCTGGCAGTGCATTTTGTGGGCATGATCAAAATGGCCATGATCCAACGCTGCCTCAGACTGCTGGCACAGCCGTCAAACAGAACCTAAATGACAGGCGGCAATTTCAATGGATAAGCAGTTTTCAACTATCGGATACGGATTCCTTCTGGAAGAGACTCTCATGCTGCTCGACGCCGCATTGGAGAGCAATGACGCGCAAGCTGTGCGTGGCTCCTGTATCCAACGTTGGCCTCAGAAGTCCGAGTCCAACAAGGAAAAGCTGTGGCAACACATGAAATATCGCTTCCTGGAAATCGAGAACAACTCGATCAAAAACACTTCATTCCTGAAGATGTTTCGAAAGATCCGCAGCAATGATGAAGCGGTTCAGGATCTGGTGTTTTTCCAGCTATGCATTACTACTCCGATTCTTTTTGAAACCCTTTCACTTTTGGTTACAGACAGCTTCCTGAATACCGGCGAGGCCGTTTTCTCTCGCTACCACCTCGACCAGCTCCTGGAACGCAAATACGAGCGCATGCCTCAGTCAACTCGAGATCGAGTGCGGTCGATCCTCGTTAAGGCTGGACGCCTGAAGCTTTCGAAATCCAATTACTCGGTGACCACTTACTGCCCAACCGAGGCCGTTTTGGGCTACGCGCTCTATCACGACGCATCAAAAAACGGTTGGCGGGCACCATCGACAGCCACAGTCATCAACGAAGGGACCATAGCTCCCATCTTCATGTGCAACCGCGCCTTGCTGATTGCCGGGGTCAACAAACTCGCAACCAAGGGACATTGTGAATATCACCGGCACGGAAGCACGGACCAAGTTCAACTGATTCATCAATCGCTGGAGGAGTATGTCGATGCCTGGAGATAACAAAACGACTCCAGCTCAGGCCAAGGCGCTCAATGAGCTTATAGGATTGGTCGGCGAAAGCCACGTTGGCGGACGGACTCTTTGCTGCCTGATTGGCGGTCAAGGTTCCGGAAAAACATGGCTTGCGGAACACATGGCATCGCTGGGCGATTTTGGGCAGGTCCGATATGTGAGCGTGAATGACATCGTTCTCGACCTGCTGGCTAAAGATCCCATGTTTGCCGAGGTGTTCGATTTCAATGCTACGACCGTCCCGGCGGATCTTAAACGCTACGGAAACAGACTTCGGAAGGCGGTACACGACCTTGTAGCCGATCAGCTATTACCAGAGGGACTGACCATCCTCGATCACCTGGAACTGGTTTTCGCGCTCGGCATGGACCCCATGACCACTTGGTACAACGATGCCGTGGGAAAAAGAAGAATTTTACTGGTGCTGACAGGACGAATGGCTGGTCAGCTTTGCCGCTGCGGGCAGTACACCCTGACTCGCGGAGATCAACCAATTGTGGAGCTGGAGGCCTGATATGCCACTCATGAAGGATATGTTTGATTTCACGCCCGTCAGTAGCTGGGTGGAAAACTTCAACGAGTCGACTCACGATTCGGCCAGCAGGACGCGGATTTTCGAAAGCTTCGTCATGCTGCCCGAGGTTGAGGAGTCGGCCCGAATTATCCTGGACCGAATTCACCGTAAGCAAGGTCGCGGCTTCTTCATTACCGGTCTATACGGTTCCGGCAAGACCATCTTCATGGCATGGCTATCCGCCATTCTGACCGAACCGACGCTGCGCAAACAGTTCCTCGATACCAAGCCTGAATGGGGCATGGATGCGCTCGCACCACGAAAATTCCTCACGATCAACTTTACCGCCATTGAAGTGCCTGACGAGACCCTCGAGCAGGCTTTCTGGAACTCGGTTACTGACCACTTGCGCCACCTCTCGCCGCCAGTAACGGCGACTCTGTCCAACACCGACGCCTATCTGGATACATTTTTCAATCACACCGCCAGCGGCACCCGCAGCGATGTGGAGAACTGGATTCGTGACAACCGGAGTCTCTCCGTCGATCAGCTTCGCTCCTATGACAAGGAATATCAGAAGACCATCATTGAGCAGGCTGTTGCCGCCCTGAACATTCAACTCGTCCAGGACCGCACCACGGTCACAGAAAAGGTCAAGAAGCTGGTCGAGATCGCCAAAGAACGCGGCTATGAAGGCGTCCTGGTCTTTATTGACGAGTTGTATCTTCACCTGATCCAGAGCGACGAACACTTCAACCGGGGCACTGCTTTCCTTGGACAACTGGCCGAAGCTGGACTGGCCGGGGATCAACCGTTCTGGATTTTTGGCGCGGTCCAAGAGGAAATTCAGGCCATCGCTCGCCAAGCCGGGCGCAATTACGATACAGAGCTGATGGGCAAGCTTTCCGGGCAATCCGGCCGCTTCCAGTCCATCAACATCCCGGTCACGCAATTTCATCGCATCTACAATCACCGGCTATTCCGTGAAAATTCCAAATGCGTTCATAAGCTCGCCGATGCCTTCAAGGCTGAAATTCAGCCGCATTTCCGGGGAGCCTTTACTGACTTCCTGAAACGGTACTTCCGCGAACGCGAACCCATCACCGACGAGGCAAAACACTTTGCCGACGTTTATCCGATGCATCCCTTCGGGCTGTACTGCCTCACCGCGATCACCAACCGGGGCGGCAGATCCCGTGGCGCACTGGGATTTGTCCAGGAATTCATTGAAAGACGTCTGCAGGATACCAGCGACTGGAAACGTATCGCGGTGCTCGACGACGTGTTCGACTACGAGGATCTGCGTAACAAGATCATCCAGGACGATCCGGAGATGGCCAAGTATTACGGGATGTTTGAGCGCTTCTGCAGCACGGCCAGGGACGAGGTTCTATCCCGCGTGCCTTATAAGCGCTGGTCGGACACCGATCAGGCGGCCGCCAAGGTAGCGAGCGAGCGCCTGATCAAAGCATTGATCGTCCTCTCCATGATCAAGGAAGAACTCACCGTTTCGAAGCTGAATGACGCGCTCTTGCTGCGATGGCCCGGCAAGGAAAGTGACCCCGCTGGAAGCGACCAGGAAACGGCCCGAATCCTGGAAAAGATTGCCCAAACATTTCCGCCCCTTCGTCAGAAAGGCAGCGGGGATAATCTGAGCTTTTTCCTCTCGGTTGAAGGTGACGGGGGCGAACGCGAAGAGCTGTTGGTTGAAGTCGAGCGGGTCAAGAATGGTTTCGCACCGGATATTCAGCTTGAGAGCGCCTACCGCTCCCATCTTGAACTGTTCCTCCGCTTCCCGGGCAGTCCGCTGGGCGGCACTGTGCCACCACAACATGGTTTCTCGACCCAGGTGGATGTGGATTGGCAGCGAACCCGCCGCTCCCTGGACTATCGGCTTGAACCGGTGACGGCGCTCACCAACGACCACGCAGTCATCGGCTTTGTTAAGGACGTGCCCGCCACCAAGGCGTTGCACCTGGCCGTACTCTACCCGTCAGCCTCGCCGCTCGATGTCGAGATGGACGCAGTCCGTCATGGCAACGGACGGACCCTCGTATGGCTACCGGCCACATTGCCAGCCCAGGATATCGATGAGCTCAAACGTAGCATGGCTTTGGTCAAACTCTTTGGCGACTACCAGTCCCAGGTTAACGCGGGCGGTGCTTCGCAATCCGTCCGTCGCAAGCTGGAGCTGCTGGGCGAATGGATTGACCTTCCCGCCGGAACCAAATCGGCCCAGCCTGCCCGCAAGGCCACGGAGATTTTGCTCGAATCCTTTGTGAACGGCGAAATCCGCCAGTGGAATACCAAGGACCAAGCCTGGGAAATCCTCTGCGAGCCCGCAGAACTGCTTTCCCTCTACCACAGCATTCCGCAGAGTGAACGCTCTCTGGAACGGCTCCTGGAAAAGGTCGCCACCAAGGCTTTAGCCAAGGTCTTCCACTTCCATCCGGATTTCCGGGAAGCCTATTCCTTTAGCGCGGACTTGAGCAATCAGATGCGCAAACGCATCCTCGAAGCCATCTGGAAAGGCCGCGTGACCGACGGGGATGGGACTGCCAAGGCTGATCTTGAAAAGCACCTTGCGCCGCTTGGTTTGCTCAACACCGGTGTTTCCGGGGAGGTCTCGGTCACACTGGCCGCCAGCAGCGTGGAAGCCTTCAAAAAGGCGAAGGAGCGGATTCGGGACAATATCCGCAAGGCCAACCCGCCTGCCACCAGCATCGCGGAAACCCGCAAACGGTTGAAAACCACGGACCTGGGATTGACCGACACCTGGGTGGATATCCTGATCACGCTGCTCATCAGCACTGGGGAGATCAGCGGCTTCACCATTCACGGCAAGACGGTCTCTCAGGATGATCGCACCATTGGCAGCCCGGTTGACTGGCTCCAGGAACTGGATGAACTCCGTCCCGGGACGCGTCCGGATGAAACCCTGTGGCACGACTTGACCGAGTCGCTTCACGCCCTTGGCCTTTGGAAAGAAGGCACCGGTTACAGCCCGGCAGCCGCCGAGCGCCTTCTTGACCTCTTGAAAGAGACGGAAACCCGTGCCCGGCACGAGTTCCGTCAAGCCGAACAGGCATTGCAAACCTGGCCCGGAGCCTCGGTTCCCGACCCCATTTCCGAATGGGCCGACATCTTTGCGCTGCCCGAGGATGGTAGAGAAAGCCGGGCTGCCTGTTATGCCTCGGTGCGTGGTGCCCTACGCGACATGCTGGGGCTTGCCGAGGACGACGATATCGAGGCGGCCAATCGTTACACCTGTGTTGAAGAATTCGCTCACCGCGTGCGGGAAGCCCGCGATTTCCTGGATCGCATTTCCGAACTGGCGAGTCTTACCGGCAAACTTCGTGAGCTCAAAGCGCTGGGCGTCCCTTCCACCATTGAAAAGCCATGTCAAGAGCTGCTCGACAGCATCGAGACCTATGTCAAATCCGCAGGCGCGTCCGGGGAAATGAGCCGTATTACCGCCGAATGGAAGGATCTGCACGAGCTCTATCTCAACCAGTACCTGAGTGAACACGCGGGCCTGCACAAAGATCTGAAAGCCCTCCGTGATGCCGTGCTCGGCAGCCCAAGCTATCAGGTGCTGAAGGACCTCTCACGGGTGGAAGGGCTTAGCGCCCATTTCAGCCCGACCTTTATCGAAGCCCAACTGACCGACCTGTTGACCCAGGTCGGCGTGCAGCAGGTATGCGAGCAAAGCCTGGATGACGTGAAGAACGACCTGTCCCACGGCTGGGTGTGTTCCACCTGTGGCTATAAACCTGGCAAGCGTCTGGAACTCAAGCCGGACCATTTCCTGGAATTGGTCGAGCGCGGCATCAAGGAATACCTGGATCATGTGCGGGGCTGCGAAGCCGAACTCCGGGATTACGTCAGTGACACGCCCGCCGCAAATCCTTTGCTGGGGTTGCTCAGCGACCCCGCAGAACAAAGCGCTCTCGATGCGCTGCAAGACGCCACCATGCGCCAACACCTGGCGGAGGCCCTTGCCGAGGCGGAAGCCGTAAAGGTGAATGTCGACGATCTGTTGGATCAACTCAAGCCGCGCCTGCTTGGTTTCTTCAAGGGAGGACGGCGTGAGTTCGAGCAGCATGTGCAGGGCGCACTGGCTGAGCTGCTGAAAAAGAACGATTCGGAAGATGAACAGCCTTGGAAGGTGGAGTAAGCATGATCAGATATGCATCGATAGAGCCAGTAGTGGCTATGGTTTCTCCGAATTCACAAAGAGATCGTTTGGATACCTTTTACTACCATCCTCTTTTTCGAGATTTAGATCAGAAAATAGCCTCTCAAGCAGACCAGATAACTGATATTGAATCTATATCTGACTTAGTAACAGATGGGACTCATCAGACGCCTATCTACGTCGAGAAAGAGAATAATGGGGTTCTATTTTTGAGCGCGACAAACATCATGGAGGGAGGACTCTCCGTAGAAAGCGTCAAGTATATACCACGCGCGCTTCATGAGTCTTATTCAAATTGCAGCCCATCCGTGGGTGACGTACTGGTGGCAAAAAATGGAAAAACGGGTGTTGCGTGCGTATTCCCTGAAGGACTTCCAGAGTGCTCGATATATGTAAGCATTGCTTTGGTTAGATTAAAAGGTGGTTGGCTTCCTGATTTCATTTCATTGGTAATCAATTCTGAAATTGGATTTTTACAGATTCAAAGGAACCAGAAAGGAATCGGAGTAAAAAATCTACACCTGGAAGATATTCGTCAGATTCAAGTTCCCGCAATTTCGGAGGAAAATCAAAAGCTAATAGTCAATAGATATTGCGACATTCTCAATACAAAGAAGAGTATTCAGGGTAGATTGAAGCAACTGAAGAACACTATTGGTAGAATAACATCTGGCGGCATTGATGATACATTTGCCAGCGAATTGCAGGTGAGAAGAATAATACATAGTACAAACATACTTGTGTTTATACGTGACTGTTCAGTTCAAGATCGTCTTGATGTCCCTGCAAACCACCCCGACTACACTAAGTTAGTTGATCAAATAAAGGCAAGCCCTAACTCTGGTTCTCTTTCTGATCTGGTAGAAACGTCCGAAGATAGGTTCAACCCTGAGGAGCATTTAGGGCAAGAGATCAACTACCTCGCCATAGGTGACATTGATGGCATTTCAGGGAATATTATCGAACCACAGAAAATGCTGGCGGAGGATCTGCCCTCACGCGCCAGACGTTTAATTCATGCTGGCGACATCCTGGTTGGGATAGCAGGTGCATCCACTGGCACAGAAAATATGGTGGTTTTTCCTGTTACGCGTGAGCAGGAAGGCTGGGTCGCGACGACTGGATTTTTGGTGCTGCGTCCGAGAGACGGGGTTGATATTCATTATGTCTGCTCATTGCTAAAAGCTCCCTTCGTTCTTCGGCAAATCAGGGCATTGCTAACAAGTCCCGCAATGCCAACGATCAGCGACACTGATTTTATGCAACTAGCCGTCCCGGTTACGAATTCAGATGCTCGCAAAACAACCTTGATTGAGATAAACAGGGTTTTGAATGAAGAGCGGCAGCTAACCATTCAGTTGGAACAGATATCCGAACAGATCGAACAACTACTATCTGAAGCGAAATCAAACATCTTCGATTTGCTCGATGATGACAAGTTTTCGGCTATTTCCGCCAGGGCTATGGGCATAGAAAACGCCATGGGGAAGATTGAGGAGGAGCTGCAATGACGGCCATGGAACAAGCCCTGGCTGGCATGTGGCGCAGCCGTGATCTGAAGAAATTCTATCTGCTGGTCAATGACGTGCGTGGCTATTTTGCCGAAGCGCCCACCGAACTGCTGGTCGATGGCCAGGCCATCCCCGTGCATGTCTGCGCCAATGAGTTTTCCCTGCGCCGCCACACCGAACCCGAGCGTCGGCAACCGAATCCACCCGCTCGTATCATCATCTCGCGCCAGCAGCTTCAGCCGGATCATCTGCCGGACTTGCAGGCCCGCTCCAGCGTGTCGCCCCGCACGGTAACGGGTTGCGACATAGCAAAGGCGCTTGGCGTGCAGAATCCCCGGGCCTTGCTTGACCGGCTTCCCATCCCCGCATTCTGGAACCTGGCCCCGTACCTGCCGCAGCTCGGCGCTTACACTCTGGAGCGCGTGGTGCTCGCCTCGTTGCTGAACGATCCCAGCGTGTTGTCTGCAGGCTGGGAGCCGGATCGGATTCTCGACAAGCTCTGGTACGAGAGTGCGCTGGCACGGGTACGCGAGGTGCTGAGCTCGGTCGATGCGGATGAACGCCGGGCGTTGGAACAGGAGTTTCTGGACGTGGTTCGGACCTGGCTCGATGGGCCGCGTTTCGCCTTGGTCGAAGCCGCCGTGCTGGAAAGCGACCCGCCGCCGGTGCTGCCCATCTGCCTGCTCGCCTCCATTCTGGATGGCTGGAAGATGCTCTCGCCGGAACGGATGCGTACCTTCCTCGATGGCAGCGAACTGGGCGACCTATTTGTTGACGTGCTCAAGGACGGGCAAAGCCTACATGGTCTTGCCGACTGGGGCCGCCGCATCACCCTCAAAGACGATGCGCCCTGCAAACAGGCGCTGCACTACCTGCAGCACGAAGTCTTTCCGAAGCACCCCAGTGCCCTCACCGAGTCCCTTGCGACAGTGGTCAAGGGTGTGGGCGGCAAAGGCTCGGAGCGCCTGCTGAATCAGCTTATCCAGGTGCTGGAAGCCGATGGTGGCATCCTTGCCCAGGGTCTGGCAGTCACCCTGCACGCGTTGCTCGATGTGGTGGTCAACGGCGAGCGGGCCGACACGCTTCCGCTTGAAAAGGCTCCCTGCAAGCTGACCGATGCGTTGGAAACACCGGATGCCCCGGAATGGGAAGAGCTGCTTGAAGCCCTACGCCGACATCAGGCCCGCGAGCAGTACGAGGACCACGTGTCGCTGCTGGAAGCGATGGTCACGATTCACCGGCTTACGGACAAGGCCGAGGCGGCGGTGAAGAATCTCGCCAGCCTGGATTGGAAGGCCTGGCTGGCGCTGGTGGATTTGGTGTATCTGCCGCTCTCCACGATGGCGCTGGAAGCGGAACGGCGTTCCAGCCAGTTACCGGAAAAGGTCAATGTCTTTCGTATCACCCAGCGGGCGAAAAAGGCCTGCGATTCCATTCGCATCGCTTGGGCGGATTTCTATGTGCAGCCGAGCCGTGGACTGCCGAAGTGGTTGAGCGAACGCAAGTTCGCGGCAGGCACCTGCAGGCCGTGGCTGAACAGCGATGTCATGGAATCTGCGGTCAAACCACTGCTGCAGGATTCCGAGATCAAGCAGGTTTATCTGCTGGTCTTTGACGGGATGAGCGTGGCTAATTGGACGTTGCTGCGTGACCGCTTCCTGATGATGCCGGGACGTGAGCTGTTTCGCCCTTACCAGTCGCTGGGGCCTGAGTTCCGCGCCTGCACTTATCTGCCCAGCATTACTGAATATTGCCGACAAGCCATTTTTGCCGGAGCGCCCCCGGCGGAATTCCGAAGCTGGTCTTATGGCACCAGTGAACCCCATCTGCTTGAGCGTTGCCTGGACAACCTGGGGCTTTCGCCTTCCTCCTGGTGGGATCGCGACAAGAGCTACCTCTGTTACAACGAGAAGGATGCCAACGCCGACACCCTCAACCGGAAAATGCGCGACCTGGTGGATGCACCCGGGCGCTTCAAGGCGGTGGTGTTCAACCTCCAGGATCGGCTTCTGCAGAAGGGCATGTCGAGTCTCCAGGAGATCATGCTGGCCTATGTGAAGGAGGTGGCGCTGCCCCACCTGCGCAGGATCGCCGCCCAGGACAAGACGGCTGTCGTCATCACGGCCGACCACGGCTTCACCTGGTACAACACTCAGTACGTCATTGACGATTTGAAATCGGATAGCGGACCCGGACGGGATGTCTTCATCCATAACCGCTGCCTGGAATACAAAACAACCAACCGCACCGCCGTTGGCCCTGTGGATGTAAAACGAATCGAACCGGTTGCCGACTATGGCCTTCCATCCAGCCATGATGCCGTTGAGCTGCCCTTTGGGCACGACAGCTATGGCTGGCCTGGTGCCAAGCAGACGTCGACTGGCAACCCCTACAAGGTTCAGGGCAACGACCATGGTGGATTGACCCCGGAAGAAACAGTCATCCCGGTTGCGGTGTACATAACACGAGGAGCGAAATAGCAGATGGCAACTCTTGATCAATTCAGAGAATTTCTGGTCTCGGATCTGGGCTTCAAAGCCCACCAGATCAATGACGGTGATGGTTCTGGCGTTGCCACAACGGTTGAAGGGCTGGACGAGAAAGCCACGTTTCTGGTGTCAACCAGCGTTGGCAATTGCTATGCCGCCTTCAAGCATGAAGGCTCGGCAACCCTGAGTGAATCCGAGGCCAACCGATACAAAGCCCTCAGCATTCTCATGCCCAATGGTCCAGCAGCCTATTGCGTCATCGAGGTGGCAGGCCACTTACGCATCTATCTCGTCGAAAAGGGGAATGAGATTCATGACGAGATGAAGGACTGGGACGACGTTCGCGATGCCGAAGACATGGTGCGCGAATTCAAACCAGACGTAGTCAAGGGCCTGCAGCAATGGGCGCAGAAAACCCTCCATACGGAAAACAGCCTCTCCCGCTTTGTGCAGCTCATGAAAGGCTGTTGGCAGGACATCTGGGATATCGAGAACAAGCGCAACGACTGGATATTCGACGAGTTCACGCGCTTCCTGTTTATCAAGCTCAATGAAGATGCAAAACCCAGCGGAAGTTTTACCACCGCCAAGCTGAAATCGTATTGCGAGCAAAACAAACACATGGGCGACAAGGCCGCCCAGAACTTCATCAACAACCTGTTCGATGACCTGAAGGGGCACCACCCCGAAGTCTTTACTGACGAGAACGAACGTGTGCTCAGCAAGGCGGCCACCGTTGAGCGTGTCATTGCCCGTCTTGAAGGGATCAACCTGAAAGACACCCAGGGCGATGTGCTTGGTCGTGCCTTCGAAATCATGCTGTCCGATACCTTCAAGGGTAAAGACCTCGGCCAGTTCTTCACGCCACGAGAAATCGTCGCCTTCATGCTGGACCTTGCCCGGGACAACCCAGACGGCCCGGCCTTGGACATCGAAAAAAGCGAGCGTTTTCTGGATGCCTGCGCAGGGTCCGGCGGCTTTCTGATCGCCACTTACGAGGACGTGTACAAGCACGCACTCTCCAACGGTGTGGAGCCACGCAAGAAAGATCAACTCCTAAAGCGCCTCGGCCAGGAGACCTTCTTCGCGTGCGAGATTGAAGAGAAAGCGGCTCGCCTTGGAAAACTGAACATGATCGTTCACGCCGTCAACGCGCAGAACGCTCAGTGGCTTCACCAGAACTACCTCTACAACGAGGAATACGGCGGCTTGAAGCCGTCAGTTGAATACGAGGTCGACTTCGGCGACGGCAAGAAAAAGCGCCGCATAGGACCGGACAGCATCGATCTCGTACTGACCAATCCGCCATTCGGCAAGTCCGTCAAGACCGAGGGCATCCTGCTGGACTATCAGTTCGGACACGAGGTCAAGGTCTTCAAGTCCAAGGGCCGTCCACCGGAAAAACGGCCGAAAAACAGCCAGGACAGCGAGGTCCTCTTCATTGAACACTATCTCCGAGTTCTTAAGCCGGGTGGGAAGTTATTAATTATACTGCCAGATGGGATTCTCTCGACAAAAACCGGCGCTGCCGTGAGGGAATACATACGAGAAAACGCATTGATCGACGCTGTAATTTCTCTGCCAATTGAAACTTTTATGTCAACGGCGGCACAGATTCCGACTTCGATAGTAGTTCTTCGAAAGAAAAAGCCAGGAGATATTCAAGAAAAGGCTTTCATGGCCAAGGCTAGCAATGTCGGGCGGAAACCAAACGGGGAGCCATGTGATGGCTCAGAACTTCCTCAGATTGTTGATCGATACCGGCTGTTTAAACAGGAGAAAAGCTTATCCGGCTCAAACCGAACCGGTTTCTTGATATCTCCTTCATCCACTGACCTTACATCAAGACTTGATGTTGATGCGTTTTGGAAAGGCGATGCTTTTGATGTCCTTTCTAATGATCATATCAAGTCCCTTTCACTTGTGAATTCCAGCCTTGACACAGCATTAGAAGAAATAAGGACACTTTCATCTAGTATTGCTAAGGCCTACCAGGAAATGGAAAGCATTGTACTGGACTACTCTTCCGGGATCGCTCTGGAGCCATTACACCGTCTGCTAACATCAGTGTCCCGGCCCATAATTGTTGATGACAATTTAGATTACAGACTGATCGGAGTGAAATGGTATGGCGAAGGTGCATACATAAAAGACATAAAAAGCGGGAAGTCAATAAAGGCAGAAAAACTATTCAAAGCAGAGCTTGGCGATTTAATTGTCAGTCGCCTCTTTGCGTGGAAAGGATCAATTGCCGTAATAGATTCAGATTGTCACGAAGCAGTAGCGTCAAATGAATTCCCTATGTATACAGCCGCTACGGAGATTGGTACTGATTATATAGGGAGCATCCTGCAGACTCCTTCAATATGGTCTGATATCAACAAGCTTTGCACTGGCTCAAGTAAGCAAAGCCGCAACAGGATTCATGAGGATGACTTTGGACAAATACAAATACCAGTAATTGATTCAGTGGATGGTCGTTTGTTGTACCTTTCACGAGTGAATAGCATAAAGGCACTAGTTGCTGAAGTAAGACGTCTATCTGAGGTTGCTAACGTCCTAGGATTTTTGCAGCGAGCAAATGACTTTAAGGACATGAACCTTAATGCCGTAGAAACAGGTAAAGATAATGGCTGATCTTTACATAGGAAAACATCTCGATCCCAATGGGATGCCGGGAGAGCTGTACCGCCACAAACTGAGTGATTTGATCACTCACACCTTTATTTGCGGCGGTTCTGGCTCCGGCAAGACGGTAATGGGCAAAGCCATCATTGAGGAAGCAGCCCTCAAGGGGGTTCCCTCGATTATCGTGGATCTCAAGGGCGATTTGTCTTCCTTGGCGCTTGCTTTCGGAGAACTGGCAGCCCCGGCCGTTGCGCCATGGGTCGAGGTGGAAGACAAATCTACGCTTGGCCGCGCCGCCCTGGCAGAAGCCAACACCTTCCGGAAAAGGCTATGGGATTGGGGGCTTGCCGAAACCAACGTGCGGGAGTTTTCTAATCAGGTAGCCATTGAAATTTTCACCCCCCGCAGCGAACTCGGCCGCCGGGTATCCATTCCGCTCATTTCTTCCCCGCCGCCGGACATCAATAAGCTATTTGACGAGGACCCGGATACGGCTTCGGTCATGGTGACCAGCATGGCGGAAGCGCTGGTGCGCCGGGTGATTCCCTCGGGACAGCGGGACCGGGAAACGGATTTTGTTACCGCTCTTATCGAGCACGCCTGGCGCACGGGGGTTGATCTGACTGGCGAGGCAGGTCTTGGGCAATTGGTCTCCATGATTTTGGAACCGCCCTTTGCCACCATTGGTGTGCTGGGGATCGATGACCATATTCCTGAGAACCGGCGTCAAAAGCTTGCACAGGCGGTAAACGGACAGCTCGTCGGCGCGGCCGCCAACTGGGTCCGGGGCGAAGAAATGAGCATCGACAAGCTGGTGGGAGCCAACCGTGTCGACGGCAAGACCCAGATCAGCGTTATCAGCCTCGCTCACATCACCGACTTTGAGGATCAGAGCTTCGTTGTCGCCCAAATTGCCTTTGCAATCAACGCCTGGATGCGTAAGCAAGGTAGCGCTCCCGGTAGAAACAGGCCGCGCCTGTTGTTCTTCCTGGATGAGATCGGCGGTGGCGGTGGAAAGACCGCTTTCTATCCCACTTACCCCTATACAAGCACATGCAAACCCGCACTGAATATCCTGGTCAAGCAAGGACGCGCCTTTGGTGTCGGCTGCATTCTGGCAACACAAAATCCCGGGGATATTGACTATAAGGGCCTTTCGAACTGCGCCACCTGGATCGTCGGCAAACTGCAGACCAAAAGAGATCGGGACAAGGTTCGTGAGGGTTTGACCGACGCGGAATTTTCACCTTCCGACTTGGCGAAGAAGCTCGCACGGCCCAAGACTGGCGAGTTTATGCTCCTGAACAAGGAAGGCGATGTCCATTTCATCAAGGAACGCTGGCTGCTGACCTATCACTGCACGATGAGTCCGGAGCAGCTTCGCCGCTATAAAGCCAAGGGGTTGGCTCCCTATGAAGGCTCACTGAATACAGACATTGCCTTCGAAGATTTCGAGGAGACCATCAAGTCCGACGAGCAGGAAGAAATCCAATCGCTTTGGAACGATGCCAAGGACGCTATCGGGCAAGCCTGCAACCTGCTCGAAAAGATTCTCGATCACGACATCAACTCCGAGAAAGCACGCCTTTGGATATCCATCCTGCGTGACCCGGATGGATTCAATCGCCGCCTTCAGGAAGCCCAAAGGCAGCTTGCCGAGTATGCAGAAGCGGCTCCCAGCCCCAAGGCTGGCAAAGGCCACGAACCCAGTGGCCTGATGACGTTGCTCTCTGAAAAGAAGAGTGCGAGCCAAGGTCCTTCGTTCAACGACACACGCCCGGTGACGAGTCCTGCTTCCACGCCGCCACCGGGCGATAGCGTCCTTGTAGAGGATGATGGCAGCGTCACCTACAAGGGGCGAACATTCCAGCTTTACCGGAGATACGCTGGCAAATCGGTGGCGTTTATTGAGGAAGATGGCGAACTGAAATTTTCTATCGAAGGCAAGGTTCTCTCGAAGAGCTTCAAGCTGTAGGGAAAATGGAGGCTGACATGCAAGACAGATCACAATATTCGGCGGCGGCATCTCTGCTCGGGTATATCTACCAGTGCCGTCTTGCATTGTTGGAATCTCTAAAACGTTTGAAGTCAGACCCGGATATTGCTGTTGCAATCGAGACTCTCGACGACGTTGTGTTCGAAAAGGACGGCAGCCCCACCGAAGTCATCCAGGTTAAACATCACATCGCCCGGAAAGCCAGTCTCACCAATGCGAGCACCGACCTTTGGAAAACCATCAGGATCTGGTGCGACCTGTTTTCCGGAGGACTGTCTGAGGAAAATTCAATTCTGTGCCTGATGACGACAGAAGAGTCAGCCGAAAACTCTGCTGCCCGTCACTTGCGCATCGAAGGAAGGAATATTGCCGAAGCTGAGACTCTGCTGTTGCAGACGAGCCAAACGTCATCGAACGAATCGAACAAGGAAGGGTATCAGAAGTTCAATTCGCTCACGCCGGAACAACGAAGGGCTCTTCTGGAGCGGGTTTATATCCTGGACAACTGCCCTTTAAGCAAGGGTCTCCAGACCCATCTAAGCGAGGAGCTTTGGGGGCATTGTGAGAGGCAGTATGCGGATCAATTTCTCAAGTATCTGGAAGGCTGGTGGCTCCAGCGGGTCGTAGCCGGGATTGATGGCAGCGAGCTAACGGACATTGCCGACAAAGAAATCGATTCCGAAAGCCTCAAGCGCAAGAAGCATAAGATCCTCAAGATAACCGGCCGGGAAATAGACGCCCAGCTTGATTCTCTCAGAGAGCAGTTCAAATCAGACTCCCTACCGATTCATCCTGAGATCCAATCAGCGGACCCGGATGTTACGCCATTTGTGAACTTAGTGTTCGCAAAGCAGCTTCGACTAGGTCCTGTTTGACGGCCCATTTGTTTGGCGCATGTTTGGCGTTGCGCCCTTGAGTTGATCCACTGACAATACCTCCTTACACGGAGGTGCATATGCCCAA
>Ga0182792_1001935_pt1 | contig 15598 bp, 16 predicted proteins | sample Passage237B_FD_130497 | JGI IMG/M metagenome (GOLD analysis project Ga0182792, IMG submission 130497) | Cellulose adapted compost microbial communities from Newby Island Compost Facility, Milpitas, CA, USA - Passage2 37B (version 2) (version 2) ...
GCTGGGCCGCTCCGGGCTTGTGTGGGTAGTCCGGCCCGGTCTCGCCGATCGCCACCACAGGGGGATGCGCCAGCTCGGCCACCAGCCAGTCCAGCGCCGGGGTCGCCCCCTTGAGGTCAAGAGGGTGCACCCCCACCGAGCAGTCCACGTCCGCGTAGCGCTCGGTCAAGGCCTTGACCGCGGCGGCATTCTCGGCGCTCACGCCGATGCACAGGAAATGCCCGACGCCGCGCGCACGCGCGGCATCCAGAGCGGCATCCAGGGAGCCGTCATGGGCGGTGAGGTCCAGACGGTCGAGGTGGCAATGGGAATCAACCAGCATGACAAACGACGGCTTGGAAGGAAAAGGAAGGGAGCGGATTGTAATGGAAAAAACCCAGGCTGCGCCCGGTTCTTCTGGGTAACAGGTGGAGGCACTGCCGCCGGCGGGCAGCGCACCGCGGGTTACATGGTGTGGGTCGGGCGGTCCGAGGTCAGGGCGCCGGCCAGGTAGGTCTCGATCTTGTTGCGCGCGGTGTTGTCGCCGTCGTTGAACTGCACGCCGACCCCTGCGGCTCGGTTGCCCTGGGCGCCCTTCGGGGTGATCCACACCACCTTGCCGGCCACCGGGATCTTCTCCGGCTCGTCCATCAGGTTGAGCAGCATGAAGACCTCATCGCCGAGCCTGTAGCTCTTGTTGGTCGGAATGAACAGCCCGCCGTTCTTGATGAACGGCATGTAGGCGGCATAGAGCACGGACTTGTCCTTGATGGTCAGGGACAGGATTCCATTACGGGGGCCAAGGTTGGGTGGCAGGCTCATGCGGCATTCCTATCTGACGGTTGCGGGCCGATTCTAGCCCTGTCCAGGCAGGCTTGCCCACTGCACCAGCAAGGCTTCGAGAAGCAAGACACGATTGAGGTTGGCCTTGGCGAGCACCTTCTGGCGCTGCTCGAGCAACCAGTCCTGCAAGGCGAGCACCTTGGCCTGAGTGGACTTCTCCGCCAGATATTGGATGACCTTGCGCATGTCCGCCGCCCCCAGCCCCTCCTCATCGCGGGCCAGTTGGTAGCGCAGGATCAGGTGCGCCCACTGGCAGAACCAGTCGAACAGCAGCGGCAGGGGCACGGCGTTCCAGGCTTCTGCCAGCTGGCTGGGGGTCTGCTGCTGCTTGAGCAGCTTCTTCACGCCGTCCACCACTTGGGCACGTTGCTCCATCACCCCCTGCTCCTGCAGGCGCAGCGCGGTGAGCGGCGAACCGGCGGCCAGGGCCAGCAGCTCGCCGCGTGTGGCCTCATCGAGGTCCGGCAGGGCCCGGGCCAGCCAGGCCAGTGCGGTGGCCTGGTCGGGCAGCGGGCAGACCAATTGCACGCAGCGGCTCTTCACCGTGGGCAACAGGCGGCTGGGCTGGTGACTGATCAGCAGCAGCACCGTGTCCCCGGATGGTTCCTCCAGACTCTTCAGGAGAGCGTTGGCGGCGTTCAGGTTCATCGCCTCGACCGGCTCGATGAGCACCAGCTTGCGACCGCCGAGCTGCGCGGTCTGCGCCACGAAGGCCACCAGGTCACGCACCTGGTCGACGCGGATAGCCTTGTCGGCCTCCTCCGGCTCGAGGACGAAGACGTCCGGGTGAGTGCCGGCAGCGAGCAGTTGGCAGGCCTTGCACTGTCCGCAGGCATCCAGGTTCGCCGGGCTGCGGCACAGCAGGTAGGCCAGCAGCCGCTCGGCCAACACCCGCTTGCCGATGCCGGCCGGGCCATGCAGCAGATAGGCGTGGGCATGCCGCTCGCGTCTGGCCAGCTGCTGCCAGAGCTCGGCCTGCCAGGGATAGGCTTCAGCGGCCACCGATGCGCTCCACGATCTGCGGCAGGAGTTCGTCCAGCGCGCGCTGCACCCCGGCGAGCGGCTGCGCGGCATCGATGATCCGGTAGCGCTCGGGAGTCGCCTGGGCGCGGCGCAGGTAGGCCTGGCGCACGCCCTCGAAGAACCCCTGCCCTTCCTGTTCGAAACGGTCCAGGCGGCCGCGCGCCGCGGCCCGGGCCAGACCGACCTCCACCGGCAGGTCGAAGACCAGCACCAGGTCTGGGCGCAGCTCGCCCTGCACGAAACGTTCGAGTTCGGTGATGCGCGTCTCCGGCACTCCACGGCCGCCGCCCTGGTAGGCGTAGGTGGCGTCGGTGAAGCGGTCGCAGAGCACCACCGCACCGCGCTCCAGGGCGGGACGGATCACCTGCGCGAGGTGCTGGGCGCGGGCGGCGAACATCAGCAGCAGCTCGGTGTCCACCGCCATGGGCTCGGCGCTGGGCGCCAGCAACAGGTCGCGGATGCGCTCGGCCAGGGGCGTGCCGCCCGGCTCGCGGGTCAGCACCACCTCCAGGCCGCGCTCGCGCAGGCGATCGGCCAGGTAGTCGCGGTTGGTGCTCTTGCCTGCACCTTCCGGGCCTTCCAGAGTGATAAACAGACCGGTCACTGGCTATCCTTGTCGGTTACTGTGTCCGGAGCCGGAAGCGGCGCCGGACTGGAACGGTAGTCGGCGCGGCGCTTGAGCTGGTACTCGCGGACCGCCCGGTTGTGCGCCTCGAGGTCGTCGGAGAACTCGTGGCTGCCGTCGCCGCGGGCGACGAAGTACAGGCTCTTGCCGGGCGCCGGGTGTAGAGCCGCGTGGATGGCCTCACGGCCGACCATGGCAATCGGCGTGGGCGGCATGCCCGAAATCACGTAGGTGTTGTAGGGTGTCGGCTCGCGCAGGTCGGCGCGAGTCAGCTTGCCGTTGTAGCGCTCGCCCATGCCGTAGATCACCGTCGGATCGGTCTGCAGCAGCATGCCCTGCCGCAGGCGGCGGATGAACACTCCGGCGATCTGCCGGCGCTCCTCGGGTACCCCGGTTTCCTTCTCGATCAGCGAGGCCATGATCAGCGCCTGGTAGGGATCCTTGTAGGGCAGATCCGGCGAGCGCTGCTGCCATTCCGCGGCGAGGATCTCCTCGAGCCGCGCATGGGCCTGCTTGAGCAGATCGAGATCGCTCATACCGCGCACGTAACGGTAGGTGTCCGGGAAGAAACGCCCTTCCGGATGAGCGCCGGGGCTGCCCAGGCGCGCCATCACCTCGTCGTCGCTGAGACCTTCGAGGGTCTGTTCGAGCTTTTCCTGACGAGCCAAGGCGGCGCGCACCTGGCGGAAGTTCCAGCCCTCCACCAGGGTCAGGCTGTACTGCACCACTTCGCCGCGCTTCCACAGCTCGATCAGATCGAGCGCACGCATGCCGGGGCTGAGACGGTACTCGCCGCTGTGCAGCGGCTGCTGGGCCAGGTTGAAGCGCCAGTAGAGGCGCAGCCAGAAGGCGCCATGCAGTATCCCTTCGTCTTCCAGGCGATTGAACATGCCACCCGGGGTCGCCCCGGCGGGCACTTCCACCAGGCGCTCCTCGCTCAGCGCCAGGGTTTGCTGCAGGGCCGAGCGCTGCTGCCAGGCAGCCACAGCCACCGCCAGGCCGGCGACGACCAGGCCGATTTCCAGCAGCAGAATGACTCTTCGCAACACGACTTCAGGAATCCAGATCGCGGATGATGTGCTGCAGTTTACGGGTGAGCGGCCCCACCGGCCAGTGACGATCCTCCAGCGCCCGTACCGGCCATATGCCGTACAGGCTGTTGCACAGGAAGACCTCGTCGGCACCGAACAGTTCAGCGTAGTCGACGTCCCGTACCTCGACCGCAACCCCCGCGGCGGCCGCCCGGTCGAGCAACTCGGCGCGCATCACCCCGGCGACGCCGCAGCGGGACAGCGCCGGGGTGACCAGCGTCCCGTCGCGGACCAGGAACAGGTTGCTGAACACCCCCTCGACGACCCTGCCGGCCTGGTCGCGCATCAGCCCCTCGGCGTACTCGGCATCCTGCCATTCGCCGCGAGCCAGCACCTGCTCGAGGCGATTGAGGTGCTTGAGCCCTGCCAGCAGGGGCTGCTCGGCCAGGCGGGTGCGGCAGGGAAACAGGCGGACGCCCTGCTCCGCGTTGCCTGGCGGATAGGCGGGAAAGGCGCTGCCCAGGAGAATCCGTCGGGGCTCGGCGTCGACCGCGGGCGCATAGCCGCGCACACCGTCGCCGCGGGTCAGGATCAGCTTGGCGACGCCCTCGCCCAGCGCCGCACAGAAGGCCAGCAGCTCGTCGCGCAGCAAGCCCTGATCACAGGGGATGGCGAGGCGCGCGCAGCCGTCTGACAGGCGCGCCAGGTGGCGGGACAGCAGTCTGGGTCTACCGCTCTTGACGGCGATGGTCTCGAACAGACCGTCACCGTAGGCGAGTCCGCGGTCCCTGATGGACAGCGTCTGCACCAGGCGTCCGTCGACCCAGTCCAGCATCAGCCGTTGAACCGGCGGAACACCAGGGTGCCATTGGTGCCGCCGAAGCCGAAGGAGTTGGACAGCGCCACGTCGATCTCGCGCTCCCTGGCCTGATGCGGCACGAAGTCGAGATCGCAGCCTTCGTCCGGCTCGTCCAGATTGATGGTCGGCGGGGCGATGCGGTCGCGGATCGCCAGCACGCTGAAGATCGCCTCCACCGCACCGGCGGCGCCGAGCAGGTGACCAGTCATCGACTTGGTCGAGCTGACCGACAGACGGTAGGCGTGCTCGCCGAACACCGACTTGATCGCCGCCGCCTCGGCCAGATCGCCGGCCGGGGTGGAAGTACCGTGGGCGTTGATGTAGTCCACCGCTTCCGGATTCAGGCCGGCATCGCGCAGGGCGTTCTTCATGCAGCGGGCAGCCCCGGCACCGTCTTCCGGCGGCAGGGTCATATGGTAGGCGTCGCCGCTCATGCCGAAGCCGATCAGCTCGGCATAGATGGTGGCGCCACGGGCCTTGGCGTGTTCCAGCTCCTCCAGAACCATGGCGCCGGCGCCGTCGGACAGCACGAAGCCGTCGCGGTCCTTGTCCCACGGCCGGCTGGCGGCCTGCGGGTCGTCGTTGCGGGTGGACAGCGCGCGAGACGCGGCGAAGCCGCCGATGCCCAGGCCGCAGGCGGCCATCTCGGCGCCGCCGGCGATCATCACATCGGCTTCGCCGTAGGCGATGTTGCGCGCCGCCATGCCGATGCAGTGGGTGCTGGTGGTGCAGGCGGTGGTGATGGCGTAATTCGGCCCCTGCAGCCCCAGGTGGATCGACAGGAAGCCGGAAATCATGTTGATGATCGAGCCGGGCACGAAGAACGGCGAAATGCGCCGCGGGCCCTGCTCGAAGAGGGTCCGACAGGTATTCTCGATGTTGGTCAGGCCACCGATGCCCGAGCCCATCACCACGCCGATGCGCTCGCGGTTGGCGTCGCTGACTTCCAGACCGGAATCGCGGACCGCCTGGAAGCTGGCGGCCAGGCCGTACTTGATGAACAGGTCGAGCTTGCGGGCTTCCTTGAGGGACAGGTAGGGCTCGACGTCGAATCCCTTGACCGAGCCGCCGAAGCGGGTGGAGTAAGCCGAAAGGTCGGTATGCTCGATCAGCGCGATACCGCTGCGCCCCGCCAGAATACCCTGCCAAGTGCTCGGCACATCGGTACCCAACGGCGACACCATGCCCAGGCCGGTGACCACAACGCGTCTACGCGACACAGCAATCTCCTTCGTTCTGTCTCTACTGCTTTCGTTCTCTGGATCCCACCCCGACGCACTGCCCGGGGCCACCCCGCCCTGCCGCTGGCCGACCGGGTTCAAGCTCTTAAAGAAAAACCGCACGCCCGATGAAGGGCGTGCGGTTTTCTCCGATCAGGAAATCGACGATCAAATCTTACTGCGCATGGGCAGTGATGTAATCGATGGCTTCCTGAACGGTGGTGATCTTTTCAGCTTGCTCATCCGGGATTTCGGTCTCGAATTCTTCTTCGAGGGCCATCACCAGCTCCACGGTGTCAAGAGAATCGGCACCCAGGTCTTCGACGAAGGAAGCGCTGTTGGTCACTTCCTCTTCTTTTACGCCAAGCTGTTCAGCGACGATTTTCTTGACGCGTTCTTCGATGGTGCTCATACCTTGTTTTCACTCCTAATGAACAAATCCAGGCGGCTGGTTGGTGGGTAAGTGTATAGAAAGGGTTTTCCGCATTTCAAGCCAAAAACCCCGGGGCCTGCCCACCACTCCAACCATCTGTCTATAAATCGACCGTTGTCTTATAGCGGATTTTAGACAACACCTATGACTTATCGCCGAGTGTCGCGGTCACATCCGGCTTACATGTACATGCCGCCGTTCACCGGAATGGTCGCCCCGGTGATATAGGCAGCATCGTCGGAAGCCAGGAAACCGACCACCTTGGCAATTTCCTCCGCCTGGCCGAGGCGGCCCAGGGGAATCTGGGTGAGCAGTGCCTCGCGCTGAGCCTCGGGCAGCTCGCGGGTCATGTCGGTGTCGATGAAGCCCGGGGCTACCGTGTTGACGGTGATCGCCCGCGAACCGACCTCGCGCGCCAGGGCGCGGCTGAAGCCTTCCAGACCGGCCTTGGCGGCGGCGTAGTTGGTCTGCCCGGCGTTCCCCATGGCCCCGACCACCGAGCCGATATTGATGATGCGGCCCCAACGCGCCTTAGTCATGCCACGCAGCACCGCCTTGGTCAGGCGATAGAGGCTGTTCAGGTTGGTGTTGATGACGTCGAACCACTCGTCGTCCTTCATGCGCATCATCAGGTTGTCGCGGGTGATCCCGGCGTTGTTGACCAGGATCAGCGGCTGACCGAGGTGCTGCTGGATGTGCTCCAGGGTGGAGGCCACCGACTCGTCGTTGCCGACGTCCAGCACCAGGCCAGCGCCTTCGATGCCGGCCGCCTTGAGGGTCTCGGCGATGCGCTCGGCGCCGCTGGCGGTGGTGGCGGTGCCGATCACCACGGCGCCGCGACGGCCCAGCTCGAGGGCGATGGCTTGACCGATACCACGGCTCGCGCCGGTGACCAGCGCAACTTTACCTTGCAGGCTCATGCAGTTTCTCCTTGCTTCAGGCCAGAGCCGCGCGAGTCGCGGCGAAGGCATCCGGGGTGTCCAGGCCGTAGGTCTCGACGCCCTTCACACAACGCTTGTTGAGACCCGACAGCACCTTGCCCGGGCCGCATTCGACCAAGGCGGTGACGCCTTGTTCCGACAGGCGCACCACCGATTCCACCCAGCGCACCGGGCTGTACAGCTGAGCCAGCAGGTCGCGCTTGAGGGTTTCCAGGTCGCTGACGATAGCCGCGCTGACGTTCTGCACCAGAGGGATCTGCGGGGCCTGCCAGGTCACCGCGGCGACCGCCTCGGCGAAGCGCTCGGCGGCCGGGCGCATCAGTTCGCAGTGGGACGGCACGCTGACCGGCAGCGGCATGGCGCGCTTGGCACCCTTGGCCTTGCAGGCCTCGACGGCGCGAGCCACGGCGGACGCGGCACCGGCGATCACCACCTGGCCCGGGGCATTGAAGTTCACCGCACTGACCACTTCGCCCTGGGCAGCTTCTGCACAGGCGGCGCGCACGTCATCACCCTCCAGGCCGAGGATCGCCGCCATGCCGCCCTGCCCTGCCGGCACGGCCTCCTGCATCAGTTGGCCACGACGCTCGACCAGCTTGACCGCGTCGGCGAAGCCCAGGCTCCCGGCAGCGACCAGCGCCGAGTACTCACCCAGGCTGTGCCCGGCGACGAAGGCCGGCCGCGCGCCACCCTCAGCCTGCCAGAGGCGCCACAGGGCGATGGAGGCGGTAAGGATGGCCGGCTGGGTCTTGTCGGTCTGGTTGAGGCGCTCTTCCGGGCCCTCCTGGGTCAGTGCCCAGAGATCGTAGCCGAGGGCCTCGGAGGCCTCGGCGAAGGTGTCGCGAACCAGGGCGTGCCGAGCACCCTGCTCGGCGAGCATGCCGAGAGACTGCGAACCCTGGCCGGGGAAGACGAATGCGAAAGATGCAGACATTGCGGGAGTCCTTGAGGTCTGATCATCGGAGAACCGCACAGGGCCAGGCCCTGGCGACGAACTGGAAGTTGGATGACGAGCCATGGGGCGCGGTCACATCCGCGAAGCTAGCAGGTGCTACTCGCCGGGCATGCGGAGTCACTCTCTATAGCAGATGTTCGAGGCGGCCGTGCAGGCGCTGCGGCAGGTCCTCGCGCACTTCACGCAGGGCGTGACGAATGGCGCTCTGAAACCCCTCCGGCCCCGCCGAGCCGTGGCTCTTCACCACTATGCCCTGCAGGCCGAGAAAGCTGGCGCCGTTGTGCCGGGCCGGGGCCAGCTCGTTCTGCAGGCGACGCAACAGCGGCCGTGCCAGGGCGCCAACCAGTCGAGCCCCCAGGCTCTGCCGGAACAGCGTTTCGAGGCGTTTGGAGACCAGGCTGGCCAGCCCCTCGCTGGACTTCAGCAGGATGTTGCCGACGAAACCATCGCACACCACCACGTCGGCCTCGCCGCGATACAGGCCATCGCCCTCGATGTAGCCGACGTAGTTCAGGCCCTGCGCCCGCTGGAGCAGGCTGGCGGCCAGCTTGACCTGCTGGTTGCCCTTGATGTCCTCGGTGCCGACGTTGAGCAGGGCCACCTTCGGCCGCTCGATGCCCAACGCCTCGGCGGCCACCGCCCCCATCACCGCGAACTGGTAGAGGTGCTCGGCGCTGCAGTCGACGTTCGCGCCCAGGTCGAGCAGGTGGCAATGGCCGCGCTCGGTGGGCACCGCGGTGACCATCGCCGGGCGGTCGATACCAGGCAGGGTCTTCAGCACGTAGCGGGACAGTGCCATCAGCGCGCCGGTGTTGCCGGCACTGACGCAGGCGCGGGCCTGTCCGCTGCGTACCAGCTCCAGGGCGCGACGCATGGAGGAGTCGGGCTTGCCGCGCAGGGCCTGGGCCGGACGTTCGTCCATGCCGATCACTTCGCCGGCGTGCTCAATGCGCAGACGCGACCTATCGACGTCAGGTTGACGGGCAAGGAATTCTTCAAGGAGTGGAGCCTGGCCGACGAGGACCAGTTGCAGGGAGGGAAGCTCGGCCAGCACGGATAGGCAGGCCGGAACAATGCAGTGGGGACCGTGGTCCCCACCCATTGCATCGATCGCGATGACCGAAGCGGACAAGGATTACTCGTCTGCGCCCTTGTCGATCACCTTGCGGCCACGGTACACGCCCTCGGGGGACACGTGGTGACGCAGGTGCACTTCACCGGTGGTCTTTTCAACGGACAGGGCGTTGGCGGTGAGAGCATCGTGGGAACGACGCATGTCACGGGCAGAGCGGGATTTTTTGTTCTGCTGAACAGCCATAATCAAAACTCCTAAACTTTTGGGTCACGCTTTAACTGTGCCAATACACTGAACGGGTTGGACCGCGTCACCTCGTCCTCGCTCGAGTCGGGCTCTTCGAGTCCCGCCGGCTGCTGGCAATCTTTCGGATCATGAGCTGGCACTATGGGCAAGGCGAGCAGCAACTCGTCCTCGACCAGCTCCAGCAGTTCCAGAGGGGCCTCGCCCAACTCCAGCACGTCATAGCCTTTCGGCAGCGACTGGGTATTCGCACCCTCCTTCACCACGGCGTAATGACACTCGCTGTGGATCGGTAGCGCGACCAGTTCCAGACAACGCTGGCAAACCATCTTGACCTCGACGTCGAGCTCGCTGCGCATGACGACCAGATTGCGCTCGTCACGCTCGAAGACGAACTTCGCACGGACGGTGCCCTCTGTTTCGGCAAGCGGATCGCAAAAGCGTGTCAGCTCGTTCAGCGGTGTCTCGCAGTTCAGCGTGACATTCCGATCGGCCAGCTTGCGCGGATCGACGTGAGGTGGAATCGGCCCATTCAACATAGGCGCGGCATTCTAGGGAGATACCCCGCCCCTGTCAAAGGAAATTCCGGCTATCGGCGCCGTCCTCGACGTCGCTAGAATCGCGCCCTCTGCATTCGAGGATTCCCTGATGCCGCCACTGATTCTCGCCTCCGGCTCCCCCTACCGCCGCGAACTGCTCGCCCGCCTGCGCCTGCCCTTCACCTGCGCTGCACCGGAGATCGACGAAAGCCGCCACCCGGACGAAGATGCCGAGACTCTGGTGCGCCGCCTCGCCGAGGCCAAGGCCCGCGCCCTGGCTGAGCGCTATCCCGAGCACCTGATCATCGGCTCCGACCAGGTGGCGGTGAACGGCTCCGAGATACTCGGCAAGCCCCACGATCTGGAACGCGCCACTCGTCAGTTGCTCGCCGCCAGCGGCGCTAGCGTGCGCTTTCTCACCGGCCTGGCCCTGCTCAACAGCGCCACCGGCCACTGCCAGGTCGACTGCGTGCCCTTCACCGTGCACTTTCGTGAGCTGGACGAGGCGCGCATCCGCCGCTATCTGGAGGCCGAGCAGCCGTTCGACTGCGCCGGCAGCTTCAAGTGCGAGGGACTGGGCATCAGCCTGTTCCGCGCCACCGAGGGCCCGGACGCCACCAGCCTGATCGGCCTGCCACTGATCCGCCTGGTGGACATGCTGCTGGCCGAGGGCGTGCAGATTCCCTGATCCATATAAAAAGAAGAAGCCGGCATCGGGCCGGCTTCTCGCATGAGCAGGACTCAGTGCAGCGCCGGCCCCTGCAGCCCCATCAGCAGCGACAGATGGGCGGCGACGCCGGCGCCCAGGCGCTTGGCGAAGCGATCGAAGGGCGACTCCTGAATGGTGAAGTCCACCAGGTCCTTGGCGCCCACCACGTCGCGGGCTACCGAGCTGGCGCTACCCAGACCGTCGATCAGCCCCAGCTCCAGCGCCTGCTCGCCGGACCACACCAGACCGGAGAACAGTTCCGGATGCTCGGCATCCTTGAGACGCTCGCCACGGCCCTTCTTGACGCTGTCGATGAACTGCCGGTGGGTGGTCTCCAGCACCTGCTGCCAGAAGCGGACTTCATCCTCCTTGGCCGGCTGGAAGGGATCGAGGAAGGCCTTGTGCTCGCCGGCGGTATAGACCCTGCGGTCCACACCGAGCTTCTCCATGGTACCGACGAAACCGAAGCCCGCGGCGGTGACGCCGATGGAGCCGACCAGGCTGGCCTTGTCGGCATAGATGGCATCGGCGGCGCTGGCAATATAGTAAGCCCCGGAGGCCCCCAGATCGGTGATCACCGCGTAGACCTTGATGTCCGGATGCTCACCGCGCAGCCGGCGGATCTCGTCATAGATGTAGCCGGACTGCACCGGGCTACCGCCCGGACTGTTGATGCGCAGCACCACGCCCTTGGTTCTGGAATCCTCGAAGGCCCGGCGCAGGGCGGTGACCACGTTGTCGGCACTGGCCTGTTCCTTGTCGGCGATCATCCCGGTGATCTCGATCAGCGCGGTATGTGCATCACCGCTGCCGGCCGCCCCCTGGAAGTCGAAACGCGGCGAGAACACCGCCAAGGCCACGAACAGGTAGGCGAAGGTCAACAGCTTGAAGAAGATCCCCCAGCGCCGGGCCCGACGCTGCTCCTGCACGCTGGACAGCAGCACCTTCTCCAGCAGCCGCCAGCTCTTGGCCTCCTCATTGCCTTCCGTCGGGGCTTTCCATTCATCCGCCATACGCATTCATCTCCCGTAATGACCATTGCCTGCGCTGCCCCAACCAGGCACGCAGCTCGCCGAACGACTCGATCGCCAGGCACGGTTTCTCCTCGCGCAGCAATGCCAGCGGCTGCGCGCCGTAGCCCACCGCCACCGCGTCCATCCCGGCCCGGTGCGCCATGCGCAGATCGAAGACCGAATCACCCACCATCAGGGCCTCTTCCGGCACCACCCCGCAGTGCTCGAGGATCTCGTGGAGCATCCGCGGGTCCGGCTTGCTGGCCGTCTCGTCCGCGCAGCGGGTGACGTCGAAGTAATCCTGCCAGCCCTGCCCGGCCAGCACCGCATCCAGACCGCGCCGGGTCTTGCCGGTGGCCACCGCCAGACGGTAGCCCTCGGCGCGGAACGCCTCCAGCGACTCGGCGACCCCATCGAACAACCGCGACGGCCGGGCCTCGAAGGCCAGATAGTGTTCGCCATAGAGGCGGCGGACGCGCTCGATCAGCGCCAGGTCGTCCAGCTCCGGATACAGGGTGCGGATCGCCTCCGGCAGGCCCAGGCCGATGATCCCGCGGATCGCCGCATCGTCGCGGCACGGCAGGCCGCAGGCTTCAGCGGCCAGGCGCATGGAGTCGACGATACGCTGAATGGAGTCCACCAGCGTGCCGTCCCAGTCGAAGATCAGCAAGCGATAGTCACGCACCGAGACGCTCCAGGGTCTGCTCCCAGACCTGATCCACCGGAGCCTCGAGCTGCAGCTCGCTGCCATCCGGCATCGGCACCTTCAGGGCGTAGGCGTGCAGGAACAGGCGCTTGCCACCCAGCTCGCGGATCTCCCGAGTGAAGTCGTCGTCGCCGTACTTGGCGTCGCCGGCGATGGGGTGTCCGGCATGCTTGGCATGCACGCGGATCTGGTGAGTGCGCCCGGTGACCGGACTGGCCTCCACCAGGGTGGCGAACTCGCCGAAGCGACGCAGCACGCGGAACAGGGTCAGCGCCTCCTTGCCCTCAATGCTCACCTCCACCATACGCTCACCGGAGCGCAGGTTGTTCTTCTGCAGCGGCGCGGCCACCTTCTTCTTCGAGGTCGGCCAGTTGCCGCGCACCAGCGCCATGTAGCGCTTGTCCACCCCGCCGTCGCGGCGCAGCGCCTCGTGCAGGTGGCGCAGCATGCTGCGCTTCTTGGCCACCATCAACAGGCCCGAGGTGTCGCGGTCCAGACGATGGACCAGCTCCAGCTCCCTGACCTCCGGGCGCAGCTGGCGCAGCGCCTCGATCACCCCGAAGCTCAACCCGCTGCCACCGTGCACAGCGATGCCGGCCGGCTTGTTGAGGACGATCAGCGCCTTGTCCTCGTAGAGGATGGCGGCTTCCAGGCGCTCCAGCAGGCCCTGGGCCACCGGCGCCGGCTCGTCGCGCTCGGGCAGGCGCACCGGCGGCACGCGCACGATGTCGCCCGCCTGCAGCTTGTAGTCGGGCTTGACGCGCCCCTTGTTCACCCGCACCTCACCCTTGCGGAGGATGCGGTAGATCAGGGTCTTGGGCGCTCCCTTGAGGCGGGCGAGCAGGAAGTTGTCGATACGTTGGCCGGCGTATTCCGGAGCGACTTCGAGCAGTTGGACGCCAGAAGCCGAAGAGGCAGGTTCATTCATCCGCTCATCATAACAATTTTTTATCGAATTGAAGCACTTAATCGGAGCTGCTATAGTCGCCAACGCCGCCAAAAACGGCCCGGCTCCGGGATGATCGCCAAAACTGCCATCTCCGGGCCGTGAGCAACGACATTCAGGACGCAGAAGGCCGTCCGACGGGTCGTTCCGCGCACATCCTGCGAACGCCCCTGAAACAACGCCTTGAGTTATGACGCGCGGCCCTTCCAGGTGACGCGCTTATTGCCAACCCGCTGCGGATTCTGCGAGCGGCACCCGATTTTCAGCGATGCGTGTAGGGTGGAGATGCACAATCGTCGGCATGCGTAGCATTAGCTTTTCCCAAGACGCTCGACGCGTCCGCTGCCGGCGACTGATTCCTCCTCCTTGGTATTGAGTGCTTCTGTCAGCACAAGAACAGGAGACGTCCGTCGCGCCCCCGGCCTAGATGCCGGCGTCGCTTGACACAGGAACGACTGACAACCGTTCCTGACGCACACCTGGCACCGACCCTGAGAGTCGTGTGTGCCGTCCGCCGTTTCCGGCAGCCCGGAAACCAACGGTACTACATGAAAAGAATGCTAATTAACGCAACTCAGCCCGAAGAGTTGCGTGTCGCCCTGGTAGACGGCCAACGCCTCTACGACCTGGACATCGAGTCGGGCGCCCGCGAGCAGAAGAAGGCCAACATCTACAAAGGCCGCATCACCCGAGTCGAACCCAGCCTGGAAGCCGCCTTCGTCGACTTCGGCTCCGAACGTCACGGCTTCCTCCCCCTCAAGGAAATCTCCCGCGAATACTTCAAGAAGACCCCGGAAGGCGGTCGCGTCAACATCAAGGACGTGATCTCCGAAGGCCAGGAAGTCATCGTCCAGGTCGAGAAGGAAGAGCGCGGCAACAAGGGCGCGGCCCTGACCACCTTCATCAGCCTGGCCGGTCGCTACCTGGTGCTGATGCCCAACAACCCGCGGGCCGGTGGCATCTCCCGGCGCATCGAGGGCGAGGAGCGCAACGAGCTGCGCGAGGCGCTGAACGGTCTAGAAGTCCCGCCGGACATGGGCCTGATCGTGCGTACCGCCGGTCTCGGCCGCTCCAGCGAGGAGATGCAGTGGGACCTGGACTACCTGCTGCAGCTGTGGAACGCCATCAAGGAAGCCTCCACCAGCCGCCCTGCCCCCTTCCTGATCTACCAGGAATCCAACGTCATCATCCGCGCCATCCGCGACTACCTGCGCCAGGACATCGGCGAGGTGCTGATCGACAGCGTCGAGGCCCAGCAGGAGGCCCTGGCCTTCATCCAGCAGGTGATGCCGCAGTACGCCAGCAAGATCAAGCTGTACGAGGATAGCGTCCCGCTGTTCAACCGCTTCCAGATCGAAAGCCAGATCGAGACCGCCTTCCAACGCGAAGTGAAGCTGCCCTCCGGCGGCTCCATCGTCATCGACCCCACCGAGGCGCTGGTCTCCATCGACATCAACTCGGCGCGCGCCACCAAGGGCGCCGACATCGAGGAAACCGCCCTGCAGACCAACCTGGAAGCGGCCGAGGAAATCGCCCGCCAGCTGCGTCTGCGTGACATCGGCGGGCTGATCGTCATCGACTTCATCGACATGACACCGGCGAAGAACCAGCGCGCCGTGGAAGAGCGCATGCGCGAATGCCTGGAGGCCGACCGCGCCCGTGTGCAGATCGGCCGCATCTCGCGCTTCGGCCTGCTGGAGATGTCCCGCCAGCGCCTACGTCCGTCTCTCGGCGAGACCAGCGGCATCGTCTGCCCGCGCTGCAACGGCCAGGGCATCATCCGCGACGTCGAATCCCTGTCCCTGGCGATCCTGCGCCTGATCGAGGAGGAGGCGCTGAAGGAGCGCACCGCCGAAGTACGCGCCAAGGTACCGATCCCGGTGGCCGCCTTCCTGCTCAACGAGAAGCGCAACGCCATCACCAAGATCGAGCTGCGCACCCGTGCACGCATCGTCATCCTGCCCAGCGACCACCTGGAGACCCCGCACTTCGAGGTCCAGCGCCTGCGCGACGACAGCCCGGAAGTGCTCAGCGGTCAGTCCAGCTACGAGATGGCCAGCTCGGAGGTCGAGGAAGAGCAGCCGGTCAGCGCTACCCGTACCCTGGTGCGCCAGGAGGCCGCGATCAAGGCCGCCCCGCCGCGTCCGGCCGCCCCGGTGCAGGTGGTCGAGGAAGCCCCCGCCGCCGCCCCCGCGCCGCAGCCCAGCCTGTTCAAGGGGCTGGTGAAGTCGCTGGTCAGCCTGTTCGCCTCCAAGGAAGAGGAAAAGCCCGCCGTGGCCGAGAAGAAAGCTGCCGGCGAGCGTCAGCCGCGTAACGAGGAGCGCCGCAGCGGCCGTCAGCAGAACCGCAACCGCGATCGTGACCGCGGTGGCCGTCGCGACGAGGAGCGAAAGCCCCGCGAGGAGCGCCAGGCCCACGACGAGCAGCAGCCCCGCGAGGAAGGCCGCCGCGAGCGTCC
>Ga0182792_1001936_pt1 | contig 15597 bp, 7 predicted proteins | sample Passage237B_FD_130497 | JGI IMG/M metagenome (GOLD analysis project Ga0182792, IMG submission 130497) | Cellulose adapted compost microbial communities from Newby Island Compost Facility, Milpitas, CA, USA - Passage2 37B (version 2) (version 2) ...
GGATGCGGTTAACACCGCCAAGACCTTTAACGAACGGCTGAATTTCGATGGGGTGGTGCTTACCAAGCTCGATGGTGACTCCCGCGGTGGAGCGGCTCTCTCCATTCGCCATGTGGTGGAAAAACCCATCAAGTTTATCAGTACCGGGGAAAAAATGGACGCACTCGATGTGTTCCACCCCGACCGTATGGCGAGCCGGATCCTTGGCATGGGAGACGTCATCTCCCTGGTAGAGAGAGCCCAGCAGGCCTTCGATGAGGAAGAAGCCAAAAGGCTGAATGCCAAGATGCGTCAGAACAAGTTCGATTTTGACGACTTCCTGGGGCAGCTGCAGCAAATTAAGAAAATGGGTAATGTCAAAGACCTCCTGGGTATGATCCCTGGTATGGGAGGAGCTCTTAAAGATATTGACATTGACAATAACTCCTTTGTGCCTATCGAGGCCATGATCCAGTCCATGACCAAACAGGAGAGAGCTAATCCCGAAATCATCGACGGCAGCCGTAAAAGACGCATTGCATCGGGTAGTGGCCGGTCGATTGGCGAGGTCAACAACCTGCTCAAGCAGTTTGAGGAAATGAAGAAGATGATGCGGAAGATGAATTCCATGCAGGCGGCCGGAAAGCTGACCAAAGCCCTGCGCAAGAAATAGGGATAACCGTTATTCGATTAAGACTCCATGTCGCTATCCTCCACGGGAAAATGACATGGAGTCTTTCTTTTTTGTCCGCGTCGCGCATATCAAAGTTTATTTAGGAAAAATACAAATTTAATCGCTGCGATCCACCCCCTGCGGAAATCCCTTTTTGCCCGTATTCAGGCTAATCTTGCACTAAATTCATAACATTCTGCACGTGTTCGTAACTGTTTTTTGTGCCATATGTAACTATTTCCGCTTTTTATACTCCGATTTAATGTATAATTTTCGTTAAAATCGCGATCGGATTTAATTCAGGGTATTTGCAGATGGAATTCAAGAACACGGATGATGCCCACTTAGTTACCTTGCTCAGGGACGGTAACGCCTTGGCGTTTAAGGAGTTGTATGACAGGTATTGGCTGTATTCCTACCGTTTGGCCGTGAAAAAGCTCGGCAGGGAAGACCTGGCGCAGGAAATGGCACAGCAGCTTTTTGAAAACCTTTGGGATAAGCGCGACCGGTTGATCATCACGAATATCAAAGCTTACCTAACCATTTCCCTTAAAAACCTGATCATCGATTACGTTCGGAGAAACATCCGTGAAGAATCCTATCTCGATCATTTGAAAGCGTATTTTGATCAAAGCTACGGGATTGTTACGGAAACTTACGAGTACAGTGAACTGTCCGACATGGTATACACGCTGTTGGCCCGTCTCCCGGAAAAAACACGTCAGGTTTTTGAATTAAGCCGGTTCGAATACTATACCATTCCCGAAATTGCCCAACAGCTCAATCTTTCGGAGAAAGCGATTGAATATCACCTCACTAAGTCCCTGCGCTTCCTCAGGGCTAATTTGCGGGAATACATCCTTTTGCTCAGCATTTTATTACTTTCCTGAAAAAAAATATAAAAATAGTTTAGGGTAAATATTCTTTCGTACGTCTTGCTGGATGTAAAGAAAGAATTATGAATGAGGATTATTTCAGGGAACTGCTTCGCCGCTACCGCGAAGGCAAGTGTACGGAAAAGGAAATCCGGCTGCTTGACGAGTGGTATGAAAACCTTGGTGGAGAAGTTTCTTACGAAGCCGGGTCCCAAACTGAAACGCTGAAGGACGAGTCATGGAATGACCTGCTGATGCGGCGTGCGGACATTAGGCTGGCAGTGGAGAACCAGGAATATGTCAAGTCGATCCGGCAGTACCGCCGGTATTGGGGTTGGGTTGCCGCTGGAGTAGCGGCGCTTCTCCTGAGTGCGGGGCTATTTCTCTTCCCCGAAAATTCCCCGGTGCAGCAGATGGCGATGGCAGCCGATGTCACCGCCGAATCGGTCCGGACCGAACGCGCTCCGGAGAACGGTACCCGACTGCTGGTACTTTCAGACGGCAGCAGGGTTACGCTTTATCCGGGCAGCGAACTCAGCTATGGACCCGATTTCAACCTGGAGAAACGCGAACTACACCTGAAAGGGGAAGCCTATTTTGAGGTGGCCGAAAACAAAGCCAAACCCTTCCTGGTATATGCCAGTAATGTGGTAACCAAGGTATTGGGAACCAGCTTTCTGGTGAAGGCACATGCAGACGTCGAGGTACTCGTAACCAAGGGTAAAGTAACGGTGTTCAGGCAGGATCAGGAGGAGAAAGAAGTTGAGCCAGTCAATGAAGTGGTTCTCCTGCCACAACAGCAGGTGCTTTACTCCGTGGAGGATGATCAGCTCCGGCAGTCTGAATTTACCGACATAGACCTGCCAACCGGGAAACCCACCCATCTCGTATTTGAAAATGCACCCCTGCATGCCATTCTGGAGTCAATTGAAGCCAGTTACCAGATTGAATTTCAGTTTGATGAGGAGGCTTTCGGTCTGTGCAGGCTCACGACTTCCCTGGACGACGAATCACTGGAGGAGATCCTGGGGATTATTTCCGGGCTGCTCGATGCGAAGTTTGAGCACAGGGGGAAGGTGATCCGGCTTACCGGCAACGGCTGTGCGGCCGAGTGAATTTTATATGAAAAAAAGTGAACAGTAAATACCAACTATCTAACATGAAAAAAGCAATACAGTTCAGCAAAAGGGTGTTGAGATGTCCGCGCAATGGCATCGCAATCACCGTTCTACTGCTTTGTCTTTCGCTCGCTACGGTGAGTATAGGGGGAGGGCAAAACGTGCTACAGCAGAAAGTCACTTTCGAAGTGAAGAACCTCGAAATTGGCGCGGCACTTCATAAACTTGAGAAAATCGCCAACGTGAAGTTTTCCTATGTGCCGTCACAAATCGATGCTGCACGCAGGGTTTCCATAAAAGCTGATAATCAGCAGATCGCCGAGGTAGTGTCGCAACTGGTGGCTCCCACTAAAATTTCCTATGAAGTGGTAGGGGCGCGGCAGATTCTGCTGAAAAGGGCAGCCCTGGAGCAGGCGTCGCTGACCGAAGTCCAACTGGCTGAGGTGATCAGAGGTAAGGTGGTAGATTCGGAAAGCGGGGAGCCTCTGCCCGGGGTTAACGTAATGCTGAAGGGTACTACCATGGGTACGGCTACCGACGTAGCGGGGGCCTACGAACTTTCGGTACCTCAGGCAACCGGAACCTTGGTATTCTCCTATGTGGGTTATGTAACACAGGAAGTTGAAATCGGAAACCGCCAGCAAATCGACGTTAAACTTGCCGCGGATCTGCGCAAACTCGATGAGGTCGTGGTAACGGCGCTGGGTATCAAGCGCGAAAAAAAGGCGCTGACCTTTGCCACCGGTGAACTGAAAGGGGCCGATTTTGCCAATGCCAAGGAAACTAACCTGGCTACTGCGCTTTCCGCCAAGATTGCCGGTGTTCAGGTGACGACTTCGGCCGGTGGTATGGCCGGTGCTTCGCGTGTAACCATCCGCGGTAACTCTTCTCTCTCGGGTAACTCACAGCCTTTGTATGTTATCGACGGGGTGCCCATCGATAACTCAAACCGTCGCAGTGTAGGGTCTCAGACGTTCGCGACCGGTGTCGACGGCGGGGACGGTATCTCGAACATCAACCCCAGTGATATCGAATCGGTAACCGTTCTGAAAGGCCCCAACGGTGCTGCACTTTATGGTCAGCTGGGTGCCAACGGGGTTATTCTGATTACAACCAAATCAGGATCCAAAAACCGCCAGCCCAACATCACCTATAACGGAAGCTTTTCTGTGGGAAGAGCGCTCGTGGAGCCAGACTATCAAAATGAATACGGACAGGGATTCAATGGCCAGTATACCTTCTACAGAAAGGCAGATGGCTCGGTAGTTGCTTACGATCCCGGACTGACCGGTGGTATTCCAAAGCTGAGTGGTGGACGTAACCCTACAACCCGTGGTAGCTGGGGACCCCGTATGGAAGGGCAGCTGGTGGAAGACATGTGGGGCGATACCGTGCGCTATTCGCCGATCGAAAACCCCTATAGAGCATTCTTCCAGCCTGAGAAGATGTTCATGAATACCGTCAGTGTCGATGGCGGAGGAGAGAAAACTACCTACTACGCTTCGATCACGAACCTGCGTAACGACGGTTTTTACCCCACTAACGTGCTCAAAAGAAACTCAGCCACGATCAAGCTGGCAACCGATATCGCCAAGGGACTCAACCTCGACGTAAAGGCCAATTACGTCCGTCAGGACGTAAATAACCGTCCCCACCTGGGCGACGACGGCCAGAACGCCGTTTACCGTTTCCTCTATATTCCGCGAAGCCTGAGCATGGATGGACTCAGAAGATATGAGTATAGTGCCAAGGACATTCTTTACTCCCGTGATATCGGTGGCAATGCCTTCTGGGTCGGCGGTGAAAAAATCTTTGAAAGTAACTCGGTAACCTCAAACCCCTTCTGGACAGTCTATAACAGTCATAATGAAGACCAGCGCGATCGTTTGATTGCCTATGCTAAACTCAGTTATCAGCTGGCCAAGGGAATCTCCATCCAGGGACGTTACGGAACTGACTTCTATTACGAGCGTCAGTACGGATACGATGCCAGAGGTACCAGAATCCAGCAGAATGGTAGTGTTTTTGAGAACAACGTCTATAACAAGGTAGAAAACCTCGATGTTTTGCTGACCGCCTCCAACGAAATCGGTGAGTTCTCCTACTTCGTAAACGTGGGCGCAAACAGCCAGAAGAACCGCTACCGGATCACTGGTAATTCCGGAACGCAGCTGAGTATCCCCGGCCTTTACGTGATTGGCAAAACCCTGCTCAACACACCTTCGATCGGGGTATCAGAATATGACATTAACTCGGTTTTCGGTGCTGCCAACTTCGGTTACAAAAACATCTATTTTATCGATGTGACAGCCCGGAACGACTGGTCATCGACTTTGCCTGTTAAGAACAACTCATTCTTTTATCCTTCCGTCGGCGGTAGCATGGTCGTGACGGATGCGTTTAATGTGCAAAGCGACATTCTGAGCTATGCGAAACTTCGCGCATCATGGGCACAGGCCGGACGCTCAGGAGATCCCTACAACACAGTCGGTTATTTCAGTCTCAACTCCAATACCTTCCAGAACCAGCCTCTGGCGAGCTATACAGATGTTGTGACCGATCCCAACCTGAAGAACGAACTGAAAACTTCCTACGAAATTGGAGCTGAACTCCGTTTCCTGCGTAACCGTTTGCTGATCGACTTCACCTATTATCACTCTGTCACCAGCAACCAGATTCTGCCTATTACCATTGCACAGTCTACCGGTTACAGCACCAAGCTTACCAACTCCGGACGTATCCAGAACAAGGGGGTTGAACTGTTGATCTCAGGCACGCCGGTAGAAACCAGCGGCGGTTTCAAATGGGAGTCTACTTTCAACTTCGCAGCCAACCGTAACAAAGTTCTTGAACTGATCGATGGAGTATCTGAATATCTGGTAGGATCTGACCGAAACGTGCGTATTACCGCAGTACCGGGCAAACCTTACGGGGTAGTGAGTGCGGCCGACTATGCTTACGAGCGCGACGAGCAGGGTAACCGCCTGATCGATGACAAGGGTTTGCCACTCGTGAAGTCAGTCCTTGCGCTGGAACTGGGTAACGCAAACCCCAAATGGCTCGGTGGTTTTGCCAACAACTTTTTCTACAAAGGTTTTGCGCTGAATACCCTGATCGACATTCGCCAGGGTGGTATCATCTTCTCCCAGGGACGTGTACAGGAAGCTGCCTATGGTACTTCGAAACGTACGCTCGAAGGTCGTGAGGGCGGTCTGCTCGTGGATGGTGTAAAAGCTGTTCAACAGGATGGCAAATGGGTGAGCACTGGTCAGAAAAACGATGTGACCACCAACGCGCAGGCCTTCTGGAACCGGGTAGCTTCAGACAAGGGTTTTGCCGTTGCGGAAGAGTTTATCTATGACGCCAGCTATGTGGCGATCCGTGAACTGCGCCTTTCGTATCAGGTTCCATCCAAATGGCTCGGAAACCAGAAAGTGGTAAGAGGGGCGTCACTGGCCATCTACGGACGTAACCTGGGCTATTTGGAAAAACATACCGACGGGTTTTCACCTGAAAATGCTTCAGTTAACGTGAACAACGGTACCCTGGGTATGGAAGGACATTCCCTGCCAATGATGAAGACATTCGGTTTAGATGTTAGTGTAAGGTTCTAATTAGTGACATTTATCGAGCAAATTCAGATGAGAAGAAATCATTTTATCTATAAAACTGTAGCCATTGCCGGACTGGCGTCGGTAATGACTGCATGTACCGAAGGCTTCGAGGAGCTGAATACCTCGCCAACCCAGCCTGCCGTCGTGCCTGCCGAATATATCCTGTCGAACGTTCAGCTGGGTGGATTGCTGGCGGAAGGTGCCAACTGGTGGCAGGTAGGTTCGTGGGTACAGCAATGGGCATCGGGTAACCTGTCTGCCCCTTCGCAGTACCAGGAGGATAGGGATATTTACGAAACCCGTAACTGGGCTTCCCACTACGGTTATATCCATAACCTGGCTCAGATCCGCAATCGGCTGCTCAAAGGCCAGGAAGATCTGCCCACAGGCAGAACCAAGCTGGCCATTGCCAAGATCAATGAGATTTATATCTGGCAACGGATGACCGATTTCTGGGGGGACATACCTTATTCGGAGGCAGGTTTGCCGGAGACCGAAATCGTCCTCACCCCGAAATACGATACCCAAAAAGATATCTATACTTCCCTGCTTGCCGATCTCGACAAAGCCATAAGTCAGCTGAACGCGCAGGATATCTCCTATGGCAATGCTGACCTGGTTTATAAGGGAAATGTAAATGCGTGGCGGAAATTCGGTAACATGCTGAAACTGCGTATGGGCTTCCGTCTGCGTTACGTAGATCCCAGCCTGTCGCGGTCGATCGTCGAATCAGCCCTGGCTGGACCGATCTTTGAAAGCAATGCTGACAACGCAGCCATGCCTACCAACCCGCAGGACGGATTTGCGTTGGGTTATCATCCCATCATCAGCGGCTATAACAGCAGTAAGGAGCTGAATCAGCTGGCCGAAGCGTTCATCGACATGCTGCTCGACAAACAGGACCCACGCCTGCCTAAAATTGCAGAGCCTACCGAAAACAGCAAGAGGGCAGGTAATCCGATATACAGAGGACTTGGGGTCGCGCTGGGTCAGAATGTCATCATCAACCGGGATGATTATTCCTACGGAACCATTTCGATCTATAACGATCGTAAATACACTTTCCCCTACCTGTTCATGACCTATTCAGATCTGTGCTTCTACAAAGCCGAAGCTGCATTGCTGGGTTGGGCTGGTTTGACGCCTGCACAGGCAGAAGGATTCTATCAGGAAGGTATCCGTGCAACGATGAAAATCGAGCCTTTCAATATTCCTGATGCCGATATCAACGAGTATATCAGCCGCGAAGGAAAGCTGACCGGAAACGAGGAGCAGCAACTGGAACAGATCATGAACCAGAAATGGATCAGCCTGTTCATGCGTCACTACGAGGCCTATGCCGAATGGCGCCGCACAGGATATCCCAAACTGACTCCCGGGCCCAACCAGGGGGTGACCAACGGTCAGATTCCACGCAGGGGCGTTTACTCAGGTAACGAGCGTTTCCGTAACCCCGACTCCTACAACGAAGCCGTTTCCCGCATGCCGCAGGGAGATACCTATCTGAGCAGAGTCTGGTGGGATGTGAGACCACTCTAATTAGGTTGCTGTAAAAATTTCAACTGAGTCGTTCCGCAAGGGGGCGGCTCAGTTTTTTTTATGACATAAATCTGCTGCTCATCCGAAACTTGATTGGGTATTAACATGTTGTAAGAATATCACCGTTTTACCGAATCGCTTAACTTTACATGACAACTTCCACGACAACAGACCAGAAACCTCAGACCGATTGGGCCGAAATGGGCCGGCAGCTGCGTCATCCGCAGGGTGAGGAGGGAATAAAAATAGGGTTAGGCATGAATGAGGCGAACATGGGCATGATCAGGCGTATGTTCGAACTTATCAATCTGACAGCCGGGCAGCATGTCCTGGAAATCGGACCGGGAAATGCCGTCCATGTGAAAGAAATTCTTTCAGCACGGCCCGGCGTTCAGTATACGGGGGTGGAGATTTCCGAAACCATGCTGAACGAAGCAGCGCAAAATTGCAGGGCAACCATGAATGTCTCTTTTCTGCTGGTGGACGGAAAATCACTGCCCTTTGCTGACGAAGCCTTTGATCGGGTGGTCAGCTCCAATACCATTTATTTTTGGGAAAACCCATCAGAATATGCCCGGGAAATCAGCCGGGTGCTGAAAAAGGGGGATGGGATGGTTTGCCTCGCTTTTGTGGCCAAATCCTTTATGGAAAAGCTGCCGTTTACCCGGGAGGGATTTGATCTGTACGATGAGCAGGAAGTGAAAACTCTCCTGGCTGGAGCAGGTCTGGAACCCGTAAGCTCACTCCGGGAGACCGAGACCGTCCGTACCAATACCGGCGTATTGGTTGAGCGGGACAGGTATTTTGTACTGGCCAAAAAGGTTTGACGATCATATAAATGCGTTTGCCTCCGGATGCTGAAAATCCAGAGACAAACGCATAAAACGTTACTGTTTAACCACTTTTCGGGTGATTGTCCGGCCATCGGGATACGTGATCGTCAGGAAGTAAAGCCCGGCGGGCAGCTGACGTACTGCAATCCCCGCATCGGTATACTCATTCTGATCAAGCAGAATCTGCCCTTCCAGGGAATAAAGCCTTATTTTCCTCACACCGGTATTATCCCTCAGATTAACTTTCAGCACATCGCTCACCGGATTAGGCGCCAGGGTGATTTCCGTATCAGGCAGGGTAAAATTCAGGCTGCGTAGATCACTGTATTCGAAAGTGCCGTCAGCGTCGAGCATCTTGAGCCGATAGTAGTTGACTCCTTCGGCCGGACTATGGTCGGAGAACGTGTATTCCTGCAGGGTAGTACTGTTGCCCCGGGCTTTGACCTCACCCAGACGGTGCCAGTGCCTGCCGTCGAGACTTCGCTGCACTTCAAAATGGGAGGCATTGACTTCTTCGGTGGTTTCCCAATACAGCCGGGCGGTTTCCCGTTCGGCTGCAGCCTCGAACCGGGCCAGTTTGACAGGCAGAAACTCCTGGGTGGTGACTAGCATATACAGGGTGGCTTTTGTGCACACATTGTTTTCGTCACAGATTTCATATTCAATCGCGTCGGTCGTATTTAAATCAGGTGCTGTGTAGGAGAAACTGCCGTCGGAATTAAGCTGAATGGTGCCGTCGATGTCGAGGGTGCCAGCCAGGCGGGCATTGACGGCCGAAGTAACCGACATTGGGGAGGGGGTTGTAGAAGTCGCATTTTTTAACAGCCCCGGCGCTCGGGCATTCAGGGTCGTATTGGCTTTTACCCGGTATACGTTGTCGTTCCCATAGACGATTTCAAAATCGGGTGGAGCCGCGTAGAGCTGGACGGTAAAATCTGCGCAGCGGTTGGCCGGCTGTTCACAGATTCGCCCCCAGACAAAGGTCATCCCGTAAAAGCCCGGAGCGGGGGTGAAGGTGAATTTTGTGCCATCAGCTGTAAGGGTGCCGTATTGCGGATCGATGCCCCAGAGAATTTCAGGTTCTCCCAGTTCACCCATCATATTACCAATCACATCATTGTGAGCAATGTCGAAACTTACCGGTTCGGTACTGCGCGTATAATAGATATCGGGCGCTACGACCGGGATATTGGTGGTGCTGGTCTGATTGATCATATTGATTACCAGTTCCTGGCTGGAGCAGGAGGCGGGGTCGGAGGCCCTGCAAAAAGGGACATCAAACACGTGTAGCCCGGCAATCGTGGTGGAAAAGGTATAGGAACCATCGGGGCTCATATCGGGAATCAGGGAGGCCAGGCCTACATTTTTACGGACGGGTGTACCATAGATCAGGGTTTCTTCGGACTGGTCATTGGTGGCTACGCTTCCTTCCAGGGTACTTCCCGCATAGCCTACATTATAGTCGGGAAAGGTACGGCTGCAGGAAATGGCCGGAGAGCTTTCTGAAAAATGGGTCGCTGCAAAAGCGCCAAAGATTTTGAGGGTTTCCTGTCCATCAATGGCTTTGACCAGAAGCTGGATTTCGTCAAAAGACCGGGTAGCCGGAAAGCCAATATGATACTTTCCTGCTTCCGGGATGAGGTCGCCCAACTTCAGGTTGGTGAGCGAAGCTCCGGTAAATACTTCCCTGGACGCTCCGTTAAGGTAGGTCCGCACGGTCAGCGAATTTAGAATGGTTTCCATATCGGCACCGGGATCGTCGATCCCGATGATATAACCCGTTATCGTACCCCCTGGATATTCGTGTTCATCATCCACTACGGAAAGAGACACGGAGCCCGACTGTCCTGCCGCTACCCCCACCTCGGCGTAGTCGGTCGGGACGGGGCTGATGAGGTTGAGCAAATTTCGGTAGCCGATTCCTGTACCGATCGCTTCCTGCACATAGGTCCGGACCGGATTGACCCGAACAGGCATGGGAGCTAACTGTAGGGGATAGTAAGTATTGCAGCTGATAGCGTTAGGGCAGAAACTGGTTATCCGGGCCTGGTACACCCTGACTTCGTCGAGGCGGCGCGATTCGGTTTCACTGGCAACCAGCTGGATTTCATCAAATACAGCCGGAACTCTTGTACCGATCCGGTGATGGTATAGTCCGTCGGAATCAGGTTTGTAAGACAGTAGATTGGAGACGATATCTTCATAATCCGTCGAAAATACCAGTTCTCCATCCCGGTAGAAATGAAAGTTTATCCGGAGCAGGTAGTCATTGTAGAGGCGGGTAGTGGTGGCGATATCAAACTCCAAAAACGAATTTGCCGGGAAGGAGCTGACCAGATTCCGAAAGGAAATACTCCCCTGGCTCGAAAGTACGTTTCGGGAAAATGTCAGCCTTGCAAAACTTGCAGGATCATCGTCGAGCACATTTTCCTCGTCTTCCACTTCGCACAAGGGGCGCTGGGATGGGTCGAAGCCTGTTCGGGACTGGTTTACGAATAACGGTAAAACAGGCCGGCTCAACACTGAAGAGCTATTGCAGGAAATTTGCGGACCCTCACAGTATTTCAGAAAATGAGCCGGATATAACCGTGTAGGCTGTTCCCAATAATGTGGTTCATTATTTCTAAAGATAATCTGGACCTCATTAAATTCCTCCGAGACCAGAGCATTCACCCGTGCGTGGTAATAACCTGCTGCATCCGGTGACCTTGAGTGGGGTAAATAATTCAGTCCGGTTCCAGTTGCAGATTGCACCAGATCGCCGTTCAGATAATAGTTCAGCGTGATTTGAGCCAGTTGATCTGAACCGAGTAAGGCTTCGGTGGCTATTTCAAAACCGGCAATTGTGTTGGCAGGTATGGGAGAAAGAAGTTTCTGGACGGAGATCGCGGTATTCAAGTTTGTTGTAAAGGATTCATCTATCTGCACAAAATTGTTAACCCCATTGTATAATATTCTGTCTACATAATTGTTGTCGCAAAAGTCACATCTACTCATATCCATTCCTGACAAAGACAGGTTGGTCATAACCGGGAAATCCTGACGTGTCAACTGGGAAAAATTATTACATGCTCCAGGAGTGTTGTCGCAGTCCAACCTCAGAAAGGCTTCTGAAAATGCGAGGACATTTTTGTAACTTTCAAAACATACACCGATAGGAGGAGGAAATTGTATAAACGTAATGGTTACCTTATTAAAATAACCCGATCCCTCTGTCTGAATCCCAACCTCTCTTTCGAAAAGCGGTGAAGAACGATTTTTATAGATGGGACTTTCTTTGATAATCGGGCCGGTTGTAATTCCTACCGGTTCGTCATTCATGAAAATTTGAATCTGAATGTCATCAAAGCTTGTTTGATATAAAGCCTCGATATCATGATATCTTACTAAGAATCCGATATAAGTCCCAAGGGGATAACTTACCATTTCATCATATATGGTTAATGAAACAGATGCTGACGCCCCAACTAGACACTCGAGCCCGTGTCTCCACGTTTCAACGCTAGTTATGAAGTCCTTATGAGGATCGCTAATTACGAAGTTGTCGGTGTAAGTTTCATATTCGATCTGATTACTTGTACTGTTATAAAATCCTGTTTGAATTTCACTCTTGAGCCCCGGAAAATGCGTAATAGTCCAAGGGACCGGCTCATTGCAGGTTAGGTTTGCCGTTTGGGCTTGAGCAGTACCATTTGAAAGGTAATTAAGGCTAAAATAGATTAAAGTGATCCATGAATATTTTCTGGATAAAAAGTAGAAGATCCAATACATGTACAGGTCAGGTTAAAGGTGGTAACAGAGCAACGGGTCGGGGGCAAAAGGTCCGGCAACTGGGTGGTAATGAAGTCAAGAATAGTAATGTATGGCCTGGAACAGACTACACCCGGGAGAATTATTATGAAATTACTTTCGAATGTTAAAACCCGGTTATGGCGGGCAGGATTTTCATAGGTAACAGGATTTTAAAGGTTAAGGAGTAATAACGTTGACAAGTATTTTAACAAAATTAGAAAAAACGAAAAGTATTAAAACGCTTTAGGGGTTTTATTTTGAGGGGTTTACAAAAAAATGCCCCCCTTCCGGTATACGAGCGGAAGGGGGGCATTTTTAAAAGGCTTTCCTATCGCTTCAGAACTTTCAGCGTACGGACCCTGCCATCGGCGTAATGTACATTCAACAGGTACATTCCGGCGGGCAAGTTCCGCATGTTTATTTCCTGGCTGAGGTTTGTCTTTGCTTCCCGGAGAACCTGGCCGGTGAATGACGTGAGCTGCCATTGTGCCACCTGTTCACTATCCCTCAGATTAACTTTCAGCACATCCGTCACCGGATTGGGCCCAAGTGTGATTTCTGCCTCACCCTGGTCGAACCGCAGGCTGCGAACGTCACTGTATTCGAAGCTGTCATCGGAATCGACCATTTTAAGCCGGTAATAGTTGATCCCATTCACCGGACTTAGATCCGCAAAGGTGTATGCCTGCAGGGTAGTGCTGTTGCCCCGGGCTTTCACTTCACCCAGACGGCTCCATTTTTTACCATCCAGACTGCGCTGTATTTCGAAATGGGAGGCTTTTACTTCTCCGGTAGTGGACCAGGTCAGCACTGAAGCCCCCTGTTCTTTCGCAGCCTCAAACCCGGCCAGTTTAACAGGCAGAATAGGCGGAATCGATACCAGCAGGTAGAGGGTTGCCTTCGCACAATTACCAGCTGCATCGCAAATTTCATATTCAATAGCTTCCGTCCCTTCAAAATCTTCCGGTGCGGTATAACTGAAACTGCCATCCGTATTGATTTGGATGGAGCCGTTCAGGGCTGTTGCCCGAGACAGACGGGCTGAACTGAACGGGCTGACCGCCAGGGGAACACTGGTAGAAGCGCGGTCATTTTTCAATAATCCCGGTGCCGGAACTTCCAGCGTTTTTCCTGCCTCCGCCCTGTACAGATCGTCACTCCCCGCAATCCGCTCAAATCCTTCCGGGAGTACATGCACCGTCGACAACGAGTAACCCTGTTTTCCGCTAGGGGTTTCAAACAACGCCAGCTGCACTCCCACCGTTCCGTAAAAATGAGGTTGAGGGTTAAAGTAAATGGCACCGTCTTCATGAACTATAGTGCCTACTTGTGATGGAGGTGTACTGTAAATATAATAGAAATTAATCTCTCCCTTTTTGTTGCCCGGCGTATCATTGGACTGGTAGTCTACCAAAAACGGATCGGTGCCATGGATATAATATGATTCAAACAGACATGCCGGAATATTGTCTTCGGCCTCCGGATCCAGGATGTAAATCATCAAAGTGGCATATTCACAGACCGAAGTGTTGCTGCATGCCTGAGTCTGCAGAAAAAACATACCGGGCGCATTGCTCTGGAAAGTATATGTGCCATCACTGTTCACGTTGATTAAATCATCATAGGGAGTACCCACGAGATCGGGATGCAGGGAATAGGTCAGGGGCACGTTACTAATATCATTCGTACTTACGTTACCCTGAATCTGTTTGCCTACAAAACCCACGTTACCATCTACATGGGCAACAATATCGGTCAACGAGCCGCTTTCGTCTACCACATAATATGTATTGACAAAAGCCCGGCAGATCCGCACCATCGAGGCTTCTGAAGTAGATTTGAAAATCAGCTGTACTTCGTTAAAGGAAAGGGTTGCCCGGAAGCCGATATCATACTTGGGCGGCTGACTTATTCCCAGCGCAGGGGTGGAGATATTGAATGGGGCAATTTGATTGCCTTCGAAGGTTTCACGGGGCGTGCCATTCAGGTAGGTTTTGATGGTCAGAGCCGGCAAAATTGTCGAGAGTGGCGTATTATTTTCAGGCCCCCTAACCTGGAATCCTGCGATGGATCCGGGGTAGTATTCACGGCTTTCATCTATAAACGACACGAAAGCAGAGCCCGGTTTTCCCTGTTCTACACCCAGATCAGTGAAGTCATCGAGGAATTCATAGGTCATCCGCCACAGATTCGATACCCCTATTCCCGAACCGATATCGCCGGAGGTGCCCGTTCGGGCCGGGTTGAGGAACATAAAGTATTTCGGTTGATAGAGCAGATCATGTTTGTTTCTGTACATTTGTTCCGGACAGATACGCGAGGCGACCGCTCCATGCACACGGATCAACCCCAGATTCCGGGCCGTGGTCTGGCTGACAATCATCTGTACTTCGTCAAATTCGGTATCCATGATCATACCGAGATGAAACCGGTCCTCCCAGGCTACCGCCTCCCGCGCGCGAAACGCCCGCAGGTCGCTCAGACTGCTGGTTTTGACCTCCACGCCATTGAGAAAGTATTTGAAGGTGATGAATTCCCATAGGTTGGGAATGTTTTCGGTAAGCGAGGTGAGTTCGAAACCCGCCAGGGTTCCCGCCGGTAGCTGTCCGGATGTCGATTTCACAGATACCCGAATGGTTGCGGCCACATCTTCCGGAAATTCCAGTGTTCCATAGGAGGCTACCTGTGGAATGTTTCCGATGTCATGAATGACACAGCCCACGCAATCGGCTCCTGTGTTGACGGAATTAATCTCCACCGTGGGAGCGATACTGGCCAGGTTGGCGAAGTCATTGCATGCTGGTTCCAGGGTTGTCTGCGCCGGAGCTGGCTGGACAACTGCTGCTAATATAAATGACAGAAAGGCGGCCAACCTGGATAGTGAAATATTCCGGTGGCCCGGGCGGGCTTGAGCAGTAGAGTACGTCATGGTAGTAGTATTGGTTATGCGAAATTCTTGAACCGGCATGTCGGGTTGGATTAACCCCGCTGCATGGGCTGACAGTAAAATATCACACCCATGCGCAGGCAAATCGGTCTACTCGCCTGGGAAGTTCAGGTGAGGGATAAACGGTTCGGTATTTGTTGAAATTTTTAAGGGGTAATCGGGCATGCATGTTAATGACTGGCAACAGAGAATTCGAAAAGGTGCTGGATCGGGAAACAGTTGGAACC
>Ga0182792_1001937_pt1 | contig 15584 bp, 16 predicted proteins | sample Passage237B_FD_130497 | JGI IMG/M metagenome (GOLD analysis project Ga0182792, IMG submission 130497) | Cellulose adapted compost microbial communities from Newby Island Compost Facility, Milpitas, CA, USA - Passage2 37B (version 2) (version 2) ...
GTAGGTGTCCAGCAGCGCCTGCGGCGCGCGCCCGGCGAGCACGGCGTCCAGCTTCCAGGCCAGGTTGGAAGCGTCGCGGATGCCGGCGCACATGCCCTGCCCCAGGAAGGGCGGCGTCTGGTGGCAGGCGTCGCCGGCCAGGAAGAGCCGACCCTGCCGCCAGCCCTCGGCGATCACCGAGTGGAAGGTGTAGATGGCCGCGCGCTCCAGCCGCGCCTGCTCCGGGCGCACCCAGGGCGCGACCAGCTTCCACAGCGCTTCGGGCTGCACCATCGCCTCGCGGTCGTCGTCGGGCAGCACCATGATCTCCCAGCGCCGGCGCGCGCCCACGACGTTGCAGTAGGTCATGGGCCGGCGCGGGTCGCAGTGCTGCACGGTGTGGTCCGGCAGGTCCACCGGCTGCTGCAGCACCACGTCGAACACCAGCCAGGGCTGGCGCAGGCCCAGGTCGACCATCGGGCTGCCGATGTGCTGGCGAATGGGCGAGCGGGCGCCGTCGCAGCCCACCACGTAGCGGGCGCGGGCACGGTGCACGGTGCCGTCCTCGGCCGAGCGGTAGCTCAGGGTAGCGGCCTCTGCGTCCTGCGCCACGGCGGTCAGCTCATGCCGCAGCAGCACCCGCACCTGCGGGAAGCGCGCCAGGCCCTCGCGCAGCACCGCCTCCAGTTGCGGCTGGTGGAAGTAGTAGTTGTTGGCGCACCCGTGCGGGCCCAGCGCGGCCGAGCCGCCGCGAATGAGCATCGTCTCGCCGGCGCCGTTGACGAAGTGCATGCCCTGGGTGCCCGGTCGCGAGATCGCCAGCACCTGCTCGCGCAGCCCGGCGGCCTGGAAGATGCGCAGCACCTCGCCGTCGAAGTGGATGGCCCGGGGCAGCGGGAAGATGCCCTCCTCCTTCTCGATCACCAGCACCGAGCGGCCGGCGGCGCCCAGCAGGTTGGCCAGCGTGGCGCCGGTGGGCCCCAGGCCCACGATGGCCACGTCGTACACCGGCGCGGCCTCAGCCATGCTGGTCTTCCTGCATGCGGCGCGCGACCTCGGCCCGCCACTGCGCGCGGCTCATGAACTTGGGGAAGCGCCTGGCGATGGCTTCGGCCTGCGCCAGGATGGCTTCGTCCGGCTGGGCCAGGTCGATCGGCTCGCGCAGCGGCTGGTCGCAGTACCAGGGCGTGTCCATGAACAGCTCCAGCCGGTTGCCTTCGGGGTCGCGGCAGTAGACCGACACGGCGTTGCCGTGCGTCACCGGGTGCATGTCGGTCGCGCCCTCGGCCAGCAGCCGGTCGTGGAAGCGGCGCAGCGCCGCCAGGTCGGGCACGCGGAAGGAGATCTGGTTGACCACGTTGAAGGCCATGTCCGCCGGCCGGCCGGTGGCCAGCACCAGTTGGTGGTGCTCGTCCGGGTCGCGGCTGAGGAACACCAGCTGCACCGTGCCCAGGTCGCCGGCGTCGGTCTGCGTGAAGCGCAGCGCCTGCTTGTAGAAGCGCGCCATGCGCGGCAGGTCGGTGACGTACAGGCCGATGTGGCTGAACTGCAGGTCGGAAGGGGAAGTGCCTTGCATCAGATTGTCTCCATTCGAGAACGATCGAACATCCATGATTCGACGATGGATGAATAATATTTATTTTCTCGTATTTTGACAATACAAAGTGTTTTTGTATGATCCAGCGCCGTGCAAGTGGCACGGATTCGCAGATGGAGACACTCATGACCCGACCCAACAAGCTCCCGGCCCGCCGGGTCCTGCTGGCCCTGGCGGCCGCGGGGCTGGCCCTGGCCGCCGGCGGCGCCGCCGCGCAGGCCGACTACCCCAGCAAGGCGGTGCGCATCATTGCCCCCTTCCCTGCCGGCAGCGGGCCGGACGCCAACGCCCGCGAGCTGGCGGCCGAACTCACCAGGATCCTGGGCCAGTCCTTTTACGTGGAGAACCGCCCCGGCGCCTCGAACATCATCGGCACGGACGTCGCCGCCAAGGCCCCCAACGACGGCTACTCGCTGTACATCGGCACCACGAGCTCGCTCTCGGTGGTGCCGCACCTGTACGGCAAGCTGCCCTTCAACGCCGAGCGCGACTTCGCTCCCATCAGCCTGATGGGCGTGCTCAACACGGGCCTCATCGCCACCCCTGGCGTCCAGGCCCGGGACGCGAAGGAGCTGATCGCCCAGCTCAAGGCCAGGCCGGAGTCCGTCTCGGTCGCCACGCAGGGCATCGGCAGCTACTCGCACCTGTCGGCCGTGTGGTTCAACAACGCGGCGGGCGTGAAGTCCAACCTCATCCCCTACAACAGCACCAGCCCCTATGCGGACCTGCTGGCCGGCCAGATCCAGCTCATGTACGACGGGCTGCCCGCGGCGGCTTCGAACGTGCAGGCCGGCAAGCTCAAGCTGCTGGGCATCACAGGCAAGGAGCGCCATCCCAGCTTCCCCAACGTGCCCACCTTCGCCGAGCAGGGCCTGCCCGACTACACGCCCATCGCCTGGCAGGGCCTGCTGGCGCCGGCCGGCACCCCGCCCGCCATCCTCGACAAGCTGAGCGCGGCGATGGGCAAGGTCTGCCAGTCGAAGGAACTGGCGAAGAAGTGGCGCGACTACGGTGGCGAACTGCGCTGCAACTCCCCGGCCGAGTTCACCGCCTTCATCAACGCCGACCGCGCCATGTGGGGCAAGGTGATCCGCGCGGCAGGGGTGAAGCTGGACTGAGGAGGCCACCGGGCCGGCGCCCCGGGGCGGCTTCATAGAATCCCCGCCCATGCAGCCCACCCCCGCCGCCGCGAGCGAGCGCCCTCCCCTCACGCACCGGCTGCGCCGGCTGATGACCTGGTTCGGCGGTTCGCGCCGGTGGTGGACCATCGGCGTCGTCACCGCCATGATGGCCGCCCTCACCGAGCCCCTGATGCCCGCGCTGATGAAGCCGCTGCTGGACCGCGGCTTCACCCAGGGCCGGCTGGCGCTGTGGATGGTGCCGGCGGCGATCGTCCTGCTGTTCGCCGTGCGCGGCGTGGCGCAGTTCGTCTCGCAGTACGCGCTGGCGCGCATCGCCAACGAGGGCATGCAGCGCCTGCGCCGCGTGCTCTTCGAGCGGCTGCTGTCGGCCGAGATGGGCCTGTTCTCGCGCCAGTCCGCCAGCGCGCTGTCCAACACCGTGGTCTACGAGGTGCAGACCGGCGGCGTGCTGCTGGTGCAGGCGCTGCTGAGCCTCTCGCGCGACGGCTTCACCGTGATCGCGCTGCTGCTGTACCTGCTGTACCTGAACTGGAAGCTCACGCTGGTGGTGGCGGTGCTGGTGCCGGGCGTGTCGTGGATCATGAAGCTGCTCTCGCGGCGCCTGTACCGCCTGACGCGGCAGGGCCAGGCCGCCACCGACGAGCTGGCCTACGTGGTCGAGGAGAACGTGCTGGCGCACCGCATGGTCCGCCTGCACGGCGCGCAGGACGCGCAGGCGGCGCGCTTCGAGCGGCTGTCGCACCAGCTCAACCGGCTGGCGGTCAAGTCCACCATCGCCTCGGCGGCGATGACGCCGCTCACGCAGCTCTTCGCGGCCGTGGCGCTGTCGGTGGTGGTGATGATCGCGCTGTGGCAAAGCAGCAAGCAGGGACTCTCGGTGGGCGGCTTCGTCGCCTACATCACCGCGATGCTGATGCTGATCGCGCCGATCCGCCGCCTGGCCGACATGGCCAACCCGATCACCCGCGGCCTGGCGGCGCTGGAGCGCGGCCTGGGCCTGATCGACGACACGCCCTCGGAGGCCGAGGGCCGCTTCGCGCTGGCGCGCGCCAGCGGCGGCATCGAGCTGCGCAACGTGCGCGTGAACTACCGCGACGACGACGATGCGCGCGCGCTGGACGGCCTGAACCTCGTGATCCGGCCCGGCGAGGTGGTCGCGCTGGTCGGCCCTTCCGGCTCGGGCAAGACCACGCTGGTCAACCTGCTGCCGCGCTTCGTGCTGCCCTCGGCCGGCCAGGTGCTGCTGGACGGCACCGACGTCGCCGACTGGCAGCTCGCCAGCCTGCGCGCGCAGTTCGCGCTGGTGAGCCAGGACGTGGTGATGCTCAACGACACCCTGGCCGCCAACGTGGCGCTGGGCCAGGCCGTCGACCGCGAGCGCGTGCAGCGCTGCGTGGAGGCGGCCAACCTGGCGCCGCACGTGGCCGCCCTGCCGCAGGGCATCGACACCGTGCTGGGCCACAACGCGACGCAGCTCTCGGGCGGGCAGCGCCAGCGCCTGGCCATCGCGCGGGCGCTGTACCGCGACGCGCCGGTGCTGCTGCTGGACGAGGCGACCTCGGCGCTGGACACCGAGTCGGAGCGGCAGGTGCAGGAGGCGCTGCAGCGGCTGATGCAGGGCCGCACCACCGTCATCGTGGCGCACCGCCTGTCCACCATCCAGCATGCCGACCGCATCATCGTCATGGACCGCGGCCACATCGTCGAGCAGGGCAGCCATGCGCAACTGATGGCGGCCGACGGGCTCTACGCGCGGCTGCAGACGCATGCGGTGGGCGCGGTGCAGGCGGGGGCCGAACCGATCCTGTGAGTCCGCACGGGCCGCGGCGCGTCAGCGGCCGGCCGACTCCTCTCCCTGCAGCCGGGCGCGCCAGTCCTCGGCCCCGCCGTGGTCGCGCCGCCGGCCGAAGAGCCGCTGCCACGAAGGCGGCAGCGGCAGGGCAAGCACCTCGTCGAGCACGGCAGGGTCGCAGTTGCGCTCGGCGATCAGCGCCAGCAGGCGGGCCACGCTCCAGCCGGGGAACGGGCGCTGCAGCAGCTGCACCGCGTCGCCCGCGCGCACTTCGCCGGGCCGGACCACGCGCAGGTACCAGCCGGCGCGGCCGCCGTCCTGCACGCGCTGCGCCATGTCGGGCACGCCGAAGCGGTCGTTGAGCTTCCAGCAGGGCTGCCGCCCCTGGCTGACCTCGAACTGCGCACTGCCCACCCGCCACCGGTCGCCCAGGCAGACCTGCGCCTCGGTCACGCCCTCCAGGCTGAAGTTCTCGCCGAAGGCGCCGGGATGCGCCAGCCGCCCGGCGGCGTGCGGCAGCGCCGCGCGCCAATCCGCGTAGTGCTCCCAGGCGTAGCAGTGCACCGCCTTGTCGGGGCCGCCGTGCACGAGCAGGTCACCCTGCTCGTCGCCGGCCAGGCCGAGCGGCCCGACGGCCACCGCGCCCGTGCGCGGCGCCTTGTCGATGGCGCTGCGCTGGCCGGGCCGCGCCGTGGGGCGGGCCGGGCCCGTCAGCACGGCACGCAGGCGGCCGATGTCGTGCAGGGCGGAACTCATGAGGCGGGAGAAGCGGAAGGCGGCATGCAGGCCCCATCGTCGCATCCCTGCGACGGGCGTGCATCCTCCGGCACCGCGCCGGCAGGCTCGGCCACCAGCCCGCCCAGCAGCGCGCCCAGGTGCAAGTCGTCGATGGCGCCGAAGTGATGCAGCCGCACGCCGCCCTGCCGGTCCAGCACCACCAGGCTCGGCGTGCCGCGCAGTTGCAGGGCCTGCATGGTCAGCGGCACGCCCCGAGCGCCGTCGGGCTGCTGGTCGATGCCAATGGGGAAGTCCAGCCGGTACTCGTGGATGAAGGCCTGCAGCGCCTCGGCGCTGCCCATCACCGCGTGATGCTCGAACACCGTGTGCAGGCCCAGCACCACGAGCTGCTCCGGCGGGAAGCACTGGTGCACGCGCTGCGCCTGCGGCAGGCCGTGGGCCACGCAGCCCGGGCACAGCATCTGGAAGGCGTGCAGCACCACCACGCGGCCGCGCAGCGCGGCCAGCGTGGGCGGCGCCGGCGTGTTGAACCAGTGCGAGACGCGCAGCTCGAGCGCCATGGCCTCAGCCCGCCTGCCGGTGCAGCGCGACGGCGGGGAAGTCCAGCGGCACGTCGAACGCCAGGTTCACGTAGTTGGTGAACAGGTTCAGCGCCACGTGCGCCACGATCTCGACGATCTCCTCGTCGTTGAAGCCCGCGTCGCGCAGCGCCTGGACCTCGGCCGCCTCCACCTGGCCGCGCGCCTCGACCAGGCGCAGCGCGAAGCGCAGCGCGGCGGCCGTGCGCGGGTCTGCCGACTCGCCGCGCTGCGCGGCCGCCATCTCGTCGGCGCTGGCGCCCGCCTTGCGGCCCAGCACGGTGTGCGCCGCCAGGCAGTAGCGGCAGGCGTTGCGCTCGGCCACGGCCACCGCGATCTGCTCGCCCAGCCGGGGCGGAATGACCCCGGCGCCCAGCGCGCCGAAGCTGCCCCACATGCTCTTGAGCGCCGCCGTGGAATGGGCGACGGCGCGGAACATGGCGGGCGTGGCGCCGAAGGCGTCGTGGATCTGGGCCAGCAGTTGCCGGCCTTCGCCGGTGCCGCCGTCGGCGGCCATCAGGGAGAGACGGGTCATGGTGCGTTTCCTTTGCGATAGAGGCGATGTGCCGACGCCAGTGTGGACCGTGGCTCCGTATCATTGGCCACGATTCATCCGGAATTCATGCCAGATCGTCCAATCCCTCCCAACCCTGCGCCGCTGGACCGCCTGTCCGGCCTGCTGGAGCACTGCCGCGTGCATGCGCGCCTGTTCCACCAGGGGCCGCTGTGCGGCGTGAGCACATTCCCCGCCGAGCCGGGCCGGGGTTTCCTGCACGTGATGCGCAGCGGCTCGCTGGAGCTGCGCCACGCGGCGCGCAGCGGCCTGCCGCGCCGCCTGCAGGTGAGAGAGCCGAGCCTGCTGTTCTATCCGCGGCCGCTGGCGCACGTGTTCCACAACCCGCCGGCCGACGGCTCGGATTTCGTCTGCGCCGAGCTGGACTTCGGCGGCGGCGCCGCCAACCCGCTGGCGCGTGCCCTGCCGCCGCTGGTGCTGCTGCCCCTGGCGCGCGTGGAGGGCCTGGCGATGTCGCTGCAGCTGCTGTTCGCGGAGACCGAGCGCGTGCGCTGCGGGCAGCGCCTGCTGGCCGACCGGCTGTTCGAGGTGGTGCTGATCCAGTTGCTGCGCTGGCTGCTCGACCATCCCGCCGAGGCGGGCGTGCAGCCGGGCCTCATCGCCGGCCTGGCCGATCCGCGCCTCGCGCGGGCGCTGACGGCCCTGCACGAGGCGCCGGGCGAGGCCTGGAGCCTGGACGCGATGGCGCGCCACGCCGGCATGTCGCGCAGCAGCTTCGCCGCCCGCTTCAAGGCCGTGCTCGGCCAGACGCCGGCCGCCTACCTGGCCGACTGGCGGCTGACGCTGGCCCAGGCGGCGCTGCGCAGCGGGCGCCCAGTCAAGCAGATCGCGGACGAACTGGGCTATGCCGGCGCGTCTGCGCTGTCGCGGCGGTTCAGCCAGCGGCTGGGGCAGTCGCCGCGGCAGTGGCTGGCGCAGCGGCCCTGAGCCGCGCCGCGCTCACCGGCCGACCCTCCGTCCTACGGACTGTGCCTTCGGACGGCCGGGCGGCGCTCACAGCAGCACGACGTCGTACTGCCCCTGCCCCATCGCCGGCTCGGCCTGCAGCGATATCGGCTTGCCGATGAAGTCCGACAGGCCCGCCAGGTGCTGGCTCTCCTCGTCGAGGAAGAGCTCGATCACCTGCGGCGGCGCGACGATGCGGAACTCGCGCGGGGTGAACTGCCGCGCCTCGCGCAGGATCTCGCGCAGCGCGTCGTAGGCCGTGGTGCGCGCGGTGCGCACGATGCCCTGGCCGCCGCAGGCCTCGCAGGGCTCGCACAGCATGTGGGCCAGCGACTCGCGGGTGCGCTTGCGCGTCATCTCCACCAGGCCGAGCTGCGAGAAGCCGCCCGCGGTGGTCTTCACGCGGTCGCGCGCGAGCTGCTTGCGGAACTCGGCCAGCACCTGCTCGCGGTGCTCGTCGCGCGCCATGTCGATGAAGTCCACGATGATGATGCCGCCCAGGTTGCGCAGCCGGAGCTGCCGCGCGATGGCCTGCGCCGCCTCCAGGTTGGTCTTGAAGACCGTCTCGTCGAAGTTGCGCGCGCCGACGAAGCCGCCGGTGTTCACGTCCACCGTGGTCAGCGCCTCGGTCTGGTCGATGACCAGGTAGCCGCCCGACTTGAGCTGCACGCGCCGGCCCAGCGCCTGCGTGATCTCGTCGTCGACGTTGTAGAGGTCGAAGATGGGCCGCTCGCCGGTGTAGTGCTGCAGCTTGCCCGCCGCCTGCGGCATGAACTCGCGGCCGAAGCGCAGCAACTGCTCGTACTGCTCGCGCGAGTCGATGCGGATGCTGGTGGTCTCCTCGGTCGTCAGGTCGCGCAGCACGCGCTGCAGCAGGCTCAGGTCCTGGTGCAGCAGCGACATGGGCGGCATGCGCAGCGCCAGCTCGCGGATGCGCGACCAGGCCTTGCGCAGGTAGGCGATGTCGTCGCCCAGCTCGGCGTCGCTGGCGTCCTCGCCGTTGGTGCGCAGGATGAAGCCGCCGTGGCTCGACGCACCCTGCCCGCCGTCGCCCTGCGCCGCGGCCTCGGCCAGCGCCAGCAGCCGCTGTCGCAGCGCGTCGCGTTCGGCCAGCGGGATCTTCTGCGACACGCCGATGTGGTTGTCCTGCGGCAGGAAGACCAGCATGCGCCCGGCGATGCTGATCTGCGTGGACAGGCGCGCGCCCTTGGTGCCGATCGGGTCCTTGATCACCTGCACCAACAGCGACTGGCCCTCGAAGACCTGCTTCTCGATGGGCACCTGCGCGGCGCGGCCGGGTTCGCGGTCGACGGGCGCGGCCGCCCCGCGCGAGCCGGGCGTGAAGGGCGCGACGAGGTCGGCCACGTGCAGGAAGGCGGTGCGCTCCAGGCCGATGTCGATGAAGGCAGACTGCATGCCCGGCAGCACGCGCTGGACCTTGCCGAGGTAGACGTTGCCGACCAGGCCGCGTTCCAGCGTGCGCTCCACGTGCAGTTCCTGCACCGCGCCGTGCTCGACGACGGCGACGCGCGTTTCCTGCGGCGACCAGTTGATGAGGATGTCCTGCATGTCTCGTTCAGAGGGCGAAGCCGGCGCGGCGCAGCAGTTGCGCCGTCTCGAAGGCGGGCAGGCCCATGATGCCCGAATAGCTGCCCGCCATGTGCTCGGCGAAGGCGCCGGCCCGGCCCTGGATGGCGTAGGCGCCGGCCTTGCCGAGCGGCTCGCCGCTGGCGACGTAGGCGGCGATCTGCGTGCGCGTCAGCGGTGCGAAGCGCACCTGCGAGACGCTCAGCGCCTGCAGGCGCCGCCGGCCGGACTGCACGGCCACGGCGGTCAGCACGCGGTGCGTGCGGCCGGCGAGCGAGGCCAGCATGCGCGCGGCGTCCTGCGCGTCCGCCGGCTTGCCGAGGATGCCGCGGCCCAGCGCCACGGTGGTGTCGGCGCACAGCACCGGCGCGGCCGGCAGAGCGCGCGCCTTCATCCGGCGCACGGCGGCATCGAGCTTGAGCGCCGTCACGCGCTGCACGTAGGCGCTGGCGGACTCGCGCGGCAGCACCGCCTCCAGCGCCTCGGCATCCTCGTCGGGCGTGGGCAGCAGCGGCCGGTGCGCGATGCCGAGCTGGTCGAGCAGTTGTGCCCGGCGCGGGCTCTGCGAGGCGAGGTAGACGAAGGCGGGCGCGTTCTTGCTATTCACGGTGGTACGGATGGCCGGCGTTGACGGACCAGGCGCGGTAGAGCTGCTCGGCCAGCAGCACGCGCACCATGGCGTGCGGCAGGGTCAGGTCCGACAGGCGGATGCGTTCATGGGCGGCGGCCTTGAAGCCGGGATCGAGGCCGTCGGGCCCGCCGATGACCAGTGCCACGTCGCCGCCCTCGCCCTGCCAGTGCGTCAGGCGCGCGGCCAGGGCCTTGGTGGTCAGGGCGGTGCCGCGCTCGTCCAGCGCGACGATGCGCGTGCCGCGCGGGATGGCCGCCTCGATGCGCTCGCGCTCGGCGGCCAGCAGCGTGTCAAGCGTCTTGCTGGCGCGCGGCTCGGTCTTGACGGCCTTGAGCTCGAGCTTCAGCTCGGGCGGAAAGCGCTTGGCGTAGTCGTCCCAGGCCGTCTGCGCCCAGTCGGGCACGCGCTGCCCGACGGCGACGACCCAGAGCTTCATGCCTTGCGGGCGGGCGCCTTCTTGGCGGCGGCCTTCTTCGCCGGCGCGGCCTTCTTCGCGGCCGGCTTCCCGGCGGCGGCCTTCCTGGCCGGCGCGGCCTTGGCGGCGGGCGCCTTCTTCGCCGGAGCCTTCTTCGTCGGGGCGGCCGGCGTCTTGGCGGCTGCGGTCTTCTTCGCCGCGGGCGCCTTGGCCGGCGCGGCGGCTGCGGCCTTGGCGGCGCCGGGGCCCCTGAGCTTCAGCGGCTTCTCGCCCCAGATCTCCTCCAGCCGGTAGTACTGGCGGATGGCCGGCTGCATGATGTGGGCGACGGCCGGGCCGCAGTCCACGATGATCCATTCGCCGTTCTCCTCGCCCTCGATGCGGGGCTTGGAGAAGCCGGCGTCCTTCACCGCCTCGCGCACGCTGGCGGCCAGGGCCTTGGTCTGGCGGTTCGAGGTACCGGAGGCGACGATCACCCGCTCGAACAGCGGCGAGAGGTGCTCGGTGTTGAAGACCTGGATGTCCTGCGCCTTGACGTCCTCGAGGCCATCGACGATGGCCCGTTGCAGTTTCTGGATGTCTTTCTTGGCGGCGGCTTCGGTGGCGAAGGAACTCATCAGGTCGTGCGATAGAGGTGGTGCTGGTCAATATAGCGTGCAACGGCGGGGGGAACCAGTCGGGACAGGTCCTCGCCCCGCGCGGCGCGCGCGCGGATGTCGGTGGCGCTGGCGGCGGTGGGCGCGAGGCCCAGCCGCTCGAAGCGCGCGCCGGGCGGCATGCCCGGCAGGGTGTGGGGGTCGAAGGGGTCGGCGCCGCCCCCGGGGCCGATGCGCTCGGCCACCAGGACCACGGCGATCGACAGGATCTCCTGCCAGCCGTGCCAGCTCGGCAGCGCGCGCACCTGGTCGGTGCCCAGCAGCAGCACGAGCTGCGCGTCGGGCCGCTCGGCCTGCAGCTCGCGCAGGGTGTCGATGGTGTAGGTGGGTCCGTCGCGTCGGGTCTCGCGTTCGTCCACCACCACGCCCGGCAGCTCGCCGAAGGCCAGCCGCGCCATCGCGATGCGGTGCACGGCCGGGCTGAGCGTGCGCGCCTTGTGCCAGGCGTGGCCGGTCGGGAAGACGCGCAGTTCCTGCAGCCGGCCCTGGGCCAGCGCCTCGCGTGCCAGCGCCACGTGCGTCAGGTGCGGCGGATCGAAGGCGCCTCCGAAGAAGCCGATGCGCGGCCGGCCGGCCTCGTTGCTCAGAGCCATTCGCGGCGCGGCAGGAAGTCGGTGTAGAGCCTCGCCTCGGGCGAACCCGGCTCGGGCGCCCACTGGTAGGCCCAGCTCGCCTGCGGCGGCATCGACAGCAGGATCGACTCGGTGCGCCCGCCCGACTGCAGGCCGAAGTGCGTGCCGCGGTCCCACACCAGGTTGAACTCGACATAGCGGCTGCGCCGGTACGACTGGAACGCCCGCTCGCGTTCGCCCCAGGACATGCCGCGGCGGCGTTCGACGATGGGCAGGTAGGCCGGCAGGAAGGACTCGCCGACCGACTGCAGCATCTCGAAGCTGCGCGCCATGCCCAGCTCGGCGAAGTCGTCGAAGAAGATGCCGCCGATGCCGCGCTGCTCGCCCCGATGCTTGAGGAAGAAGTACTCGTCGCACCAGGTCTTGAAGCGCGGGTACAGGCCGTCGCCGAAGGGGGCCAGCGCATCGCGGCAGGTGCGGTGGAAGTGCACCGCGTCCTCCTCGAAGCCGTAGTACGGCGTCAGGTCCATGCCGCCGCCGAACCAGCACACGGGCTCGGCATCGGCCGGCAGCGCGGCCAGCATGCGCACGTTCATGTGCACCGTCGGCACGTAGGGGTTGCGCGGATGGAAGACCAGCGACACGCCCATCGCCTCGAAGGGCGCGCCGGCCAGTTCGGGCCGGTGCTGCGTGGCCGAGGGCGGCAGCTTCGGCCCGCGCACCTGCGAGAAGCCGCAGCCGGCGCGCTCGAACAGCGCGCCGCCTTCCAGGATGCAGGTCAGGCCCTCGCCCTGCAGCGGCTCGCCGGGCGCCTTCTTCCAGGCGTCGCGCACCGCCGTGCCGCCGTCGGCGGCCTCCACCGCATCCATGATGCGCTGCTGCAGGCCGCGCAACCAGGCGCCCACCAGGGCCGGCTGGGAAACGGACATCAGCCGCCCTGCCCGCCGCGCGGCGCCACAGCGCGGTGGCCAATGTCCTTGCGGTACTGCACGCCGTCGAAGCGCACCTGCGCCGCGACCTCGTAGGCACGCTGCTGCGCCAGGCGGATGTTGTCGGCCAGCACGGTGACGCACAGCACCCGGCCGCCGCTGGTGACGAGCTGCCCGTCCTGCAGCGCCGTGCCGGCATGGAACACCACGGCATCGGGCGCCTCGGCCGGGATGCCGGCGATCGCGTCGCCCTTGCGCGGCGCGAGCGGATAGCCGTGCGCCGCCAGCACCACTCCTAACGCCACGCGGCGGTCCCACTGCAGCTCGACCTGGTCGAGCGTGCCGTCGGTGGCGTGCCACAGCACCTCGAACAGATCGGACTTCAACCGCATCATGATCGGCTGCGTCTCCGGGTCGCCCATGCGGCAGTTGAACTCCAGCGTCCTGGGGTGGCCGTCGCGGTCGATCATCAGGCCGGCGTAGAGGAAGCCGGTGTAGGGGATGCCGTCTTTCTCCATGCCCTTGATGGTGGGCAGGATGATCTCGCGCATGGCGCGGGCATGCACCTCGGCCGTGACCACCGGTGCCGGCGAGTACGCACCCATGCCGCCGGTGTTGGGGCCCTGGTCGCCGTCGAGCAGGCGCTTGTGGTCCTGGCTGGTGGCCAGGGCCGTCACGTTCTTCCCGTCGCACAGCACGATGAAGCTGGCCTCCTCGCCATCGAGGAACTCCTCGATGACGACGCGCGCCTTGCCCTCGTTGTGGCTGATGCCCAGCGTGTTGTCGACCAGCATGAAGTCGATGGCCTCGTGCGCCTCGGCCGGCGTCATCGCCACCACCACGCCCTTGCCCGCCGCCAGGCCGTCAGCCTTGACGACGATGGGCGCGCCCTTGGCGTCCACGTAGGCGTGGGCGGCGGCCGGGTCGTCGAAGGTCTCGTACTCGGCCGTGGGGATCTTGTGGCGCTTCATGAACGCCTTGGAAAACGCCTTGGAGCTCTCGAGCTGCGCGGCTGCCTTGGTGGGGCCGAAGATGCGCAGGCCGTGGTCGCGGAACTCGTCCACCACGCCGGCGGCCAGCGGCGCCTCGGGGCCGACCACCGTGAGGGCGATCTTCTCGGCCTGGGCCCACTCGCGCAGCTTCACCGGGTCGGTGATATCGACCGGGATGAAGCGCTTGTCCAGCGCCGTGCCGCCGTTGCCGGGCGCGACGTAGAGCTTCGAGACGCGCTCGGACTGCGACAGCCGCCAGGCCAGGGCATGCTCGCGGCCGCCGCCGCCGATGACGAGGACCTTCATTCCGCGATTTCCGCGTTGTGATAGACCTCCTGGACGTCGTCCAGGTCTTCGAGCATGTCGATGAGCTTCTGCATCTTCGCGCCGTCCTCGCCGGCCAGTTCGATGCTGTTCTCGGGCCGCATGGTCACCTCGGCGAATTCGGGCGTCAGGCCCGCAGCCTCCAGGGCGTTCTTCACCGCCTCGAAGTCGCCCGGCGCCGTCAGCACCTCGATGGCACCGTCGTCGCCGGTGATCACGTCCTCGGCGCCGGCCTCCAGGGCGACTTCCATCACCTTGTCCTCGCTGGTGCCGGGCGCCAGGATGATCTGGCCCACGTTCCTGAACTGGAAGGCCACCGAGCCCTCGGTGCCCATGTTGCCGCCGTACTTGCTGAACACGTGCCGCACCTCGGCCACCGTGCGCACCCGGTTGTCGGTCATGGTGTCGACGATGATGGCCGCGCCGCCGATGCCGTAGCCCTCGTAGCGGATCTCCTCATAGGTCACGCCCTCGAGGTTGCCGGTGGCCTTGTCGATGTTGCGCTTGATGGTGTCGGCCGGCATGTTGGCGGCCTTGGCCTTGTCCACCGCCAGGCGCAGACGCGGGTTGGCGTTCAGGTCGCCGCCGCCCTGGCGTGCGGCGACCATGATCTCGCGGATCACGCGCGTCCAGATCTTGCCGCGCTTCTCGTCCTGCCGGCCCTTTCTGTGTTGGATGTTTGCCCACTTGCTGTGTCCGGCCATGGCGCTGTGCTCGTTTCTCTCGGCTGACTGAAAAGGGGCGCGATTTTACGTCCGCCCACCGCGCCGGCGGCCTACATGGGCCTGTCAAGGGCGCTGGTGATAATCGGCGCCCTCGCCGCGAAGCAGATCCGGGCCTGCGCCCGATGCTTCGGCATACTCGCCTGCCATGTCCGCACGCCCGACGCCCCAGGATCCGCCCGCCACCGCCCTGCGCGTCGAGCGCAGGCCCCTCGCCCAGGTACGGGCCGAGGCGGCAGCCGGCCATCCACCGCCCTTCGCCGCCCTCGCCTACGGCGCCACCGGCCACGAGCCCTGGATGACCGGCGTGGCCGCCCACGTGCTGCTGGCCGGCGAGCCGCAGGCCGACGTATGGCGTGCCGGCGCAGCCGTGCAGTCCGGCACCACCGGCGTGGTGCGCTGGCGCACCGACGGCCAGTGGCTGCTGGGCGTGGTCGACCTGAGCGCGGCCGACGAGGCCGGTGGCCTGGAAGCGCTGGCCCACCGCGCGTACGCCAACGTGTTCCAGACCCTGGCGCAGTCCGGCTGCCCGCACCTGCTGCGCCTGTGGAACTACCTGCCGCGCATCAACGCCGAGGGCCACGGGCTGGAGCGCTACCGCGAGTTCAACGCCGGCCGCCAGCAGGCCTTCCTCGACGCCGGCTACGCCGCCTTCGACGGCGCGCCGGCGGCCTGCGCCCTGGGCATCCGCGACGGCGGCCTGTGCGTGCGCTTCCTGGCCGGCCGGGCGCCGCCGGTGCCGGTGGAGAACCCGCGCCAGGTGTCGGCCTACCGCTATCCCGAGCGCTACGGCCCGCGCGCGCCGACCTTCTCGCGCGCCGCGCTGGCGCAGCTCGGCGGCGGCGAGGTGGCGCTGTTCGTCTCCGGCACGGCCAGCATCGTCGGCCACGAGACGGTGCACCACGGCGACGTGCCGGCGCAGCTGGCCGAGACCCTGGTGAACCTGCGCACCGTCGTCGGCGAGGCGAACCGCCGCACCACCGCCCGCTTCGCGCTGGAGGACACCGAGCCGGTCGTCTACGTGCGCCATCCGGCGGATGCCGGGGACATCCGCCGCCGGCTGGCCGAGGCGCTGGGCGCCGAATCACGCTTCATGCGCCAGGCGGTGTTCCTGGAGGCCGACATCTGCCGCGCCGACCTGCTGCTGGAGATCGAGACCCACGCCACGGCCCCGGGACGCCTCGATCCGACATGATGCGCGCCTACCGCCTGGCCAAGGCCGTCCTCCTCGCGCCGGTGCTCTACGTGCTGCTGCTCGGCCTGGGCCTGATGTCGCTGGCCTGGAACCTGGTGGCGATGCTGCTGTACCCGCTGCTGCCGCCCGCGCAGGGGCGCACGGTGGGCCGCGCCGGCATCGCCTACGGCTACCGCCTGTTCTGGGCCGTCGCCAGCGCGGTGGGCATGATGCGCA
>Ga0182792_1001941_pt1 | contig 15573 bp, 12 predicted proteins | sample Passage237B_FD_130497 | JGI IMG/M metagenome (GOLD analysis project Ga0182792, IMG submission 130497) | Cellulose adapted compost microbial communities from Newby Island Compost Facility, Milpitas, CA, USA - Passage2 37B (version 2) (version 2) ...
AGGTCGCCGCCGCCGGCGGCCACAATTTTCTGATGATCGGGCCGCCCGGCTCGGGCAAGTCGATGCTGGCGGCGCGGCTGGCCCGCATCCCCCCGCCCCTGGGGCCCGGGGGGGGGCCCGCGGGCGCCGGGGGGCGGCCCCCGGGCGGGCGCCCCCCAGCGGGCCCCCGACCCCCCCCCCCGGCCCCGGCGGCGGCAGGATGCCGGCCAGCCGCGCCGCCAGCATCGACTTGCCCGAGCCGGGCGGCCCGATCATCAGAAAATTGTGGCCGCCGGCGGCGGCGACCTCCAGCACGCGCTTGGCGCTCTCCTGGCCCTTGATCTCGGCGAGGTCGGGATAGGACGCGGCATCCTCGGCCACCAGCGCCTCGGGCGGCGGCAGCGTCTGCTGGCCGCGCAGATGGTTGATCAGGGCGAGCAGCGAGGGCGCGGCGACGACCGGCGGCCGCTCGGTGTCGTCGGCGCCGAAGCCACCCCAAGCAGCCTCGCCGCCGCACACCGCGGGGCAGATCACGCCGCGCCCCGCCGCGCGCGCGGCGATCGCCGCGGGCAGGACGCCGGGCACCCGGCAGAGCGCGCCGTCCAGCGCCAGCTCGCCCAGCGCCACGCAACCGGCCACGCTGTCGGCCGGGATTACCGCCATCGCCGCCAGCAGGGCGAGCGCGATGGGCAGGTCGTAGTGGCTGCCTTCCTTGGCGAGGTCGGCCGGCGAGAGGTTCACCGTGATGCGCTGCGGCGGCAGCGCCAGCCCCAGCGCGCGAAAAGCGGCGCGCACGCGCTCGCGGCTTTCGCCCACCGCCTTGTCGGCCAGTCCCACCACGGCGAAGGCGAGCTGGCCCGGCGCGATCAGCACCTGCACGTCGACCGGCAGCACGTCGATGCCCTGGAACGCCACGGTACGCACCCTTGCCTGCATCATCCCTCTCCGCCGCTCCAACGAGAAACACTTATAGAGGGCATTGTATACTTGAAAGAACAGCCACAAGACGGTATAGAGATACCGCGTGACAGGCCGGCGCGTGAAACATTGGGGAAATCGGATACGGCCAATGTTTCACGTCACTCATTGTCACAAACAAAAAGTTTGCCATGGAGGAATCTTTCCGCTTGACGGACAAACCTTCGATTCCCCATAAGAGCGCGGAGGGGCGACTTGCATGCCCACACGAGGTTCTTATGACGAGCACCGTAAGCGCCTTCCAGCCGGCCATTGATGCGCTGGAAAAGGACTTGGCAGAGCTAGAACGCCAGGGGAACGCCCTAGTGATGACCATCAACGTTCTGCGGGAAAAGGCGGGTCAGCCGCCGAGACCGGGGTCATGGTCACTGGGTGCCGGTGGCAGCGCTGCCGATGGTGCAAAGGGCGTGCTCACCGTCCACTCCGATCGCTTCACCGGCAAGAAGCTGGGCTCTGCCGTCCGCGAGTACTTGGAGATGCGGAAGTCAGTTGGCATGGACGCGCCGGCCACCAGCCGAGAGATCTACGACGGCCTCAAGGCGGGGGGATTCATCTTCGGATCGAAGGACGAGCACAACGCCATGGTGGTCCTTCGGGCTTTGCTGCGGAAGAGCTCGGCCACTTATTACAAGCTGGAGAACGGCAAGTACGGTCTCCGAGCGTGGTATCCGCACCTCAAGACCAAGACCAACGCAGCCGAAGCCGACGTGGACGAAAGTGAGGTCGAGGTTGAAGCTGAGGACGAGACTGAGACCGAGACCAAGGCAGAAACTGACGCCAGCGGCAAGCAGGAGGCTGCGTAGCCATGGCCATAACGGAAACGGCGGCCCGATGGGCCGCCGTCCTGAATGCCGTCGAGCACACCCCGACTTTCCACGGAGAGGGTGTGCGCGGAACCGTGCGCAAGGCCGTGAAGCCGTGCCGGGAGGTGGTATATGCAAATAGCTAATGGGTAATTAGCTGCATACAAGCTTCCCTGCCGGGCCGCCAAGCGGTTCGGCAGGTCCCTTGTACATGGATTTGCCAACGCATGCAAAAGCCCAGAAAGTCGAAGGATTACACGCCGCAGCAAGCAGCCAAGCGGCGAGATCTAGCATTGCGGGCCGCCTTGAACATGCCGCCTAAACCGCAGCAGGAGAGGAAACAGAAGCCTCGCAAGCCCCGTTCAAGGGGAAAGGATGTCCTTTAGAATACGATCGTACCGAGACTCAAACAGTCGGGGCACATATCGCTCGGGAATCCTGAGCTTCAGGGCAATATCATAGTCTGCTATCTGCCCCCGCCTACGCTGTTCTCGGAATGCCTTCCTGTCACTTTCGGGGCAAAGAACCGCAAGCGCCTTCCAGAAGGCCAGGATCTCGGCGTTATATTGGGGGCTCGGGGATGGGCCGGCCGGTCCGCTCAATTCATCCAATTGCGCCTCAAAAGCATCGCCTGTGTCAGATGCCTCTTTCGGGTCGTCGAACACATGCATCAGCTCCTTGGTGTAAACAAATCGTTCCCAGCAGTAGTTCAGGGCTCTACTTAGGACGATGACGTGTCCGCCCATCAGGCGGACAAGATGGTGGTCTGTATTCGCGGCGGACAAATAGAAGCCGCGCGTTATCTCCTCATCAAGTGTCGTTTTGACCGTCTTGATGACCTGAATGCCGCTTAGCTCGCAAACCTTTAGATAGAGTTTGCGCCGGCTAATCGTCGGTTCTAGCGATTGGGAAAAGTTGTATAGGTCCTTGTAACCCATACGTCATGATAGTTGTGGAGCCCTAGTTTTGCTAGAGCTCCACAACGTCATAGTCCCCATTCTCGATCTGAGCGAGGGCCTTGTTCACCTGTTCAGCCATCTGCTCCGCAGAGGCATCCCGGCTGTGGCCGGGGTACAGTTTGATGTTCGTGGCCTGCAACCCACCCTCTCCGAAGAGGCGGTTTTTAGCCACTTCCAGCTGGGTAGCCATGTTGTCCTCCATCCGAGTGCGCGGGGCGCACTCCAAAGCAAGAAGATAAGCTTTACGCCCGTTAAGTACAACAATGTGCCGGGTAAGAATATTGCGCAATTGGGTTGGGTTGTGATAATCCCAATGGCACCCCTTACATCAAGTAAGGATCTTGGCAAGCAGTCGCCGCAGGCGCTCCACATCGCCGCCCTTAACGAGCTTGTTGGTACGTCAGTCGCTTACCGGTGATGCCCTTGAGGGCGGTCACGGTGCGGGCGTTGTCGTCAACGCCAAGGGCGGCGCGCTGGTTGTGGCGGAAGTCAAACTCCGCGACGTAGCGGTGCAAGTGGCGCTCTGCACAATGCTGATAGGTGCCCTTCATGCCGCGCTTGAACACGCTGAAGTAGCTTTCAACCGTGTTCGTGGTCACATCGCCGCGAGCGTATTCCTTCTGGCCGTGGTTGACCCGCTCATGGGCGGCGAACTCCTCACCCACCTTCCAGTAGACGCGGCTTTCGTCGGTGTGCAGGCGGCTTTCCTTGTCCACGTTCTCGCGGACAATCTTGGTCACGTCGTCAACCTTGGCCTTCTCGGCATAGAAGGACCGGACCTGACCGCCACGCTCGACCAATGAGACGATCGCGCGCTTGTGACCGGGGCCGAACTTGGGGCGGTCCGGATTGTTGCGGATCGGGGCCTTGTGTTCCGGCAGGTTGCCGAAATAGGTCTCGTCGGCCTCGACCACCTTGCCCTTGCCGCCCATCGGGGGAACGTTGGACAGGCCGCCAGCCTTCATGGCTTCCCTTATCCGGTGCCACATAAACCACGCGGTCTTGTAGGTGATCCCAAGCAGCCGGTGGCCCTGGTGGGCGCTTATGCCCTTCTTGCTGGCGCACATCAGATGGAAAGCGGCCAGCCACTTGGACAGGGGAATGTGGCTGCGCTCAAAGACGGTGCCGACCGTGACAGTGAACTTCTTGCGGCATGGCTTGCAGTGCCACAGACCCTTATCGGCCGCCGCCCCGCCCAGCTTGCGAATGTCGTCATAGCCGCCGCAGTGCGGGCAGTAGACGCCATCGGCCCAGCGGATGCCTTCAAGGTGCTCGCGGGCGGCGGTTTCGTTGGAATAGATGGGGTCGGTCAGGTCGAACATGGGGCCATTCTAGCTATGGCCGCTGTTCTGTCAAGTATATAATGCCCTTATAGAACGTCCATGTACATAGTAAATCACTCTATAGTTGTATATTGCTGCTGCAGCAGGCCTCCCTGCGGGCCAGCCCTGCGTTCCTGCACCGCAGGCTGCCCGTGGCACCGGTGCCGTTCGTGCTAGGCTCCGCCCGACAAACCGGGAGAGCAGAGTCGTGGATATCAGTTTCGCGCCGCCGGCCGAGGTGAAGGATCTCGCCGACAAGGTATTGGACTTCGTGAAGACGAAGGTCGTGCCCTACGAGACCGATGCGCGCTGGACGGCGCACGGCCCGACCGAGGCGCTGCGCTTCGAGCTCAACGCGCTGGCGCGCGAGGCCGGCGTGCTGGCGCCGCACGTGCCGAAGGAATTCGGCGGCCGCGCGCTGAACCAGGTGGCGCGCGCCTACGTGTTCGAGGCGGCGGGCTACTCGATCCTGGGCCCGACGGCGATCCATTGCGCCTCGCCCGACGAAGGCAATATCCACCTGCTCGACGTCGTGGCGCGGCCCGACCAGCGCGAGCATTTCCTGAGGCCGCTGGCCGAGGGGAAGATCCGCTCCTGCTTCTGCATGACCGAGCCGGGCGGTGCGGGCTCCGATCCCGGCATGCTGCAGGCCACGGCGCGGCTCGACGGCAACGAATGGGTGATCAACGGCCGCAAGTGGCTGATCACGGGCGCCGAGGGCGCGGGCTTCGCCATCATCATGGCCAAGGTCGAAGGCGGACCGCAGGACGGCCATGCCACCCTCTTCCTCGCCGACATGCCCGATCCGGCGATCCGCATCGAGCGGACGCTCGATACGATGGATTCGAGCTTCACCGGCGGCCATGGCGTGGTCGAGATCAGGGACCTGCGCCTGCCGGCCGACGCCGTGCTGGGCGAGGTCGGCAAGGGCTTCCGCTACGCCCAGGTGCGGCTGGCGCCCGCGCGGCTCAGCCACTGCATGCGCTGGCTGGGCTCGGCGGTGCGCGCGCAGGAGATCGCCGCCGACTATGCCCGCACGCGCGTCGCCTTCGGCAAGACGCTGGGCGAGCACGAGGGGGTGAGCTTCATGCTGGCCGACAACCACATGGACATCCACCAGGCGCGGCTGTCGATCCTGCACACCGCCTGGCTGCTCGACCAGGGCCATCGCGCCTCGAACGAAAGCTCGATGTCCAAGGTCGTGTGCTCCGAGGCGATCGCCCGCGTCGCCGACCGCTCGCTGCAGATCCTGGGCGGCATGGGCGTCACGCGCGACACGGTGGTCGAGCGCATCTTCCGCGACACCCGCGCCTTCCGCATCTACGACGGCCCGTCCGAGGTCCATCGCTGGGCGCTGGGCGCGCGCATCGTGGCGGGGAAGCTTTGAAAGCTTCGCGTAAGCGCAGGGTCATAGTCGCAACATATTGGCCCCGCATGATCGAATGCAGGTCGCGATGCCAGGTGGGTGTCGGCGTCGCCGCCTAAAGGGAAAGCACTAGCGGGGGAGACGCTTCGTATACCTGTTCGACGAATCCGAAATTCAGCATCGGTCGATCTCGTCGCGATCAGGGACATTCTCTCAAAATCGGACATCGAGCATCGGACAGCAGGCCGGGCCCCGGCCGCGGCGTCCACTGCCCCAAAGGAGGGCGCCAATGGAAGACAGGGAAGGCAAGCGCGATCCGCGCCGGACAAAGAACGAGCTACCGCCGGACATCCTGAAAGAGATCATCGCCGCCGGCGGGCCACAGGCCGCGCGCAAGCCGGACGAGCAGGCGATCGCCGCCATGACGGCGACCCCGGCCAGCGCAGGGCCTGCGGCCAACCCTGCAACGGGCGGGGGCAGCCCGGAGCCGGCGTCTTGGTCGCTCAAGGGCAAGGCCACCGAAGGCGGCGTCAAGCCGACCGAGTACACGCTCTGGGAAAAGAAGTTCTCGACTCCCGAGGAGCCCAAGGCACGGGCGCTCTCGGCCGGCCACCTCCTCGACGCATCATCCAAGCCTCTCCACCCGGCCCCGGATGCCAGGCCGTCGATGGAGGCCAAGGACCAGCCGCAGCGGACCCTCTCCGAGCCAGGCAAGATCATCGATCCCGCCAAGGATGTGGCCAAGGCCCCGTCCAAGCCCACGAGCGAGGTCCAGGCCGGCGCCACCCACACGCTTTGGGCCAAGGAGAAGGTTTTCCTCGGCAAGGCAGACGGCAACAAGGTCACGGGCGAGACCAAGCTCGAAGCCGAAGCTGCCGTCAGCCGCGACCAGGACGGCAAGTGGACGGCCAAGGCCGGCGTCAACCAGACCGTCGATGCCAACGCGGTCTACAAGAACAAGATCGGCGATGCCGGCGCGATCGACGGCAACCTCCATGCCGGCGCCAAGGCGAGCGCCGGCGGCAGCCTCTCCTACGGACCGGACGGGCCCGCCGCCAAGGTCAAGGCGGGAGTGGAGGCCGGGCTGGACGGCAGCGCCTCCTACACGCATGCGATCGGCAAGGGCGAGACGATTGCCGGCAAGATCACCGGGAACGTGAAAGCGAGCGCCGAGGCCAGCGCGGGCATCTCGCTCGAAGGCATCAAGGCGAAGGCCGAGCTGGGCGCATCGGTCGGCGCCGACGTCGGCGGCGCCTACAGCAAGGCCGGGCACATGATCGGCGGCGCGATCGGCGTCGAGGCCGGCGGCGCCGGCGGATTCAAGGGCGACATCGGGTTCAAGGGGGGCGTCATCAGCCTCGGGCTGGACGCCAAGCTGGTGAGCGGCGTCGGCGCCAAGGTGAAGGCCGAATTCAAGTACGACACGAACTGGATCAAGACATCGGCGCAGAAGCTCGTTGCCGACGCCAACAATGCAAACTCGAGCCTCGGCAAGGCTCTCGCCGCCGCACAGGACTCGACCCTCCAGAAGGTGTCGGTCGTCAGCGGTGCGGCCGCCCAGGAGCTTCAAAGGGTCGGCACGGAGCACGGGAAGTTCTTCGGCGATCCGGTCAGGAAGGTCGGCGAGGCGACCGGCGTAGTCGCCAAGGTCACGGACCGTACCGTCAGCGTCGGCGAAAAGATCGAAGCGGTAGCGACGTACGGCGGCCAGAAGGGCTTGAACCTGCTCACCGAGCGCGTGAACCTTGCGGACGTGATGGCCAAGGTCAAGGATGGCAAGACCGGCTTGGGCGACAAGGCGCTCGTCATCGCCAAGGCCGGCGGCGAGGTGATCGCCAGCCCGATCCTGGACCGGGTGGATGCCGTGAAGGAGGCCATTGCCACCTTCAAGGGGTCCGGCGGCGTGGGCGACAAGGCCATGGCCGTCGGCAAGGCGGTCATCAAGATCCTGCCGGGCGGCCATCCCGCCATCAACTTCATCAAGTCCTTCTTCTGAGGTGCGCGCCATGACCGAAGACCGCAACGAGACGGACATCAGCCGCGAGGACGAGGCCTTCCTGAAGCAGGAGTTCCTGCCGGCCGTGGAGGATCTGACCGACCGCTTCGTCAAGAAGGCCACCGAGGTGGCGCAGAGCGAGGGCTGGCGGCCGGACCTCGCCGAGGCCATCGCCGTGCTCGGAACCGCGCCGTTCCTGGAAGGCCTGCTGAGCGACGTGCCGCCGGAAGAAGCGGTGGAAACCGGCATGCGGCAGGGAAAGCACCGCATGCTGGGCGAGCTCTTCAAGGCGGAGATCGACAACGGCGTCGACCTCCACACGGCTTTCCGCCGCATCCTCGATCTCCAGGCCGAGAACGCCGAACGCATCGGCGAGACCCCGACGCAGCTCCCCGAGGCCTGGGTGACCACGGCGCTTGCCGAGCTCGACGCCGCCGCCGCCGCCAACCAGTCGCCGGAGGAACAGGTCATGGCTGGCCTGCGCAGCATCGCCGTCACCTCCCTGGGCGACGCGATCGACGTCATTCGCTCGAACTGAGTCCAGCCTCAGGGATCGGCGGCGACGCGAAAGCCGACATAGGTGTAGCGGTTGCGCCGCATGTGGCCGAACCGCTGCGCCGGGCGCAGGTACCACTTGTCGTCGTCATAATCGCCGCCCTTGACGACGGCGATGCGGCAGTTGCCGTCGCTCCAGGCCGTGCCGTCGCCGGGCGCGCCGTCGAGGCTGCCGTGCCAGCAATCCTCCACCCATTCGCCGACATTGCCCGCCATGTCGTAGAGCCCGAACGGGTTGGGCTCCCGCGAGCCGACCGGCTGGGGCCGGTCGCCCTCGTACCAGGCGTAGCGCGGCAACGGCGCGGGATCCTCGCCGAAGAAGTAGCTGGCATCGCTGCCGGCCCGGGCGGCGTACTCCCACTCGGCCTCGCTGGGCAGGCGGAAGCGGCGGCCAGTCACGCGGCTGAGCCACGACGTGAACTGGCCGACATCCGTCCATCGCACGTTGATCACGGGGTTGGTGCCGCGGCGCCAGCCATTGTCCCGCGGGACGGTCGTGCAGCCCTTGTCGGCCACGCAGGCATCCCACTGGTCGAACGTCACTTCCGTCTTGCCGAGCAGGAAGGAACGGATCCGCACCTCGCGGCGCGGCAGCTCCGCTTCGCTGGCTTCGGGCGTCTCGGGGGATCCCATGAGGAAGCTCCCGGCCGGCACCGCGACGAGGTCGCCCACCAGCGCCGCGACCGTCTGCTTCACACGCTGGTCGGCCCCGGGCAGCGGTGCCGGGACCAGCCGCGGCATGCTGAGCGAGGTGACGGCCTCATCCTCCACGACCACCTCGATTCGGGCGCGCATGTCGTAGAACGGGTTGCCCTGGCTGCGTCGCAGCTCGACCATGTGCCTGCCGTCAGGCAGCGGCAGCTGGATGTTGAAATCCTCGATAGCCGGCACGCTGCCGCGGCGGACCCCGTCGACGTAGATCTCGGCATTGGCCGCGTCGACGGCCTTCAGGCGCACGATGCCGTCGGCGCGACCTGCCGACGGGACGAGCGCCACGAGCAGCGCGGCCACCGCCAGGCGGCCGCGGGTCGCGAGAGCCGGTAGCGGGAGCTCAGATGTCATGCTCATCCCTCGTCGGCTTGAAGCGGAGCAGCTCGCGCAAGGCGGGAACGACGAGGCTGAGCAGCGTCACGTGGTCGACGTCGATGTCGGCGGTCGCCAGGGTGCCGGCCGTGATCTTGAAGTCCGGCCCCTTCGAGGATGTCCAGGCGAAGCCCGAAGGGTTGGCGCGATGGCGCTCCAGGATGACCTGCACGAGGAACGGGGCGCCTTCGCGCGAGAGCTGGCGGGCAAGGGCGTCGTTGCCCAGCATCTTGCGGACCCGCTCCAGCGTCGCCGGCACTTCCGACACCGATTTCACCTGCCCGATCATGTTGCCGTAGATGTCCCGGCGCACCGATCTCGGATCGACGAGGACCTTCATGCCGGGGCGGATCTTCTTGCCTTCGTTGGCCGGCACGAACAACGAGGCGACGAGGAAGGACGCGCCGGGCTTGTCGCCGGTGAACGTCCGGTCGGTGGGCAGCAGGTTCACGATGGCCGTGTCGAACTTCACGAGGTCGCCCGGCGAGACATCGACGTCCGACACGATGCCGTAGCTGCTGCTGCGCACCAGCTCGCGCTCGAGCTGCTGGCGCAGGCGGGCAAGCTGCTGCTCGGCGGCCGACAGCCGGGCCTGGACGGCCAGCACCTCGCGCGTGAACTGGCTGTCCTGGTTCCTTTCGTCCAGCGCCATGTTCAGCATCGCGGTGCGCTTGCTCGCCATGCGCTCCTCGGTGTCGATGAGGTCGCTGCGAAGCTGCATGGTGCGATCGAGCGTGGCGTAGCCGCGATCGCGGAGCTTCTCCGTGCCCTCCCGCATCTCCCGCAGGAGCCCCAGGCGCTCGTTCAGCAGCTGCAGGCTGCGCTTCATCTCGGCACGGCTCTGCTCGTGCAGGTCGTTCACTGCCGCCCGCTGCTCGTTCTGGACACCCTTGATCTGGTTGAGCTCCAGCTCGATCCGGCGATGGTCGGCCTCGGCCAGCGCGAACTCAGCCCGCAGCTCGGGCAGCTCGATGCGGGCCACGACGTCGCCCGGCGCGACAACGTCGCCCGGCTCGACCGATATCGAGGCGAGTCTCCCTTCGTGCTGGGCCGTGATGGGCAGCTCGAGGACGCCCTTGGAGCTGATGATCACGCCGGTCGCCTTGACGACGATCGGCACGCGCACGATCGCGGCAGCCGCCAGGGCGCCCGCGATCAGCACGGCGAGCGTCGCCAGGACCCAGGCCCGGGCCGGCCGCACCAGGTGCAGGGTCTGGCCGAGATCGTCGGGGCTTTTCAGCGCGGCGACGGCCTCGGGACGATAGAGATCGTTGGTCTTCATCGGTCCTTCCTCGCCCGGCCGCTCGCGAAGGCGACGTCACCGACATCGCCCGCCTGGCGCATCAGCAGCTCGCGGAAGAGGCCGTCGCGGCCGGCCAGCTCCTCGAAGCGGCCCTGGTCGACCAGTTGGCCACGGTCCAGCACGAAGATGCGATCGCAGCGGGTCAACGTCGCGAAGCGATGGCTGACGGTGATTCGCGTCGGCGCCAGCGCCGCCAGCGCATCGGAGATGCGGGCCTGGGAACTGTTGTCGAGTGCGCTGGTCGCCTCGTCGAGCACGATGACGGCCGGCCGCGCCGCCAGCGCCCGGGCCAGCAGCAGCCGCTGGACCTGGCCGCCCGACAGGCCGCCGGCGCCTTCCGTGACGCGGGTATGCATGCCCATCGGCATCGCCTCGATGTCGCTGGCGACGTCGGCCAGGCGGGCCGCCGCCCACGCCTCGTCCAGCGAGATGTCGGCGGCGGCCCGGATGTTCTCGAAGATCGTGCCCGGGAACAGGACGCTGAACTGCATGACCGCCCCGATCTGCCGGCGGACGAGCCGCGCGTCGTGCAGTGCCTGGTCCTGCCCGTCGATGTAGATCGTGCCCGACTTCGGGCGGTCGAGCCCCAGCAGAAGGCGCAGCAGGGTCGTCTTGCCGCAACCCGACGGCCCGACGATGGCGACGTGCTCGCCCGCCGCGATGCGCAGGGAAACGTTGCTCAGGACGGGGGTGGTACCGTAGCCGAAGCTGACGTCGGCGAGCTCGATGTCGCCGCGCAGCTTCGACATCGGCAGCAGCACGCCGACCGGCTCGAGCTCGTGCTCGACGAAGCTGCGGGCGAGCTTCGCCATGGGCATCAGCTTGGCGACCCCCATCGAGATGTGGGCGAGCTCGCGCCCGGCCCCCATCAGCTTGCCGAGGGCGACGATGAAGGCCACCGCCACGCCGATCTCGACGCCGCTGCGCATGTTCACCGCCAGCACGAAGAAGGCGATGGCGAGCGTCGGCAGCTCCCAGCCGGCCTCGATCACCGAGGCGCTGCCGGTGATCCGCGCCGAGCGCAGCAGGCGGCTCTGGAAGGCCAGGAAGTTCTGCGCCCATTGCACGAAGGCCCACCGCTCGGCGCCGAACGCCCTTATCGTGGGCACGAGGCGGATCAGCTCATAGACGAAGGCGAGGACGATGACGTCCATCCGCTCGCCTTCGTAGATCGCCTGGAACTGGCGCCAGCCGATCACCGACACCGTCGCCAGCAAAGCGGCCGTGCAGAGCAGCACGATCAGCGCCGCCTGCGGCACGTACAGCACGATCAGGATGGTAGCCATGAGGCCGGTCATCGCCGCCACCGATGCGGCGATCACGTAGCCGGTGAAGGCGCGGCGGAACCGCTCCACCGTCTCGAGCTGGGTCGCCAGGATCACCGGTGTCGAAGCCCTGAGCGCGCTGGCCGGGAGACGCAAGGCCCGGTCGATCATCGCGCCGTGCAGGAGCATGCCGACCCGCCCGTCCATGCGCAGCGCGACGATGGCGCTCGCGACGCGCAGCACCACGCCCGCCACGAGCGCGCCCAGCATGGCGAGGACCACCGCCAGCAGGAGATCGAGATCGCGCGCCGGGATCACGTATCCCGCGACCACGGAGAAGGCCAGCGGCAGCGCCATGCTGAGGGCGCTGACCAGCGTGCCGACGAGCGCCAGCTCGACGATGCTCCACCGCGCGTGACGCAGCCCGAACAGCAGGATCTCGCGGTAGGTCAGCTTGCCGGCCGGCAATGTGGGCTGCAGGGCATAGGCGACCGGCGCGATGCGCGACAGCAGGTCCGGCGTGAGGCGCCGGCGAGGCGACCGTCCGTCGGTGCTCTCGATCTCGTAGCCGCCCCACTTGCCCGGCACGAGAGCCACCGGCTCGGGCTCGCCCGGCCCGTCGCCGGCCAGGAAGGCCACCAGCGCGCCGCTCGGGGCGACGTGCCAGGGCCCCTCCAGGCGCACCCGGCGCAGCCGCAGCCCGCAGACCGACGCGAATCGCGAGAGCGCATCGACCGGCGCCTCGTCATGGCCGGGGCTGAATTCGGGCGGCGCCTTGCCCAGGATGTCGTGGGCGATGGGAAGGGCGGCCCGCACGATCGCCGGCAGCGGCTGCGTCACGGAAGGCCCGCGCTTGAAGCGTCCCTCGAGCAGCCGTCCGAAATCGCCGAGGCTCGCGCGGAAGGCCGCGTCCATCGCCCGCCAGCGCGACGCCGCTCGGCCCAGCCGGGCCGCGCGACTCTCCATGGCCAGGCTCGCCAGCGCCGCCAGCAGCGGCGACAGGGCCGCCAGCAGCGCCTCCTCCCCGTCGCGCTCGAGGACGGTTGCCGTCCCGACCGGTTCGAAAGCGCCGGCCTGTCCTGCCGTCAGCACCAGCCGCGGCGTCACCGGCAGACTCACGGCCGCGTCGGCCGGCACGTCGGCACCATGCAGCGCCGGCGATGCATCCCATCGCCACCACGCGGCCTCGTCCCGGCAGCCCACCGTCTCTCTCGGCTTCACAACGGTCTGCTCGCCCACGACCACCATCCTGGCGGCGCCGGCCGGCCGCTCCGAGAGCTCCCGGGCGCCCGCGCCCAAGGCGTCGAACCAGCGATCGATGCCCACCGCCAGCGCCGGCAGGTCGGTCGGCGCCCGACCGAGCGCCGCGCCCGTCCGCGCCATCACCTCGAGGTGCGCCGGCAGGCCGGCGAGACCGTCGCGACCCGGCAGCCACAGAGGTGCCGCCAGGGCGGCCAGAAACCGCCGCTCGGATCCCGTGGGCGACGGTACGACAAGGAAAAGATCGAGCTCGCCCTCATCCAGCCACCCCGACTCGTGCTCGGCGAGCGACAGCAGTTCACCACTCTCGAGCCTCACGACCCCGCCTCCACCAGCGGCGCGAACGGGCTTTCGACGGCCAGCACGGTAGCCGGCGGGCCATCGGCGACGATCCGCCCCTCCTCCATGACCACGACGCGGTCGCAAAAACGGATCGCGCTCATGCGATGCGTGATCAGCAGGCAGGTGGCCACCCGTCGGCGGAGGCTGGTGAGCACATGCTCCTCGCTCACCGCGTCGAGCGCGCTCGTCGCCTCGTCGAGCACGAGGAACGACGGCTCGTGCACCAGCGCGCGGGCGATGGCGAGCATCGGCCGCTCGCCGCCGCTGAAGCCGCTGCCGCGTTCGCCGACGCGGCCCTCGTAGCTGCCGGGACGGGCGAGGATCATGGTCTCCGCCGCGGCGTCGCGCGCGCTGCGGCTGACGAGCGAGGCCTCCACCGTGTGATCCCACAGGGTGAGGTTGTCGCGGATGCGGCCGGAGAACAGGTAGGGAAGCTGGTCGACATAGCCGATCGAGCCGCGGAAGACCGCCTCCGGCATGTCCTCGAGCAAGCGCCCGTCGAAGCGCACCTCGCCGCCGCCGGGCCGGGTGAGTCCGACGAGAAGCTGGCCGAGCGTCGTCTTGCCGCATCCGGACGGGCCGATCAGCGCGACCATCTCGCCGGGCGCCAGAGCGAGGTCGACATCCGCGAGCACAAGCGGACCGTTGTCATAGGCAAATCGCACGCCGGCCACCGTCACCGCGCCGCGCAGCCGTTCCAGGCCGCCCTCGCCCGGCACCACGGCCAGCGGCATCTCCGGTGTGAGCCGGTCGTAGACCGGGTCCTGCGGATGGTCGACCGTGTCGCGCACGCGCACGATCGCGCCGGCCGTCCCCTGCAGCGCCGCCGTGAAACCGAAAAGGCCGCTCACCGCCCCCGAAAACAGCTCGGACAACATGTAGAATCCGATCAGGGTGCCGATCGTCATGGCGCCGTCGACGACCAGCAGGCTGCCGACGCCGAGCACCAGCAGCGCCATCAGCCCCTGGAACAGATGGGGAAACGCCGCCGCGAAGGCCTTCACCCTGCCGATGCGCTGTTCGGCATCGACGTGCCGCAGCTCGGCGTCCATCAGGCGCTCGAACAGCAGGGTCTCGGTGCCCGTCGCCTTGTAGTCCTCGACCAGCGCCATGCCCTGGATCGCGGTGGCGTGGGCCGTGGCACCCAGCATCTCCAGGCGCACGCTGGCATCGCGCAGCACACGCTCCAGCCAGCGCAGGGCGAGCAGCCCGAGGAGCGCCAGCCCCACGGACAGGCCGGCCAGCGGCAGGTTGTAGAGGGCCATCGCCGTGGCGAACATCACCATGTAGAGCAGGTTGACGCCGGCCTGCAGGAGCGGACCGGTCACCGCGCCAGCGATGCCCGCAAGCTGGGCGCGGGTCGAGATCTCGCCGGCGCTGCGCCGGACGAAGAACGAAAGCGGCAGATGGAACAGCCGCCAGATGAAGCCGGCCGAGAGCTCGAGCGTGACCTTGGCGGTAAGGATCTGGATCGTGTCGGTCACGAGCCAGGCGAGGACGGTGCGCAGGACGGCGACGGCCACCATCGCGCCCAGCAGCGGCAGCAGCCAGTCGTACAGCTGCTGGCCGAGATACTCGTCGACGAAGATCCGCGTGAAGCTCGGGATCAGGATGGCGATGCCGCCGAGGAGCACGCTGGCCAGCGCCACGAAGGCGAGCGGACCGACCGACTGCCTGGCCTGCCCCAGCAGATGGCGTACCGCGCCGGGCGGACGCGGCGATCGGATGAACGAGGCGTCGCGCTCGAAGGTGATGGCGATGCCGGTGAAATGGCGACCGAACTCGGCAGCCGACAGGCTGCGGCGGCCGAAGGCCGGGTCGGCGATGTGAAAACTTCCGCCCGACCAGCCCTCGAGCACGACGAAATGGTCGAAGTTCCAGAACAGGATCTGCGGCAGCGGCTGGTCCCTGAGGTCGTCTATGTCGCAGGCATAGGCGCGGGCGGTGAGCCCGTACATTCCGGCGGCGGCGACCAGGTCGGCGGCGCTGACGCCGTTGCGCGAGACGTTGCAGCTTCCGCGAAGCTCCTCCAGCGGCACCCAGCGGCCAAAATGCGCCAGCACCATGCCCAGGCAGGCGGCGCCGCACTCGACGACCTCCATCTGAAGAACCAGAGGCACCCGGCGGCGCCGGCGGGGCGCCGCCCCTGCCGCGGGGCCCGGGGTGCACCCATCGGTCAGCGGGCCGCCCGGGCGAGGAGGGTGCCGGCGACCTCGCGGTAGGCCTGCGCGCCCTTGCTGGAGCGGCTCGTCGCGAGGATCGAGCGTCCGGCAGCCGGCGCCTCGGCGAACTTGATGGTCTTCGGGATCGGCGGCTCGACGACCTCGAGGTTGTAGGTCTCGGAGATCGTGTCGAGCACCTC
>Ga0182792_1001942_pt1 | contig 15564 bp, 17 predicted proteins | sample Passage237B_FD_130497 | JGI IMG/M metagenome (GOLD analysis project Ga0182792, IMG submission 130497) | Cellulose adapted compost microbial communities from Newby Island Compost Facility, Milpitas, CA, USA - Passage2 37B (version 2) (version 2) ...
GGCATAGGGCAGCCAGAGATAGTCATCGGAAAAATGCGTGCGCACGCCGCGGCCGGCGGGTGGATGCCACCAATGTTGGACATCGCCTTTTTTAAACTGACGGGCGGCGGCCCTCAATAAATGTTCGCGCGTTAACACGGGCTCGGCATGCACGAGCGCCATCACATCCTGCAATTGATCGCGAAAACCATAAGCGCCGCCGGATTGATAAAATCCGGTGCGGCCCCAGATGCGACAGGCTAGGGTTTGATAAAGCAGCCAGCCATTCGCCAGCAGGTTGACCGATGGATCCGGCGTTTCCACCTGCACCGCGCCGATGGTTTGCTTCCAATAATCCCAGACGCGTTCCAGCGCAGCGCGAGCAGCACCCGGTTGGCGGAAGCGTTGGATTAAAATGTGCATGTCAGCCTGTCCATGGCCCACGCCGAGGCGAAACGTGATTTCGCGTTCCGCGCCGGCGGCAAGATCAACGGTCACTTGCACGGCGCCACAGGGATCGAGACCTGCGCCGGTTTTGCCCGAAAGCCGCGATTGCCGCATCGCGGCCGGCCGGCCCGGATGTCCACTGCGTCCCATAAATTCCAATCGATCCCCGGTTAGCGTGCGATTGGGCTCATGCACATCGATAAACGCAATGCGATGGGCAAACTCGGCATTGTAGGCGTTGTGCGCGAGCAATGCTCCGCTCGCCGAGTCCAATTCCGTGCGCACATGGAGAAGGCTGCGGGCACGCAGATCGGCGAGCACCCATTCCCAATAACCGGTGGCGGAGATGCGTCGCTCGCGTTTGGATTGATTGCGCAGTTTGAGCACCGCAAACTTCACCGGCGCATCCATCGCGACGTAGATCCACAGTTCAGACGCAATGCCGTTTTCAGTGTGCTCGTAAACGGTGTAACCGAATCCATGACGGATGACGTAAGGAGTGTCGTCTTGCGCCGGAGTAGGAGTGGGGGACCAAAACTGTCCCGTCTGTTCATCGCGCAAATAGAAAGCCTCGCCACTAGCGTCCGAAACCGGGTCGTTGTTCCACGGCGTGAGGCGAAATTCGTGGCAGTTCTCCAACCAAGTGTAAGCACCTCCGCTCTCCGAAACGACGGTGCCGAAGTGCGGATTCGCAATCACGTTGACCCACGGTGCTGGTGTTGATTGGCCGCGACGCAGCGTGATGATGTATTCGCGTCCATCCGGCGTGAATCCGCCGAGGCCGTTGTGAAATAGAAGTTCGCCCGTTGGCAAAGGCGGGGCCGGCTCGCGGGTGATTTTCCCTTCGGGGTGGAGCGGCGGAATAAGCTGCGCGGAACGGGACGAACGACCGAGCTGCTCGGCCAGCGAGTGATTGTCCGCGTGCAAAATCAGGCGGGCGATGGTTTGCAGCAGGACATAATCTTCGGGTGAAAATTGATCTGCGCGTCGCACGAAAATGCCGGCGGGTTTGTCGAGCATCTGCGCCTCGAAGCCCGAGGAAATCAGCCCCATGATCTGATCCTGCAGCGGCTGGCGGTAGTTTGAACTGTCCTCGTTCAGAATGACCAACTCGACGGCAAGACCTTTGAGCCGCCAGTAGGAATGCGCTTGAAGAAGTTTGCGCACCACATCGAGACGGGAGCCTTCGCTGATTTTCAAAAGCGCAACGGGCAGATTGCCCGAAATGCCATAGGCCCACAATCCACTTTGCCCGCGATGGTTCTGCCGTAGCACGGCGGATGGCGCGCGATGCACCGGGTTGGCATAAATCAAAGCGCTCGCCATCTTCGCGAAGAGATGAGTGTCGGCTTCGGTGGCGCCGAGATGCCGCAACGTCACTTGACTATGCGTCCAAGCGAGATCAAAGGCGCGGTCGGCGATGCGCGGATTGTGAAATTTGTCTAACAGCCCGATGACTCCCTCGTGGGTCTCACTTACGCCGGTAATTAGATCGAGCCGGACTGAGTCGCGCGGTGGAACGGTTACGGTGCGACGCAACGCCATTACCGGATCGAGCACGGGGCCGGTGGAGTTGGAGAGCGGTCCGCTTTCGCGCAACGCGGCGGGTTCAAGCAAGGTGCCGTTGCGTCCGATAAATTTCGAACGGTCGGTTTCGCAGGAAACGCTTTCTTGCGTGCCGTCGCGACCAATCATCATGGCAAACAACCAAGGCGGTTTCTCTGTTTCCGAACGCGCCCGGCGCGTGGCGAGAATAGCCGGACAGGGTTGATAGAATTCTGTTTGAACAAACAGATTGCTGAAAGCCGGATGCGCGGCGTCGGCGGCTGGTGGAGCGAGCACGATCTCGGCGTAGCTCGTGACTTCGATCGTGCGCGGTGAACCGCTATGATTGGTTAACGTCAAGCGCCGAACCTCGGCATCGTCGTCCGGCGAAACACATATCTGGGTGTGCATTTCCAGCTCATCGGTGTATTGCCGGAACTCGGCGCGAGCCTGTGTGAAGATGGCATAAACGTGACTGCAGTTGAAAGGCACGCCTTCGCTGTCCACCGGCATGGCCGCCATGACACAGCCGATGACATGCTGAAGATTCATGCCTCCTAGTTTTGCGTGAATGATGGGGGTCCGCGGCGGCCTTCTCCATTTCCAGCGGAGCTCCTTCCAAATTGAGCGCCACAGCGGTGGCGAGCATCTCGATATGACCGATTTCTTCAGTGCCGGTCTCGAGAAGCATGTCGCGATATCTCGTGGGGCCGCGTGCGCCAAAAGCTTGGAAGAGGTATTGCAGACAGACGCGGATTTCGCCTTGGACGCCGCCGATGGCCTGCTGCAGCGCGCGCGAACACGGGATCGGGTTTTTCGACGCGGACCGGATATTGGAGTTTACCTCCGTCGTGATAAAACATGGCAGTTGTTTTTGAGGTTAGAAGGGTTGCGGTTCGGAAGAACTGGTGGCGTGGCAGAGAATATCCCACGGCGCGGAATCAATGTAACCGCCGCGGGTGGTTTTCATACCGGGGACAATTCGGCCTAAAGCAGCGGCTATTGTATGTAAGGCCCCGAAGCTATTACCCGAGAGCGCCAAGGGAGCTCGTTCGTGGGGCAGGACGTGTTAAATCGGCGCGACGATAGTTCGCGTCCGAGAATGCATGACGCCGACTTCCCAGATCGTTGGGAAGCGCATCAGCCTAACGCCTTTCTAATGGGAGCGCAGATAGCCACTTAAAAACCGCTACTGCGTTTACTTCGCTGAGGTTGTGGGCTGCAATGCGCGTTCGAGAATGGCTTCGGCGTGCAAGGTCAGCGTGTCGAACAGGGGGAGCGGACTGTCGTCGGGCTTGATGAGCATGCCGAGTTCCGTGCAGCCGAGAATGACAGCCTCGGCGCCGGCGTCGGCGAGTTGCGCGAGCATATGTTGCGCACGCTTTTGCGAAGCGGGTTCGACGCGGCCGTGTGAAAGCTCTTCCCAAACCACGCGGTCGAGTTCACGGCGATCTTCGGGCGCCGGCGTGATGGTTTCGATGCCTTGATCGCGGAAATGCTGTTGGAAGAAGCCTCCTTCCATCGTGGGGCGCGTGCCGAGAAGTGCGACGCGATGCTTGTTCGCGCGAAGCAACGCCGCAGACGTGGCCTCCATGATCGTAAGGACGGGCAGCGCGGCGCGGTCGCGCAGATGATTCCACGCGTTGTGCGGCGTGTTGGCAAGAATCGCGGCGAAGTCCGCGCCGGCTTGTTGCAAGCGGTCGATGGCATCGGCCAAATGATCGGCGACGCGCACCCAGTCATCGTTTTCAAAACGCTCTACGAGTTCCTGCAGATTGAGGCTGGTGAGAATGATTCGTGGAAAACGCAGGCCGCCGGCCTGTTCGTTGAAACGACGGCACAGGAGTTGATAATAATGAACCGTTGATTCCGGGCTGAGTCCGCCCACGAGTCCGATGACTTGATGTTGCGTCACAGATTTCATGAGCAGTCAGGAATGACGGCGATGCTGCTTGTCCTCGGTGGAATCGTCCTCCTCGAACAAATGCGCGTAACACGGAGGACTGGAGAAACTCCGACGTTCTTCGGCTTCGTGACAGCAGGAGCCTTGAATCGCGTAGCAGTCGTCGCAGATGGGAATCCCGCCAATGCGCTGGGTGACGGTTACACCGCAATGAACACATTCATCGGAGCGGGAGTGCGATGAGGATGGCGAGGCCATGACTACAACGTGGACACGTGGCGAGTGCTGTCAACGAACGCAGAAGGAAAGCGAGCGCGCGCGTTATTCAGGAGACCTCGGCGGTGCTGGCTTCGCAAAGCTCCAAGGCCCGGGGAAACAGGATGCTGTTTTCCTTGTGCACATGGCGATGCAAGTCGGCCTCGAAGGCGGCCAGACCGGCCAGCAGCGCGCGATGCGTGTTGCAACAGGGATCGGCCGTGGAGAAGTCGTCCGTCAGCTCGCGCAGGCGTGTGAGAGCCCGGCCCGCATCATCGTGCTCAAGTTCCATTTGTCGGATGGGCGTGGCGATCATACTGCGCGCGCAGGACTTTTCCGTTTCATTTTCGATGCGTCTTACCAATGGGAAGAGCGCGATCTCTTCCTTTTCCATGTGGTCGAACATTTCCTCGGCGAGGTTGCGCGTGCCGGAGGCAACTTCGAACAGCCGCGGATCGTGCTGGCCGTGCTTGGCGGCGACGCGTTCGGCCATTTCCACCAAACGCGGCAACTCGGTCTTCGTGTAGGCGTGGTGCGTGCTCTCAATGTGGTCTGCGAGCTGTGTGAGCGTCATGCCCGCGGCATTGAACTCCACCGGCGTGGCGGCCAACGCCTCCGAGGCGCTTTGCAACAGGACTGACGTCGTGGCCACATCCAGCCCGCGACTGGCGCAGGCTTCCTGCAAGGACTGTTTGCCCTTGCAGCAATAATCGATGCCGAGGTGTTCGAACAACCGGGCGAGGCCGGGTTGGGCGGCGACGATGGCGCCGATCGTGGTTTCGGGCGTGAATGACGGGTTGATGTTCATGCGCCCAGCATAACGCAAACACGCCCCGCAGGCTTTGAGCTGGGTCAAGGTTTAGCGGATTTTCAAGGCGCCGGGCGCGAGTGCATGGCGATGATCTGACGCAGGCGCTGGCCAATGGTTTCCGCGGCGAGAATCATGTCCTCGGCTTCGGGAGCGGCCAGCCAGATGCGGCAATGCCGGGCCCACAATCCGAGCCACGCCTCAAAATGGCGTTCCTCCAAACCCAGCGGCACATGCTTGAAGGGCATCGGCCCGGAATAGGCGGGTGGTCCACCGGTCACGCCAGACCAGAAGTCGGCAATCTTTTCCAAATGCGCGGGCCAATCATCAATGTGCGCGGCAAAGACCGGACCGATGACCTGATGTTGGCGCACGTCGGCGTAAAAATGCTTGAGCAAGCGCTGCAAACCGGCGCGACCGCCGATGCGGTCATACAAGGAAGTGGAATGAGAAGACACGTGAACGGACATGGAAACGGTTAAGGTTCGCCAAGATTGCGCTGAAGCAGAGCGGCCAGCGCGGTGAGATTGTGGACGGTGATGTTTTTGGCGGCGACGGTAATGAGCTTTTGATCGCGCAGCCGGCCGAGCGTGCGGGAAAGGGTTTCGCTACTTGTGCCGAGTTCGGCGGCGAGTTCGCGTTTGGTGCCCGGCAGCTTGATGATCGAGTTCGACGAAGCGCGGCTGTGTTTCACGAGCCAGTTGAGCAGGCGGGTTTCGACGTCTTTCAACGTCAGATCGTCGAGCATGCCTACCAACACGCGCAGATGCGTGCTCATCGAACCGAGCATACGCAGCGCGAGATCCGGTCGCCGACCGATGAGGTCGAGCAGCGGTTGCTTCGGCAAAAGCAGCACCGAGCTGGCTTGAACGGCCCGCGCGTTGGCTGGATAACCGGTAGGCGAGGACAACGCGGCTTCGGCAAACGATTCGCCGGCGCGGAAAATATGAATCACCTGTTCTTTTCCGGTAGCACTGACGCGATGCACATTGATTGCGCCGGTGCGAACGAGGTAGCAACCGTGAGCGGGTTCGCCTTCGTGAAAGAGATAATCGCCACGGGCGAGTTGCAGCAGGCGAGTGAAACCGGCGATTTCCTCCAAGTCCGGTCCGGGCACGTTGCCGAAAAGCTGGCTCGAGCGCAGCGTGCCCATGAGCGCAGTCAGCTTTAAATCGGACGGGCGAAGATTCAATGACATGATGGCAGTGTAACAGGTTGCGCGGCGTAAGCGAATTCAGCGGGCGAAAAATGGATAACCGCCGAGTCGCAGGCTCGCGCCGGCCAAGGTGAACAACACCGCCAACACGGTGACACCGATGATATGCGCGCCCATCACCGGGAGGTTGTCGTCGCGCAGACGCGGGATGACGCGAAACCGGGCATGCAACGCAAGCGCGACGGTCATCAGGAGAAACAACAGTTTGGCCTGCACGACGCGCGCGGGGCCGCTGTCGCCCAACCATGCATCCACCGAGCTGCCGAGAATGCGATGCGCCAGGGTTAAACCGGTCAGCACTTGCAGCACTAGCGCCGGCATGCCGATGCGTTCGTAAGCGCGTTCAAAATCGCGGATGAGCGCGGCCTTTTTCTCACGCAACGCACGCGGCAGAATGCGCACGGCCAGCACGAGATGCCCGCCGACCCAAATACATGCGCCGAGCACATGCAGGCAGAGCAGCAAATAGTAAACAGCGAGCGTGTTCACTCCTTCCAAAAGTTGACGCTCCATGCGCCGTCGGCGCGATGCTTGGGCGCGGATTGAAAGCCTTCGCCCTTGAGGTATTCGATCAACGGCGCGGGCAGAAACGGCGCGATGACGGTCAATCCTTGTCCGGGCGAGAGCTGGTTCGCTTGTTCGCGGATAATGGGGAACGGTTCTTCGCCGCGCGCGAGCAGCGGGCGGATGTCGAGAGTCTTGAATTTCGTGGACATGGATTAAGGTGCGGCGGCGATCAGGGCTTGGGCGGTTTCTTCGAGTCCGCCTTGGAGGCCGTTGCGTTGGTGAACGATCTCACCTTTGCGATTGAGCACGGTGATGAGATTGGAGTGGGAAAACATGCCGTTGGCTTCCTTGCGATATTTCACGCCGAGCAACGCGGCGAGTTCGCTGACCGCGTCGGCATTGCCGTGCAAGAAGTGCCATTGCGCGTCGAGATCGCGTTCGTCGCGATATTTGGCCAGCGCGTCGGGTGTGTCACGTTCGGTGTCGAAGGAAACGAGCACAAGGGCGGCTTCGTCGCGAACCTCGGAGGAAAGCATTTCACGAATGCGCGTCATGTCGCCGACGAGCAACGGACACGCGTAGCCGCATGAAGCGAAGAACATCGTCAGGACGACGGGCCTTCCGCGGAACTCGGCCAAGCTGACGGCCTTGCCGCGATCGTTGGTGAAGGTGGCGTCGAGTTGATAGAGCGAGCGAGCGGAGAGCGGCGCCGTCTCTTCAACGGCAGCGCAACAAGCCGCGGGCTCTTCGCCGCTGACGGGTGATAACGCGGCCAGCAAGCCGATGGATAAAAGGAGACGTTTCATGGTGAAGTCGCGGATGAGGGTTCGAGATCGCGCGCGCAGCGAAAGCCGAGCGAGCTGGTGGAGTTGTGGGCCTGAAGCGAACTGCGGAGAGCGCTGCGCATGAAGGCGGCGTAATCGCTGGTATCGCGCGCGCCGACCGAGCCGGAACCGCAGAACAGATCGCGTTCAAGGCCGCTGTCGGCGCGGGATTCGCCGGTGACCATGGCGGTGTTGAAATCCGACACCCATTCCCACACATAGCCGAAGAGGGCTCGCGCGCCGAGTTGATTGGGGCGGGCTTCCGAGGCGGAAGGAATAACGTTTGGGGTGGGGCGGGCGAGCCAGCGATAGATATCGCCATTGAGTTCGGTGTCTTCACGTCCATTGGAGACGGTGTAACCCGCGGCGGCGACGCGTTCCCATTCAGCAGTCGTGGGCAGGCGTTTGCCGAGCCATTTGGCATAAGCGCGCGCGGCAAACCACGACACATGCACGACAGGCGAATCAGACGGGGCGAGCGACCCCAACTCCAAATCGCCGACCCAATGTTTCAGGTAGGATTGATCGGCAAACAGCGGACTCACGTTGGAACGGCGCCATTTGGGATTGGCCTGCACGAAGGCGAGAAACTGGGCGTTAGTGACGGGGAGTTCGTCCAAATAAAATGCCGGCACGGGCACGCTCGCGGGATCGACGGGACTGGTGAACAGTGGAACGTATTCACCAGCGGGGATCTCAACCATGCCGGTGGGAGCGGCATGATTGATCCCGGCGCCCATCAGCCCCAAGGTGATCGTAGCGAGCAGATGTCGGAAGCGTGAAATCATGGGGGAGTGTGAGCGCGAAAGTGTGCGGGATTAGTTGGTCTCGTTCTTCACGCGACGCACGTCGTCAACCGAGACACTGCCGCCATCGTTGCCCCATTCATTGAGGATGTAAGTCACGACATCAGCGACCTGTTCGTCGTTGAGCTGCGATTGGGCCGGCATGGCGCTGTTGTAAGTCTCGCCGTTGACCGTGATGGGACCGGTCTGACCTTTGAGCACGACACGAATGGCGCGGTCTTTGTCGGTAAGCAGATAGTCCGATTGCGCGAGCGGCGGGAACACCTTGGGCAGGCCTTTGCCATCAGGCAAATGGCAGGCGAAGCAGACCTGCATGTAAACCCGCTTGCCGCGTTCCATTTGCACTTCCTTGGTGAGACTGGCGATGGTGGGATTGCTCTTGATTTCAGCGGCGATCTTTTTCTCCAGCTCGACCTCGCGTTTTTGCGCTTCGGTGCCGGCTTCGGCCTGATCGCCGAGATAGATGGCGTCGATTTCCTTGCCGGAGTAAATCACGCGATCGCTCGGGCCGGAAACTTTGAGCATGCCGAGGGCGCCCTTGTTGAACGCGCGGGAGAGGGAGTGATCCACGAGAACGAAAGTGCCGGGAACATCGACCTTGAAATCCATGGCCGCGGCGCCGCCGGCGGGAATGAGCGTAGTCTGGATGTTGTGTTGTGGCGTGGAGAAGCTGCCCTCGGGATAGACCGTGTCAAAAATCTCGCCGATGACATGGAACGACGAAGTGAGATTGGGGCCGCCGGCGCCGAAGTAGAGGCGCACGGTTTCGCCGACGTTGGCGGTCAGCGCATTGTCACCGACGAGTGCGCCGACGGAGCCGTTGAAGAGCACGTAGGTCGGGTGTTCATCGATCGACTTGACCATGTCGAAGGTTTGTAGGCCGGGCTCGCCGTAGCGGCCTTGGGTGTAGAAGTCGCCCTGCATCACGTAGTATTCGCGATCGACTGGCGGCAGTCCCTCGGCGGGCTCGACAAGGATGAGGCCATACATGCCATTGCCGACGTGCATGGGCACCGGCGCAGTCGCGCAGTGATAAACGAAAAGACCGGGATTGAGCGCCTTGAAGGTGAATTGCGAGCTGTGGCCCGGCGCGGTGAATGACGACGTGGCGCCGCCGCCCGGTCCGGTGACCGCGTGCAGATCGATGTTGTGCGGGAGCTTGGACGATGGGTGGTTGTTGAGATGAAATTCCACGACATCGCCTTCGCGGATGCGAATGAAGGAGCCGGGCACGGTGCCGCCGAAAGTCCAGAACGTGTAGGTCGCGCCATCGGCAATGCGCGCTTCGACTTCCCGCACCTCAAGGTGCACGACGACGCGCGCGGAGTGTTTACGCGTGATGGGCGGCGGCACATGCGGCGGTGCGGTGAGCACGGCGTTTTCTACCGGCAGCGCGAGAATGGCGGGCGGTAGATCAACCGGACCTTCTACTTCGCCGACCGGCTCGCTGGCGTTGGCCCACTGGCCTGAGAGCAAAGCTGCGCACAACAGACCGGACGTGAGGATTGACGGGGATGTTTTCATCTTGATGGGAGTTGATGGGGTGAGGTTAGCCCGATCTGCGGGCGAAAGCGTTGATCTTGATCAAGACTTCCTGACTTTCTGAGTTTAGGTCAGCGAGGTGGGCCAGGCAATGCCCGATGCCAGCACGAAAACCACCCCGAAGCAGGCCTCGCTCATACCGATTTTTCGGGCCGACCAATTGGGTGCCGTGGCAGGCACGAGCAGCAGCAGGCGCAAAGCCGCCAAGGTGATCAGGACAACTGCGATCCACGGCATGGTATTGATCGCGACCAACACAAACACGGCGATCAAGGTCACTCCCGTTGCAACAATGGCCGGGATTATGGCGATCTCGTGACCCTTGCGCCGGCGCAGGTAGGAGCGGATGATCAGCACAGTGGGAAGACTGCGGGAGAGAACCAAAATACACAGGGCCAAGGACGTGTGATATGAGAGTCCCGCCTGCGCGGCCATCGCTGCGGGCACGAACGCGAATATGCTACTGGCCGCGAGTTCGGCGTGGGTGGCGCGAGATTCGTTTTGGCTGTCCCAGTAAAGAAACAGCGCGCCAAGGGGCAGGGTGGGAATTAACCAAAGCAGCGGCGTCCATCCCGCTTGCACCACCGCTGCGGCCAAGCCGCCTGTGGCGCAGAAGCCAAGTAACAGGACGGCACGGGCCGATGCTGGATCGCGCTGCGCCCTCAGGCGCTTGAACGGCCGTCGCATGAAAAATGCCGCAATGGCCGAAACGGCCAGCGCGCCGCCGGCCGGAGAAAAGGCGACCAACCCGCCCAGCAAAATCGGCTCAAGGGCGAGCGACCAAGAGCCGTGTTCCTTGGGTAGAAAGACGCTGGCGGATCTCGTCGGGACGGTAGCAGTGGCAATCGCACTCATGCACACCACTATGCCAGTGCGGATGGCTTCAGGCCTTGATTGCGCTCAAGAATTCCTAAAAAGAAGGGGCCGACCCGAATTCCGAAGGAGTATTACTGAGTTACTGAGAAGTAATATCCTTTTTATGAAGCGCTTGGCGAGGCCCGTGAGTCATGCTCAGCCTCCACCAAGGATTCTATTCGCAAGAGATAAAATGGCTGCCCGGGCTGGGATCGAACCAGCGACTAGACTTTTACAAGCAGCGCTTAAACTGATTACTTGTGAAAGCGGGCAAAGTGAGAACGCACAAATAGACGCACAAAAGCTCGGGCAACTTGTTCAAGTTGTTGAGGCATGGTCGGGTTTGTCGCTTGTGTTGCGTGCTGCGGTGCTCGCGGTGGTGCTGTCTGCGGAAGGAGGCAAAGCATGAACGCTGCACCCGGTGAGCTACCCGGCAAGGCAGCCGGAATGCTGAAGAAGCACGACGGCACGGCAGAGCCGACGCAGAGCGGCCCCGCAGGGGTGTCGCCCGGTCGCTGCGTGCAGACTGCGCTTTCGTGGGCGGGTAGCGAGTCCGGCCAAGACCGTGCCGGAGTAGCGATTATCACCCAATCCCAGAATTCTGAATGGGTTGAGGCTAGCGACCCAGAGATGCACGCCTATGCTTCCGAGTCGTGGTTCACCGCTGAAGGTGCGCGATGCAAGTTGCGGAGATTGCAGCGTGCTGGGCTGCCGGACTTTCGGAATTGGCGTTTCATGACGCTAACGATGGCGAACCATTCCGGGCATCCGTTTGATGCTTATACACGCGGCAAGGATCGTTTACGTCGGTTTCTGGCCCGGTTTCGTAGAGCAGTGGGGTATTCGTTCCGGTGGTGTTGGAAGTTGGAATTTCATGACGACGGCTTTGCTCACTGGCATTTGCTGATCGAATACACGAAGCGAATCCCTCGCGAATTTCTCATTGATCTGGAGCAATGGTGGGGGCTCGGGCGAGTGAATGTTCGGCGCGTCAAAGGTCGTGATATTCGCTATGTGTTTAAGTATGTCACAAAGTCCGTTGAGGACGTGCCTGAGTGGGTAGCACTCCACAAAGGACGGTTACGCGTCTTTCAAGCCTCGGTGGGCTTCTACTCGCGCCGTGCCAAACGAAAGGTGAGTGATGCTGAGCCACAAACCTGTTTCGTGCGGGTGGATTTACTCACGCGGCAAAAATGGGACGCACGCAAAGGCGTGATCGTAACGACGAATAATCGAGGAGAGCGCCGCGCTCGCGTGGTGAAGCTCCGAATCAATTTCAACGCGCTTCTAGTGATGCGCGCACATGAAAGCCTGCATCTGCGGCGGCAACTGGCTCCGCCGGGTGTGGTTAATCTTAGCCAGTTACAAGTATTGGAGTTAATGAATGAGCACAAAAGATTCGCCGGTTTCGCCGGCATCCCAGCAAACGCAATCGCAGCTTAGTGGTGGCCTTTATCTCACGGGCACTGTCATTGCCGTGAGGACAGAAGACAAGGAATGGGATAAAGAAAAATACCGGCAAACGACCGTAAGTATCTCTGACGGCGAGCAGGTTTTTCTCATGAAGCACAGGCATGATGCGATCGCGTGGGTGCCTCCTGAGTTATTCTCTCGAATCAAGATCAAGGTGAAACGAGCTAACACCGAAAAGGGACAGATCAGCGTGAGTGGTGAAATGCTCTAAAATGAAAAGGGGCCGGACAATAAAGCCCGGCCCCTTTCATTTGCTTGGTTGGTTAGGCTGCTTTTCTCTGCTCTCCAGTGCTCTTAACGAACATCGGGAGGCGGGAGACCAATTGGCCATCAATCACCAAATCCCAATAGTAAGTTCCTGCTGCGGGCAGGGGCATATTATTGAGTGCCATTACCAAGTTTGAGGCTCCAGATTCGACATTGGCTGGGATTTTCATCTCTAGCTTGCCGTCGACCCGAATGCCATTGCCGTGCCCGTCGACATTAACAAGGGCAATGCGGACTGTATGTTCACCCTCCTCGGACTGTTGGAATCTCACACGGAGAGCCAGGCAGCAATGCGGGTGGATGGCTGGGGTGCTGTTTAGATTTAAGGTATCGAAGATACCAAATACAGACAGCTTCCCTTGATTATCTTCTGCGTGGTCGCAGATGCAGAACGTTTCAATATTCATTGGAACGGAGACTTTTTTAGGGACGGGATAATAGTGAGTTTCCCCCGTCCATCTTTCGGAGTAAATTTGCGCGATAGTTCGAGGAGGTGCCTCGTGAATGTGAAAGATATCGCTTGATTCACATCTGTTGATCATATTGGCTCCTCCGAGCTGTTGTCTCAGCTCAACTTTGAGATCGGATACGCCCCGCATGTCCTAGCCCGGCTGCGGGGTATTTCGCCTCCGAAGGCGGAAAGTCATTTGAATTATCGAATAGGCAGTTATGTTGAAGCTTGTGGTGGACCAATAGTCACTACGACAGAAGGCCGTAGGTTCCTCTTTCTAAGCAATTCTGGTGCCTGAAAATTTACCTTGTTTATAAGATATTGGGGGCAAGCGGATAAGAAATTTTATTATTTCTGATTATGGATAATACCCCCTATTTGGGACGGTATTTAGGGACGGAATGGCCCAACTTGCTCAGTGATCGCGTGTCATAGCGCCCATAGTATGCGTGCGAAGCCCCATCTGTTGTGGTGACTGGCACGGCCATATACATCCTGTGGTATGGCCCGTCCCGCAACCGCCCTCGGTGGCGGGACGGGCCATACCTTTCCTTGTTTATCCTTGGCGTAACTGACCAAAAACACGTTGACAACGAAAGTAACGGTTGTAACGTTACGGACATGGCTCCAAAAAATGACATTCCAAGCCCTGAAATGCTACTGGTAGAAGCGCAAGGTGCGGTTGATCGGGATGCTCCCATCGACATGAACGAGTATGGCGCTGTTATTGGGCAACTGAGGGGTAAAAATTACAGCTTCGGTAAAATTGCCGAATGGCTAGGCGAACGGCTAGGGCGCTCCATAAACAAAGGGGCGGTCTATCGCTCATACCAAACTTGGCTACAACTGCGTGAAGAAGAGGGCTTCGGTGCGCCGGAGTTTGAACCGCCGGATGACGAAGATGAGCTGAACCATATCATTCAGGAATATGCCGACGATGTTCTAGCTTGGGCTAGCAAAGCAGCAAGGGGTTCATCACACCCTGAATGGATGGCCAAAGAAGGCATTCGTAGGGCAGCAGCTATGATCGAACAGGAAGATGCTGACGAACGGGCAGCGGAAGACGCTGACAAGACTGATGGCGTAAAGAATAAGGTGAACGATGAAGGAACAAGCTCCAGTTAATGCGCTTGATTTCGTGACCTTTGGTCAAGCCGCGGGGTTGCTTCGTATTTCACTACGGCAATTCCGTCGCTTGGTTGATTCTGGCAAGGTGCCATACGTGAAGGTCAGTGAGCGTTCGCCACGTGTAAGAGTGGAGGACCTAAATTCGTATCTCGCTTCGGTAACGGTTAGGCATTCGGGATTATGATCGAAAACGTTTTCAGGCCGTCTCGGCTAGTTGCCGGTAAGCGAGTGAAGTCCCGCCTCTATGTCGGGCGGTATGCACTTTCTCCCGGCGAACCACTCACCCGCGTCTCATTGAACACGCCCGACCGTGAGATTGCGTTGAAGCGTTTACGCGAAATCGTTCTGGAAAAGCAGAGGGAGCGGGAAGGAATTCTTGCTCCAAAACCTGTTCGTGATGCTGCTGCCGCATCGCTTTCGGATTTGATCAATTCGTATGAGCAGAACCTTAAAGGGGTGGGGCGAGCATCAAAGCATGTGCATGATACCGTCACGCGGCTTCGGCGCATAATCTCAGAGGCGGGGTGGAGTCGCCTCATCGATATTCGCGGTGACGAATTCACTGCATGGCGGGCCAAACTTGAATGCTCCGCTAAGACGAAGAAGGAATATCAGATTTCGCTGAATGCCTTTTTGAATTGGTTGGTTTCGACTGATCGCTTGACCGTGAATCCATTGGCGCGGTTGGAATCTGTGGAGACTCGCGGTAAGCAGGTGAGGCAGTGCCGTGCATTTACTGAAGACGAACTGAAGCGGCTTTGGTCTGTTGCCGGTAAGCACAGGCTCGCGTATCAGGTCCTTCTATACACGGGGCAACGCAAGTCCGAGGTCCGCGCTTTGGTGTGGGCTGATCTACACCTAGATGAAACGCAGCCTTACGCGTTGTTTCGTGAAGGCACGACGAAGGACAAGGACAAGCGTGCGGTTCCATTGCGCAGAGAGTTGGCCGATGCCCTGAAGGTTGAGCGTCCTGTAGACTGCAACAGCACTAAGAAAGTGTTTTGGTTCTGCTGGCCGACCTACGACATTTTGCAGGGGCATTTGAAGCGGGCACGCATCGAGCGCAAAGACGGGTTGGGACGAGTGGTTCACTTTCATTCATTCCGCAAGACATGGCAGACTCTGGGCGTTCGCTACGGTGTGAATCAACGTGCAGCGCAAGAAGTGCTGGGACATTCCGACCCCAGTCTGACCGCAAACGTCTATACGGACGTTCCTGCGCTTTCGCTACACTCTGAAATGGCGAAGCTTCCGTGGGTGGGTGCGGAGAGTGAGCAATCAAATCACTGCGCACAAATAGACGCACAAAACTCCGGCATTTCCGGTCAAATCGTGTCACTCCCTGACATTCTCCGTCAATTGAGTGAAATGCTCCAAGCCACTGGAACAGAAGGCCTAGGTCCAACTTTGGCACTCAATGTCACCTCTGGCCAAAGGTTGGAAATGGCTGCCCGGGCTGGGATCGAACCAGCGACCAAGTGATTAACAGTCACCTGCTCTGCCACTGAGCTACCGGGCAGTGGCGAAAAAGAGGGGTTGAAAAACAGAGGAGGGGAGA
>Ga0182792_1001945_pt1 | contig 15544 bp, 13 predicted proteins | sample Passage237B_FD_130497 | JGI IMG/M metagenome (GOLD analysis project Ga0182792, IMG submission 130497) | Cellulose adapted compost microbial communities from Newby Island Compost Facility, Milpitas, CA, USA - Passage2 37B (version 2) (version 2) ...
ATGCCACTGCCGCCGTGCTGAACGCCCAGAGCAACGCCGGTGACGTGTCGGCTTCCAGCACGAACGTGGCCTACCAGGTCGCGCTCAACGCCGGAGCACCGGCCGGCGCGGCGGTGGCCGGTTCCACCGTGGGCGTGACGGGCAACAGCGTGGCCGCCTCGGCCTACGGCAACAGCGCGACCAACGCGCTGACGTTGACGGCGCTGAACACCGGCGCCCCGGGCGCCGGCGCTCCGACGGCCGCGGTGGGCAACTACCAGGTGAACAGCGGCGCCATCGTTGCCACCGCCACCAGCGTTGCCTATGGCATCGGGGTGACGGGCGGCGTGGGCGGCAGCTCGCTGCGCGCCACCGGCAACCAGGTCACCGCCAACGCGGTGGGCAACTCGGCCGCCTCGTCGATCCTCTCGGCGCGCTGAGACTGAAAGGTCGCCTCATCCCGGTGTGTTCCCGCCGGGAATTTGGCCCGGACCACTTCCCGTGGTCCGGGTTTTTTTATTTCTGCTTCGCGAACCCGCTGCGTGCGGCGTGTAGCGCTTTCGTCGCAAGCGCGGGCGCGCGCAAGCCTGCCCAGGCAGCAGCGCGGGCCGCCGTGTGCACTAGTGCAACAGGTGCCGATCTTTTTTTCGCCCACTTTGTTATCTGGATGACACCTCGATGGAACCAGATGCTGCTTAGGTGAAATTAGCTACCTAGCATGCGTTCCATGCAACAGATGGAAACAGCCTGTGCTGTGGATGTGCCGCCGATTGGGAAGCGCACCACGTACCGCAGCGTCTTCGTCTGCCTGGGCAACCCGGCCACATCGCCGATCGCGGCCGAGTGAGCAGCAACTGACCCGGCACGCCGCGCACAGCGGCTGGCCGGGAAAGGAGTTCCCGCCCTGGCGCAATGCAATCCCCCGAGATGCGCCAGTTCGATCCGGAGACGCCCAGTGCGTTTCTGGGTCTTTTTTTCCTGAGTCGGCAAGGGAGTGTGCGAGCCGTGACGATCGCCGTGATGCGCAGCAGTGCGGCCGTCACAGACAGTACTTTCTTCTGCGCAATGCGATGTACATCCACCCCCTGCTAGCCTCCCTGCCCGAAGCGACACGCAAGGCCGTGAGCGCCGCTGCCGTCTTGCGGTCCTTTCGCAAGAACGAAATTGTTCTGGAATCAGGCCAGCAGACCGAGTTCGTCTACTGCGTCGGTGCCGGGCTGCTCCGTGTGGTCTCTTCCGGCTCCGGAGATGCGGACCTCACCACGCACTTCCTCAAGCCCAACGAAGTCCACGTCGGCCCCAACTTCACCGACAGGGACTATCGGGCGGACGTCACGCTGCTCGCCGCGCTGCCGTCCTCCGTCTACATGATTCCCAGGCGCTACCTGCGCAGGCTGTGCGAGGCCTACCCGGCGGTCGCGCTGGGGCTGCTGGAGATGAAGCTCCAGCGGATCGCGGCGATGGGCAGGCAGATGCGCCGCGTCGCCACGCTCTCGGCGGAACAGATCGTCGGCAGGGCGCTGTACGACCTGACGCAGGAGGCCTCCGACGGGACGCGGGTGCTGGACAAGCGCATACCGCAGTCGGTGATCGCGTCGTACGCGGGCCTGTCCCGGCCGGTCGTCAACAGGGTGATCAAGGAGATGGAGGAGCGGGGCCTGCTGCGGCGAGAAGACCAGGTGCTGACGCTTTCGCAGCGCATCGGCCACTCCACCGACTTCGGCGAGCTGACGCCGGGTGAACGGCCCGCGGAGGCGGGCCAGGCGCCGTACGCGGCGCCGGATTTCGATTTCGGGCTGGATGGTCCGCCGCTTCCCCCGGACGATCCGTCGAAGAAGTCCGGGGATTGAAGCGGCAGGGGCGCTACCAGGCGTAGCCCAGTTGCACCCGCGTGGCGAGCTGGCTCGTCCCGCTGCTGAACGACCCCGAGACGCCGATGCCGACGTTGACGGCATCGTTGATCTGGTAGCCCCAGGACGCACCCAGCGCGTTCTCGCCGGCATAGTTGCCCACGGCCACGCCGACCCACTGCCTGCCGGGAGCCAATGCAGGCATCTGGGGCATGGCCAGTGCCGATGCGACGCCCCGGGCGGCGAACTGCCGCGCCTGGGTCGATGCCGCGCTCACCGCCTGCTGCAGTTGCCAGACGTTGGCCGCGTCGGTCGGCAGCACGCCGGGCGCCACGTTGGCGATCTGGCGCAGCAGGCCGGTGGAGGCATCGCCCACCGAGACCGTGTTGTCGCGCGTGGCGACCGAGCCCTGGCCGAGCGCCACGGAGTTCGCGCCGGCGGCGAAGCTGTTGGCGCCGAGGGCCACCGCGTTGTTGCCCGCGGCCACGGCGTTGCTGCCGACGGCCGTGGTCGGGTCGGCCAGCGCGCGCGCGCCGGCGCCGATCGCGACGGAGCCTTCGTAGCGCGCCTCGGCGCCCGTGCCCACCGCTGTGGTGTTGTCGCCCACGGCCTGCGCACCCCGGCCCATGGCCGTGGCGCCGGTCCCTTGTGCAACGGCGCCGGTGCCGCAGCTGACGTTGCCGTTGCTGAAGTTGCACAGGCCGTTCTCGAACGCCTGGTTCATGAGCGTCTGCAGGGCCAGCACCTGCTGGCTGGTGAACGCGTTGGCCGTGTTCAGCGTGACCTGGCTGGACTGCTGGAGCTGCCCGACGTTCACCGCGTCCGTCGCGGCCTGGCCCGCGCGGACGTTGCCGATGGTGGTGCCTGCGCCGCCGTTGCCGTTGAGGTTGAGCGACTGGCCGTCGGGGCTGTACTGCGCGGAGTTCTGCGCCAGGCCCAGCGCGGTCGTGGCCGTGCCCTGCGCGCCGTCGGCGGTGGCCTGGGCGGTCTGCGCGGCGGCGACCGCCGTGTCGGCCGTGGTCTGTGCCGCCCCTGCCGCGCCCAGGGCCGTGTTCGCAGTGGTCTGGGCTGCGCCCGCTGCGTTCAGTGCCGTATTGGCGGTGGTCTGGGCTGTGCCTGCGGCACCGAGGGCGGTGTTGGCCGTGGTCTGTGCTGCGCCCGCCGCGCCCAGCGCCGTGTTGGCCGTCGACTGGGCGTTGTTCGCGGCACCCAGCGCCGTTCCCGCGATGCTCTGCGCGGAGTTGGCGGACTGCTGGGCGGCATGGGCCGCCGTGCCGGCCGCATTCGCCAGGCTGAACGCACTGTCGGCAGTGCCCTGCGCGGTGCCCGCCGCGCCGGCGGCCGCGTTGGCGTTGGCCAATGCCGTGTCGGCGGTGCCTTGCGCGGTGTTGGCGGCGGTCTGCGCCGAGTTGGCGGTGTTCTGGGCTGTATTGGCGGCGCTGCCGGCCGAGTTCGCCGCGCCGAGCGCGGCGTTGGCGATGCTGTTGGCCGTGTTGGCGGACTGCTGCGCGCCGAAGGCGGCGTTGTTCGCGGTAGTGGCCAGGCCCAGCGCGCTGTCGGCTGTGCCCTGTGCGGCGCTCGCTGCACCGGCGGCCGCGTTGGCGTTGCCCAGGGCCGTATTGGCGGTGCCTTGCGCGGCGTTCGCGGCGGCCTGGGCCGCGTTGGCGGTGTTCTGGGCGTTGCCTGCGGCGGTGTTGGCCGTGTTCGCCACGCCGAGCGCAGTGCTGGCGTTGCTGTTGGCCGAGTTGGCCGACTGCTGAGCGGCGTTCGCCGCGGTGTTGGCGGCGCCGGCGATGGCCCCGGCGTACGAGGCGGCGTTGGCGGCGTCCTGGGCGGTCGACTGGATCTGGTAGGCCTGCCCGCCGTTGATGGCTTCCGTGCTGCCCGGGGCGATCGCGCCGTCGCCGACGTCGAGGACGGGCGGGGTGGATTGCGCGAAGGCGCCGGTGAGGCAGGTGGCAGCGGCGATGGAGACGAGGCTGCGCGCGAAGCGGCCGTGGCGGTGGCGGGTGAAGGAGGAAGAGAACGGCACTGTGGGGTTCCTGGGGGCAAGCGCGTGGGACGACTGCTTCGGCCATCGCGCCCCGCCGCGGTGGGCGAAGGGAGGCGGCCCGAAGCGACCTGTGTGCGGTTCGTACGCCGGCCAGCAGGGCGCACGGGCTCCGGACCGTCACCGGCCCCAAGCCATCGCCTGTCTGCGTGCGCAGTACGCCTCTCTCGTGTCGGGATGTGCGGATGCCGTGCCTCTCGCAGCGGCCTACCGCCTTCCCGTTTCATTTTGTTGCACGGCGCGCATTCTTGGTGGATGTGCCGCGCGCACGGCGGCCCATTTGGACGAAAGTGTTATCCGGATGACAGACGGCAGGCGTAGGCCGCCGCGCACAGCGCCCCGGGCGCGATGCCGACCGGTGTGCTGCCTCCCTACGCGCTACGCTGACACCTGTCCGCCGGTCTGCATCGGCCTGGCTGGCGGGCAGCGACCGCATGCACATTTCTTCCGCCACCGCATCCCACTTGCACGCGCCGCGCTGGCTGCGATGGACCGTGGCGGGCCTGCTGGCGCTGATCGCCGCGCTGGTGCTGCTCGTGCTGTTCTTCCCCTGGGACCTGCTGCGCGGCCCCGTCAACCGCTTCGTCAGCGAGAAGACGGGCCGTGCCTTCGAGATCACGCGGCGCCTCGACGTGCAGCCGGGCTGGCGCCAGGCCACCGTGATCCTGGACGGTGTGTCTTTTGCCAACCCGGGGTGGGCGCGCAGCTCGCACCTGGTGCGCGCCGAGCGGGCCGAGATCGACATCCGCCTGTGGCCGCTGCTCTCGGGCCGGGTCGAGCTGCCGCGCATCCTGCTCGCGGCGCCGCAACTGGGCCTGCAGATGGAGGCCGACGGCCGCCGCACCTGGGCGCTGGGCAAGACCTCGGCGGGCGAGGGCGGTGCCGGCCGCGTGCCGCAGATCGGCCGGCTGGAGGTGGACCGCGGCGAACTGGACTTCCTGGCCCCGGCCTATGGCGTGGACATGCAGGCGCGCTTCGACCTGGACCCGTCGCGCGGCACGCTGCCGCTGCACTACAGCCTGCGGGGCCGCTACAAGGGCCAGCCGCTGCAGGCCGAAGGCCGCGCGGGCCAGGTGCTGCAGATCGATGCGATGGGCGCCGACCCCTTCCCGATGGAGATCCGCGCGCGCGCCGGCAACACCCGCCTGGAAGCCGAGGGCACCGTGGCCGCGCTGGCGAAGCTCGACGGCGTCGACGCGCGCTTCGACCTGCGCGGCCGCACGCTGGGCGACCTGTTCACGCTGCTGGGCGTGGCGCTGCCCGAGACGCCGCCCTACGCGGTGAAGGGCACGCTGCGCAAGAACGGCACGCGCTGGGACGCCGGCGCGCTGCAGGGCCGGCTCGGCCTCTCGGACATCGGCGGCGACCTGGCGTTCGAGCAGGGCGGCGCGCGAGCGCGCCTGAGCGGGCAGCTCCATTCCCGGCTGCTCGACATGGACGACCTGGGGCCGCTGATCGGCCTGCCGCCCACCGCCCGCTCGGCCGCTGCCGTGAAGGTGGAAGGCGTGCCGCCGCCGGTGACCGCGGGGCAGGCGCAGCGCCGGCGCGCCGGCGGCAAGGTGCTGCCCACCGCGCCGCTGGACTTCGAGCGGCTGCGCGCGATGGACGCCGATGTGCGCTACCGCGCGCAGCGCATCCGCAACGTGCGCGACGTGCCGCTGGAGCGCGGCGCCGTGCACGTGCTGCTCAAGGACGGCGTGCTGACGCTGGACCCGCTCGACCTGGGCGTGGGCGGCGGCACCGTCGCGGGCGCCATCCGCATCGACGGCGCGCGCCGGCCGGCCGACATCCGCGCGGCGCTGGACGTGCGCGGCCTGCAGCTCGCGCGGCTGCTGCCGCGCCTGGAAGGCAGCGGCAACAGCGTGGGCCGGATGGACGGCCGGCTGAACATCGCGGGCGAGGGCGTGTCGGTCGCCTCGTGGCTGGGCGGCGCCTCCGGCGACGTGGCGCTGCTCATGGGCAGCGGCCAGTTCGGCAACCTGCTGCCGGTCTTCGCCACGCTGGTGGGCGGCGACATCATCAAGTTCATCGCGCGCGGCGAGCGTGACGTGCAGTTGCGTTGCGCTGCCATCGCCTTCGACGTCGAGAAGGGCCTCATGACGGGCCGCACGCTGGTGCTGGACACCAGCAACGCGGTGTTCCAGGCCGGCGGCACCATCAACCTGGCGACCGAGGGGCTGGACCTGGTGATCCGCCCCGAGCCCAAGGGCAAAAGCATCCTGTCGCTGCGCACGCCGCTGACGGTGGGCGGCACCCTCGGCGACCCGCGCCCCGGCGTGGAGGCGGGGCCGCTGCTGGCCCGTGCTGCGGCCGTGGTGGCGGGCGCCACCGTCAACCCGCTGCTGGGCCTGGCCGCCACGCTGGAGCCGGGGCCGGGCAAGGACGCCGACTGCGCCGCCGTGCTCGCCGATGCGCGCACGGCGGACAGCAAGGCCGCACGCCAGGGCGCGGCCAAGGCCCGCGCCATCCGCTGACGCGGCTGCCGTCAGATCATCAGAGCGACCAGCTCGCCGCCATGCTCGGCCGCTGCGAGAAGCCGGCGTACCAGCGTGCGGTTTCGGCGTGGCGCGCGCGCCAGTCGACGTCGGGGAAGCGCAGGTCCAGGTACCAGAGCGCGCAGCCGATGGCCAGCGCGCCCAGGTCCACGCGGCCGTCCAGCAGTTCGGGCCGCTGGTCGAGGTAGGCCAGCGAGGTCTCGACCTTGTCGAGCTGGGCGGCGCGCCACTCGGGCCACTTGCGCTCGTCGGGCCGCGCCACGTCTTCGTAGCGGGCGAGCAGCGACGCGTCCAGCATGCCGTCGCCGAGCGACTGCAGCGTCAGCGTCTGCCAGCGTTCCGGCCCCGCCGCAGGGATCAGCGTGCCGCCGGCGAGGTGGTTCAGGTACTCGCAGATCACGCGGCTGTCGTAGAGCACCTGGCCGTCGTCGGTGAAGAAGGTCGGCACCTTTCCCAGCGGGTTGCTGGCGATGATCTCGCGGTCGCGCTGCACCGGGTGGGCGTTGGAGGGCAGCAGTTGCACCCGGTCGCCGAGGCCCAGTTCGTGCGCCGTCACCAGGCACTTGCGGACGTAGGGGGAGAAGGGAGAGAAGAGGATCTTCATGACGCTGCCGCCTGTGTGGAAGAGGGAGTGTTGGAACGTTCGCGCGCGATGTGCCGGCCGGCCACCCAGCCGAAGGTGAGCGCGGGCCCGAGCGTGATGCCGGGCGCCGGGTACTGGCCGCCCATCACCGACTGCATGTCGTTGCCGGTCGCGTACAGGCCGGGGATGGGCCGGCCTTCGGCATCGAGCGCCTGCGCCTGCGCGTTGCAGCGGATGCCGCAGGCTGTGCCGATGTCGCCCGCATAGACCTTGACGGCGTAGAACGGCGCCTTGCGCAGCGGCCCGAGGCAGGGATTGGGGCGATGGTCCGCATCGCCGAGGTAGCGGTTGTATTCAGTGCTGCCCTTGCGAACTCCGGGTCCTCGCCCGTGGCGCCGTAGCCGTCGAAGCGGGCTGCGGATTCGCGCAGCCCCGCGGCGTCGATCTGCAGTTGCGCGGCCAGCGCCTCCAGCGAGTCGGCGCGGTACAGGTAGCCGGCGCGCACCAGGTGCTCGCGCGGCCGGCCGCCCGGCAGCGCCAGGCCCAGGCCCCAGCGTTCCATGAAGTCGCTGTCGCACACCAGGCAGGCCGGGATGGTCGGCACCGTCTCGTTCGAGCGGTACATGGCCAGCACGAACTCGTGGTACGAAGTGGCCTCGTTCACGAAGCGGCGGCCCGCGGCGTTCACCGCCATCAGGCCCGGCTTGGCGCGGTCCCACACCAGGTGCGGGTAGCGCACCTGCGTGCCGTCGGGCCGCTGCAGCAGCGACACCGGTGCCCAGAAGGCGGGGCCGAAGTGGTCGCTGCCCAGGGCCGCGCCGGCGGCGTTCGCGATCTCGATGCCTTCACCGGCGTTGCCGGCGGGGGACATGGACCAGGGGCCGGTCGGATGCGGGTAGAGCTGCTCGCGCAGCGCCGCGTTCCACGGAAAGCCGCCGGTGGCGACCACCACGGCCTGGCGTGCGCGCACCCAGGTCGGACGGCCCTCGTGCTCGATGCAGGCGCCGGTGACGCGGCCGTCCTCGACCTGCAGCGTTTTCAGGGGCGCGTTCAGCCAGTAGTCGATGCCGCGCTCCAGCACCGACATGAACAGCCGCCCGGCCAGCGCATTGCCCAGCACCAGCCGCGTGCCGCGGTGGTAGCCGCGCAGCCGGTCGGCGAAGTAGCGCAGCACCAGCTTCATGCCCTCCTTCCAGGAGGCGAAGGACTTCGTCACCGACAGCAGGTGCTTGGCGTCGGTCAGCGTGATCATCATGCCGCCGAGCACCACGAACTCGGGCAGCGGGTCGCGCAGCTCGCGGAAGTGCCGGCCGAGCAGCCGGCCGTCGAAGGCCAGCGGGTCCAGCGAGCGGCCGCCGAGCGCGGCGCCCTCGCGGTCTGGGTAGTAGTCGGGCGAGTAGGTGCGCGCGGCCAGTTTCACCTGCGTGTGCTGCTCCAGCGCGTCGATGGCGGGGCCGCAGGCTTCGAGGAAGGCGCGCTGCATCTCGGCCGGCGCCGCGTCGCCCACCGTGTTGCGCATGTAGGTCCACGCCTTGTCGAAGCTGTCGGGGTGGCCGGCGCCTTCGCTCTGGCGGTTCATCGGCGCCCAGACGGCACCGCCGGACACGGCGGTGGAGCCGCCGACGCGGTCGGTCTTCTCCACCAGCAGCACCGAGCAGCCGCCCAGGTGCGCGCTCAGCGCGGCCGCCATGCCGCCGGCGCCGGCGCCCACCACCAGCACGTCGACTTCACGCTCCCACACGACGTTGCTCATGCGCCCGATCCCCCCAGCGACTTGCCGCCGTCGACGAAGAGCACCTGCCCGGTGATGAAGCCCATCTGCGGCGACACGAGGAAGGCCACGGCCTGCGCGATGTCCTCCGGCCGGCCGGCTTGGCCGGTGGGCTGCAGCGCGAGCTGCGCGGCCAGGCGCTCGGGCGTCAGCGCGCGCAAGATGGGCGTGTCGATCAGCCCCGGCGCGATCGCGTTGACCAGGATGCCGCGCGGCGCCAGCTCCATCGCGCTGGCGCGCGTGTAGCCGACGATGGCGGCCTTGGAGGCGACGTAGTGCGGGTGGTTGCGCGCGCCCAGGTAGGCGCGCGAGGCGATGTTCACGATGCGGCCGCCGTCGGGCATGCGGCGCACCACCTCCTGGGTGAGCGTCGCCGCGGCGATCAGGTTGACCTCGTAGGCGCGGCGGAAGTCATCGCTCGTCACCTCCATGAAGCGGCGCTCGTCGAAGACGCCGGCGTTGTTCACCAGCGCGCTGATCGGCGGCAGCGCCTGCACCAGCGCGCGCACGGCGGCCTCGTCGGTGAGGTCCAGCACGCGGGCCTGCACGTCGAGTCCGGCGGCGCGCAGGCGGGCCTCCTCGCGTGCGGCCTGCTCGGCCGCGCGGTCGACCATCACCACCGAGAAGCCGTCCTGCGCCAGCTTCTCCACCGTGGCCAGCCCCATGCCGCTGGCGCCGCCCGTCACCAGGGCGACGGGTTTGCCGTTGCCGTTGCTGCTGCTCATGTCCGGTCCCATCTATGCGGAGAGAAAGCCGCCGTCCACCGGCAGCACCACGCCGTTGACGTAGCTGGCCAGGGAGGAGGCGAGGAACACCACGGGCCCGACGATCTCGTCGGGCTCGCCGCCGCGCTTCATCGGCACGCGGCTCATGTACCAGTCGGTGCCGCCGGGCACCTGCAGCTGCGGCGTCACCATGTCGGTGAGCATCAGCCCCGGCGCCACGGCGTTGGCGCGCACGCCGTGCGGCGCCAGGTCGCGCGCCAGCGCCTGCGTGAAGGAGCGCACCGCGCCCTTCGACGCGATGTAGCCGGCCGACGAGATGCCGCTGACGAAGGCGACGATCGACGACAGGTTGACGATGCAGCCGCGCGAGCGCTTGAGCGCCGGCACGAAGGCGTGCGTGACGTTGAACAGGCCCTGCAGGTTGACCTGGATCAGCCGGTCCCAGGTCTCGGCCGAGTGCGGGTCGTCGATGCGGGCGCGCGCCGAGATGCCGGCGTTGTTCACCAGCACGTCGATGGGGCCGAGCCGTTCGGTGAGCGACGCGGCCAGGGCGGCCACGGCGGCGCGGTCGGTCACGTCGATCGACTCGGCCCAGGCGGTGCCGCCGGCGCCGCGCACCTCGTCGGCGATGGCCTGCGCGCGGGCCGGATCGATGTCGGCCACGATCACGCGTGCGCCCTGGCGGGCGAAGCCGCGCGCCATGGCCGAGCCCAGGCCGCCGCCGCCGCCCGTGATGAGGGCGAGCTTGTCCTTCAGAAGATCCATGGGAAGCGTTCCTTCATGCCGCCGCGGTGCTTCACACGCCCAGGTAGGCGCGCCGCACCGCGGGGTCGTTCATCAGCTGGCTCGACGGGCCTTCCAGGCTCATCTCGCCGTTCTCGAGGATGTAGGCGTAGCGGGCCATCCGCAGCGCCAGGCGCACGTCCTGCTCCACCAGCAGGATGGTCAGGCCCTGTTCGCGGTTCAGCCGCTGGATGGTCTCGAAGATCTGCTCGACCAGCAGCGGCGACAGGCCCATCGACGGCTCGTCCAGCAGGATCATGCGCGGGCGCGCCATCAGCGCGCGGCCGATGGCCAGCATCTGCTGCTCGCCGCCCGACAGCGTCGAGGCCTTCTGCTCGCTGCGCTCCTTCAGGCGCGGGAAGGTCTCGAACACGCGCTCGAAGTCCTGCGCGACCTCGCCGCGCGAGCGGCGCAGGAAGGCGCCCAGCTCCAGGTTCTCGCGCACGCTCATGTCCTTGAAGACCTCGCGGCCCTCGGGCACCTGCACCAGCCCGCGCCGCACGATCTCGTCCGAGGGGCAGCGGCGGATCGGCTCGCCGTCGAAGAAGATCTCGCCCGTCGAGGGCTCGATCAGGTGCGACACGGCGTTGAGCGTGGTGCTCTTGCCCGCGCCGTTGCTGCCCAGCAGGGCGACGATGGCGCCGCGCTCGACCTTCAGCGACACGTCCTGCAGCGCCTGGATGGCGCCGTACGAGGCGCTGACGCCGCGCAGTTCCAGCATGAGTTCACTCATCGGCGGCTCCCTTGCCGAGGTAGGCCTCGATCACCCGGGCGTCCTGGCTCACCTCGGCGGGCGTGCCCTCGGCGATCTTCTCGCCGAAGGACATGACGGTGACGCGGTCGGAGATCGCCATCACGAGCTGCATCACGTGCTCGACCAGCAGGACGGTGATGCCGTCGTTGCGGGCCAGCTCGGTCAGCAGGCGGTCCAGGCTCTCGATGTCGCGGTTGCGCAGGCCGGCGGCCGGCTCGTCCAGCAGCAGCAGGCGCGGCTTGAGCGCCAGCGCGCGCGCCAGCTCCAGCAGCTTCTGGTGGCCGAAGTCCAGTTCGCGGGCGGTGGTGTCGCGGTCGTGGGTGAGGCCCACGCGCTCGATCAGGCTGTCCACCAGCTCGCGCGTGGCCGCGTCGGGCCGCCGCAGCAGGCGGCCCAGCGGGTTCGCGCTGTGCGAGTAGCAGCCGAGCAGCACGTTCTCGTACACGCTCAGCTCGCCGAACAGCTCCAGGTTCTGGAAGGTGCGGGCCACGCCGAAGCCGGCCATCCGGTTCGGCCGGGCGTGGCTGACGTCCACACCGTCCAGCACGATGCTGCCCGCGGTGGGCTGGTAATAGCGCGAGATGCAGTTGAAGGTGGTGGACTTGCCGGCGCCGTTGGGCCCGATCAGGGCGTGGATCGTGCCGCGCTGCACCTGGAACGACAGGTTGTTCACGGCCGTCAGCCCGCCGAAGCGCACCGTGATGCCGCGCACGTCGAGGAAGGGCGCCGCGCTCATGCGGTACCTCCCTGCTGCGCGTGGGCGGCCGGCGCCTTCGCCGCCCGCTTCTTCGATCCGGCGAACAGCCCGCGCGGCTTGAACATCATGAAGCCCAGCAGGATCGCGCCGTACAGGATCTCCTGGATCGACAGCGCCTGGCGCAGCAGCTCGGAGATGATGCCGAAGGCGATGGCGCCGGCCACCGCGCCGCGCACCGAGCCGATGCCGCCGACCACCACCATCGTCAGGATCAGGATGGTGGTCTGGAAGCCCAGGCTCTCCGGGTGGATGAAGGAGATGAACAGGGTGTACATGCCGCCCGCGATGCCGGCGAAGGCCGCCGAGATGACGAAGGCCGCCTGCTTCATGGCGCGCGCGTTGATGCCCATCGCCATGGCGGCGACATCGCTCTCGCGCACGGCGCGCAGCGCGGAGCCGAACTGCGAGCGCGACAGCCACACCGTCACCCACAGCATCAGCGCCGCGATGGCGATGACGAAGGGATAGGCCTGCAGGTCGTTGGTGAGCGTCAGCCCGAACAGCTGCGCCGGCTGCATGCGCATGCCGTTGGAGCCGTTGGTGACCGACTCCCAGTTGAGGAACACCCACTGCATCGCCTCGCCGAAGGCGAAGGTGGCCAGCGCCAGGTAGATGTCGCGCATGCGCAGCGCCAGGAAGCCGATCACGTAGCCCAGCACCGCCGAGAGCAGGCCGCCGGCCAGGATCGAGACGACGAAGGGCGGGTGCCACGCCGTGTTGATGAGCCCGGCCGTGTAGATGCCGATGCCGTAGAAGGCGGTGTGCGACAGGGCGAACTGGCCGGCCTCGCCGATGACCACGTGCATGCCCAGCGCGAGCACGACGAAGACCATCAGCAGGTTGACCACGTACAGCACGTAGCCCGTCACCGTGAACGGGAGCACGCACAGCACGGCCAGCAGCACCAGCAGCGCCAGGTGGTCCAGGGAGAAACGCTTCTTCATACCTTCTTCACCTGCACCTTGCCGCCGAGCAGGCCCTGCGGCCGCACGATCAGCGTCACCAGGATCGCCAGGAAGGGCGCCACCACGATCGCGTTGGTGGAGATGAACAGGCCCACCATGTTCTCGACCACGCCGATCAGCAGGCCGCCGACCACCGCGCCGGGCAGGCTGGTGAAGCCGCCCACGATGGCCGCCGCGTAGGCCAGGATGGCGATGTGCGCGATGTCGGGCGTGACCAGCACCTTGGGCGTGATGAGCAGCGCCGCGATGGCCGAGATCAGCCCGGCCAGCGCCCACACCATCATGCGGATGCGCGACAGGCGGATGCCGACGATCTGCGCCGCGCGCGGGTTCATGCCGACGGCGCGCATCGCCTTGCCGATGCGGGTGTAGGTGAACATGAGGTAGATGAGCACCATCACCACCACGGCGACGGCGAAGATCGCGATGTCCAGTTGGGTCAGGGCCGCGTCGCCGATCATCACCGTGTCGCTGGAGAACAGCGAGGGCAGCGAGCGCGGCGTGTCGCCCAGGCCGGTCTGCCGCACCAGGCCCTTGAGCACGTAGGCCAGGCCCAGCGTGGCGATCACCAGCTGCACGCCGACGCCGCGCGAGCCGGTCACGCGCTCCATCACGACGCGCTGGAACAGCGCGCCGCCGGCGGCCATGACCGCCAGCGTGAGCGGGATCACCGCCGCGTAGGGCAGGTGCGCCAGCAGCAGCAGGCTCAGCGCCACGTAGCCGGCCATCATCAGCATCTCGCCCTGCGCGAAGTTGGGCACGTCGGTGGTCTTGAACACCGCCACGATGGCCAGCGCGAGCAGCGCGTACACGCTGCCCGTCACCAGCCCCGACAGCAGGCCCTGCTGCAGGAACAGCCAGATCTCGTCGAGGCTCATGGGCTCACTTGGGCTGGTAGGTCCAGGCGCTGGCGTAGCTGCCCGGCACGCGGTTCTTGTTCTCGCCGTCGAACTTCAGGTAGATGGCCGCCTTCTGCGCCGCGTGGTCGGTGGGCGTGAAGGCGATCGGGCCGGCCATCACCTTGGAGTCGAAGCTGAGCTTCGACATTGCGTCGAGGAACTTCTCGCGCGTGGGCTGCGGGCCGGCGGCCTTCAGTGCGTTGACCACCGCCATCGCCGAGGGGATGCCGTAGGGCATGTAGGTCTGCGGGTAGCCCGGCTTGGCGGCCAGGTCCGGGTAGTACTGCTTGTACATGTCGTAGACCCACTTGAGCTGCTCGCCGCCGGGCACGTCGAGCATGACCTCCTGCAGGTAGACGTTCTTGAACGCGTCCTTGTTGCCGACGTTCTCGACGAGCTGCTTCAGGTCGGCCGTGCCGTTGACGGCGATGACGATCGGCTTGTTCCAGCCCAGCTCGTGCGCCTTCTTGACCAGCAGGCTCACCGGGCGGGCGTAGGTGGTGACCAGCAGCACGTCCGGGTTGGCGGCGCGGATCTTCAGCATCGGCGCGGTGACGTCGGTGATGTTCGGGTTGATCGACTGCACCTGCAGCGTCGCGCCGACCTTCTTGGCCTGGAACTCGGCGGCCTCCAGGTTCCAGCCGCCGTAGGCGTCGTCGTGGTTGATGTAGCCGATCTTCTTGGCCTTCAGGTGCTCGGCGGCGAACTGGACCATCGAGCCGCCGACGGCGCGCTGCGAGATGGAGAAGGCGCCGTAGATGTACTTCGACGGCGGGTACAGCGCGCCGTCGCCCGACGCGTTGAGCATGACCAGCGGGATCTTCTCGCGCTCCACGTACTCGCGCGCGCCCACCACCGGGCCCGAGCACGAGCCGCCGTTGAGCAGGAAGACCTTGTCCTGCTCGGTGAGCTTCTTCACCGCGGCCAGCAGGTCGTTGGCGTTGCAGCGGTCGTCCTCCAGGACGATGTCGATCTTGCGGCCGTGGATGCCGCCTTCCTTGTTGACCTTGTCGTAGTACATCTTCGCCGCGTTGACGACGTCGAAGCCGTAGGCCATCGAGTTGCCCGACAGCGGGCTGAACATGCCGATCCTGATGCTCTTGTCGGTCAGTCCGGGCTCGCTCTGGGCGGCGGCCGCCAGGGCGGTGGCCGCCGCCACGGCGGCGAGGGTGGTCTTGATGAAGCTTTTCAAGGGGAGTCTCCTTTGGTCGCGGTCGAATCGTTGCGGGGTCGTCGGGTTCACAGGTCGCCGGCGGCGGCCGACGCGGCTGCTGCTGCGTCTTCCTTCTGGAAGCCGGGGCGGGGGACGAGGCCGAGCCAGTTCTGCGTGAGGGCGCCGTCCACCAGGATGTCCTGGCCGCTGATGTAGCCGGCGCGCTCGCTGGCCAGGAAGAGCACGGCGCCGGCGATGTCGGCCGGCGTACTGATGCGGCCCAGCGGCACCATGCGCTCGCGCTGGCGGCGCACGGCGTCCTGCGTGTAGATGCCCTCGCTCATGGGCGTGCGGATCATCGCGGGGCTCACCACGTTGCTGCGGATGCCGTGCTCGCCCAGCTCCACCGCGAGCAGCTGCGACAGCATCTTCACGCCCGCCTTGCTGACGCTGTAGGCGCCGCTGTAGGGCTGCGGGATGGCGCCCGAGATCGAGGCGATGTGGACCATCGCGCCGCCGCCGAGTTCGCGCATCTGCCGGCCGAAGGCCTGCGCGCACAGCAGGTAGCCGGTGAGGTTGACCGACAGCAGCCGGTTCCACTTGTCCACCGCGATGTCCATCAGCGCGTCGGCGTACAGCGACGCGGCGTTGTTGACCAGCACCGCGGCCGGGCCCCAGGCGCTGCGCACCGCATCGGCCGCCGCCTGGACGCTGGCGGCGTCGGTCACGTCGCAGGCCAGCGGCAGCACGCTGCCCTCGCACCCGGCCACGGCCGCCGCG
>Ga0182792_1001951_pt1 | contig 15507 bp, 13 predicted proteins | sample Passage237B_FD_130497 | JGI IMG/M metagenome (GOLD analysis project Ga0182792, IMG submission 130497) | Cellulose adapted compost microbial communities from Newby Island Compost Facility, Milpitas, CA, USA - Passage2 37B (version 2) (version 2) ...
ACACCGCGTCCACCGGCAGCATGCGCACGCCGATCACCGCTTCCTGCAGGTCGCGGGTATTGCGCTCAAGCAGCTCCAGGCCGGCGAACAGGCGCTCGGCCTGGGTCGGGTCCATGCCACTGCTGACCTGCTTGAGCATGGCCTGGGTGATGACCAGCTCGCCGACCAGGTTGATCAGGGCATCGACCTTGTCCACGCTGACGCGGATCGAGGTCTCGCCCTCGTGGCCGTGCGCGGCGCCGGTCGCGCCCGTGGTGGGGGCGGCGGGCGCGGGCGCCGCCGGGGCGGCAGGCGCGGCCTCGCCGGCGCGGGCCGGCGGCTGTTCGGCCAGCAGCGGGCGGATGTCCAGTTCGCAGTCGTCCACCACCCAGGCGAAAACATCGTCGATGGCGCTGCGCGGGATCTTGCCGTGCAGGCCCAGGTCCCAGGCGATGCAGGCTTCCAGCGGGTCGAGCTTGCCGAAGTCGGGCATGCGCTCGAGCTTGGCCTCCACGTCCAGCGGGCCCAGGTGCTCGAGTTCGCGCAGGATCCGCAGCGGATCGTTGCCGCTCATGAACAGCGACGGCGCCGGGGTGAAGGCGATGTTCCAGCCGTCCGGCTCGGCCTCGGCGGCGGCTTCGGTCTTGGCCTGGCCCGGGCTGCCCAGCTCCTGTTCCAGGCGCGCGTGGACGGCGGCCACCGCGGCCGGGTCGGCCGGCTTGCCGTGCTCGGCCTCGGCCAGCAGGGCGCGCAGCACGTCCACCGAGCCGAGCATGGCGTCCACCGCGCTGGCGGCCAGGGCGCGCTTGCCGGCGCGGATCTCGTCCAGCAGGGTTTCGAGCACGTGGGTCAGCGACGCCATCTTGTCGAAACCGAACGTGGCCGCGCCGCCCTTGATCGAATGGGCGGCGCGGAACACCGAATTGACCACCTCCGGGTCCAGGCTGCCGCCTTCCAGGGCCAGCAGCCCGGCCTCCATCGCATCCAGGCCTTCACGGCTTTCCTCGAAATAGGTGGCGTGGAAGCGTTGCAGGTCCATGCTCATGGCGGCGTGGCTCGCAGTCGGAGTCGGTTGACGGGGGCGACGGGCAGGGTGGCCAGGGCGGGCGGATCAGCCCAGCACCTTCTGCACGGTGGCCACCAGCTGCTCGGGGTTGAACGGCTTGACCAGCCAGCCGGTGGCGCCGGCGGCCTTGCCCTCGGCCTTCTTGTCGGCGGCCGACTCGGTGGTCAGCATCAGCAGCGGGGTGAACTTGTAGTCCGGCAGGCCACGCAGGGCACGGATCAGCGAGATGCCGTCCATGTTCGGCATGTTGACGTCGGTGACCACGGCGTTGAACTTCTCGCCCTGGGCGCGGCCAAGCGCGACCTGGCCATCCTCGGCCTCCTCGACCGAGAACCCGGCGGAGGTCAGGGCGAAAGAGACCATCTGGCGCATGGAGGCCGAATCGTCTACTACCAGAATGCGTGCGCTCATGCGGCGTTCTCCACGGATTGTTGCTGTGCTTGTTCGTTGCTGGTGGGGGGCAGTCCGAGCTGGGCGCTGAGCCCGAGCAGGCGCGCGGCCTCGCGCAGCGGTTCGCTGGCGCCGGCCAGGCCGGTGCTGCGGCCGTGCTGGTGGCGGCTGCGGAAGAACGCGCACAGCACCTGCATCGAGGCGGTGTGCACGCGCCGGACCGCGGTGCCATCCAGCTCCACCGCCGGTGCCTCCAGGTGCGCGGCAAGGCGCTCCTTGAGCTCGGCGCTGGCCTCGATGCCGAGGTCTTCGCCAAGGGACACGGTGTTCATTGGATCTCCGCGCAATAGGACTTGGAGGGGATAGCGGCCGGCGCCGGCAGAGCTTTAGCGCCCATTGTCGGGCGGTGCCAGCAGGCAGGAGGCGTCGAGCAGGATCACCGGGTCCCCGCCCAGGCGGGCGATGCCGCGGAACAGGTCGTTCTGCGGGGCCCGGCCGATACGGGCGTGGTCCGGCGGCTCGATCTGCTGGTCGGTCAGGCTGGCCACGTCCTCCACCGCGCTGACCCGCAGGCCCATGGTCTCGCCATGTTCCTCCAGGACCACGATCCGGGTGGAGGCGCTCTGCGGCTGGGCCGGCTGGCCCAGGTACACGCCCAGGTCCATCACCGGGACCACCTGGCCGCGCAGGTTCATCACCCCGAGCATGGCCGGGGGCGTGCCGCGCAGGGACAGCAGCGGGCTGGGCAGGACCACTTCCTGCACCTTCAGCAGCTCCAGGCCATAGGCCTGGTCGGCGCAGCGCAGGCGCAGCCAGCGGGTGGCGCGGTCGCCGGCGCGGCGGTTGGGGCGCAGCTCGTCACTGGCCGCCCCGCCGGGCGGGGCCATCAGCGAGGCCGGCAGGAACGGAGCCGCCGGGGCGCCGCCGGCCGGGCGTGGCGCGGGCGCAGCGGGCTGGGCAGGCGTGGGGGCCGGGACCGGAGCCACCGCCGGGGCGGCGGCCGGCGGCGGAAGCGGTGCGGCGAGGGCAGGTGCCGGGGCCGGGGCCGGGATCGGAGCGTGCACCGCGGCGGTCGCGCCCGCAGCCCCGGCGGCCGGCCCGGTGGCAGCGGGAGCCGGGGCGGCCTGCACCGGGATATCGGCGCGGTCCGCGGCGGACTCTTCGGCGGCCTGCAAGGCGGCCGCCATGGCCTGGGTGGCGGCCAGGTCCGGATCCAAGGCCGTGACCGGCGCGGCTGCGTCCGTGGCCTGGGCCTCGACGGCGTGGTCGCCGGGCAGCAAGGCGGCCGCCATGGCCCCGGTGGCGGCCAGGTCCGGGTCCACGGCCGGCGCGATGGCGTCCTGTGCGGCCGCCTCGGGAGCGGGCCCGGCGCCAGCTTCGGCAGCGGGCGCCGGGCTGGCCGCCGGTCCAGTGACCGGGGCAGGCGCAGGCGCGCCGGCAGCCGGCGTCGGCGCCAGCAGGCCGTCGAGATAGTCGTCCAGTACGGCGGCCGCGCTCATGCCGCCTGCTCCAGCGGCTGGCTGTCGGCGGCCAGGATCCATTCCAGGGCACGGCGGTAGGCGGACCGGGCGCGGCCCGGATAGCCGGCGTCCTCGCCACTGGGCGCCTGCACCAGCAGGTCGGTGTTGCTGATCCGGGTATCGACCGGGATCGCGTCTTCCCAGACCCGCTCGCCATGGTCGTCCTGCATCCTGCGCAGGGCTTCCTGGCCGGCGCGGGTGCGGCGGTCGTACAGGGTCGGCAGCACCGATACCGGCAGCGGCCGCCGGCGCGAGCGCTCGACCATTTCCACGGTGCGGACCATGCCGGCCAGGCCGTGCAGGGCCAGCGGCTCGGCCTGGGTGGGGATGACCACCCGGTCGGCCGCGGCCAGGGCGTTGATCATCAGCAGGCCCAGGGTCGGCGGGCAGTCCAGCAGCACGTAGTCGTGCTGGTCGGTATGCCGGGCCAGGGCCTGGCTCAGGGCCATGCCCAGGCCGGGCTGGTTGGCGCTGCGCCGCTCCAGGGTGGCCAGCGCGGTCTGCCCGCAGACGAAGGACAGGTGTTCGATGGCGCTGGGACGGGCCAGCTCGGCCAGGTCGCGCGGCGGGGTGGCGAACAGCTCCAGCACTCCTTCCGGGGCGGGTTCGGCCGGCACGCCGAAGGCGCGGGTCAGGGAGGCATGTGGATCCAGGTCGACCAGCAGCACCCGCTGGCCGCGCAGGGCCAGGCCGCGGCCCAGGGCCAGGGTGCTCGTGGTCTTGCCTACGCCGCCTTTCTGGTTGGCGATCGCCCACACGCGCATGTCTTGCATCCTCCTCGACTTACGGGGTCGCGTTGGCCCTGCCGGGACCGGCTCCGGTGGCAGTGGCCACGCCCTCATCCGTTATCGGCGCGTCGGGCCCGGGCTTGACCGCGTCGCCGCCGCTGCCAGTGTCGGACGGGTCGGCCAGCACGATCAGCACCACCCGGCGGTTGCGGTTGCGGCCTTCGGCGGTGAGGTTGTCCGCGCGCGGACGGAATTCACCGTAGCCGGTCATGGCCAGCCGTTGCGGGGCCACGCCCTGGGCCGAGAACAGGTGGACCACGCTGGCGGCGCGGGCGGCCGACAGCTCCCAGTTGGAGGGGAACTGCACGGTATTGATCGGCTGGTTGTCGGTATAGCCCTCCACCCGCACCGGGTTGGAGACGTCGGCCAGGACCTCGGCCAGCTTGGAGAGGATGTCGCGGGCCGAGGCGTCCAGCGCCGCCGAGCCGGTGTCGAACAGGATGTCGCTGTTGATCTCCACCTCCAGCCACAGCTCCGAGCGCTTGACCGTGATCAGGCGGGCATCGACCAGCGGCGCCAGCGAGTCCTCCATGCGCGCGGCGATGTTGCCCAGCTGGCGCTGGGCGCGCTGCACCGCCTGGCGGTCGGTCACGTTGATCGGGGTGCCGGTGCGCATGTGCGAGGCCAGCGCCGGCAGCAGGGTCGGGTTGGGCGCCGGCGAGGGCGCGGAGGGACCGTGCTTGGCCCCGGACTTGATTGGCGAGGGGCGGTCGAAGTCCGAGCCCTGCAGCTGGTGCTGGCCGAGGTTGACCGGGTTGATGGTGCGCGGCGCACCGCCGAAGGCCGCGGTCAGGGCGTCGGCCATGACCCGGTACTTGCCCTCGTTGATCGAGGAGATGGCGTACATCACCACGAAGAAGGCCAGCAGCAGGGTCATCAGGTCGGCGTAGGGAATGGCCCACGCCTCGTGGTTGATGTGGTCCTCGTGTTTCTGCTTGCGGGCCATGGTGTCCTGGCCCTCAGTGCAGGAAGCCGGCCAGCTTGGATTCGATGTTGCGCGGGTTCTCGCCCTGGGCGATGGCGATCAGGCCCTCGATGATCATCTCGCGCTCGCCGCTGCGGCGGGAGATCACCGCCTTGAGCTTGGCCGAGACCGGCAGGAAGAACAGGTTGGCCGAGGCGATGCCGTAGATGGTGGCGGTGAAGGCCGCGGCGATGCCGTGGCCCAGCTTGCTCGGGTCGGCCAGGTTCTTCATCACCGCGATCAGGCCGAACACCGCGCCGATGATGCCCAGGGTCGGGGCGTAGATGCCCATGCCCTCGAACACCTTGGCCGCGGCCAGGTCCTGGTGCTCCTGGCCCTCCAGGTCGATTTCCAGCATGTGCCGGATCTGCTCCGGCTCCACGCCGTCCACCAGCATCTGCAGGCCCTTCTTCAGGAAGGGGTCGGTCTGCTCGGCCACCTGCTGCTCCAGGCCCAGCAGGCCCTGGCGGCGGGCGATGTTGCTCCATTCGATCAGCTGCGCCATCAGCGCCTCGCGGTCGCCGGCCGGCGGCTTGATGATCCAGCCGATGATGCCGAAGGCGCGTTTGAACACCGGCGGCGGGGTATGCACCAGGATCGCGGCCACCGTGCCGATGATCACGATGACGAAGGCGGCCGCCGACCACAGCGAGCTCAGGCCCGCGCCCTTGAGGATGCTGCCGCCAACCAGCGCCGCCAGGGCGAGGATCAGTCCGATGAGGCTGAGGATGTCCATGCAGCAGCTATCGGCGCGGAAGGGGCAGGCTTGAGTCCCGGGGCGCGGTCCGGGTCACGGAATGCCAGATCGGCCGGGCCTGGGCCGGGCTGCGGGAGCAGCGGCGAGGCTGGCCCAGGTGCCGGCTGACGGGTGCTGGCAAGGGGCCTGCTGCGGCCCTGTCGCCGGTGTTGGCCGGGAAGCTATAGTCAGCCGGCAGGCCCGCCCGGCCAGGGACTGGTTCATCCACGGCCCCGAGGGGCGTCCAGGAAGGAGGGGGCAAGATGGAGACGGGTATCAGGATGGCGGCGCGGCTGCTCGCGCTGGGGCTGCTGCTGGGGCTGGGCGGCGTGGCCGTGGCCGCCCCGGTGCCAGTGGAGGCCTTCGCCGCGCAGCAGACCTTCGACAAGCCGGCCGTGTCCAGCAACGGCTCCTACCTTGCGGTGGCGGCGGACCTGGGCAATGACGAGCACGGGATCATGGTCTTCCGCCTGGCGGACATGGGCCAGACCGCCTTCATCAAGCTGCCGCGCTACGAGCTGGCCAACGAGCTGTACTGGGTCAGCGATACCCGCCTGATCTACGTCAAGGGCGGCAAGTGGGGCGCGCGCGAGGAGCCGTTCGACTTTGGCGAGATCATCGCCATGGACTACGACGGCAAGAACCACAAGTACATCTACGGCTACAAGGAATCCACGGTCGGGATGGGCCTGGAGGCCGGACATGGCAACGTCGAGGGGCTGCCACTGGTGCCCAACGGCAAGTTCTACATGACCCGCAGCAACCCCGAGAGCGCCATCGGCCGCAGCCTGCTGTACGAGGTCGACGCCAGCAGTGGCCGGCACCGGCTGGTGGCCGACGTCGGCGGCGAGCAGAACCTCAGTTTCGTCCTCGATGCCAGCGGGGAGCCGCGCTTTGCCCACGGCCGCAACAAGGACGACGACCAACTGCTGTTCGTGAACGAAGGAGGCAAGTGGCGCCGGATTCCCAACGCGAGCGTCGGCGGGGTCTTCGTCCCGCTGGCTTTGACTGCGGACGGCAACCAGGTCTACGGCACCTTTTCCGCCGATGACGGCCCCTCCTACCTGGTCAAGGCCGACCTTGGCCTGGGCAACCGCCAGGTGCTGGCCGGGGACGGCTTCAACGACGTGGGCAGGGTGATCTGGGACAGCCGGCGCCAGCCGCTGGCGGTGGAGCTGAGGGGCGGCAAGCCCAAGGTGGTGCTGCTGGATCCGGCTTCCCCCGATGCCCGCCTGTACCAGGAGATCCTGGCCGGTTTCCCGGGGCAGCACGCGGTCTTTGCCGGCCACAGCGCCGATGGCAGCGTTTCGCTGATCTACATCTACAGCGACCGCAACCCGGGCGAGTGGGCGATCATGGACCGGCGCAAGGACACCCTGGCGCGCCTGCTCCAGCACAACCCGGCGATCGACCCGCAGCAGATGGGCCAGCAGCGCTACGTGCGCTTCAAGGCCGGCGATGGCCTGGAGCTGGACGGCTACCTGACCGTTCCCCCGGGCGTGGCCGAGCCCAGGGGCCTGCCCATGGTGCTGGTCCCGCATGGCGGTCCGCACTTCGTCTCCGACAGCTGGGGCTTCGATACCGACGCCCAGTTCCTGGCCTCGCGCGGCTACCTGGTCCTGCAGGTCAACTACCGTGGCTCGGGCGGGCGCGGCTACGGCTTCATGCAGGCCGGCTACCGGCAGTGGGGCAGCCGCATCCAGGACGACCTGGCCGACGGCATCCGCTGGGCGGTGCAGCAGGGCTTTGCCGACCCGGGACGGGTCTGCGTGTACGGGGCCAGTTTTGGCGGCTATTCGGCCATGCTCCTGGCCGCGCGCGAGCCGGAGCTGGTGCGCTGCGCGGCCGGCATGGCCGGCCTGTACGACCTGCGCTCGCTGTCCAGCAGCAAGAGCGATGCCTCTCGCAGCTACCGTGCCCAGGCCTTCCTGGCCCGGGCCGCCGGCCGTGACAACGAGGAACTGGTGGCCAATTCGCCGGTGTCGATGGCCGCCAGGATCCGGGTGCCGGTGTTCCTGGCCCACGGCCAGGCCGACGAGCGCACCCCGTTCAACCAGGCCGAGGCCATGCGCAAGGCCCTGCAGCGGGCCGGTAACGAGCCGCTGTGGATGGCGGTGCCCAAGGAAGGCCACGGCTTCTATGCCGAGAAGAACGTGGTCGCCTTCTACCGGCAGCTCGAGCAGTTCCTGGGCGCCAATCTCGGTTCCGGCAAGTGAGTCTGTGGTCTTGCCCCGGCGGTCACTGCACGCGGGCAAGGTAGGGGCGGGCCGGGTGGCGTGATGCGGGGGCGGGTGGACGCAGTTGCGCTCACCCCGTCGCGCGCAGCCCGTCCACGTCCAGGATCAGGGCCAGGCGGCCGTCGCCGATCAGGGTCGCCCCGGCGTAGCCGGGCAGGCCGCGCAGGGCGCGGGGCAGGGGCTTGATCACCACTTCCTCGCGGCCTCGGACCTGGTCCACGATCAGGCCGAAGCGGGAGTCGCCCATCTGCAGCACGACCACGGTCAGCAGCTGGGCCTCGCTGGGTTCGATGCCCAGCCAGCGGCGCAGGTCGACCAGCGGCAGGGTGTGCGAACCGCGGTCCAGCACCGGGCGGCCGTCGAACCAGCCCAGCGAGGCGGCGGTGGCGTGCAGCACTTCCTGGACACGGGCCAGTGGCAGCGCGTAGGCGGCCTCGCCGGCCTGGACCAGCAGGGTGGGCAGGATGGCCAGAGTCAGCGGCACCCGGATCAGGAAGCGGCTGCCGCGTCCGAGCTCGGACTGGATCTGGATCTGGCCGCCCAGTTCGCGGATGCGCGACTGGACCACGTCCATGCCCACGCCTCGGCCGGAGATGTCGGTGACCTGGGCCTTGGTCGAGAAACCGGGCAGGAACACCAGGTTCAGGCATTCGTCCACGCCCAGGCGGGCGGCGGCCTCCGGGTCCAGCAGGCCTTTCTCGCGGGCCTTGGCGCGCAGGCGCTCGGGGTCGATGCCGGCGCCGTCGTCCTGGACCTCGATGGTGACGTAGTCGCCTTCCTGCTGCGCGGCCAGGCGCAGCCGGCCCACCCGCGGTTTGCCGGCGGCTTCGCGGATCTCGGGCGGTTCGATGCCGTGGTCGATGCCGTTGCGCACCAGATGCACCAGCGGGTCGGCCAGGGCCTCGACCAGGTTGCGGTCCAGTTCGGTGTCGGCGCCGACCATTTCCAGGTCCACTTCCTTGGACAGCGAGCGGGCCACGTCGCGGGCGACCTTGGGGAAGCGCGAGAACACCTTGCCCACCGGCTGCATGCGGGTGCGCATGACCGCCGACTGCAGGCGTGCGGTGGCCACGTCCAGGCTGCCGACGGCGCGGTCCAGCTCCTCGTCCTTGAGCCGGGTGCGCAGGGTCTTGAGCCGGTTGCGGGCCAGCACCAGCTCGCCGATCAGGTTGACGATGGCGTCCAGGCGGCGGGTGTCCACGCGCACGGTGTGCTCGGCCTCGCCGGCACCGGCCGGACGCGGGGGCGGCGAGGTCGGGCGCGGGGCCGCGGGCTTGGGCGCGGCCGGCCTGGGGGCCGGATTGGGCGCGGCCGCCGCGGGCGCGGCCGCGGGCAGGGGTTTGGCCCCCGGAGCGGCGCCGCCGTGCAGCTGGTCGAGCAGGGCTTCGAATTCGTCGTCGGTGATGACGTCGCTGCTGCCGGCCGTGGCCGGGGCCGCGGCGGGCCTGGCCGCCACGGGCTTGGCGCCGGGCGCGGCGCCGCCGTGGAGCTGGTCGAGCAGGGCCTCGAACTCGTCATCGGTGATCATGTCCCCACCGCCGGACGGTGCCGGCGCGGGGGCGGCCGCCACCGGTGCCGGCGCGGCTGCCGGTGCGGCGTCCAGGCTGAACTGGGCGATCAGTTCCGGCGGGGCCGGCTCGGGCTCGGTGCCGGCGCTGACCGCGTCGAGCATGGCCTGCAACCAGTCCAGGGAACGCTGGGCGGCGTCGAAATGCTGCGGCTCCAGCACCGCCTGGCCGGAGCGGGCCGCGCCCAGGGTTTCCTCGGCGGCATGGCACAGCTCCACCATCTGGGTGATGCCGAGGAAGCCGGCGCCGCCCTTGAGGGTGTGGAAGCCGCGGAAGACCGCGTTGAGCTGGTCGCGGTCCTCGGGGGCATGCTCCAGGGCCACCAGCTGCTCACCGAGGCGATCCAGGATCTCCTGGGCCTCGATGATGAAATCGGCAGCGATGTCCGGCGTGACCCCGCTCATGGTTTACAGCCCCAGGTCGGAAAGCAGGGCGTCGGCGTCCACCTGGGAAACCGCGTGGCGGTCCAAGCCTTCCACGGCCGGCCCGGCCAGGAAGGAATCGTTGGCCGCTTCCTGCGGCGGCAGGCCCAGTTCGCTGAAGCCCTCGTGGACCTTGCGCACGATCCCGGCCACGCGCCGGATGATCTGCCCGGTCAGGTCCTGGTAGCTCTGGGTCAGGGCGATCTCGGTGAGGTTGTGGCGGATCCGGTCCAGGACCTGGTCCTGGCCGTCGGTCACCCCTTCGGCGCGCAGGCCCTCGACCAGGGAACGGCATTCGTCGGCCAGGTCCAGGGTGCGGTGGGTGGCCTTCTCGGTCATTTCGATGACGTGGTCCAGGCGGGCGCAGGCGTCATCCAGCTCGGCATTGCGGTGGTCCTCGCCGGGGACCTGGGGCAGTTCCCCCAGGGCCTGGCTCAGTTCCCGCGCCAGCCGGCCAAGTCCCTGCACCAGCGGCCGGGTGCGGGCCTGGGCAAGGGCGTCGATTTCGGCGCGCATGGCCGATTCGTCGCCGCGCTCCAGCGCGTCCAGGGCTTCGTGCAGGCGCTGGATCAGCGCGGCGCGCTCGGGGGAGACAGATGCGTTCATGCCGTGGCCGCCAGCCGTTCGAAGATCTTGCTGACCTTTTCTTCCAGGGTCTGCGCGGTGAAGGGCTTGATGATGTAGCCGTTGACCCCGTTCTGGGCCGCTTCGATGATCTGCTCGCGCTTGGCCTCGGCGGTGACCATCAGCACCGGCAGGGTCTTGAGCTTCTCGTCGGCGCGGATGGCTCGCAGCAGGTCGATGCCGGTCATGCCCGGCATGTTCCAGTCGGTGATCACGAAGTCGAACGGCTGCGTGCGCAGGGCCGCCAGCGCCGTGGTGCCGTCGTCGGCCTCGGCGGTGTTGGTGAAGCCCAGATCATTGAGCAGGTTCTTGACGATGCGGCGCATGGTCGAGAAATCGTCGACGATCAGGATGCGCATGTTCTTGTTCACTTCGTGCTCCGTTTCAGGTGCCGCAGGTTCTGCATGGGGTAGGTCGTGGGGGCGGGAAGCTTACTCGTCGCTCAGGCCGGCGTCGCGCGACTCGTAGTCGGACAGGCGGCTGCGCAGGCGCAGCACGGCCTGGCCGTGGATCTGGCATACCCGCGACTCGCTCACTCCCAGCACGGCGCCGATTTCCTTGAGGTTGAGCTCCTGCTCGTAGTACAACGACAGCACCAGCTGCTCGCGTTCGGGCAGGTTGCCGATCGCGGCGGCCAGCTCGCGGCCGAAGTCGCTGCGCTCCAGGGCCTGCTGCGGGGTGGGCCCGCCACTGTGGACCTGGACCTCGCCGTGGTCTTCCACGTGCGAATCCAGGCTCAGCACCTGGCCGCGCGAGGCGTCCTCGAGCAGGCGCAGGTACTCGGGCAGGGGCATGTCCAGGCGGGCGGCCACTTCCTGCGGGGAGGCGGCGCGGCCAGTGGCCTGCTCGATCTCGCGCACCGCGGCGGCGGCGTCGCGGGCGCGGCGGTGGACCGAGCGCGGCACCCAGTCACCGCGGCGGATCTCGTCGATCATGGCGCCGCGGATGCGGATGGAGGCATAGGTCTCGAACGAGGCGCCCTGCTCGGGGTCGTAGCTGCGGCTGGCCTCGATCAGGCCGATCATGCCGGCCTGGATCAGGTCGTCGATCTCGACGCTGGCCGGCAGGCGCGCGGCCAGGTGGTGGGCGATCCGGCGCACCAGGTCGGCATGCCGGGACACGGCGTCGTCGGCCGCGGTGCGGGCGACGGCGCGGTATTCGGCCAGGGCGTTCATGCCGCCGCCCCCTGCCGGATCATCCGGTCCACGAAGAACTCGATGTTGCCGCGCGGGTTGGCCGGCGGCTCCCAGCGGGCGGCGCGGCGGGCGATCTCGGCGATGGCCCGGGCCGAGGGGCTGGCCGGGTAGGCGGTGGCCACCGCCTGCTGGCGCTGCACGGCCATGCGCAGCCACTCGCAGTGGGGCACCGCGCCGAGGAAGTTGAGCGAGACATCGCCCAGGAAGCGCTCGCAGACCCGGGACAGTTTGTCGTACAGGCCGCGGCCCTCGGCCGGGCTGCGGACCATGTTGGCCACCACCTGGACCCGGTGCACGCCGCGCTCGCGCGAGAGCACCTTGATCAGGGCGTAGGCGTCGGTGATCGAGGCCGGCTCGTCGCAGACCACCACCACCGCGTCCTGGGCGGCCTGGCAGAAGGTCAGGACGCTGTCGCTGATGCCGGCGGCCGTATCTACAAGAAGAATATCAAGTTCCCGCTGCAGGTCATTGAAAACATTGACAAGACCCACGTGCTGGGCGGGCTGCAGCTCGGCCATGTGGCGGCGCCCGGAGGCGGCCGGGATGACCATCATCCCGCCCGGCCCATCCAGGATCAGCTCGTCCAGGTCGCAGCGCCCGGCGATCAGGTCGGCCAGGGTGTGCTGCGGCGACAGGCCCAGCAGGACATCGACGTTGGCCAGGCCCAGGTCGGCGTCCATCAGCAGGGTGCGCTTGCCCAGCATGGCCAGCGAGGCGGCCAGGTTGACCGACAGGTTGGTCTTGCCCACGCCGCCCTTGCCGCCGGTGATGGCGATGCTGCGGACGGGTGTCAGGGGGGCGGCGTGATTGGCGTTGCTGGGATTCATATAAGGGGTTGGCGGCTCATGCGACAGCATGGTCGTGCTCCGGCATGTTCGGCTTATCGGCAGCGCGGCGCAGATCTTCAAGGCGAAGAACGATGCTGGCGGCATTGGCCCGGTGCAGGTCCTCCGGGACCCGCTGGCCGTCGGTCAGCCAGGTCAGGGGCATCTGGTGGTCCACCACCACCGACAGGGCGCTGCCCAGGCGGCCGGTCTCGTCCACCTTGGTCAGGACCACGCCCTGGGGGCGGGCGGCGGAGAACCGGCGCACCACCTCGTCCAGGTCGGCGTAATGGGAGTTGGCCGGCAGCACCAGCAGGGTCGAGACCTGGCGGGCGGCGCGCAGCCAGTTGAGCTGGGCGGCCAGGGCGCGGTCGCGCTGGCCCAGGCCGGCGGTGTCCACCAGGATCAGGCGGTAATCCTCCAGGCGCTGCAGCAGGCTCATCAGGGCCGCGTCGCTGTCGGCCTCGTGCACGGCCACGCCCAGGGCGCGGCCGTAGCCGTGCAGCTGCTCGCGGCCGCCGATGCGGGCGGTGTCGGTGGTCACCAGGGCGATGTCGCGGGGGCCGTGCTCGGCCACGAAGCGGGCCGCCAGCTTGGCGATGGTGGTGGTCTTGCCGGCACCGGTGGGGCCGACCAGGGCGATCACGCCGCCCTGTTCCAGCGGATCGACCGGGCACACCGGCAGGCGCTTGGAGATCAGGCCCAGCATCAGCCCGCGGCCGCGGTGCTCGGGGGTGTCCGGCGGCAGCTCCAGGGCGATGTCGCGGGGGATCCCGGCATCGAAGCCGTAGTCCTCCATCAGCTCCATGGCCTGGCGGCGGACCGGCGAGCCGCGCAGGCGCTCGTCGGTCAGGCGGTGCATCTCGCGCTCGATCATGGCCCGCATCTGCGCCAGTTCCTCGCGCATGGCCAGCAGCTGCTCGTCATTGGCCGGGGCCGGGGGCGGTGGCGGGGCCGGCACCGCGGCAAGGGCCGGAGCGGGCGGGGCGACCGCGGTGGGGATGGACGGATCGCCAGCCAGGGCCTGGGCCCAGTTGGCGGTGCCCAGCGGGCGGCCTTCGCCGGCGGCGCGGGCGGTCGGGGTGTCCAGGGCCGCGGCCATGGCCGCGGCGAAATCCGGACGCGCCGGAACTCCGGCGGCCGGCGCCTGCGGCTCGGGGGCCGGCGGCAGGGTGTCCAGGAACGGGTTGGGGCGGGCCGGGGCGGTGGCACGCGGGGCGGGTGGTTCGGCGGCGCGCTGGGCCTCGAGCAGGGCGCGCTGGACCGCGTCCTCGTCGTAGTTGCTGGCGGCCACGATCTCCACGCCTTCCTCGACCCGGCGGTTGGACAGGATGACCGCGTCCGGGCCGTGCTCGGCGCGGACCATCTTCAGCGCGGTGCGCATGTCGGCGGCGACGAAACGTTTGATCTTCATGACTGCTCCTAACCCGCTTTAACCCTTCATCGCCTTAGCTGATCGTCCCGACCAGCCTGAGCCGTTTGTCTTCCGGAACCTCGGTGTAGGCCAGGACCGACAGCGAGGGCACGCTGTGCCGGACCAGCCGCGCCAGCGAGGCACGGACCGTGGCCGGCACCAGCACCACCGCCGGCTCGCCCTTGGCCTCCTGGCGGCCTGCGCAGTCGGCCAGGCTCTGCTGGAGGCGCTCGGCCAGGCCGGGCTCCAGGGCGGCACCGGCCACCCCTTGCGCGGAGTCCTGCAAGACCCGTTCCAAAGGCGCGGCCAGGGTGAACACCGGCAGTTCCGGGGCGGTGCCGGCGATCTCCTGGACGATGAACCGGCCCAGGGAATTGCGGACCGCGGCGGTGAGCACGGCCGGGTCCTGGCTGTGGGCGCCGTGCTCGACCAGGGCCTCGACGATCTTGCGCAGCTGGCGGATGGGGATGCGCTCGATCAGCAAGTTCTGCAGCACCCGCACGATCACCGACAGCGGCAGGGTCTTGGGGGTCAGGTCCTCGACCAGCTTGGGCGCGCTCTTGCCCAGGGTGGCCAGCAGCTGCTGCACCTCCTCGTGGCCGAGCAGGTCCGGGGAGTGCTCGCGGACCAGGTGGGACAGGTGGGTGGCCATGACCGTGGACGGGTCGACCACGGTGTAGCCCATGGCCTCGGCCTGGGCCCGCTGCGCGGGCTGGATCCAGACCGCGTCCAGGCCGAAGGCCGGGTCCTTGCCCTTGATCCCGTCCAGGGCGCCGAGGGCGCCGCCCGGGTCCAGGGCCAGCTCGCGGTCCGGGTGGACCTCGCCGCTGGCCACCGGCACGCCGTGGACCAGGACCCGGTACTGGGTGGCCGGCAGCTCCAGGTTGTCGCGGATGTGCACCGCCGGCACCAGGAAGCCGATCTCGTGGGTCAGCTTGCGCCGCACGGCCTTGATCCGGGCCATCAGCTCGCCGCCCTGGGCCTTGTCCACCAGCGGGATCAGCCGGTAGCCCACCTCCAGGCCCAGCGGATCGACCGGGCGCAGCTCGTCCCAGTCCAGCTCGGCGCTCGGGGAGGGGGCGGCGGAGCCGGGGGCGGCGGCATCGGCCAGCTGCGCGGCCGCGGCCTGCTCCTGGCTGCGCCTGTACATCCGCCAGGCGGCGTAGCCCAGCACGCCACCCAGCGTCAAAAAGGCGACGTTGGGCATGCCCGGGACCAGGCCGACACCGCCGAGGATGGCGGCGGCCACGGTCAGCGCCCGGTGCTGGCCAAAGGCCTGGCCGACCATGGCCTGGCCCATGTCCTGGGCGCGCGAGGCGCGGGTGACCAGGATCGCCACCGCGGTGGACACCAGCAGCGCCGGCAGCTGTGCCACCAGGCCGTCGCCGATGGACAGCAGGGTGTAGGTGGAGGCGGCCTCGGCGGCCGGCATGCCGTGCTGGAGCATGCCCACGGCGAAGCCGCCCACCAGGTTGATGGCCATGATCAGGATGCCGGCGATGGCGTCGCCGCGGATGAACTTGCTGGCACCGTCCATGGAACCGTAGAAGTCGGCTTCCTCGCGCACCTCGTCGCGGCGGGCCTTGGCCTCCTCGCGGGTGATCAGGCCGGCGTTGAGATCGGCGTCGATCGCCATCTGCTTGCCGGGCATGGCGTCGAGGATGAAGCGCGCGGTCACCTCGGAGATGCGTCCGGCGCCCTTGGTGATGACCACGAAGTTGATGATGGTCAGGATCGCGAACACCACGATGCCGACCGCGTAGTTGCCGCCGACCACGA
>Ga0182792_1001955_pt1 | contig 15484 bp, 12 predicted proteins | sample Passage237B_FD_130497 | JGI IMG/M metagenome (GOLD analysis project Ga0182792, IMG submission 130497) | Cellulose adapted compost microbial communities from Newby Island Compost Facility, Milpitas, CA, USA - Passage2 37B (version 2) (version 2) ...
ACCTTGACGTTCACCACGACGGTGTCGCCCTGGCTGAACTTCGGCAGTTCGCGGTTGATCTGGGCGGACTCGAACTCCGCGACGATGGACTTGTTCAGCTTGCTCATGGTGACCGACTCTCTGTTCGGGTGGGCGTGTCGTCTCGACAACTCGGGCTGACGCAGTCGCCGGATTGCGCTGCGCGTGTTGTTGTTGTGGGCCTGGCAGGGCGGACCGCCCGCAGGAATCCGGCATTGTAGCCGGTCCCGGCGACAAAAGGCTAGCCGCCCCCTTCCCCGCCGGTCCGGCCCCGCTCCCGCAGGTAGGCGTCGAGCAGCGCGGCGTCCTCCCGGGACAGGGTGCGGGCGGCGAGCAGGTCCGGCCGCCGCTCCCAGGTGCGGCCCAGGGCCTGCTGCCGGCGCCAGCGGGCGATGGCCGCGTGGTTGCCCGAACGCAGCACGGCCGGCACGGTGCCGTAGGCGTGCTCCACCGGGTGGCTGTAGTGCGGGCAGTCCAGCAGGCCGTCCTCGAAGCTGTCCTGGGCGGCCGAGCCGGCGTCGTTCAGCGCGCCCTCCTGCAGCCGCGCCACCGCGTCCACCACCACCGCCGCGGCCAGCTCGCCGCCGGACAGCACGTAGTCGCCGATGGAGACCTCCTCGTCGACCTCCGCCTGCACCAGGCGCTCGTCCACGCCCTCGTAGCGGCCGCACAGCAGCGCCAGCCGCGGCCGGGCGGCCAGCTCGCGGACCTTGGCCTGGTCCAGCCGCCGCCCCTGGGGGCTGAGGTAGACCACGTGGGCCGGCGCCGGGTCGGCCTCGCGCATCGCCGCCAGGCAGCGGCGCAGCGGCTCGACCAGCATCACCATGCCCGGTCCGCCGCCGAAGGTGCGATCGTCCACCTTGCGGTAGTTGCCCTCGGCGTGGTCGCGCGGGTTCCAGCCGTGCAGCGACAGCAGCCCGCGCTCGCGCGCGCGGCCGACCACGCCGAAGGCGGCGCACTGCTCTACGGACTCGGGAAACAGGCTGACCACGTCGATGCGCATGGCGGCTCCTGCCGGACGGGCCGGCATGGCGGGGGGGGGGGGGGGGGGGGGGCCGGCGGGCGCGGGGGGGGGGGGGGGGGCGCCCGGGCCCGCGCCCCCCCCGCCACAGCACCTCGTCCACCACGAGGTTGCCGAGCCCGGCGATGCGGTGCTGGTCGAGCAGCCGGGTCTTGAGCGGGGCCCGGGAGCGGGCCAGCGCGGCGCGGAGCCCCTCGGCGGTGACCGTCCAGGCGTCCACGCCGAGCGCCGCCACCGGCGGGTCGAGCTCGACGCCGCCGAGGCGCCGGGGGTCCGAGATCCGCAGCCGGGAGCCGGCGGCGGTGACGAGGGCGAAGCGGTCCCAGGCCGGGTCGTCGCGGCCCGAGGCGTACTCCAGGCGCTCGATCGGGGCGTCGTCGTCCAGGACGAGGCGCCCGGTCATGCCGAAGCGCAGCCCGAGGGCGGGGCGGTCGGCGCCGAGGTCCACGAGCAGGAGCTTGCCGATGCGGTCGGTGCCCCGGATCGTGGCGCCGACGCACGCCTCGGCGACCTGGGCGGGCGAGGCGCCGCCCTTCAGGAACCAGGCGTCGGGCGCCTCGACCGCGGCGATGCGCTCCCCGACCAGCCGGTCGGCGAGCCGCCGGTAGACCTCGACCTCGATCAGCTCCGGCACGCTCCTGCGCCCCTTTCGTCCTGCGCCGCGGTCCGACCGCTCGGTGCTCGACCGCGGCCTCGTCCGACCCGTCCGACCGTCAGGCCCCGGCCTCCGCGCCGGTCCCGGCCGTGGCGGCGTCGAGCGCCTGGTCGAGGTCCGCGATGAGGTCGGCCACGTCCTCCAGGCCGACCGACACCCGGATGGTGCCCGGGCCGATGCCGTTGACCGCCAGCTCGTCGGGTAGCAGGCCCACGTGGGTGGTGGACGCCGGGTGGGTCACGAGCGTCTCGGGGCCGCCGAGCGAGGTGGCGAGCTGGGCGAGGCGGACGTGCTCCACGAAGCGCCGGCCGCCGTCGAGGCCGCCGTCCACGTCGAAGGTGACGAGCGAGCCGCCCGCGGCCATCTGCCGCACGGCGAGGTCGTGCTGCGGGTGCGACGGGAGGAACGGGTAGCGCACGTCGCTCGTGCCCGGCCGCCCCTCCAGGTGGCGGGCCAGCTCCAGCGCGGCCGCCGACTGCGCCCGGACCCGCACCGGCAGGGTGCGGATGCCGCGGGTGCCGTTGAGCGCGTCGAACGGCGAGGCCACCGCGCCCTGGAGCACCGCGTAGCCCCACAGCCAGTTGATGAGCTCCTCGCTGCCGGCCACCACGCCGAGGGTGGCGTCGTTGTGGCCGGCGATGCCCTTGGTGGCCGAGTGGACGACGAGGTCGACGCCGTGGCGCAGCGGCTGCTGGAGGACCGGGGTGGCGAAGGTGGCGTCCACGACGGTGATCGGCCCGGCGATGGCGCCCAGCTCGTCCAGGTCGATGAGGTCGAGCTTGGGGTTGGCGGGCGTCTCGGCCAGCACGAGCGCGGTCCGCCCCGGGATCACCGCGGCGGCGAACGCGCCCGGCTCGGTGCCGTCCACGAAGGTGACGTCGATGCCGAAGCGGGGACACGCCGCCTGGAGCAGCACCTGGGTGGCCGAGTAGAGCTGGCGTTGGGCGACGATGTGGTCGCCGGTGGAGCAGAGGCCGAAGACGACCGCCGAGATGGCGCCCATGCCGGACGCGAACGCCCGGGCCGCCTCGGCCCCCTCCAGCGCGGCGACGGCCTCCTCGAAGCCGCGGACGGTCGGGTTGCCGTAGCGGGAGTAGAAGCGCTCGCAGCCGACCGCCGTCGCCATCCGCCGGGCCTCGTCGACGGTGTCGGAGGTGAAGGTCGAGGTGCCGTAGAGGACCGGGGCGAGCGAGTTGCCGTCGCCGCTGCGGCCGGCGCGCACCGCGGTGGTGTCGGTGCGCCAGGTGTTCTGGGGATCGGTGGTCATGGCGTGGACTCCAGGAAGGGGACGAGGCCCGCCGCGACCTGCTCGAACTCGATCAGGAACGCGTCGTGGCCGTGGGGGCTGTCGATCTCCACGTAGCGGGCCGTGCCGCCGACGGCCTCGATGCCGTCGACCAGGGCCCGCTGCTGGTGCGGCGGGTAGAGGATGTCGGAGGTGATGCCGAAGCTGAGGACGGGGGCGCTGATGCGGCGCAGGGCCGCGGCCTCGCCGCCCCGCCCGCGGCCGAGGTCGTGGAGGTCCATCGCCTTGGTCAGCAGCAGGTAGCTGTTGGCGTCGAACCGGCGGGCGAGCTTGTCGCCGTGGTAGTCGAGGTAGCGCTCGACCTGGAACCGCTGCCACATCTCGAAGCGGCCGTTCAGCGGCTCGACCGGCTCCCGGCCGAAGCGGTCGGTGAACACGTCGTCGCTGCGGAAGGTGACCTGGGAGATCTGGCGGGCGAGTGCCAGGCCGGCGTGGGGGCCGTCGCCCGGCTCGGCGTCGTAGTAGTGGCCGTCACGCCACTTCGGGTCGAGCGCGATCGCCCGCCGCCCGGTGCTCCACCAGGCGATCTGCTGGGCGCTCGCCGCCGCCGTCGACGCCACCACCACGAGCCGCTCGACCCGCTCGGGGTACATGACCGCCCACTCCAGGGCCTGCATCCCGCCCATCGAGCCGCCGATGACCGACGCCCAGCGCCGGATGCCGAGCGCGTCGGCCAGGCGGGCCTGGGTGCGCACGATGTCGCGCATGGTGACGACCGGGAACCGGGGGCCGTAGCAGCCGGGACGGTCGGGCCGGGGCGACGCCGGGCCGCTGCTCCCCTGGCAGCCGCCGAGGACGTTGGGGCAGACGACGAACCAGCGGTCGGTGTCGATGGCCCGACCCGGCCCGATGAGGTCGTCCCACCACCCCGGCGTGGGGTGGCCGTCGCCGGCGGGCCCCGCGGCGTGCGCGTCGCCGGTGAGCGCGTGGCAGACGAGCACCGCGTTGTCCCGCGCCTCGTTCAGGGCGCCCCACGTCTCGAAGCAGATCGTGATGTCGTCGAGCCGACCGCCGCCCTCCAGGATGAACGGCCGGTCGACCGCCATCCGCATGAAGCGGCGCTGCCCCAGGGCGTCGCCCGGTCGCCACGCGCCGGTGGCCGGGAGCTGGCTGGCGTGGGCGTGCAGCCACGGCGGCGGCGCGAGGATCGACATCGGGCGGATCGCGTCGGGGGTGTCGGCCGGGTGCTCGGTCATGTCGATCCTCCTCGATGGTTCGGGAGGGTCGGACACCGTCGGCCGGAACGGGGCGGAGCCCCGGACACTTCGTTGCCGACGACGTCGGCCACATCCCCACCCGGAGGCGGGAGGCACCTTGGGTGTCCGTCCCAGGTTGCCGGACCCGCCGGGGCGGGCCGCTCTCGATGACCCGGCCCACGATAGGCGACGCGAGCACGCCGAGGCGCAATCGGCGGTCACCCCGCGCCCGATCGAGCGCTCAGGGTGCGGCGGCGCACCACCAGGCGGCCAGCTCGGGCCGATCGGCGGGCGCCACGTCGTAGGCGTCGGCCATCGCCGCGACGAAGCGGGGACGGTCCCCCGCGGCGAGCGCCCGGGCGCCGGTAGCCCACGCGCCGGGCTCGACCGGCAGCGGGAGCCGGGCGAGCGAGGCCGTGGTGTGGCGGACGGCGGTGGCGGACCGGCCGGTGCCCGCGGAGCGGGCGACGGCGGCGGCCGAGCCCACCGGCGAGCACACCACCGCCGCCACCAGGTCGAGCACCCCGGCCGCGGCCGGCTCGTGCGGGACGAGGACGATGGCGGGGGTCGACACCACCCAGCGCCCGCTGCGGTCCACCGCCGCCTCACCGACCCGGGTCTGGGTGGCGACCACGACCTTGGGGACCAGGCCGGCCGTGGCCCACGCCGCCGCCCGTCCCCCGGCCGCTCCCAGGGCGGCCAGGTCGACCACCGGCCGGTCGAGGCGCCGCTTGGCGAAGGTGACCGGCCGGCGCCCCCACGCGCACCGGCCCGGGTCGATCAGCCCGACGGTGACGAGCGGGGCGAGGTGCGGCGGCAACCCGTCGAGGTCCGGCTCGGCGCCGGCGACGCCACCGCTCGGGTCGCCGTCGACCTCGGCGTCGACGGCGGGGGCCTCGACCACGTGGGGGACGAGGCCGTAGTACTCGTCGCGGAAGCCGGCGGTGGCCCGGACCAGGTCGCCCAGCACGCCCCGCCGGCGGATGCGGGCATCGGGCACCCCGAGGATCGGGAGGGCGTGCGGTGCCCACGAGGTGCCGTCGTCGGCCAGGACGGTGATCGACCGCCGACCGCCGACCCCGGGGCCGGCCTCGACGGCCGCCGCGGTGGTCCCGGGCCGCTCGACCACCGGGTCCCGGTCGGACCGGTCTCGGGCATCGGGGTGGTGAGCGGCTCCCGCCGAGCCCGCCGTCGGCCGGTCCAGGGGCTCCACGGACCGGCCTCGCCAGCGGCGCAGCGGCTCGGTGACGAACGGGGCCCGCACCCTCGCCGACGACGAACCGCCACCCGCGGCCGCCACCGGATCGGCAACGGTGCGCTCGGCGGCCACCTCGCCCTCGGCGGCATCACCAGCGGCCACGTCGGCCTGGTCGTCGGTGGGGGCGGGCGGGTCGAGCGGACGACGCTCCAGGACCGGGGCGCACACCTCGACCGCCGCGTCGAACACGTCGTCGCCGGCCACCCACAGGCCGTGCAACCGGGTGCGCTCGGCCACGTGCGCCCGCACCGCGGCGGCGTCGCGGGCGCCGAGCACCGAGAGCGGCAGGACGAGGGCGCAGCGACCGCCGGCGGCCAGCGCGTCGACCGCGGTGGCGAGGAAGAGCGCCGCAGTGTCGGTGTACGGGCTCACGAGCGAGCCGTGGCGGCGGCGCAGGCGGTTCGTCCGGTCGCCGTCGCGCACGTTGGCCCCGGCGAGCTGGCCCTGGAACGGCGGGTTGCCCACCACCAGGTCGACCGGGCCGTCCACGGCGTCGGGGGCGAGGAGCGAGTCGGCCACCCGCAGCGCACCGGGCGGCGGGGCCATCGGGCCGCAGCCGTGCTCGTGGGCCCACCGGCCGAGCGCCGCCGCGGTCACGAGCACCGCGCCGGGGTCGACGTCGGTGCCCCGCAGCGCACCCCCCGCCACCAGCCGGGCGGGGTCCGCGCCGCGGGCGACGAGATGATCGGCCGCCGCGAGCAGGAACGCCCCACCGCCGCAGGCCGGGTCCCACACCGTGGCCTCGGCCGGGTCGAGCGCGGCGCCCGCGAGCGCCGCGGCGACGAGCCCCCGGGCGGCGGCCGCCGGGGTGTAGTGCGCGCCGGCCTCGCGGGCCTCGGGCGCGAGCAGCGCCTCGTAGAGCACGCCGAGGTCTTGGGGACCGCCGGTCCAGCGCCCGGCGGCCACCAGCCGGTCCCGGGCCGCGACCGCCGCGGCCAGCACGGCCGCCGGTGGGTCGAGGTGGGCCGGGCCGTGCGCGTCGAGCCAGGCCCGGGCGTCCCAGCGCTCGGGACGTGGTCCGGACCGGGCCCGACGGCTCGGGTCGGCCGGCCGGCTCGGGTCGGGTCCCCGGTCCCCGCCTCCGGCGGCCGCGGCCGGCGGGGCCGGCGGCTCGGCGCCGACGAGCACCGCGGCGACCGCCCGGGGCGGCACGCCGACGGTCACGGATCAGACCTCGGCGGTCGGCACCCAGTTGGCGAGGTCGCCCAGGATCGGGTTGTTGGAGAACACCTCGGGCATGGGCTCGTCCAGGCCGAGGCGCTTCTGGAGGCGCTTCACCTCCAGCTCCTGGTCCCAGAGCATGAGGGTGACCACGAGCCCGGTGCCGCCGGCGCGGGCGGTGCGGCCCGAGCGGTGCAGGTAGGTCTTGTGGTCCTCCGGCGGGTCGTAGTGGATCACCACGTCGATGTCGTCCACGTGGATGCCGCGGGCCGCCACGTCGGTGGCCACGAGCACGGCGAGCTTGCCCTCGGTGAAGTCGGCGAGCGCCCGCTCCCGGTGGTTCTGGCGGAGGTCGCCGTGGATGGCGGCGGCCTTCACGCCCTCGCCGAGGAGCTGCTCGACCAGCTTGTCGGCGCCCCGCTTGGTGCGGGTGAAGACGAGGGTGCGCGAGCCGCTGCGGGAGATGGCGGCGACGACCTTCACCTTGTCCATCTGGTGGACCCGCAGGAAGCGCTGGGTCATGGTGGCGACGGTGACGCCGGCCGACTCGACCTCGTGGCGGACCGGGTCGGTCTGGTAGCGGTCGATGAGGCCCTGGACCACGCCGTCGAGGGTGGCGGAGAACAGGAGCGTCTGGTAGTCGCCGGGCACGTGGCGGAGGATCCACTCGACCTGGGGCATAAACCCCATGTCGGCCATGCGGTCGGCCTCGTCGATCACCACGTAGGCGATGTCGACCAGGTCGACGTCCTTGCGCTCGATGAGGTCGATCATGCGGCCGGGGGTCGCGGCCACGACCTCGACGCCCGCCTGGAGCTTGCGGATCTGCTTGTCGATGTCGGCACCGCCGTAGATGGCGGCCACCGACAGGTCCCGGGCGGCGCCGATGGGGGCCAGCTCGTCGCGCACCTGGGTGGCCAGCTCGCGGGTGGGCACGAGGATGAGGGCCCGGGGCTTGGAGGGCTCGGCGGCCTTCACGTTCTGGAGGACCGGCAGCCCGAAGGCGAGGGTCTTGCCGGAACCGGTCTTGGCCTTGCCGCACACGTCCCGGCCGGCGAGCGCGTCGGCGATGGTGAGCTGCTGGATGGGGAACGCCTCGGTGATGCCCCGCTCGGCCAGGGCGGCCACGAGGTCGGGGGCGACCCCGAGGGAGTCGAAGGTATTGGACATGGTCTCTCGCTCGTTCGTCGTCAGTACGGAGGGTCGACCTCCGGCTCTCGTGGGTGATGACGAAACGCGTATGAGGCAACCCGCGGGTCCGCCCGAAGCGAGGGGCGCTGACCCGCTGCTCCAGGATACGGCCTCGGCGGGCGCGAACACCGCATCCCCGCGCCGCGGGCGCCCCGAGTTGCATCCCGGCGACGGCCGCGCCAGGGTGGCAGGCGCCCGGAACGGACGTCTCGGGCGAACCGATCACGAAGGAGGTGGATCGATGAGCGACGGCAGCAGTCGGTTGTGCACGGTCCCGTTCGTGATCCCCTCCCCCGCCTGACCCGCGGGCCGAGGCCGAGCGGGGCCGGCACCCGGAAGCCGCGGTCCTCGTCGCTTCACCGCGCCGCCCCGGCGGCGCGAGCGATGGAGGGAAACCCCATGACCACGAACGAAGCGGCGCGCCCGCGCGTCGCACAGGAGGTCCTGCTCGACCAGCGGGACCTCACCAAGGCGTTCCCCACCCCCGAGGGCACCCGCACGGTGCTCGACGGCCTCGACCTCCAGGTCCGGGCCGGGGAGGTGGTCGCCCTGCTCGGCCGCTCCGGCAGCGGCAAGTCCACGATCCTGCGGACCCTGGCCGGCCTGCTCACGCCCACCTCCGGGACCGTGCGGTTCCGGGGCGAACCGCTCACCGGCCCGAACCCGGCCACCGCGATGGTGTTCCAGTCCTTCGCGCTCCTGCCCTGGCTGACGGTGCAGGAGAACGTGGAGCTGGGCCTGGAGGCCAAGGGCGTCGGGCGGGCCGAGCGGGCCCGGCGCGCCGCCGAGGCGATCGACCTCGTCGGCCTCGACGGCTTCGAGTCCGCCTACCCGAAGGAGCTGTCCGGCGGCATGCGCCAGCGGGTCGGCTTCGCCCGGGCGCTGGTGGTGGAGCCCGAGGTGCTCCTGATGGACGAGCCGTTCTCGGCGCTCGACGTGCTCACCGCCGAGAACCTCCGCGGGGAGCTGGCCGAGCTGTGGCAGCGGCCCGACCTGCCGATCAGCTCGATCGTCCTCGTGACCCACAACATCGAGGAGGCGGTGTCCCTCGCGGATCGGGTGCTGGTGCTCGCCACCGACCCCGGCCGGGTCGCTCGCGACCTCGCCGTGGACCTCCCCCGCCCGCGCGACCGCGCCGACCCGGCGTTCGAGGCGATCGTCGAGGAGGTGTACCGGACGATGACCGGCCGGCAGCGGCGGCCGGCCCGCACCAGCCCGACGGTGGCGACCGTGCCGCTGCCCGACGCCAGCGTCGACGGCCTCTCCGGCCTGGCCGAGGTGCTCGCCGGCGTCGGCACCGCGACGATCGGCCGGCTCACCGACCTGCTGGTGCTGGAGCTGGACGACCTGCTCCCGATCACCGACGCCCTCGACCTGCTCGGGTTCGTGACCGTCGAGGACGGCGTCGTCTCGCTCACCGAGGCGGGCCGGGCGTTCGCCACCTCGGACATCCAGACCTCCAAGCGGCGCTTCGCCGAAGCCGCCCTGGACCGCGCGCCCCTGGTGCGGGCGATCGCCACGGTGGTCGACCACACCCCCGGCGGGACCATCGGCGGCGGCTTCTTCCGGGAGGTGCTGCTGCGGAGCTTCAAGGACGACGAGGCCGAGCTGCAACTGGAGATCGCCGCCGACTGGGGCGGCTACGCCGAGCAGTTCTCCTACGACTCGGACCACGACGAGTTCGTGGCCGACCCCGACCGCCACGGGCTGCGAACCCCACCCGGCGACCTCGACCCCGACCCGACCCCCGGCGACGCCGTCGCGCCCCGGGCGAGCGAGCGGGAGGTGCGGCCATGACCTTCACGTTCCGCACCGTGGCCCGCCGCGGCGGCGCGGCCGCACCACCGGGCGGCCCCCGGCGGCGCGCCGGGAACGACCGGGCCCGCGACCTCGCCCGGCACCTGCGCCGCCTGACCCTGCTCGACGTGGCGATCGCCGCGGCGGTGCTCGTGGGGCTGCTCGTCCTCGCCCGCCTGGGCCGCGACACCACCGTGTCGTTCCGAGCCGCGCCGGAGGTCGCCGGCGACACCGGCCTGGCGCGCCTGCCGAACGACGCGGCGCGCACCCTGCTGCGGATGTTCGTGGCCCTCGGGGCCTCGTACGCGTTCGCCCTCGCCTACGGCAAGGCCGCGGCGTCGAACCGGCGGGCCGAGCGCATCCTCGTCCCGATCCTCGACGTCCTCCAGTCGGTCCCCGTCCTCGGGTTCCTGACCGTGACCACCACCGTGTTCCTGTCGCTCTTCCCCGGCTCGGTGCTCGGCCTGGAGCTGGTGGCGATCTTCGCGATCTTCACCGCGCAGGCGTGGAACCTGGCGTTCAGCTTCCACGCGTCGCTCCAGGGCACGCCCCGGGAGCTGACCGAGATGACCCGGCTCCTCGGCCTGTCGCGCTGGCGGCGGTTCTGGACCCTGGAGGTGCCCGACGCCGCGCACGGCCTGATCTGGAACGGGATGATGAGCATGGGCGGCGGCTGGTTCTTCCTCGTGGCCTCCGAGGCCATCAGCGTGGGCGGCGTGGACCACGCCCTGCCCGGGGTCGGCAGCTACACCGGCGCGGCCATCCGGGCCGGCGACCTCGGCGCGGTCGGCTGGGCCATCGCCACCATGACCGTCCTCGTGCTCGGCGTGAACGTCCTGTTCTGGCGGCCGCTCGTCGCCTGGTCGGAGCGGTTCCGCCACGACGAGACGCCGGCCGAGCTGGCGCCGCGCTCGCTGGTGCTCGACCTGCTCCGGCGCTCGCACTGGCCGCGGGCGGTCGGGCGGCTGCGGCGCCGCGGGGCCGAGCCGCTGAACCGCCTCGGCGACCGTCTCCTCGGCACCGACCGCCGCCCGCTGGACACCGACCGTGGCGGCACCGGCGCCCGGGTCCTCGACGTGGCCGCCCACCTGGCCATCGCCGTGGGCCTGGTGTGGTTCCTCCGCTACGTGACCGAGGTGGAGGGCTGGCGCATCTTCCTGTCGCCGTTCGGCCAGGGCCTCCTCACCCTGGCGCGGGTGGTGGTCGTGGTGGTGGCCTCGACCGTCGTCTGGGTGCCGATCGGGGTCCGCATCGGCCTCGACCCCCGCCTGAGCCGCGTGGCGCAGCCGCTCGTGCAACTGCTGGCGAGCTTCCCGGCCAACTTCCTGTTCCCCGTCGCGGTGTGGGCCTTCCTCCGCACCGGCCTCAGCATCGAGGTGGGCGGCGTGGTGCTCATGGCGCTCGGGGCCCAGTGGTACGTGCTGTTCAACGCCGTCGCCGGCGCGCAGGCGATCCCGAACGACCTGCGCGAGGCGGCCGACGACCTGGGCGTACGGGGGTGGCTGCGCTGGCGGCGGCTCTACCTGCCGGCGGTGCTGCCCGCGTACGTAACCGGCGGCATCACCGCCTCGGGCGGCGCCTGGAACGCGTCGATCGTGTCCGAGGTGGTGACCTACGGGACCACCACCCTCACCGCGACCGGCCTCGGCGCCTACATCACCGAGGCCACCGAGCGGGGCGACGCCCACCGGCTCCTCGCCGGCATCGCCGTGATGGCGGTGTACGTGGTGGGGCTCAACCGGCTGGTCTGGCACCCCCTCGGCCGCCTCGCGGCGCGGCGCACCGCGGGCGGCTGAAGCCCTGCGCCCGGTGCGCCGGGACACCGGTGCACCGGCCGCTCGGGGTTCGATGCTCAGGGTCGATGCTCAGGGCAGGTTGGCCTCGATCGCGGCGACGACCTCAGGCGACTCCGGCTCCACGGTGGGCCGGAAGCGGGCGACGACCTCGCCGCCCGGGGCGACGAGGAACTTCTCGAAGTTCCACGCCACGTCGCCGGCCTCGCCCTCGGTGTCGGGCACCTGGGTCAGCTCCGCGTAGAGCGGGTGGCGGTCCTCGCCGTTCACGTCGATCTTCTCGAACATCGGGAAGGTGACGCCGTAGGTGGTGGAGCAGAAGGTCTGGATCTCCTCGCTCGTGCCCGGCTCCTGGCCCATGAACTGGTTGCACGGGAAGCCGAGCACGGTGAAGCCCCGGTCGCCGTAGGTCGCCTGGAGGTGCTCCAGGCCGGCGTACTGCGGGGTCAGGCCGCACTTGGAGGCGACGTTCACGATGAGCGCCACCTCGCCCTGGTGGTCGTGCAGGTCGGCCTCGCCACCGCCGAGGGCCTGCACCGGATGGTCGTAGATGCTCATGACGGCACGCTACCGCCGCCGCATGCCGACCACTCGGCCGTCGCGGACGACCACGCCCTCGGCCGAGAGCAGCCGGCCCTGCTCGGCCACCTTGTGCGGGGCGAGGCGGCCGGCGGCGTTCACCACCCGCCACCACGGCAGCTCCCGGCCCGTGCGGGCGAGGATGTTGCCGACCGCCCGGGCGGCGCCGGGGCGACCGGCCTCGGCCGCCACCTCCCCGTAGGTGACGACCTCGCCCGGCCGGGTGCTCGACACCACGTCGTGCACCGCGTCCTCGAAGGTCGCCGCGCCGTCCGGTCCCGCCGCGCCGTCCGGTCCGGCCGGGCCGGTGGGGCCGGGCGCGGGGCGGTCGGCGGGCGGGCACATGGCGCCTGCCTACCATCTCCGCATGGCCTCCCCCTCCGAGCGCACCGCCGTGGCCGCCGCGCTCGCGGCGGTGGACGGCTGGCCGGTCGACGCCGCCGCGGCCGCCGTCGTGCGCGCCGGGACCGAACCGGTGGTGCACGGGCCGGCCGAGCGGCCCTTCGCGCTGGCGTCGGTGACGAAGCTGCTCACCGCGCTCGCCTGCCTGGTGGCGGTCGAGGAGGGCACGCTCGACCTCGACGGGGCGGCCGGGCCGCCGGGCTGCACCGTGCGCCACCTGCTCGCCCACGCCGGCGGCTACGGCTTCGACACCGGCCCGATCACCGCCCCCGGGCGCCGGCGCATCTACTCCAACACCGGCTTCGAGGCGCTGGGCGACCACCTGGCCGACCGCGCCGCCATGCCGGCGGCCGACTACGTCTCGGCCGCGGTCACCGGCCCGCTCGGGATGGCCGCCACCTCGCTCACCGGCTCGGTGGCCCACGCCGCCACCTCGACGGTGGGCGACCTGGCCCGCTTCGCGGCCGAGCTGCTGGCGCCGACGCTGGTCCACCCCGCCACCCTCGCCGAGGCCACGACCGTCCAGTTCCCGGGCCTCGACGGCGTGCTGCCCGGCTACGGCACCCAACGGCCGAACGACTGGGGCCTCGGCCTGGAGCTGCGGGGCCACAAGTCGCCGCACTGGACCGGCGCCGCCAACGCGCCGTCCACCTTCGGCCACTTCGGCGCGGCCGGCACGTTCCTCTGGGTCGACCCCACCGTCTCGACCGCGCTCGTGGTGCTGACCGACCGCCCGTTCGGCCCCTGGGCCGTGGCCGCCTGGCCCCCCTTCGCCGACGCGGTGCGCGCCGCCGCCACCGCCTGACGCCCTCATCCCGGAACGGCCGGGTGGACCCGCGGGCGACGTCGATCGGTCGGCACGGGCCCGTCCCGCGACGGCCGCCGGTCACGGCTCGGGCCGAGAGCGAGGCGCCGGGAGGACGGGCGCAGCCCGGCTCCTGGCGGAACCGGGCTGCGTCGCGGTGGGACGGGGCCGGGGCCCCGGCGGATCAGAGCTGGTCGGCGGTGAGCGCGAACAGGTCGGCCTTGCCGGCCTTCACCGGCTGGACCAGGCCGTGCACCGCGGGCAGCAGGTGCTCGGCGAAGAAGCGGGCGGTCACCAGCTTCACCTGGGCGACGTCCGCGTCGGCCGCGCCCTCGTCGATCGCGGCCTTGGCGGCCAGGCCCTGCTGGGCCATGAGCCAGCCGGCGGCGACCAGCGAGAAAAGCCGCTGATAGGGGGACGCGGCCGACAGCGCCTGCACCGGGTCGGCCAGGCCCTCGGAGAGGATCCAGCCGGTGGCGTCCTCGAGGGTCGCGACCGCGGCGGTCAGCTCCCGGTGGATCGGCGCCAGCTCGTCGCCCGCCGCGGCGAGCTGGTCGATCGTGGCGCGGATGCGGGCGACGGTGTCCTGGTAGACGCCGCCGGCGCGCATCGGCAGCTTGCGGCCCACGAGGTCCATGGCCTGGATGCCGTTGGTGCCCTCGTAGATCTGGGTGATCTTGGTGTCCCGGTAGAACTGGGCGGCGCCGGTCTCCTCGATGAAGCCCATGCCGCCGTGCACCTGGATGCCGATGGAGGTGACCGTCTCGGCGTAGTCGGTGCAGTAGCTCTTGACGAGCGGGATGAGGATGTCCACCAGCTCCTGCGCGGCGGTGCGCTCGGCCTCGTCCGCGTGGTGGCGGGCGACGTCGATCTGCTCGGCGGTCTTGTAGGCCAGCAGGCGCATCGACTCGACGTAGGCCCGCATGGTGAGGAGCTGCCGGCGCACATCGGGGTGCTCGATGATGAAGGACTTCTCGCCCCGGGCGGCGCCGGGCGCGTAGCCCTGCTTGCGCTCGCGGGCGTAGGCGACGGCCTTCTGGTAGGAGCGCTCGGCCAGGCCCAGGCCCTCGACGCCCACGCCGAGGCGGGCGTTGTTCATCATCGTGAACATGTAGCGCATGCCGGCGTTCTCCTCACCGATGAGGTAGCCGACCGCGCCGTCGGAGCCGTCGCCGTAGGCCAGCACGCAGGTGGGGCTGCCCTTGATGCCCATCTTGTGCTCGACCGACACGATGTGGACGTCGTTGCGCTCGCCGAGGCTGCCGTCGTCGTTCACCAGGTACTTGGGGACGATGAAGCAGGAGATGCCCTTGGTGCCGGCCGGGGCGTCGGGCGTGCGGGCCAGCACCAGGTGCACGATGTTGTCGGTGAAGCCGTGCTCGCCGAAGGTGATGAAGATCTTCTGGCCGGTGATCCGGTAGGTGCCGTCGTCCTGGCGGACGGCCTTGGTCCGCAGGGCGCCCACGTCCGAGCCGGCGTCGGGCTCGGTGAGGTTCATGGAGCCGGTCCACTCACCGGAGACCATCTTGGTGAGGTAGACCTCCTTCTGCTCCTCGCTGCCGTGGTGGGCGATGGCGTCGATGGCGCCGTGGGTGAGCAGGGGCGCCATCGCGAGCGCCATGTTGGCGCTGTTCAGCATCTCCTGCTGGACGATGCCGACGAGCCACGGGAAGCCGCCGCCGCCGTACGCCTCGTTGAAGGGGACCGACGCCCAGCCGGCGTCGACGTAGGCCTGGTACGCCTCCTTGAACCCGGTGGCGGTCACGACCTCGTCGCCCTCCACCCGGGAGCCCTCGGCGTCGCCGACCGCGTTGGTCGGCGCCCATACCTCGCCCATCAGGCGGCCGAACTCCTCCAGCACGCCGCCGACCGACTCGGTGTCGAGGGCCTGGTAGGCGTCGAGGGCGGTGAGACCCGCGATCGGGGTGATCCGGTCGAGGACGAACTGGATGTCGCGCAGCGGCGCCGTGTAGTCGGACATGGCCGCGACGCTACGGAACGGCCCGTTCCCCGACCAACTTGTGACCGCGCGGTAACCGCTCGTCCGCCGAGGCCCCGGCGAGGCGCCGCCGTCGCCCCGCCGGGGCCCGCCCCTCTAACCTCGGGCCCCATGACCCGCCGGATCCTCGTCGTGGAAGACGAGGTGACCATCGCCGACGCGATCGCCGCCCGCCTCAAGAACGAGGGCTACGACGTGCGCCTCGCGGCGGACGGCCCCGCCGGCGTGGAGGCGGCCCGCCGCTGGGACCCCGCCCTGGTGCTGCTCGACCCCATGCTGCCGGGCCTCGACGGCCTGGAGGGG
>Ga0182792_1001960_pt1 | contig 15458 bp, 14 predicted proteins | sample Passage237B_FD_130497 | JGI IMG/M metagenome (GOLD analysis project Ga0182792, IMG submission 130497) | Cellulose adapted compost microbial communities from Newby Island Compost Facility, Milpitas, CA, USA - Passage2 37B (version 2) (version 2) ...
CTTTGCAAAGAGTGACTATCCAATCACTCCGTTTGTTTGTTTCTAAATTAAACAATGTTTATTCGCTTCTCTCAATGTTGGCACTGTGCAGGAATGTGGAGAGGAGAGGATAAAAGATGGTGCGCCGTGAAAGCGGTGTCATTTTGTTTTCTCTGCTTCCTCCCAACTCAGACTGGTGGAGAACAATCCTATTATGGACCCTATTGGCATTCTTGCTCATTACTTCCGCTTTCACAAGGTTTTCATTGCCGGTAAGCGAGAGGAGATTGAAGGAGACACCAACATTTACGTTTGTGCACGAGACTATGCTCCTCGCAACATTTATCAACGGGACATCTGGTTGAACGTGGTTTTTCCATTTCCCGAGCATCCCGTCTCCAACCTTTGCTACGTGAGCTATTTTCGCACTACTAGCATTGGATTTCGCGGACGAGTGAGATATGGGCATTCTGGTGTGCTTCTGTTTAATGCCTACGCATATGTTTTCATCGATTTTTTCGATCCCATTGTGGCTCATGCGCGTACTCTCAACTCCAAGCATGAGTACATCAGACATGAGGCGAGTGGTGACAACTGCCAGTGTCATATGCACAAGTCAATGACACTCATTGAGTTTGATCCCAAGCATCCTTACGACATGTTGAAGAAGATTGTGCTTCATCGCCATGTTGGCTATCTTCTTCGCACTTGGTGTGATCCCTCGCGTGCTCGCTGGGGTGTTATTATCTTTTCTCGTGAAGCGCTTATTGCTCTTGGTGAAGATGTTACTCCTTGGGTGGTGAAGGCCCGTCTTGTTGATTGTAAGCTTCATTGAATGAACGATTGCAAACTGCAATCTGAAAAAATCTGCGCGCTCTTTTCTGTTGCTGACGTTTCTTGTGCGCACTCCATGGCAGGAAAAGAAACATCGTTTAGTTCATTTGGTGAACTGCTTCCTCAGCTCCTACAAGAGGATGCTGATGAACGTCTTTTATCTTTCTTTGGTAGTAATAGGTGGATTTCTTTTGAGACGAGTCTTATTAGGCGCGTGGAAGCTATTACGGAGGCTGTGGAGGATGTGCGCTCAACGCTTCAGGAGCGCATGGGCGCGTTGGAGGGAAGACTGGAGCATCTTGAGAGTCGTGTCGGGTCTTTTACGGGAGGAGGACTCCATGGAAATAACACCTCCTCTAGTAATGGGGAGGGGGTCGCTCTACGGGGCAACCACGTCCCTAACTATTCCGAGAGAGCATGTGGATTCATCATCAAGGGGGAGAAAAAGTGTGCTCGAGGAGTAAAGAAAGGCGAAGAGTTCTGCTTCTGGCATAGGGATGGACCTCCGCAGTACAGGACGTGCTCTCACAAGCGCATGGATGGAGAGCCCTGCAAGCGTCCTGTTTTGAAGGGAGGGAAGTCGGTTTGTTATTGGCATGATTTTGCTCTGAGACGTGATCGCTTTGTGGCGGGTATGAAGAAAAAATAATACATTTCTCTAATTTACAAGTTAAGATAAGCAGTCAGCTCATTGGTGCGAGGTGGTGCTGCCGAGGCTCCAGACGGAGGTTGGGTAAGGCCTGAGAACACCATTGCCTGGTCTTGTTTGTCCGAGCCGTATTTGAGCCAATCCATGCGGCGGTTTACCTGGTAGCCCGGCTCAGAGAAGGGCATGCGAGAGATCATAATGTCGCGACGAACTTCCTCAGGGTCTCGTTGTTGTCCAAAGAGTGGTTTTGGAGCATCCGCACTCCACTTGAATGCGGCAGCGTTCAATCCATTCACCGCGGTGTTTGCGTTGAAGATGGAACGGGGTACAGCTGCATCAATGCGGGCGGTGTCGATATTAGGTTGTACACTGGGAACACGAACAGGTTCGTCTGTTCCTCCAGAGCGACTCGGATCAACGTTTGTGACAGGACGAGGAGGTGCGACAAGACCAGTCTTGCGAGCCACATTCTTGATGACATTTTGAACGACTGCCGAATTAGCGAATTTTGCTGTCGAGGGGTTGGCCGCGAGCTTGGCGTGTATGCGGTTGGAAATAAAAGCAAGTCCCTTCTCTATAGCGTTCTGACCCTGGTCGGAATGGGCGATGCGACGTCCAATACTCAAAGTCTTTGCTAGAAAAGAGTTTGGGGAACGACTCTTTTTAGTTCCCCACCCCATCCTAGCAGCGAGCAGCAGGAGATGGAATTGGTGGATTTAAATGACATTTATTTCTATTAAACGTTGTTTGATCTCTTGTCGTCTTTTCGGCAGGATGGGTTCTGTGCCGGAAGCTGTTGGAACGCGTCGCTTGCCGACTGCGCTCAACTTTTCACCCGCGGATGTTGCCACGGTTCAGGTGCGTGAGCGTACTTACATTACGCCCACAGGTGGCAATGAGTTCACCATTGGTGTGAACACGGCGGCGGCCTCTACCTTCCTTCAGCTGGACCTTCCGCGCGATTGCTACATGGATAGCAACACGGTTGCGCTTTCTTTTGACCTTGAAGTAGGTGGATTTACGGCGTTCGACCCCGCAGCACCGACCACGACGACTTGCTGTCGCTTCCAACATGCTGCCACGGACATTTTTTCGCGCCTGCGTCTTCTCCAAGGCTCCGAGGAGCTCATGGATTTGGAGAATTACAACGTTTGGAAGGCGCTCGAGGCGCAGTGGGTTGTCCCCATCACGCAGCAAAAGATTTCGGGTGCTGTTTGTGAGGGAAATGCGCCTATTTCTTGGGCTGCCTCTGTTACGACTGACCCGAATCTTCCCTCGCGTCCTCTTGCGGTTGGTGGTGCTATGACGGGCACGACCAACTTTTTCCCCTTCCCGGGCGAGAAGAAGGAGTTCAACGTTCTTTTCACGGAGGGTCTTTTCAGCGTGTATCGCTTCCTCCCGCTGAAGCGTATGCAGCAGTTGTCGATTAAGATCAACTTTGAGTCGCTCGCGCGTGCCTTTGTGTGGAACAAGGCGTTCGGTGGCACGGAGTACTACAAGATCTCCAACGTTCGCCTGTGGTTCGACAAGGTCATTCTGCCGGACGAGGTTGATCAGGCTGTCTCCGAGGCCATTCTGCAGAGTGCTATTTCCATCCACCACCCCTCTTGGCGCTCTCAGACTCAGGCGATTTCGAACCAGAATGAGTCGCCCAAGTTTACGGAGCGTGTGGCCTCGCTCAAGAGCATCTTTATCGTGGGCGTTCAGACTTCGCAGCTCAATGACCCTGTCAAGTGGAAGTTTGGCAATTTTTCGGGCATGGACTGGGTGGATCACCAGTTCCGTATTGACGGTGTGCAGTACCCACCGAACAAGATTCAGCAGATTTCCCAAGTGCATCGTTGGGCCGAGCGTGCATTTGGTATCTATCATGTTCCGTGGCAGCCCGGAAAGCCGGTACTCGCACCGGTGACTTCTGCAAACTTTATCTCGATGGACAACCATCTGCGTTACCAGGAAGAGCCGTACTTGAGTTCGTTCACGAACAATGCGGCAATCAACACCTACACCGCTCTGACCAACCCAGAGAACACGTACACCTTTTACCACTCGAACATGGCGCGCAACAAGTGGGTTTTGGCGTATGATTTTGACCTCGAGGATGATCCGCACGCGATTTGTGGTTTGAACACGGCGAACCGCCAGGCCGACATTGAGTTGGTTCTTTCGCGCTCTTCTAGCACACCGCACCAGCTTTATGGCTTCATCCTTCACGATGTGACGCTCCTCATTGCACCGCAAGGCAAGGCGGCAATTGCGCGCTAGATGGTATTGGTGGGATGAGAAGAAAATTATTGTGATGGGCACGAGGAAAGCAATGAAGATCTGATTTGTTTCCAAACATTCTTGTCTCAACCTTTGCCATCCATCATGGACTACAAGGGCACCCTTTCGTCCGACTGCCGCACGACCAAGCAGGATCAGTATGAGAAGGCGCAATTTATTTCCATCCTTTCCCAGAAGGAGTACTTTTATGTTCTCCAGAATTGGGGGCCTGACAAGGAGACGATTTGGTTTCATCCTAAGACGTGTCAATGCTTCCTTCAACAACGTGCACTGAGCTGGTTTCAGGAGTGGTGTATCTCTCAGCCTGACGAAGTGCTGGACGAGTATCCCGGCTTTCTTGCCGAACCCGAGCCCTGCGCTACTTCTTCGAATATGCGCAAGCGTGTATTCAAGCTGCCTATCAAGGCTTTGAATCCGAAGAAGAAGACCAAGACCCAAGATGAGGGTAGCCCGGACGAAGACTCTGTACTCAAATAATTTAAACAAATCAAACGCGTTTAATCTCGTTTGGCTTGATCCATGGAGGGTTCTTTAAAGCGAGCTCGTTTTGGTGGGAGTTCGGGAGACGAGTATAGGGATGCCATAGCAAGGCAATTAGTAAAGGAAGAGCGGAGTCATGCCGACAGCACGTTCGACAGTAAATTACTTATTCTGACGAGTAATGTCGGGTGTGAGGTGGATGGAGACAACAATCATCCTGTTTGGAAGCTGCAGAATCCTTTGCGCATTAAGACGATCGCCTTTAACCAGGCCATTTTGCCCATTTCCATCGTCACGGTCGCCGAATACGTCACTTGTAGGATCGAAGTTGTCAACCCATCACCTCCTCCTCTTTTCTTTCGTCAATGGGCGATTCCTCCAGGCTTTTGGAATACGGACCTGATCGTCAACAATTTTAGCGAGAACTTGGACCAGCTTTTTACGGAGTATTCAGGAGATACCTGGGGACCGGGCTTGGAATATCGCGTTGTTGCCAATGTTTCGCGTACTGGGTGGTTCACTCGCATTTCTCCTGGAACGAGTGGCCCACCCTATACTTATACGATCCCCACATGGCGAGTTACCATTACGTGCCCAGACCCGGATGCACTTTACAATTATTTGGTGATTGGTGGTCTTGTTCCGGACGACTCGATCATCACCCCCGGGTTCCCTCCCTACACACCTCGTTCGAGCACGATGATTTCGTTCGAGATTCGGAATTCGGGCAATACAACAGATAACAATGTTGCTCTTCTCATCATGCCCAAGGCATACGATGCCAATCCCGAGTGGATTGATCTTTGTAGTGATTCCCTTCATCTTGCGCCTGGTGTAGTGCAGACGGGTACAGCACGGAACATCATTACTCGCGTTCCATGGACGGCGCTCATTAACCAGGGTGGTACCATTAACAACCGTAGTGCGGCACCCATGCTTTCTGTACAATCACCAGACATGACCTATATCAGGTCCACGACCGAATCGGTGCAGCGGCGCATTGACTTTTATTGGACCGACGATCAGGGTCAGGTAATCGATTGGGCGGGTCGGGCGTGGTCTGTGACTATGGTTGTTGAGGCTTCGACAGAGTAGTATTTGATGTACGTGTCCCACAATCTATTACCCATAATTCTAAGAACTATCCACCCACCCAAGAATCAGGGGTGACTTTGGTAAGATTGTTTGTTTGAAATAACCAAGACGACCGTTGGTACTTGACGATGAATCGTGCCGAGCTTGAACGCTTGTTCGCTCGGTACCGAACCCTCACCCTCTCTTTACGACCCGACCTCAACGAGAATGACCGTGGTTTTGTCATTATGGAGCGCAATGTCGAGCGTGCGCGCCAGCACGCTACTTTACGTCAAGAGTTGATTCGAGCCATTGATCAAATGGCGGAGCAAATGCGCCAGCGAGAGCGTGCGCTTATTCAACGCCTTCGTAATCAAATTCGCGAGGTACGTCGCAATGCGCGTGGTGGTGATGTTGTTCTGGATGGAGCCACGGTTGGACGCTGGCTCCCCAACATGGAACGTCGTTACGTTGCGAATGTGACCGCCGATATGTTGGACGAAGTGATGAACGTCCGCTCCATGGCTTTTCAACTTAACGCCAATGCTCTTGACATGCCCGAGTTTTCAGTGGCGCGGTTGTTGTTTTTGGTGCTCACACAGCCCAACACGCTCCGTTATATGATCTATGAGCTTACTCAAGAGCTTGGGTTTGCTAATCCCAATCCTCAAGCACTTCGTCGTGTAGCGCGCATCGCCGAATTGGGTGAACAGCCGGAAGGAGCATTAGCCCCGCCAGTACCACCTGCAGCTATTGAGCTTATTCGTCAATTATCGGCAACTCAGCAGGCATTAGGGATTGAGCGTGGTGAAAGCTGGTTCTTTGTTTATCGCCAAGAAGGCATGCAGGGACTACTCCGTCGTCAAGCCGAGTTTGAGCGTCTTCGCCTTCTTCAACAAGCACGGGAGCGCCAGCGTCCTGGTGGTGGAGGAGGAGCTGCTGCAGCCGTCGCTTTTCCTCCCGTGTTGGGTGCTCGCTTCAACATGAACTTTAATGGGAGTAATGCGAGCGTGCAGATTGTGCGTACAACCTCGCTTGAGGTGAACGTGAGCAATCCTCGCTTTCGTGACGGAAATCTCTTTATGGACCGGGGTCGCGTTGCTCATCTTAACTTTTTGGAGAACCCGCTGCGCTTTACGGTGAACAGCCCTTACTTTGCGCAGATGTTTCGTTCTTCATTGGAGGCGCTCTTTCGTTTTGCTTCGGAGCGTGCACGCGCAAACAACATGGATCCTCAGCGCATTATGGTGCAAGAGATGCATGTGGAAGTGAGTGGCTATGATGCTGTTCAGAGTGTGCGTGATGGAGCAGAGGGAGACATTCTCTACTTTGTGCGTCGTCATACGCTTGCACCTCGTATTACTCGAGGACGTGTTGTGGAACAGGGGAATCCTGTCAACATCGCCCTCCGCTTGAACGCACGGAACTTTGAGCGCATCGTGCAAATATGGATGGAGGCGACGGCCCAGCGTGTTATGGCAACGCCGAGTGTTGCCGCTTTCTATCTTCACCAAATCACCATTCACATGCTTACGAGCCACCCCATGCCTCGCCTGCCTCATATGCCTGCTCAGGGTTACGGATGTATTGGGCTTCGCGCGGCTCGCCAAGGTTTTATTCGAAACGGTATTCTTGCTGTCTCTGCCAATAGCAAGAACAACAATTGTTTCTTTGCTTGCATGAGCAAGCATTACGGTGGCTTTTGGTCGCAGGATGCGCGTATTTTACGCCGCTCATTCGGCTTGCTGACGGGCACTCCGATCTCCTTGGAGGATGTAGAGCGCATTTATAGTGGTTACCCTCTACAGATCTTTGATGAGCAGGGTGAGCTCCTTTGTGACTTGTCGCATGGGTTTCCTCATCCAGCACGTCTCTTGGCCCATGAAGGGCATTTCTGGATGATTCAGGAGATGGACTCGACGATGCGACGCTGTGAAGCGTGTGGACGTCAATATCGTCGAACTCATTCTTGCAATCCTGAGCGCAGCAAGTACTACAGCCATGTCTTTGCGCAAAGTGATGCACGCGTCAAGAGCCAAGATCCTCGCAAGAAGGTTTACGACCCCACGATTGACATTCTCTTCTTTGACATTGAGTCTTTCCCATTGGGCGATACGGCCGAGCATCAGGTCTACGCCGTGGGCTTTCAAAAACTGAATGACCAAGAGGTGCAGTGCACGTATGGTCGTTCGGCTTTTGATGAGTTTATGGAGGAGCATGTTATGACGGTTGACAAGACCACAACGCTGCTGGCTTTTTGGGGATCGCGTTTTGACTTTCACTTTGTGATGCGATGGCTCTTGGAGCATAACAAGCCCATCAATGAGGTTGTCATGTCGGGCACGCGTATTCTTCGACTCGAGTTTATTGCCGATTCGGGCAAAGTGGTGACGACTTGGGACTTGGGTCTTTTCGTGCAGAGTAGCCTTGCGAACGCTTGTGAAGACTTTAAGATCCCTTTCCGCAAGTCGGTTTTCCCTCATAGCTTCTTGGATAGTTGGGACAAGATTGAGCTACCGCAGGCGTGGCCCGAGCCTCACCATTGGGAGTGTCGACCAGAAGATCGTGTGTTGATTCCCGAGCCGCGAGCGGTGTGGAATACGCGAGAGATGGTACTACCGTACTTGATTCTGGACGTGCAGTGCATGGCCTCTCTCTTCAAGACGTTCAGTGATGTCATGCGAGAGCAATTTGCAGATGTAGACGTGCGTCTGTTTCTCACGCTCCCTCATCTCTCCATGCATCTTTGGCAGCGCACGCTCGGCAACACTATTATCCATCGTCCTGCAGAAGCAGAAAGCTATGATTTTATTCGAGAGGCGCTGTACGGTGGGCGTGTTGTTGTGTCTCGTCTCTATTATCACTCTCCTTTGGGCGAGGCCGCTTGGACACTGCCTTTTGATCAAGTCGACCGGTTCGGGCTCGTTTTGGACGTCAACGGACTCTATGCTTTCTGCATGCTTGTGAATGAGTTCCCGGTGGGCCCCGAGCGCTGGGTGTCTCGCGACATTATCGATGTGATCAATGCCGAGTTGTGTGAAGGAGATCACACATCGTGGCCGACAATCTGCCCACCCTATGGTTTTATGGAGATTTCTTACATCCCTCCACCTTATCTACTCCATCCTCTCCTCGGTCGGCGCATCAACAACGTACTCTCATGGGATCTTTATCCGAACACGGGCGTCTATCCTCTGCCAGAGGTGAAACTCGCTCATGAGATTGGGTACAAGATTGTGGTAAAGCGCATGCTCGCATGGTATGAAGGTGCGCCGGTCTTCCACGAGTATATCTCCATGTGCAATGAGATCAAGGAGCGCGGCGCCGCCAAGGATGCGAATGGCAATGAGGCCAACCCTTCTTTGAAGCAGATTGGCAAGTTGGCGAGCAACTCTGTCTACGGTAAACAGGTGCAACGCGTCTTTCAAGGGGAGCACTGTGTCTGCAGCAACCACGAGGAGATTCTCGAATTCGCTGAAACACATGAGATCACCAATATGATGACCTTTGGTGATTCCGTTTATATTGCAGGGAACAAGCCGCGTTCTCTTGCTATTCGCCAGAACGCCAAACCCATTCAGCTAGGTGCTTATATTACCTCTTATGCGCGCACTTACATGTACAAGCTTTTCATGCGTGTGATACCTGACATGGTGGAGGCAGCGCAAGACGCCACATCGTGGGAGCGATTGGGAGCACGCGTGTTAAATGATAACTTTTATTACACGGATACCGACTCCATCCATGGAGACGAACGCTTGCTGGAGCGGCTCGGCGATGTGCTTGGAGATGGACCTGGCCAACTCAAGAATGAATATCACAAGGCGGGTGATGGCAAGGTTATTGAGGGAATCTTTGTTTCCCCTAAACTCTATAGCGAGCGAGTGCGTGGATTCCGTAAGGAACGATCAACACACAACCACGCAAAAGGTATTCCAAAGGACAAGATCCCAGCCAACTTTTTCGAGCGCATACGCGAGGACGAAAACTATGGAGAGGTGATTGAGATTCCGACGATTAAGCAAACGCTGGATCATCAAAAAGGAGAAGGAAGTGCTGCAGCTTTTTCTCTTACTGCTGATGTGATTAAGCGGACGATTGGCAAGATCAAGAAACATGGTCGCATTATTCGACCCGACGGAAATACGGTGCCCAAGGGATGGGGCGGTGAGTGGGAAGAGGAAGAACAAGTTGAAGAGCTGACGGAGGAAGAGTTGCAAACAGTCGAGATCTTGGAGCGCATGCCTTTGCATCAAACTACTGACGAAGATGCTGACATAGTAGAGGGTTTTGAAGAATGAAGAAATAAATTTGTTTTAGCTTGTTTGTTTTCTGTCTCTCATTCATCCGCCTTGAGAAACATGGGCAAAGTTCCAGGGGTGTGTGGTAAGAAGGGGCCAAATTGTCGTTGTGGACCAGCAGTAAGGAACCCCGATCTTACTACTCCCACATTTTCCATCTTTTTCTCCCGGATCTACAAGCAGGGGCGTGTGCAAAAGAAGAAGAAGCATTGTACTTCCCGCAAGAATAAGAAGAGTAGGAAGTAGAGCAACTCAAATATATTTCTCACTCGAACAACAAGCAACCAACAAGAAATAACCAACAAATTAATTTGTCTTCTGCCTGCGAGGACGAAGATTCATGCCCATGGTGGCCGTACTAACAGCCCTAGCAGCTTCTTTCGCAGCCGAAGGTGCCGTCTGGCTAGGTGAGCATGCCATCTGCGCGGCACGAGTAAAGATCTGCTTGCGCGTCTCCTTGTCCAATGACTGCCCACTCTTGCGAGCAATCCCATAGAGATGCTTCACGGCCTCTGTGAAGCGTTGCCCATAGTCCGAACCACAACCAGCATTCTTTTTGCGATTCTGGTTGCGCTTCCTAGCCGCCGCGACCTTCTTGGCCACTTTTTCCTGGCACTCACTTGTCGTGCACTTGCGACAGAAGAATGCGTCACCTTTACGCTGGGTCCAAAATGACCTCCTTGCCATCTTTGTGGTGGAGAAGAGAGAGAGTACTAAATAATCAAATAAAATGTTTGATTTGTTTAGTCTCCTCTTCCATCGTCGTCATCGTCGACAATGTCATTGCTACGGCAGAGAATCCTGCATTCTGTGGGAGAGGGAGCCAAGACTTTGGGTAGCATGGTCGCAGATGCCACTTGGCGAGCGGGCAGATACACAGGAGATCAACTCAAGCAGATGGCTACACATGTGGCCTATGGAGGAAATGATCCAAATCAACTCGAGCAGATAGCTAAAAATCTGCCCGGATCTCTGCCAGACGAATGGTGGGACGAAGGGCAAACAACTGCCCTTCCGGCTCCTCCACCTGTCTCATCAGCCGATCTGCGTAAGGCTATTACCTCTCCTGACGTTTGGGGTAGTGCTTCTGCGACGACGGATGTTGCCGATTCGCTCGCTCTACAGGCTGCTTCTTCTTCTCAGGCGAACAAATTGGACGAGGAAGCGGAAATTTATGAGGACGCAAAAGACTGGGGATGGGGACATGATGCCAGCCTGAAGAATGGGCGGGAAACCATACAGGAAGCAGAGAGGCGAATCATAGGAATGTATGATCGCTCACGCATGGAGCCTGGCTTTTACGAGCAAGTGTATCTACCCATGAAGTCTGGGGAGATTCCATTCCAGTTCTTCCCCAAGTGGATTCCACCGCAAAGGCTCTCCGACGCACGAGCCATTAGGAATGCGATGGAAACGGCGATTGATAAATCTATCGTCGGGCATCGCGCTCTTCTTGATCCCAAAGATTATGTCGATGACGGGCCAAATGACTATGACAATAGGGTGTATGAGTTTTGGAAGAAGAAAATCCACCCGCCGGAGGAGAGAGCACCTAAGAAAAAGCAAGCTCCACCCAAGAAGAAGGAGGAGAAGGTTGCTACTCCTCTCAAGAAACCTCGCGCTACCAAGGCCATTTCGACCAAGAAATCATCTGCTCCATCCAAGGCTTCACCACCCAAGGCTTCATCATCATCATCATCTTCAAGCAAGAGGGCAACTGCCCCAAAATCGAGTAAGAGGTTCTCGAGTAAAGACTGCGTTAGTGGGTGGGAGAGTCAGGTCCAAGCCCTCTATCAGTCCATGCTCAAGAAGGATACCTCCAAAAATAAGAACAAGTATTATTGGATCAAGAAGGAGGCAAAAGAGGTGGCGTGTCGCGGTGGCAGGGCATGAGAAAATTTTTTTTTTTCAGAAAATATATTAGAACTTAGATTTGGATAAAAGAGTGCATAGAAGCACGAAAACGCAAATCGGGATTGGCAGAGCGGGTAACATGAAGAAAGCCATGAGGCTCTTTCACCGCCTCTCGATATACTTTGAAAAACTCTTTTCGAGTGAGTGTGCCTCGTAACTCTTGAGCAACCGCATCCAACTCTCCACCCATGGGATTATCATAGAGTGCAAAATCGGTTGCGTTCACTCGAAGCTCACGTGCCACTTCACGGAAACGTTGCGAAGAAATAATCAAACTGGTATTTGCCCACCGCGCCTTTGTAGCAAACTCTCGTAGCATCTTGTCATCACCAATACCCTGGCCCACAATATCATCAAAAACAAAAAGATATCGTGGCATATCCTTGGGTTCGATCTCGCCATTGCGCAAAAGCTCCATTCGACGCGTTTGGTCGGCGAGTGCCTTGCATAGAACGAATTGAGCCTCTTCATCCCACTGAGAGAACATGGCGCCGCGCGAAACTTCGACCTTGTTCCACAGCGGGTCAATGTTGACCGTTGGAGAGACAATGAAAATCGCATCGAAAATACCACGATAAGCATCACGTCGAGTGAGAAGATTGAGAATGAGTGTGGTCTTGCCAGAAAACGTGGGAGCGAGAATAAAAAGAGAAAATGTTGGGCGTGGGAGCATGGGATTAATGCGCTCCAGAATGGGGTCATTACGAAGAGCGGAAATAGCAGCGGCAGCACGATCTTCTGGAATGGGAACGACTCGAAAACCCGGAACATTCAAGGTTGTGGGGGCATTTGGGGTCGACGGAGAAGAAATAGAAGCAACTTGCTCAAGAATATGACGATGAAAGGGATTCTCAAGCAAAGGAGAGGAAGAGGGAGTCTCAATAAGGCGCATATCGCGCAGGCTGTGTGTGTCGGAAGTGAGCAACGCGCCCGCCTGTGATGTGGAGGAGGAGGGGGTTGGGCGGCGGAGGCGGAGGGTCGGGCTGCTTCTCGGTCTCATTTTCGATGGAGACGGCTCCATTTTCTTCCAAGTCCTCACGCGCCTCTTCTGTCTCTCGCGCCTCAAGTTGAGCACCACGCGGAGGTAGACGGCGCGCCGAACTCACAGGCCTAGCTTGTTGAAGCGACGAAACCACACTCCAAACCTCGTCGAGCTTCTTACGATACTCCTGGTCTCGCTCCTCCTGAATACGCTCGAGACGCCTGCGCTCCTCGGCCAAAAGCTGTTCTTGGTACTTGCGAGCCTCCTTCTGCCGTTTGTATTGCACGTACTGCTTCAACAAGCGAGTCTCCTCTGGCGTCAGAGCGTCTGGGTCCTCGATATAAGGTGGTTCAGGAGAGAGCGTAGACGAACGACCACGCGAAACCTTTGGCATGTCCTGTTCACTTTCCTCTTGTTCTTCCCCTTCTTCTTCCTCTGCGATGGTCTCAAGCGGTTCTTTCAAACTCGCTTTTGACCGTTGACGCGAAGAAGAAGAAGAAGAAGAAGACGAAGCGACAGCAGCTAAACGCGCGGCCTTGGCTTTACGAAGAGCCTCGTGGTAAGGCCCAATAGACCGGTAAAATGCGTCGCGCTTCCGCTTTGTTGGAAAATTCCCAAGATCCTCTTCCGGTGGCGTTGACGCCGTGGTCAATGAAGGCTGGCGACGCGAGCGATCACTCATTGAATAAACATCATTTGATTTTCTTTGAATAGATTTAATTTCGCCTTGAGACCGCGACCCAACCATGGTGGTAAGGAGGGCAATTAAAGCTGTGCGTAAAGTGCGCAAAGCAGTAGGTGGTACCAGTAGTACCCCTCGGCGACCAAACAAGAGAGCTTATACAGCTTTGAGAGCACCCTCTCCACCACCCATTCGCAAGCCTCATACTGTTCCTGACTCTCCAACTTCTATCGCTTCCCCAGCACGCTCTCATGCCGCTCGATCAAGATCATCCTCGAGATCCTCCACCGAATCCTTTTATTCTGCTAATAGTTCTCCACGCTCCAGTATTGACACGAATACCGGATGGGTTGACGAACCTGATGGAGATTGGCTTGATGCAGCAGGGCCTTCAAACAATCCAATCGCCAGTAGTAGTCGAGTGGATTTTGCAGGAAGGATTTCCACCCCACCTCGACCAGCTGGAAACCGAGGCAAGCATCAAGCTTTTGTCCCTCGCACCCCAAAAACGCCTGCCTCTCCTGCCTCTCCATCTCGCAGGACCCCTCTCATGACCCCAACTACCCCCTCTCGAGTAACTTTACAGGACGTGAGCCCTCTCGTAAACACCGTGAGATCCCCATCAAGCGCAACCCCTCTTATTAGAAAAGGCGCTCGAAGGCTTCTTCATGCTGTGAATGTGCCAAGCCCACTTGCGAGCATAGGCGCTGATGCTGTCGGTGCGGCCGCTCATCGCGTGGGCCTTTCCAGGATGCTCAGCAACAAAACAAGAGCAATGAGAGACGCTTACAAAGCATGGACTACAAGGAATCCAAAATCCGCAAAGGCCATCAAGTACGGCAAGAAAGCACTAGGGGCTGGTGTTGCTTTGGGTGGAGCCGGACTCGGCGTATACACCATCTTGGACACATTTGGAGTCGTAGGAGATGGAAATCAAGGACCTGAGGGGCCACCCGGACCTCCCGGACCTCCTGGTGAAATGGGACCCCCTGGACCCGCTGGACCGGTTGGAGCTACAGGTCAAGTAGGAGGAGCGGGTCCTCAAGGAGATATGGGTCCGACGGGTCCTATGGGTCCTATGGGTCCTCCAGGCACGCCAGGCGACATGGGTCCCATGGGCCCAATGGGTATTCAAGGAATGATTGGAGAAAAGGGACCCACTGGAATCTCTTTCTTAGAGAGACGCCCATATGACCCACTTTTTGATGAAGATGACTTTGCCCCATCACCTAAACTTCAACGACCCCTGGCAAAAATGAAAGCGTCTCTCCGCGCCTCCACTCGCAAGACAAGACCCAATCCTCTCTTTGAACATGGTGCTTACAAGCCCAAGAATGCAAGCGAATCTGCACGCTTGCAGAAAAAGATTGATCTTTTGTATAATGACTTGTAAAGATAGACGGGGACAATATATTGTCGAAAGTTCTCTCAGCCTCAAGTCTACTTCATGGCCGCACGCTGAGCCTCAGAGATCTTGGCGAGAGAGCGAGGCTTGTAGATCTTGAACAGCTTGCAACGCGAAGGGTCGTTCGGCGGCTTGGGGCAGCCCATGAAAATCTTGTTCAGGTGCTTGCCCTCCTTGAGCACAAGGTTATAACGCGCGAAAAGACCACACTTGCAACGCTCCGCGTCAACGCGAACCGACTCGGCACGCTCATTCATAATGTCAACCTCCTGCTTGAGAAGCTGCTGCAGTTCGGTCAATTTGACCTCCTCTTCAAACTCCGGCGGCTCCACCATGAGTTGAACAATCATTGCCTTGGTAAGAGCAAAACGGTTTGCTGTTTCTTCCACGGTGGCCGGTGTGGCATGCTTCTTGGCAGACGTCTTGCGAGGAGCTTGAGGCGTTGAGACCTTGGGACGCTTGCTCGGCGTTCGCGGGGCGGAAGCATTCTGGCGCTTGAGGGTCGTACGCACAGCTTCCCCTTCCTCTTCACCCGACGAAGGGTTTTCAAGCTCATTGTCCGAGAGGTTGGGGGTGTCCAGCTCAACAGGGTCGCCGTTCGAGTCCATTTCGTCGTTAATGAAATCCTCAAGGTCCGAAGCGCTCTCTTCTTGTTCACTGGGATAACCACCGTCCGACTCTGACAAATCTACCGCAAGTGTGAGCAGTTCGGGGTCCAGGCGGTTCAGAAGAGGCAGTGCCATTTACCCGAAGCCTCCGCTTCGACGTCAAAAAAGCGCAAGCGGTGTCGCGCTTTCTGTCGCGAGGGCATGCACCAGAGAGAGAGAGAAAAGAAATGGAAAGACCCCAAAGAAAAATCCCTCCTCTTTATA
>Ga0182792_1001963_pt1 | contig 15451 bp, 16 predicted proteins | sample Passage237B_FD_130497 | JGI IMG/M metagenome (GOLD analysis project Ga0182792, IMG submission 130497) | Cellulose adapted compost microbial communities from Newby Island Compost Facility, Milpitas, CA, USA - Passage2 37B (version 2) (version 2) ...
CCCCACCCCGCCCATGTGGCGGCCGTGGCCCCGGGCGCGCATCTCGGGCCGGCCACGCCGGTCCAGATGGGCGCGCCGCCGGCCCCCGCCCCGTAGCCGAACCGCGGCGCCGACGAGCCGGAAAGCCGCTCGGGCAGTGCGATGGAACGCAAGGTGCTGAACGATGCCGTGGCCTACCTGCGCAGCCTGGCGCAGCTCCGGGGTCGCAATGCCGATTGGGCCGAGAAGGCGGTACGGGACGGTGCGACGCTGACGGCGGACGAGGCGGCGCGCGAGCAGGTCGTCGACATGGTCGCCGGCAATGTCGGCGACCTGCTGGATCAGCTGGACGGCCGCACGGTGCGCACCGCGGACGGTGACCACAAGCTTGCGACGCGCAACGCGGTGGTACGCGAGGTCGAAGCCGGCTGGAAGAGCCGCCTGCTCTCCATCGTCACCGATCCCAACATTGCCTTCATCCTGCTGATGATCGGCGTCTACGGCATCATCTTCGAGTTCTGGCATCCGGGGCTGGCCGGGCCGGGCATCGTCGGCGCCATCTGCCTGCTGGTGGGCCTGATGGCGCTCTCCCTGCTGCCGCTCAGCATCGCGGGCCTCGCTCTGCTGGTGCTGGCCATCGGCTTGATGGCGGCTGAGGCCTTCACGCCGGGCATCGGTGTGCTCGGGCTGGGCGGTGTCGTCTCCTTCATTCTCGGCGGTCTGTTCCTGTTCGATCCATCTGGTGCCGACATCGATTTTGCCGTCGCCTGGCCGGTCGTGGTCGGCGCAGCGATCGCCAACGCGCTGCTGCTGATCGGCGTGCTCGGCATGTTCCTGCGGGTGCGCCGCCGGAAGGTGGTGACCGGCGCCGAGGAATTGATCGGCATGGAGGGCCGCGTGGTGGACTGGTCGCCCGGTGGCGGCCGCGTTCACCTGCACGGCGAGATCTGGTCGGCGCGTGCGGCCGCGCCGCTCGCACCCGGCACGGCCGTGCAGGTCGAGCGTCGCGACGGGCTGACGCTGTATGTCGAACCGAAGAAGGGAGCGTGACCATGCCGAATGTCGACTTTCTCGCCTACGTCCTGCCCGTCATCGTCCTGATCGTGCTGGTCGCCTATTCCGTGCGCATCCTGCGCGAGTACGAGCGCGGCGTGGTCTTCACGCTCGGCCGGTTTCAGGGCGTGCAGGGGCCCGGCCTGATCATCGTCATCCCCTTCGTGCAGCAGATGGAGCGGGTCGATCTGCGCACCCGTGTCCTCGACGTGCCGCCGCAGGACGTCATCTCGCGCGACAACGTCTCGGTGCGCGTGAACGCCGTTGTGTACTACCGCGTCATCGACCCGGAGAAGGCGGTCATCCAGGTCGAGACGTTCGATCTTGCCACGAGCCAGTTGGCGCAGACGACGTTGCGGTCTGTGGTCGGCCAGCATGAGCTCGACCAGATGCTGGCCGAGCGGGACCGGCTGAACGCCGACGTCCAGCGCATCCTCGACGAGCAGACCGATGCCTGGGGCATCAAGGTGTCGAACGTCGAGCTGAAGCACATCGACCTCGACGAGAAGATGGTCCGCGCCATCGCGCGGCAAGCGGAGGCGGAGCGCCTGCGCCGGGCCAAGATCATCGATGCCGAGGGCGAGCTGCAGGCCGCCGAGAAGCTGGTCGAAGCCGGCGCCATCATGGCCCGCCGGCCCGAATCCATGCAGCTGCGCTATCTCGGCACGCTGGCCAACATCGCCGGCGAGAAGAGCTCGACCATCGTCTTCCCGCTGCCCATCGACCTTCTGGGTACCTTGCGCCAGGCATCGGTAGGTCCCGCGCCTTGACGGGCGGACAACCTGAAAAGCCGACGGCTGTCCTCCCTGCGCCATCGAAGGTCTGTATTCGACTGCGCGCTGGTTGTGCGTCCACCGCTTGCCTGCGCGAGCGGCCTGTCGGCGTTCGACGTCTCCATGAGGGCCAGCTTGCCGCCGCCTCGACGAGCCAGGCCCAGCCACTGCCGAACACCGCGTTCGCCTGCTTGAATGTATCGAACCGGCCGACGTCGCGATCGCTGGCAGCGGCGAGTTGACCGGTCCGTTGCCGGCTTCCGCCGGCTTCAGAGCGATTTCCAACCTGATCGAACCGCTGGCGGTTCGATCAGGTTGGAAATGCGCGCCCGAATGCTGGTTGTTTCAACAGGCACAATCCGCTCGGCTGATTCCAGCCGAGCGGATTATGCTCTAGCACCTTCCAATAGAACCAAGTCGTGATTCCAGCGAAACGCTGATCCCGGCGGCACCTCGATCCAGTGGTCGATGTCGGCCCGGTGCGCAAAGCACCGCCGCCTTCGCTGAGGGGCGGTGACTGCGGTCGTTCGACGAGCCGAGCAGTGTTCCGGGGGCGCTCTTTCACGGGCTTGTTGCCTTAAAGGATTAAAATGTTATAACATAACACCTGCCTGAGGCAGTGTGTGACATGGCCACTAGATCTTCCCTCGAAACCCGGAGCGACTTCTTTCACGCCATCCTGGTCGAGTGGCTCGACGATCCCGAAACCACCGTCGCCTGCGGCACGTGGTCGGATGGTGCCGTCTCGGAGCTGGTTCCCGCCCGGCGCGGCCGCCTGCTGCCGGCGCGCTATGATGGTTGTTTCGCCGGTGTGCGGGAGTTGCGCATGGAAGGCTCGCCGCATCACCTGCATGTCGATTTCGGCCGGGTGCACCAGGTTTGCTATGCGGTGGCCCCCAGCGTTTGCCTGGGATTCAGACCCTCGTTCGAAGCGCGCTTTCTGACGATGGGGCCTGGCGGTGCCCCCACGGATCGCTGGTCGATCGCGCTGATGCACAGTCGACCTTATGACGCGAACGGACTGCGCCCGGCCGCCATCAAGGGCTTTTTCGAGCGAGCCCGCGCCCACGCATGCCGGGAACCTTCGCTGGTCGACATCCTCATCGAGGACGACGTGCGCAAGGGAGCCGAAGGCACCCGGCTCCTCGCCGCCTTGCGGGAAGTGCTCTCACGTCCCGGTGCGGATTGGGGCACGCTCCTCGAAGCGATCAAGCCATTGGCGCCGAGGCATACCCATCCGCAGCCGGCATCTCCGGCATGCCTTCCCTTGCTCGAGGAAGCCCTCAAGCTCCGCGACGCCTCGCTGGTCATCTATCGGGATCGCACGCTCGTCGAGTTCAAGACGGACAAGCTCGACGCCGTGCATCGTTACGAAGAGCAGGGACACGTTTCCTGGCAGATCGGCGCGTACGACGACCACCATTGCCACCTGTCGCTGGCGGCCGTTGAAAGCGTTCTCTTCTCGGCCGAGCCGGTGCCCTGTCAGGGCGGGGGACTGAACTACACGATATGGTTCCTGGCATCGGGCCCGGCGGGCAATCCGTGGCGCCGTGACGGCTACTTCTCCGTCACGTTGAACAGCCCGTATCTGGGCGAAAGGCCGCGTGCCGAGGTCATTCAGCCGGTGCTCGACCTCTATCGCCGCTTCGGCAGCGAGCCTTGGGTCCGGGCTGACGACACCTTCCTTCGTGTGCTGGAGGAGGGCGCTCCATTGCGGTCGTGGCGGAAGGACATGCCTCGTGCCTAGGCTCAGCAGGGATGACGCCGGTCAGCTCGTCAAGGCTCTGCGCCATTTTCTCGATCGGGCCGCGGAATGCCCGGATCGTGGCGAGCTGGCGCAGATCCTCCGCCGCCTGTCGCAACGCATGGAACAGCCAGTCCGGAACTGGCGGGCGCGCCCTCAGAGAAAACGAGCCCCACGCCGTTGCCGGTCGGCGATGTCGCCGGAAATTGCTCGTTCGGCACCAGGCAGGGCGATCGGTTTCGATCCAGTCCGCGAAGAGTAGCGCCATGAGGGGCGAGGAGGGAAACATGGGTCAAGTTCCGGTAACTGTGCTGACTGGCTACCTGGGGGCCGGCAAGACGACGCTTCTCAATCGCGTGTTGAGCGAGCAGCACGGCAGGAAGTACGCCGTCATCGTCAACGAGTTCGGCGAACTCGGGATCGACAACGAGCTGGTGGTCGACGCCGAGGAAGAAGTCTTCGAGATGAACAACGGGTGCATATGCTGCACCGTGCGCGGCGATCTGATCCGGATCATCGAAGGCCTGATGAAGCGGAAGGGCCGCTTCGATGCCATACTGATCGAGACGACCGGGCTCGCTGATCCCGCTCCGGTCGCCCAGACGTTCTTTGTGGACGACGACGTTCGCAGCCGGACCCGGCTCGACTCCATCATCACCGTCGTCGACGCAAAGAACTTCCTTCAGCGGCTCGAGGACAGTCACGAAGCTGCCGAGCAGGTGGCATTCGCCGACATCGTCCTGCTGAACAAGGTCGACCTGGTGTCGCCGGATGAGGTGGCGCAGGTCGAGGCGCGAATTCGCACGCTCAACCCCCTGGCGCAGGTGCACCGGACGAACCATTGCGAGATGCCGGCGAACGAACTCCTCGATCGGCGCGCGTTCGACCTCGATCGCATACTGGAGATCGAGCCGAAGTTCCTCGAGGAGGAGGAACACGAGCATGACGATACGATCACCAGCGTGTCTCTCGAGGCAACCCGGCCGCTCGACGCCCGGAAATTCAACGACTGGATATCGGACCTTCTGCGCGAGCGAGGCGTGGACATTCTCCGCTGCAAGGGAATCGTCGACCTGAAGAACAGCCCCACGCGCTTTGTCTTCCAGGGCGTCCACATGCTGCTCGACGGGACGGCCGGTAGGCCCTGGCGGGATGCCGAGGAGCGCAGGTCGAAGTTCGTGTTGATCGGCCGCCATCTCCACGCCGCCTTCCTGAAGAGCGGATTTGAAGCGTGCATCTCAGCGTGAGAACCGCCGCTGCCGTCGCCGCTCCGCAGGTAGTGGAAGGCGCGGACGAAGCCGCCCTTCGCGCGATCGGGAACGATGGAGCGGCGCTGGCCATCTGGTACAGGGCGTGTCCAGCGGAGCTGGCGCATTGGCTCGACGGCCTGCCGGACGACCGCCTGCCCGAGGGCCGTTTCATCGGGCCGGTCGCCTGCGTGCCGGCGCGGGTGTCGACGCTCTGCGACCTCGTGGAACTCCCGGACGGACCCGAGCGGCGCGGCTTCGTCGCCGACATCGCCCGGCTGGCGCGGGTTTTCGCCGCGGTGGCCGGCAGTCCCGACGTCGACTTGCGCCTCGAGGCCGTCGACCACGATTCGTGCTGGCGTTTCCATCGCGACCATGTCGGCTATCGCCTGAACGCGACCTATCGCGGCCCCGGGACGCAGTGGCTCTCGCCTCTGGCCGCCGACCGGGCGCTGAGGGCGCAACGGCGCTATCGGGGGCCCCTGCATGAGATTCCGCGCTTCTCGGCGGGTCTCTTCAAAGGCGTCAAGCTGGCCGGCCGCGAGGCGGTCGTCCATCGCTCGCCGCCCGTGGCCGGCAGCGGCCAGACCAGACTTTTCCTTTGCCTGAACGAGGTCGACGATGACGGATAGGCTGCCGGTCACGGTGCTGTCGGGCTACCTGGGCGCCGGCAAGACGACCCTGCTCAATCATGTCCTGCACAACCGCGAGCGCCGCAAGGTCGCGGTGATCGTGAACGACATGAGCGAGATCAACATCGACGCCGCCCTTGTGCGCCAGGGCGGGGCGGAGCTCAGCCGCAGCGAGGAGAAGCTCGTCGAGATGTCGAATGGCTGCATCTGCTGCACCTTGCGCGAGGACCTGCTGGAGGAGGTGGAGCGCCTGGCGGGAGAAGGCCGGTTCGACTACCTGCTGATCGAATCCACCGGGATTTCCGAGCCCATGCCGGTGGCCGCCACGTTCGAGTTCGAGGACGAGGACGGCAAGAGCCTGGCGAAGGTCGCGCGCCTCGACACGATGGTCACGGTCGTCGACGCCCGCTCGTTCATCGAGGACTACAGCACCGCCGATTTCCTGCGCGATCGCGGACAGACGGCGGAACCCGAGGATGCGCGCACGGTAGTGGACCTCCTGGTCGAGCAGGTCGAGTTCGCCGACGTGATCGTCGTCAACAAGGCCGACCTCGTCTCCGCCGACGATCTCCGTTTCCTGATGTCGATGCTGCGTCGGCTCAATGCCAAGGCGCGGATCGTCACCAGCGAATTCGGCCGCGTCCCCCTCGACACGGTGCTCGATACCGGTCTGTTTTCCTACGAAAAGGCGAGCCAGGCTTCGGGCTGGCTGCAGGAGATGCGTGGCGTCCACACGCCGGAGACGGAGACCTACGGCTTCTGGAGTTTCGTCTACAAGGCACGCCGGCCGTTCCATCCCGCCCGGCTTCATGCCCTGCTGAACGGCCGGTGGGACGGCGTCATCCGTTCCAAGGGCTTCTTCTGGCTCGCCTCCCGCATGGCCATCGCCGGTTCGGTCAGCCAGGCCGGCGGCATGTTGCGCCACGAGGCGGCCGGCGCCTGGTGGGCGGCCGTCGATCGCAGGGAATGGCCGCAGGACGCGACATGGCGCGCGACCATCCGGAGCTCCTTCAAGAGCCCGTATGGCGACCGCCGTCAGGAGATCGTGTTCATCGGCACCAGGGGCATGGACAGGAAGACGCTCACCGAGCGCCTCGACGGTTGCCTGCTGACGGATGCCGAAATGGCGCTGGGACCGCCGATGTGGGCCCGCTTCCACGATCCGTTCCCGATGTGGAAGCTGGCCGGCCACGACTGAACCGCCGGTCCTCGTTCCCTGCAATGGAGATGCACTGCATGATTCCGGACGAAGCCATCGCCCAGGTTCACGCCGCCGACGTTGCCGCCGCGCGCCACCTGCTGGGGGACGCTGTTTCGGCGGCGCGTGAACGCTGGATCCCCGTCAATGCCATCGCCGATGCGCTCGTGCAGGAACTCGTCGAATGCGCGGCCCGGGGATCCGAACCGGCCCGGATGTCGGCCTATCTCCGCGGCCTCGCGACTCTGATCGAGCGATCGGCCGTCGCGGCCTCCGCCAACTGAGGCCAGGCGCATCATGGCTATTCTCTCCTACCTGACGACGACGCACTTCGATTTCGGCGCCGTCAAGCTGCTGCCCAAGGAGCTGGGCCGGCTGGGCGTGCGGCGGCCGCTCCTCGCCACCGACAGGGGCGTGCGGGCCGCCGGCTTGCTGGATGCCGTGCTCGGCACGCTGAAGGAAGGCAGGGACCTCGCGGTGTTCGACGGCACGCCGCCGAATCCCACGGAGGCCGCGGCGCTTGCCTCTTTCGATCTCTACCGGTCGGCCGGTTGCGACGGCGTGATCGGGCTGGGCGGCGGCTCGGCGATGGATCTCGGCAAGGCGGTGGCCCTGCTGGCCGGTAGCGGCGGACCGCTCGACCGCTACGACCCGCTGGCAGGCGGGGGACGGCACATCGGCGATGTCGTGCCCATCGTCGCCATCCCCACCACCTCCGGCACCGGCAGCGAGGTCTCGGTGGGCTTCGTCATCGTGATGGCCGATGGCCGCAAGCTCACGTTCGCCAGCCCCAAGATGATCCCGCGCGTGGCGATCTGCGATCCCGAGCTGACGCTCGGCCTGCCGCCGGCGCTGACCGCCGCCACGGGCATGGACGCTGTGACCCACTGCATCGAGGCCGTTCTCTCGCCGGTGGTGAATCCGCCGGCCGAGGGCATCGGCTACGATGGGCTGCGACGTGCCTGGCGGCACATCGAGGCGGCTGTGCGGGACGGCGCCGATCGGAAAGCGCGCTGGCACATGATGATGGCCTCGACCGAGGGCGCGATGGCCTTCGTCAAGGGCCTGGGCGCGGTCCACGCCATGAGCCATGCGGCCGGTCGACTGCCCGAGCTCAAGCTGCACCACGGTACGCTGAATGCCGTCATGCTGCCGGCGGTCCTGCGCTTCAACGAAGGCACCTCGCCAGAGAAGTACGAAAGACTGGCCGAAGCCATGGGCTTGCCCAAGGCGGCGGACCTTGCCGACGCCGTCAGCGCCCGCAACCGGACGCTCGGCCTGCCGCGAGGGCTTGCCGAGATGGGGATTGGCGAGGGCATGATTGCCGACCTGGTGCCCCACGCTGTCGCCGATCTCTCGTCCCGTACCAACCCTCGCCCGGTCGATGCGGCGGCCTATGCCTCGCTGTTCGCCGCCGCGCTGTAGCAGATCCCATGAAGGTCAAGCTTGCCGGCGCGCGCTCGCCACTGCTCCGGCCGGGCCTCGCCTCCTTGCGAGGCTGGAGACGGCCCATTCGCCAAGGTGACCCGGGATGGAACGGAACAACTCTTCGACAGCGGCGAGACACACCAGACGGGCAGCCGTCGTGGAGGTCGCCCGGCAAGTCTGCCGGGAACGCGGGCTACGGCTTACCGACCTTCGGTCCGCGACCCTGGAGGAAGTCGCCGAACACGGCCCGATCACCGCCTACCGGCTGATGGCGCTTCTGGGCAGTCGATTGGACCGCCGGGTCGATCCTCCCACGGTCTACCGCGCCCTGGATTTCCTGGTCCGCGCGGGTCTGGTCGCCCGTCTTGAAACCAGGGCGGCCTACGTGCTTCGCGACCGGCCCGGACAATCCCAGCCTTCGGTCCTGCTGCTCTGTGATCACTGCGAAAGCACCATTGAAGTCGACGATCCACAACTTCTGCGACTGATTGCCTGGGACGCGACTGCCTTGGGGTTCCGCCTGGGCAGTCCCGTCATCGAATGCAGCGGCACCTGCCGGCGATGTGCCGAGGACAGGGAGCCAATCCCATGAGGGTCGAAGGCGGCCATCAGGGCACCGGCGCGGTTCTCCCCATCGGTGCAAGCCGGGGCCGCCTCTTCGCGCTCCGTTTGCATCGGCGCCCGCCGGGGAGCCGCTTGACTTCCTCACCGGATGTCGTGGCATCTGCCGGTCGCCCCTTCGGAGGGAGTGGACGACCCGAATGTCATTCGCCTGGACGATCGATTCTCTGTGCCTGCCGCCCGGCCTGCCGGACGGCGCGTTTTCCGGCCCCTATACGGAGCGCAAAAAGTCGGCCGGCTCAGGCCTTGCGATTCTTCAGGGCCAGGCCGACGCCCAGCCAGCCCGAGCCGATGAAGATCAGGTCGATGCCCAGGAAGATGCCCAGCACGTAGAAGCTGGAGTAGGGCCACTTGGCGATGATCATCAGGCCGAGCAGCAGGGTGATGACCGCCGAGAAGGCGACCCAGCCCCACGGTTTGCCCGCTTCCCGCACGTGCCAGGCCAGGAAGCCGCGCACCACGCCGCCCGCCACCAGCGCGAAGCCGAGGAACAGCGTCAGGATGGTGGCCGCCGCGAACGGGTTCAGGATGCAGATGACGCCCGCCGCCACGTAGAGCAGGCCCAGCAGCCCCCACAGCGCCGCCTTGCCCCAGCCCTTCGCGTTGAAGGCGGCCATGATCTCCATGACACCGCCGACCATCATCATGATGCCGACGACCAGCACGGCCGACGCTGTCGCCGCGACCACGCTGCCCAGCGCGATCACGCCCGCGATCATGAAGATGATGCCGAGGGCGACGATCCAGCCCCACTTGTTGTGCAGGGCCTTCATGCCCTCGCCGAGATTGTGCGGGCTCGCGCCACCTGATGCCATGACCATGTCGGTCCTCCTTCCTTCTCCCTGCGGAACGGACGGTCTGCAGGATACACGCACGCAATGGCACTGTCGCGACGGGTATGGGAAAATGAACAGATGAGCGATTCCAGGAAAGAGCCGTCGCCGCCCCGTCCGGCGACCACCGTGCTGTTGCTGCGTCCCTCCGTGCCGGGCGAACCGGAGGCGCCGCTCGAGGTCTTCATGGTGGTGCGCCATCATGCGATCGACTCCTTCTCGGGCGCGCTGGTGTTCCCCGGCGGCAAGCTCGAGGAGGCGGACGGCGATCCGCGGCTGCGCACGCGCTGCGGCGGCGCCGACGGCATTGAGGACGAGGAGCTGAAGTTCCGCGTCGCCGGCGTGCGCGAGGCCTTCGAGGAATGCGGCATCCTGCTCGCCCGCAAGCGCGGCGAACGCAACGTCATCGCCGCCGCCGACCTCAAGGGCATCGAGGAACGCTGGCGGGCCAAGCTCGCCAAGGACGAGGCGAGCATCGTCGATCTGGTCGAGGCCGAGGATCTCGAGATCGCCACGGACCTCATGGTGCCCTACGCCCACTGGATCACGCCGACCTTCGTGCCCAAGCGCTTCGATACCTGGTTCTTCCTCGCCGAGGCGCCGGAGGACCAGATCGCCTTGCACGACGGGTCGGAGTCCGTCGATTCGGTCTGGATCGGCGCCCAGCAGGCGATCGACGAGGCCGCCGCCGGCAAGCGCACCCTGGTCCACGCCACCCTGAAGAACCTCGAGCTGCTGGCCGAGGGCGGCACCGTCGCCGGGGCCATCGCCGCGGCCGGCGCGCGCAGGATCGTGACCGTCCAGCCCTGGGTCGAGGTGCGCGACGGCAAGAAGTTCCTGCACATCCCGCCCGATGCGGGCTACCGCAATCTCTTCCGGGAGATGGGACCGGCGTAGGATTTGTATATTCCGTATCTCAAAACGATGTTCCGCAATTGCAGGAGGCCTCGGTAATTCCATCTCGCCCTTGGGGCCAAGAATCGCTAAGACCGGCGGCATAAACGCCCGTTCATGAACCGGTGCCTCGCAGCAGGGACCGGGCCATTTGGAGGAAGGAACAGAATGGTCGGAATCGTGGCCTACGGGGCCTATGTGCCCCGCCTGCGTCTGCAGCGTCAGGCTGTCTACGACGCCAACAAGTGGTTCGCCGCCGGGCTGCGCGGGCTCGCCAAGGGCGAGCGGTCGATGGCCAACTGGGACGAGGACTCGATCACCATGGCGGTCGAAGCCTCGCGCGATTGCCTGACCAGCCACAAGGCCGAGGACGTGCGCAACCTCTACTTCGCCTCGACCACCCATCCCTTCAAGGACCGGCAGAATGCCGGCGTGATCGGCACGGCGCTGAGCATCGAGCAGGATCTGCTGGCCTCCGACGTCGGCGGCTCGCAGAAGGCCGGCACCTCGGCGCTGATCGCGGGCCTCAACGCGTCGAAGAACGGCGGCGGCCCGGCCCTGGTCGCGGCGGCCGACAAGCGCATGGCGCGCGTCGCCTCGGCCAACGAGCTGAACTACGGCGACGGGGCGGCGGCGCTGCTGTGCGGCACCGAGAACGTCATCGCCAGGCTGGTCGGCCATCATTCGGTGTCGATGGACTTCGTCGACCACTTCCGCGGCGAGGACGCCGAGTTCGACTACGGCTGGGAAGAGCGCTGGATCCGCGACGAGGGCTACTCGAAGATCGTGCCGCCGGCCGTCAAGGCGGCCCTTGCGGCATGCAAGCTGAAGGGCGCCGACATCAGCCACTTCATCATGCCGAGCCTGATGCCGGCGGTGCCGAAGCAGATGGCGAAGATCTGCGGCATCGGCGAAGGCGCCGTGCGCGACCTGCTGGGCGCCAGCCTGGGCGACACCGGTGCCGCCCATGCGCTCGTCATGCTGGTCGACGCGCTGGAGACCGCCAAGGAAGGCGACAGGATCATGGTCGTGGCCTTCGGCCAGGGCGTCGACGTGCTGGTGTTCGAGGTCACGGCCGAGAATGCCAAGCTGCCCAGGCGCAAGGGACTCTCCGGCTGGCTGAAGCGCCGCAAGGAAGAGACCAACTACATGAAGTTCCTCGCCTTCAACGAGATGCTGCCGATCGAGAAGGGCATGCGCGCGGAATTCGACAAGAAGACCGCGCTCTCGGTGCTGTGGCGCAAGCGCGACATGATCTACGGCATGGTCGGCGGCAAGTGCAAGGTGTGCGGCACCGTGCAGTTCCCGCGCAGCCAGGTCTGCGTCAACCCGAACTGCCATGCGATCGACAGCCAGGAGCCCTACCAGATGGCCGGGCTGGAGGCGAACGTGATGTCGTTCACGGCCGACTCGCTGACCTATTCCCCGGATCCGCCGGCCTACTACGGCATGATCACCTTCCCCGAAGGCGGCCGCTTCATGGCTGACTTCACGGACAGCGACAAGGAACAGGTGAAGGTCGGCGCCAAGATGCGCATGACCTTCCGCATCCGCGACAACGACACGATGCGGGGCGGCTTCAAGCGCTACTTCTGGAAGGCCGCCCCCGTCTGATCTGCTTGAGTGACGTTCATTAGTCTGAAACCCCAACGAAGGAGACCGACATGGCACGGGGTATCAAGGACAAGGTCGCTATTCTCGGCATGGGTTGCTCCAAGTTCGGCGAGCGCTGGGACAGCGGCGCCGAGGAGCTGATGCTCGAGGCCTACAAGGAATGCATCGCCGACGCCGGCATCGACGCCAAGCAGCTCAACGCCGCGTGGTTCTCGACCGCGATCGACGAGGTGCATGTCGGCAAGTCGGGCATCCCGCTGTCGACGACGCTGCGTCTGCCCAACATCCCGGTGACGCACGTGGAGAACATGTGCGCGTCGGGCACCGAGGCCTTCCGCGGCGCCTGCTATGCCGTCGCCTCGGGGGCGGCCGACTTCGCGCTGGCGCTGGGCGTCGAGAAGCTGAAGGACACCGGCTATGGCGGCCTGCCCGGCGGCCGCGGCGGCCCGTTGCAGGCGCTCTGGCATGCCAACGGCACGGCGCCGGGCAACTTCGCCCAGCTCGCCACCGCCTACATGACCGCGCACGGCGTCTCGGCCGACGACCTCAAGCGGGCGATCGGCCACGTCTCGTGGAAGAGCCATCAGAACGGCGCCAAGAATCCCAAGGCGCATCTGCAGAAGGCCGTCGAGATGGACACCATCCTGAAGGCCCCGATGATCGCCTCGCCGCTCGGCCTGTTCGACTGCTGCGGCGTGTCGGACGGCGCGGCCGCGGCCATCGTGACGACGCCCGAGATCGCCAAGTCTCTGGGCAAGCACAACATCGTCTCTGTCAAGGCGCTGCAGCTCTCCGTGTCGAACGGCTCGGAGTCGGGCCACAACTCGTGGGACGGCAGCTACTTCCACACCACGCGCATCGCCTCGAAGAAGGCCTATGAAGAGGCCGGCATCAAGAACCCGCGCGAGGAAGTCTCGATGTTCGAGGTGCACGACTGCTTCTCGGTCACCGAGCTGGTGACCATGGAGGACCTGCACATCTCCGAGACCGGCAAGGGCTGGAAGGACGTGCTCGACGGCTTCTACGACGCCGATGGCAAGATCCCCTGCCAGATCGACGGCGGCCTGAAGTGCTTCGGCCATCCGATCGGCGCGTCGGGCCTGCGCATGCTCTACGAGATGTACCTGCAGCTGCAGGGCCGCGCCGGCGCGCGCCAGCTCAAGGACCCGCGCATCGGCATGACGCACAATCTCGGCGGCGCGCCGCGCGAGAACGTCTCGAGCGTCGCCATCGTCGGCCGCTTCGAGTAGCTCCGGCTTCAGTCTCATGTTCCTCTCCCTCCGAATGGGGGGAGAGGCGAGGAGAGGGGGCGGCATACGCCTCCCAGCGAGGAAACACGCATGCAGCTCGACAAGGGCCTCATCGGCCACGCCTTCAAGCCGTTCACGACCACCGTCGAGGCCGGCAAGATCCGCCTCTTCTGCAAGGCCATCGGCGAGGAGAATCCCATCTACTCGGACGAGGCCGCGGCCAAGGCGGCCGGCTTCCGCGCCATTCCGGCGCCGCCGACCTTCCTCACCGCCGTGACCAACGACGATCCCGACAAGGGCGGGCTCTTGCGCGCGCTGAATGTCGACATCGGGCTGATCCTGCACGGCGAGCAGCACTACGAATACATCGCGCCGGTGTTCGTCGGCGACAGGATCACCTGCCAGCAGAAGGTGACCGACATCTACGACAAGAAGGGCGGCGCCCTGTGGTTCGTCGTCTCCGAGACCGAGATGAAGGACCAGGCCGGCAAGCCGGTCGCCAAGGCCAGGAGCATCACCGTCGTGCGCAATCCGGACGCGGCCAAGAAGTAGGAGGGCAAGACAATGGCAACCGTCACCGCTCCCAGGTTCGACGACGTGAAGGTCGGGGACACGCTGAAGCCGCTGGTCCTGCCGCCGGTTTCGCGTCACCAGCTCGCGCTCTATTGCGGCGGCTCGGGCGACCACAACCCGATCCATGTCGACATCGACTTCGCCAAGAAGTTCGGTTTCAAGGACGTGTTCGCCCACGGCATGCTGTCGATGGCCTTCCTCGGCCGGCTCGTCACCTCGTACGTGCCGCAGGGCCAGGTCAGGAAGCTCGGCACGCGCTTCACCTCGATCACCTGGGTGGGCGACGTCATCACCGTGAGCGGCAAGGTCACGGGCAAGCGCGAGGAGGGCGGCCAGAAGCTGGTCGACCTCGAGGTCAAGTGCACCAACCAGAACGGACAGGACACGCTGCAGGGCGAAGCCACGGTCGCGCTGAACTAGCCGGGGTCGAAGAGGAGAGAGTCATGGGTCAGATGGACGGCAAGGTGGCGATCGTCACCGGATCGGGACGCGGGATCGGCAAGGAGATCGCGCTGCGCCTGGTGCGCGACGGCGCCAAGGTGGTGATCAACGACATCGACGAAGCGCCGGCCAAGGAGACCATCGCCGAGATCGAGAAGATGGGCGGCAAGGCGGTTGCCTGCAACGGCGACGTCGCCAAGCCCGACTTCGGCGACCGCATCGTCAAGACGGCGGTCGACGCCTTCGGCGGCTGCCATGTCGTGGTGAACAACGCCGGCTACACCTGGGACTCGGTGATCCAGAAGATGACCGACGAACAGTGGTACGCCATCCTCGACGTCCACCTTACGGCGCCGTTCCGAATCCTGCGCGCCTTCCAGCAGCACTTCCGCGGCGAGGTCGAGAAGGAGCGTGCGGCGGGCAAGCGCATCGTGCGCAAGGTCGTCAACATCTCTTCGACCTCCGGCGTCAACGGCAACGCCGGCCAGTCGAACTACTCGGCGGGCAAGGCGGGCATTGTCGGCCTCACCAAGACGCTGGCCAAGGAGTTCGGCCGCTACGACGTCACGGTGAACGCCGTGGCCTTCGGCTACATCCAGACGCGCCTCACCAAGCCGCTCAGCCAGGGCGAGGAAGGCGAGATCGAGGTGCAGGGCCGCAAGGTCAAGATCGGCGTGCAGGGCGGCCGCATCGCCGCCATGAACCAGATGATCCCGCTGGGCCGCGGCGGCCTGCCGGAGGAGGCGGCCGGTTCGGTCTACCTCTTCTGCAGCCCCGACAGCGACTATGTCAGCGGCCAGTGCCTCGTGGTGAACGGCGGCCTCTAGCCAGGGTCGCGAAGCGGCCGGGCGTCAGCCCGAAGCGCGCGACGAAGTGACGGGTGAGGTGGCTCTGGTCGGCGAAGCCGGTCGCGGCCGCCGCCTCCGACAATGGCTCGCCGGCGGCGATCATGGCTTGTGCACGGGCCAGCCGGCGGCCGACCTGCCAGCGGTGCGGCGAGGTGCCGGTCAGGGTGCGGAACTGGCGCGCCAGGGTGAAGCGGTCGAGGCCCGTCACGGCTTCGAGCTCGTCCGACGCCACCGTGCGGTGCGCCTCGGCGGCGAGATAGTCGCGGGCACGGTCCACGGCGCGCTGCGCCGCCGCCTGCGGCCGGCGCGGCGGCCGGCCGTCG